>Ga0268278_1000038_pt1 | contig 110547 bp, 101 predicted proteins | sample saktaG_3_FD_190135 | JGI IMG/M metagenome (GOLD analysis project Ga0268278, IMG submission 190135) | Saline water microbial communities from Sakinaw Lake, British Columbia, Canada - sak_2010_1_5_55m | ecosystem: Environmental > Aquatic > Non-marine Saline and Alkaline > Saline ...
CCGGCAGTCTCTTTAAAGTGCCCAACTTAATGATGGCAATTAAAGACAAGGGTTGCGCTCGTTGCGGGACTTAACCCAACATCTCACGACACGAGCTGACGACAGCCATGCAGCACCTGTCACCAAGTTCCCCGAAGGGCACTCTCCTGTTTCCAAGAGATTCTTGGGATGTCAAGCCCAGGTAAGGTTCTTCGCGTTGCATCGAATTAAACCACATGCTCCACCGCTTGTGCGGGCCCCCGTCAATTCCTTTGAGTTTTAGTCTTGCGACCGTACTCCCCAGGCGGTTCACTTAATGCGTTAGCTACGACACTGAAGGGGTCAATACCTCCAACACCTAGTGAACATCGTTTACGGCGTGGACTACCAGGGTATCTAATCCTGTTCGCTACCCACGCTTTCGCGTCTCAGCGTCAGTATAGGGCCAGAAAGTCGCCTTCGCCACCGGTGTTCCTCCTGATATCTACGAATTTCACCTCTACACCAGGAATTCCACTTTCCTCTCCCCTACTCTATCCGGACAGTTTCAAATGCACTTCCTGGGTTAAGCCCAGGGCTTTCACATCTGACTTATCCAGCCGCCTACACGCTCTTTACGCCCAATAATTCCGAACAACGCTTGCACCCCCCGTATTACCGCGGCTGCTGGCACGGAGTTAGCCGGTGCTTCCTCTGATGGTACCGTCAAGCAGAAAAGATATTAACTTCACTGCATTTCTTCCCATCTGACAGAGCTTTACGACCCGAAAGCCTTCCTCACTCACGCGGCGTTGCTGCGTCAGGGTTTCCCCCATTGCGCAAAATTCCTCACTGCTGCCTCCCGTAGGAGTCTGGACCGTGTTTCAGTTCCAGTGTGGCTGATCATCCTCTCAGACCAGCTAACCATCGTTGCCTTGGTAGGCCATTACCCTACCAACTAGCTAATGGTACGCGGACTCATCCTTTAGCAAAAGCATGTAAACAGAAGCCTCCTTTGACTGTATTCACCGCAGTAAATATAGTATCATCGGGTATTAGCCCATCTTTCGATGAGTTATCCCCAACTAAAGGGCAGATTATCCACGCGTTACTCACCCGTTCGCCACTTTACTCATCCGCCGAAGCGAACTTTCTCGTACGACTTGCATGTGTTAGGCACGCCGCCAGCGTTTGTTCTGAGCCAGGATCAAACTCTCCAATTTTAAATTCTTTCTTAGAGAGATAAATCTCTAACTTTTTCAAAAATAAAAGGACCCACAAATTATCTATCTCACTATTCAACTGTCAAAGAGCTTTTTAAAAAGACGAAATTTTATGTTAACGAAAACCATACTTTTTGTCAAGAGTTATTTCTTTTGAAAATTTAACACGAAACGCCTTTTCAATCGAAATGAACGGCGTATTTATAATTTCTTTACCAGGGTGTCAAGCTTTATTTTACAAAAAAACAAGCAATTTAAAAATAACATTTAAAATCAGCATTTTACCTCTACTTTCATTTTACACCACCCTGATTATTGCATATTTTTTCTTACCCTTTCGAAGACGGATCTCATTGCTCTGTTTAATGTCACCATTGGTTATTTTTTCATCAATCGATTGAACCCGCTTCTCGTCTATATAAATGCCTCCCTGGGCGATTAGCCTTCTTGTTTCACCTCTTGAAGCACACAATTTAGTTTCTTCAAACAGTTCAGGTATGGAAATCGTTACGATTTCTTCCCTTGATTTCTCAAAAGTAGCTATCGCAGACACATCTTGAGAAACTTCAGCCCTCGGAATGGAGCTTGATTTAAAGAGAGCCGGATCAACCGGTTTTAAATTGAAAGTACTGGCTGATGCTCTCCACGCAGATACGGCTGCTTGTTCACCATGCGTTATTTTTGTTGTTTCAAAGGCTAACATAGCCTTGGCCATATTTAATTGAGATCCGCTCAGCTCACCCGCCTGCGCAACTTCTTCCATCGGCAAAAAGGTAAACAGGGCCAAAAATTTTTCCACGTCTTTATCGTCAGTGTTGATCCAGTATTGAAAATAATCATATGGCCCAGTTAGTTCCGAATCCAGCCATACAGTCCCTTTTTCTGTCTTCCCCATCTTGTGCCCCAAGGATGTTATTATAAGAGGAAATGTCATACCGAATGCTGTTTCACCTTCGATCCTTCTTATAAGATCAGTCCCAGCCAAAATGTTACCCCACTGGTCATTCCCTCCCATCTGGAGGGCACAATTATAGTGCTTAAATAGATGCCAAAAATCATAGGCCTGCAGAAGCATATAGTTGAATTCAATGAAGTTGAGACTTGTTTCGAGACGTATTTTGTAGCTTTCTGCGGCCAGCATCCTGTTGACACTGAAATAACGTCCAATGTCCCTTAGGAATTCAATATAATTGAGTTGGGTCAACCAGTCTGCATTATTTAACAAAATGGCGTCCCCATCATTAAAATCAACATACCTCGAAAGCTGTTTTTTCAAATACTTCGCATTTTCGTCAATTTGCTTTCGAGTAAGAAGCTGTCGCATTTCTGTCTTTCCACTGGGATCACCAATTAGGGCAGTTCCCCCACCTATAAGGGCTATCGGCCTATGACCATGTCTTTGCATATGGGCCAGAGCCATTATAGGAACAAGGCTTCCCACGTGCAAACTCGTTGCGGTAGGATCAAAGCCAATATAGCAGGTAGCGCTGTTCTCTCCCAGAAGTTTGCTTATCAATTCCTCGTCAGTTACCTGTTCTATAAATCCTCTTTCAGAAAGCACGTCATACACGTTCTTCAAATTACAAGCCTCCACATTAAAATAGGCTTAGGACAAGAATCAAAAGTTTTTGTCTCTAATTTTCCAGTTTTATGCTCAATCTTTCAATGCTCACACTTTTTCCACTATCTTCATCAACATCCACTATTGCACCCTTAAGCCATACATTTCGGTTAGCCACATCAAACTTGTTTGGGACACCTGTCAAGAATCTTTCCAAAATAATATCTTTTTTTATCCCTATGATAGAATCAAAAGGTCCAGTCATTCCTACATCTGTGATGTAAGCTGTTCCGCCAGGCAATATCCTCTCATCCGCTGTTTGAACATGCGTATGGGTCCCCAAAACTGCGCTTACCCGACCATCTAAAAACCAGCCGATAGCCTGTTTCTCCGAGGTAGCCTCCGCATGTATGTCTACTATTATTATACTGGTTTTGCCTTTCAGTTTTTCGATTTCTCTTTCTGCTGCTTTGAAGGGACAATCCAATGGCCGCATAAATACCCTACCCATCAAATTGATAACACCAACCAAACCTCCCGAAGAGCTGCGTACTAATACACTCCCTCTTCCTGGCAAACCTTCAGGATAGTTTGCAGGTCTAAGAAGTGTTTCATAATCTTCAATGAATTCAATAGTTTCCTTTTTGCTCCATATATGATTTCCTGATGTTAATACATCGATATTGTTTCTATAAAGTTCCTCGACCACCTCTCTTGTTACACCAAATCCCCCTGCTGCATTTTCACAATTAGCAATGACTAAATCTATTTCATATTGATAAACCGCATCAGGAATAAGCCGCTTAACAACTCTTCTGCCCGGCTTACCAATTATATCCCCTATAAGTAATATCTTCAAATATCCATTTTCCTTTCTACTTCGCAAAATCTAAAACCCTGGTTTCCCTTATTACGGTAACTTTTATTTGACCAGGATAAGTTAATTCAGATTCAATTTTCTTAACAATATCTCTACATAACATTACTGCATCATCGTCAGATATTTTTTCATTCTCAACAAGTATGCGTATTTCTCTTCCTGCCTGAATCGCGTAACATTTATCAATACCACTAAAAGAATTGGCTATTCTTTCCAGTTCTTCCAGGCGTTTTACATAAGTTTCCAACATTTCACGACGAGCCCCCGGCCTCGAGGCAGAAAGAGTATCTGCTGCCTGGATAAGAACTCCAAGCAGTGTATTGGTCCGACCGTCATCATGGTGACAGGCAATAGCCTGAACAATCCTTTCCGACTCACCAAATCTTTTAGCATAATCTGCGCCGATAGAGGCATGCGTCCCTTCAATCTCACGGTCAACGGCCTTTCCTATATCATGCAGTAATCCAGCTCTCTTGGCCTCTTTCACATCCATACCCAATTCAGCAGCCATCATACCCATCAGATGAGCAACTTCTACGGAATGTTGAAGAACATTCTGGGAAAAACTTGTCCGGTATTTTAGTCTTCCAAGAAGATTGATTAATTCCAGATGAACATCATGAACACCAACATCAAATGACACTCTTTCACCCGTTTCTCTAATAATCGTCTCCACCTCGGAGCTGACCTTACTGACAACATCTTCAATTCTCCCCGGATGAATTCTGCCATCACTTATCAGTCTTTCCAGGGATATCTTTGCTACTTCCCGCCGTACTGGATCAAAGCTTGAAAGGACTACAGCTTCGGGAGTATCATCAATAATCAAATCTATACCCGTTGCAGCCTCTATCGCCCTGATATTTCTCCCCTCTCTACCGATAATCCTTCCTTTCATTTCATCTGTAGGTAAGTTCACTACTGACACGGTATTCTCAGCCACAAAATCACCAGCATATCTTTGAATAGCATAAGCGATGATCTCTCGCGACTTTTTATCAGAAGTACGTTTAGTTTCATCTTCTATTTTTCTTATAGTCACGGCTGCTTCATGCTTTGCTTCATCTTCCATGGATTGAATAAGATATTTTTTTGCCTCTTCAGATGAAATTCCCGCAATTTTCTCCAATTTCCTCTTCTGTTCATCAATGATACCATCTAACTCACTATGCTTTTTATTTACAAGAGCCTCCCTACTGATAATAGTCTTTTCCCTGTTTTCCAAATTCGCTTCTTTTTGAGATAGAAGTTCTATTCTTTTGTCCAGATTTTCCTCCTTAAAACGGACCTTTTTCTCCAGATTATCAAGTTCTATATTTCTATCCCTGGTATCTTTATCGAATTCAGCCTTTGCCTTAAGAAGATTCTCCTTAGCCTGCAGAACAGATTCCTTTTTTATAGTTTCTGCTTCTTTCTTTGACTCACTAATTATTCTTTCCGACAGTTTTTTTGAGGATTCCAATCTTTTCCTGGAAACCCCTTCTCTCAGAATATATCCCAACACCACTCCTACAGTAATGGATCCAAGTATCATCAATACAATCATACTATAATGCAGCAAACCCTATTCACCTCCTCAAATAATAATAAAAGCTTAATATCATTGCCAATAAAGGGCACGTAAATCATAAAACAAGGATTAAGATACAGGTACAGTCTAAAATAAATATGTCCCTTTCTCTTAATTTAATGTGATTGAAAGTTTAAACCGTAAAAAGGTAAGGACTATAGAAGTTACTTGGAGAGGCAACCCGGCTTTCAACAAATGTCCGGGTCAGTTTTAATTTAATCTATATTCGCAAAACACGGTGAAAGTAAATTTCAAGCAAAACAAGTAAAAATCCCCCACTTTGCCGTGTTAACAATCACCATTTTGAACCGTTTCAAAAAGTGGGAGTCTTATTGTTGCTTCAGGCTTTCTGCCTCCCTTTATTACAGGATACTGGCAGACATGCACACGGCTAACAAGGAAAGTCTCCCGGTTCTTAGGTGTTGGTTCAAAAAGTCTTTACGCTAATCACGCACATCGCAGGGGATCGTGTGTTTTGTTTCCTCTATCCAGTTAATTAATCTTTCAGTTCTGTTTTCCAACTGATTATAAGCGTCTTCTTTTTCTTTTTTAAACTTAAAAAACTCATCAGCAATGTTTAAAGCAACCAATATAGCAACATGCAATGTTGAAATGTTTCCCGAAGCACTTTCTATTTCCTTAGCCTTGTCATTAACATACCGAACTGTTTTTGTTACGTGCTCATCCCCTGAGTCACTTAAAACCGAAAACTTTTGCTCTAGAATCTGGATGTTAAAGCGTTTTTTCAACTTCATTATATTAATCTTTGTTATGTTACACTTATATCCTTGAGCATACCAAGAAGTGAATCCACCTTTGCGCGAACAGCATCCCATTCCTCATTTAACTCTCTTATCTTTCTGTTTGCCTCTTCTATCTCTACATCCTTATCTTTAAATAATCCCTCCAATTCCTGATTTCTCTTCTTCAGGAACGAACATTCCTCTACTATTCCTTTAATTTTTTCCTCAAGTTCATCAAACTTCGCCAATTCCAACGCTTGACCTCTCCCTATTAAACCAACCTTTTTATATTTTTTAAAACAAAAAATCTCAATCAGACAGTTAGAATTATGCCAATTCAACCCGTGAAAGTCAAGACCTTATTTTTTTCGTCAAGCGTTAAGCTCCCAAGTATCCCGAGAAACAACTTCACTGCAGTCTGTCTGCCATTCCGGCATAGACAGGTTTGCCACCGGTACATTGAAACTCCCCGCAGCAAGCTGCGGGGAATCTCCGACTGTTTAGTAAGTTAGAAATTATTTTCTACCAGAAAATAATTTCGTTAACGCACTTATCCCGTTTATCGGGGTAAGGAAAATTGTTGATTTTATTTGCTCGCTAACCCCGCCGCAAGCAGCGGGGAATGCGCTCGCTGTTCAGTTCAATACTGGTTCATTCATTCAGTATTAAGTTTTAACGTTGAGAGATTTTTCACTTTTGTTTTTACAGACACCGGCCGGTTTCTTCATTTTCACTGATAGATTGAAAATAATCGTGAACCATAGTCAGGAGAGATTCTTTCCCATCTATTTTGACGACCGTTTCCCTGAACCGGGAACTTCCTTTCAAGCCTTTTGTATACCACAACAGATGTTTACGGAATTTTCTCAATCCAGCCTTTTCACCAAAAAATCTTACACTCATGTTCAGGTGGTGATTGATTATATCTTCTCTTTCTTCCAAAGCAGGTGGTGAAAAGCCGTTTTTATTTTTAAGATATCCCACTACATCCCTTACAATCCATGGGTTACCCAAAACCCCTCTCCCTATCATCACACCGTCACACCCCGTCATATCGAGCATCCTCTGGGCATCTTCGGGCCTTCTTACATCCCCACTCCCCACAACAGGTATATTCAAACACTTTTTTACACGCGCTATAAGTCTCCAGTCCGCCCTGCCCCCAAATCCCTGATTCACTGTACGGGGATGCAGAACCACGGCATCGACACCACAATCCTGAACAACGCGGGCTATCTCCAGGACATTTATTTCCTCGTTACTCCACCCAGAACGTATCTTAACCGTTACTGGCAGGGATGTTGCTTCCCTAATGCTCTGCAGTATAACTGCAACCTTAGAAGGATCCCTCATCAAGATACCCCCTGCTCCGGTCTTTAAAACCTTTTTTACGGGACAGCCCATATTAATATCCACAAGATCGGCACCCCTGTCTGTCACTATTTTCGCAGCTTCGGAAAGTACACCGGGGTCAGAACCAAATATCTGTACGCCGAGAGGCTTATCACCGGGCATGGATTCAAGATAGCGATAGCTGTTTTCTGTCCCCCTGACCAGACCGTTAGCGCTGACCATCTCGGTGAAGCACAGAGATGGTCCGAACTTCCTGACAAGCAATCTGAAGACGAGATCTGTAATTCCCGCCATCGGCGCCAAAAACACGTTATTTTTCAATAATAAATTGTCTATTTTCATCTGTTTGCTCGTGAAGTGGTAAAGCTCTGTGCTACAGCTATAACGCCTTACCAAAAAGGATTTCCATACATGGCAGCAAATTCCGCTGCGCAGCTCGCTCCTTGACAAAGGACACGAATTTCAAAACTTATGTGCTATTATTTTCAGTCTTTGGTCCTTGAACCCTCAGTTAACGACCTGTCTATCAACGCCTTATTATAGGCAGTAAAGATGTCTCTCCTTGAAAGAATTCCTATTATCTTTCTTGGATTATTTTCCTCAACTACCGGTAGTTGTTCTATATTCTTGAACCCTATTTTCTTTAGAGCACTACCCAAATCTTCATTTTCGGTAATAGTAATAACATTCATCGTTAAAAGCTCTTTTACTACTACGAGATGTCCAAGTTCCTCTTCAAAGAGGATCTCTTTGAAATCTTCAATTGTTATTATCCCGGCAAGTAATCCATTACTGTCAACCACAGGAAAACCCAGATGTTTACTTAAAAGGGTAAATTTCAACAACTCTTTTAGAGACATATTTTCAAATACAGTTTCCACTTCTCTTGTCATTACATCTTTTACAAAAATAGTACTTAGGATATCAGCCTCTTCCTGCTTGTGAATATCAATGCCACGTCGCACCAGTCGAAGAGTATAAATAGACTCCCGGTTGAAAACGCTGGCAAGAAAAGTGCTAACAACAACAGCAGTCATTAAGGGTAAAATAAGGTTATAATTTCTTGTCATTTCAAACAAAAGAGCAACTGCAGTAATTGGTCCTCGCACTGCTGCAGCAAAAAATGCTCCCATTCCTACTAAAGCATAGGCTCCTGAAACATCACCCACTGAGGAAGCTGTAATTGCAGGAAATAGACTATGGATTATTATTCCAAAAGCTCCACCTAATACTGAACCGATAAAAAGTGATGGGGCAAATACCCCTCCACTGCCTCCACTGCCGAGAGTGGCTGAGGTAGCAACTATCTTCAGAATCGTCATTATGAGAAGAGTAGCAAGACCAATTTCACCAGCTAGAACCTTATCAACTCCTCCCCTCTCCACGAAAGCCCCGCCTATCCCGTAACTTCCCCCGTAACCCACTCCAAAAACATCAAAACAATACAGACCAATAAAGCCGACAATGACACCACCAATAACTGGCTTGAGATATTCGGGAATCTTTAAGGCGTTAAACAAATCTTCACATTTATAGAAAAAGCGAATAAAACCGAGAGCAGCAAAGGCTGAGACGATACCCAGCAAAATATAAGGCAGTATTTCCCAATAGCTTGCCATGCTGTAGGAAGGTATACTAAAGGAAGGATGTGCCCCTAAGAAGATATGGGCAACAAAGTCTGCTGTAATCGAACCAATTACTATGAAGCCAAGATTGGGAGTCATGAATCGCCTTTGAATAACCTCAAGGGCGAAGAAGACTCCACCAATAGGAGCGTTGAAGGTAGCTGAGATACCTCCTGCTGCCCCACAGAGTACCAGCATCTTCACCCATTCATCAGGCAATTTGAACCATTGCCCCACAGTCGATCCAAAAGAAGCACCAATCTGCACAATTGGTCCCTCACGACCAACCGAGCCGCCGCTCCCAATACATATTGCGGAAGCCAACAATTTAGCTGCTGATACACGTGGTCTAATACGTCCTTTCCTAACGGTAAAAGCCTCCATAACCTCGGAAGGCCCCTCTCCTTTTGCTTCCCGAGCGAGGTAATAGACTATTAATCCTACTAGTAGCCCCCCAACTGCTGGTAGTATAATAACATAATATTGATCTAAGAAACCAAGAACAACTGCTCCCTTATTGAAGAAGAGAAAGTTGAAACACTTTATTAGCCATCTGAAGAAAACAGCCCCCAGCCCTGCAATAATTCCCACCACTATGGATAGGACAAAACAAAGAGTCATTTCAGAAGAACACAGCTGAATAAAAGGAATCCATAGCCTGTCCTTCAGGTAAATAGCTCTTAGCCCTGTTTTCTTTATTCTCGCCATTTTCTTTACTTTTAAAAAGCTCTCTTTCTTTAGTCGTAAAAACCCATGAAATATAAAGGCACTACAGAAAAAATATCAAGCAACCTTCTATCTTTTAGGATCAGTTTTTGCAAGAAATACTTTAAAACAAATTTTTCATAATATAACAATGCCGTCTTTCAAGAAAGTGTGTTTATGGGCGTAGAAGGCATTGATAAAATCGCTCAACTTAGGATGAAATTTTTGAGGGCTTCATATCGCAACGAAGGAAGCAGGAATTAATATTGTTAAGGAAGAATTTTAAAAATAGCAAAAAATATGACGGAAGCGATAGAAGGAAATCTAATCTAAAATTTTACGTTAATATAAACCGAATCAACAGACGTTATTGCTTCGGTCAATCAGGAATCTGCAATTTTTGTTTGACATATATTCGGTTTCTAAATCTCAGCTTATTAAGCTTCAGCAAGGTGCTAATAGTAGTATTGTGCCTCTTGGCAATCTTTTCCAAGGTATCTCCCCTCTTGACAACGTATATAAAACTTTTCTGCGGTGGTGTTGAAACGGGGGCTGATCTTTTATGGTCATCTTTTACGATACGGATCGGACTTGCCGGCTCGGAGGGTGGGATGAAATCCATGATGGAGGAGGCGATTACCCGTGCTATTTCAGACTGAAAGCGAGGTTTACGCAAAAGGGACTCTTCTTTTGGATTTGAAATATAGGCTGTTTCCACCACAATAGAGGGAATCTCGGGTAATTTGAGTATGATCAGTGGTGCCTCCTGAACTTTGTAGAATTTAAGGTTGTTCACTCTTTTAATATTTTCAAGAACGATGGAACCAAACGCCTTTGACAGGTTATTCGTTTCTGTCTGAACCATATTGAGGGTTATCGGATCAGCTTCATTGTTATACTGGCCGTTGGGGGAACCAGCAATAATATCGGAAAGGTTTTCCCTTCTGGCTAAAAGCCTGGCGGCTTCACTACTTGCCCTTCTTGTCGATAAACAATAAACAGAACTTCCACTTGATTTCCGGTATACGCAGGCATCTGCATGAATACTCACAAAAAGATCGGCGCCATATTCCCTTGCTATTTTCAATCTCTTCTTAAAAGGCACGTAGTAGTCACCTTTCCTCGTAAGAAAAGCGAGATAGCCTTTCTTTTTGTTCAGTATTTCCTCTAATTTCTTTGCAATCTTAAGGACAACGTCTTTCTCCTTTGTCCCTCTTCGTCCAACTGCCCCTGGATCTTCCCCCCCGTGGCCTGGATCTATAACTACTATTTTATCCTTCCTTGAAATTTTAAATTGTTTTCTCTCCTCGATCTCTTTTTTCTCAACGTCCGGAAGACTGATGTCAACTACTGTGCGGTTAGGTTTATTAAGAAATCCCTTCAACTTGAACACCTTTGTTTCGACATTGCCCACCAGCCACAATTCTATTCTGACTGTACCGCGAGGTAAGGGCATCACCAGGATCTTGTAGATTCCCGGCTTATTCAAAACATAAAGGTGCGGAATTGCTTTAGGAAAGACAGTTTTTTTGAAATCAATAGATATTTTCTGAGCAGTCTTTGTTACTTTAAATTTCGCCGCCTTATTGGTATCAATCACGACTCTGGTATAGTCAGGGGCCGCCCAATACCTGATGTTAAGAATGTTAATAAGGCCAAAAGCGTGAGAAATAGGAAGGAAAACGCAAAACAGCACTGTGAAAAAGATAATTTTCTTTATTTTGATCATGTTTTGGTGTAAGAAGCCTTTTTCTAAAGTTCTTGGTATTTTCAGAATATTTTTGTAAATATATCAAATTTACTGAAGGATTTCAACCATACGTAGAAAATGTATTGACAATGATGATCCTTGATGACATTTTCATAAGGAAAAACGTGAGGAGTTCATCGGTATGATGATAAAAGACATGCTTCTAAAGAAAAAATTTACCCTTTCTTTTGAAGTTTTCCCTCCTGTTAGAGAGGGGGACATAAAGAGCCTTTTTTCAACAATTCGGGAACTCGATGAATTAAACCCCGACTTTATTTCAGTTACTTATGGTGCCGGCGGAAGTACACGGAACGAAACAATAGAAATCGCATCGAAAGTCAAAAGTGAGGTTAACAGAGAAGTCCTGGCACACTTAACCTGTGTACAATCTTCAAAGGATGATATTTTCAGCATCCTCGGTGAATTCAAAAAGGCGAACATGAAAAACATTCTTGCACTGAGGGGTGATCCACCAGAAGGTGAAACTGAATTTATCAGCACAGAGGGGGGATTCAGTCATGCCAACGAACTGGTTGAGTTTATTAAATCAAACGATGATTTCTCCATAGGTGTCGCCGGTTATCCCGAGGGCCATATTGAGGCTCCAAGTTTTGAAGTTGATTTGGCCAACCTGAAACGTAAGGTGGACGCTGGAGCAGATTTTATTATTACACAGCTATTTTTCAACAACGAAGCTTTTTACAGATTTAGGGACAGAGCTTTAGAAATAGGAATCCGTGTGCCGATTATTCCAGGTATCTTCCCGATCCTGAATTATAAACAGGCATGTCGAATAGCATCCCTCTGTGGAGCCAAAATACCATCCGAGCTTAATCAGAAGATATATCATTTAAAAGAGAAACCGGAAGAGATAGAAAAATACGGCATTGAATACGCGATCACCCAGACCGAAAATCTGACAAAAAATGGTGTAAGGGGTCTCCATATCTACAGCATGAACAAAAGCCATCCGGCAAAGCAGATTCTATCGGAACTGTCATATCCCAGATAAAGAGTCCGATGGTCTCATAAACAGCAGATATACCGCTCAATAACACCAGTAAATATGACATAAAACTGAAAAGTTTTTACTCTTACTGAAAATTATTGAAAATTAATCAAACACGTTATATAAGTAATAATTAGCTGTCAGCCTCCAGTTCAATTGTATATAATGATATTTTTTAAAAACTGAAAAATGAAATATGACTGTCTGCTAACCGCTGAACACTTGCAATTAATGGGCGATTAGCTCAGTTGGATAGAGCACTGGTCTCCGGAACCAGAGGCCGCGGGTTCAAGTCCCGCATCGCCTACCAGCTATTTTGAGGAAAAACCTTGATTTATATAAAAGTATATTATAGTAACAGCCGGCTATAAAAACGCTCAATACGTATTAATGAGGAGGTAGTAATTTGAGAAGATACGAAACAATCTTTATCGCCTATCCCGATCTGCCTGATGATGACATCGGCGAAGTAGTTGAACGACTCAGTAAAATAATAACAGACCTGAAAGGTATTGTAGTTAAGGTGGAAAAATGGGGTAAGAGGAAACTGGCTTACCCGATTAAAAAACAACAAAAAGGATATTACATCCTTGTGGATTTTGTTGGCGAACAAACCGTTGTTGCTGAACTGGAAAAAAACATGAAGTTTGATGATAAGGTTTTAAAATACCTCTCTGTGAAGAAAACCGAAAAGGTTGATCTGGAAGAAATTGAAAAGGAAGTAGCCGATTCCGGTAAGGATGAAGAGACAGAAGAGATTACTCCAACAAATATGGAAAAAGAGACAGGTGAGGAGAAAACCCCGGAAGAATCACTTGAAGAAAAGGAGCAGAACGAATAGAAAATGACAAATAATAGGGAAACTAAAAGAAAGCCTTATACAAAAGGGAAGAGGTTTTTCCATAGAAGAAAGGTTTGCAGATTTTGCAGTAATTCGAATATGAAAATGAATTACAAAGATCCAGGCACACTAAGAATTTTTCTCACCGAGAGAGGCAAGATTGTACCCAGAAGAATTTCAGGAAATTGCGCTAAACATCAAAGGGAACTAACCTCAGAAATCAGAAAAGCCAGAATAATAGCCCTGTTACCTTTTGTGACGACCGAAGGTTAATATGATCGTAAGAAGCACCATATGTAGATGTGTAAAGCATGTAAATCATGGAGAATGCGCAACGCACATACAAGCACGCTACATTGGGGAGCTTCAACTTTACTTTGAAATTAATCTATTATAGTTAATCATTGTCTGCCTAAACGGCCGAATCAGAAAGAGGATACGGTATAGTTACTTTTTTACAGACATACGTCATTTTAGACTTTTATGTCTTTCATAAAGGACCGATTTAGGAAATGGATTCATGCCTTGAAAGAAGGAAGGAGTAAAATCTTACATAGAGAGTTTATCCGTGGTATCGCTATTACTTCATTTGTCTTTCTGGCCGTTGCTACAACTCCTATTTTGGGATCCATTGGGTTAATATTTATACCACTTCCAATCCTCTATTATTACTCAAAACTGGGCAGAACTCAAGGTTTAGTCGTTTTCTTTGCATCATTGCTCGTCCTTGTAATAAGCTATAAATTTGGGGATTCAAAGGTAAACTTGCCTTTCTTTTTCCTGATAGGATCTCTCGGATTGATCCTTTCTGAGATACTGAGAAAGAGCTATTCCATAGAAAAAACTGTCTTTCATTCGACAGTTGCTCTTTTAACACTGTGTTTTGCTGTGCTGATCTACTACAATGTAAAAACAGGCAGAACACCATGGGGTCTTATTGAATTTTACGTATCAGAAAGTATACAAGAAAACATAAGGTTATACTCTCAACTCGACATATCCTCAGAGCAGATTAACCTGATTAAAGAAAATGCCGATCAGATAAGAGCGGGCATTATCAGTCTCTTCCCCGCTCTCGTCCTGATAAGCTCATCTTTTATAGTATGGCTGAACATTCTGGCAGGAAAACTGATTTTCCCCAAAAGCGGGATGTGGTATCCTGACTTTGGTAACCTTGCATGCTGGAAGGTGGCCGATTGGATGATCTGGTTTGTAATACTATCCGGCGGCCTGTTTCTGGTGGTTGCCGGGATGATTAAAATTGTCGCCCTGAACCTACTGATCGTTTTTTTGTTCATTTATATGTTTCAGGGTCTTGCAATTATAAGTTTTTTCTTTAAAAAGAAAAATGTTCCGGAATTCATTAGGATAATATGTTATTTCTTGATTTTCGGCCAGCAATTCTTACTTTTGCTTGTTGTCGGTCTGGGTTTATTCGACATTTGGCTTAATTTCAGGAAACTCGACAAAAAGATGAAACAACATCCTGCATGAATGTTCTTCTTTCCGGATGAACCATATTAATCATTACACATTAGGAGGCTTGTAGATGAAGGTTATTTTAAAAGAAAATGTCGAATCCCTCGGGAAAACAGGAGACATGTTAAATGTTACCGATGGTTATGCAAGGAATTTCCTTATTCCGAGGGACCTGGCTATTGAGGCTAATAGCAGAAACATAAAAGCCTTAAAGCATGAGAAGATGCTTATCGCACATAAGGCCGAGCGTGAAAAAAAGAAAGCAGAATCGGTTCTTGAGGAATTCTCCGATGTAACCTGCACTATTTCCAAACGTATCGGAGAACAGGACAAGCTGTTCGGTTCCGTAACCACCAAAGATATAGAGAAATCACTCCGTGAACAGGGAATAGAAATTGACAGGAAAAATATTGTCCTGGAAGAGCCGATTAAGAGTACAGGGGAGTTCTCTGTGAAAGTTAAGTTATCTCAAGAAGTTACCGCTGAGATTACGGTCTCTGTCGTAGGTGAAGAGTAGAAAAATCAGATGAAAGACATAGATCCATCTTTGCATAAAATTCCACCTCAGAACATTGAGGCAGAACGGTCCGTCATAGGAGCAATCTTGCTTGAAAATGAGGCTATTAACAACGTCCTGGAAATACTCCGTGTAGATGATTTCTATAGTGAATCACATCGAAAAATTTTCTCCGCTATACTTGAACTGTATGAAAAGAATGAACCAAGCGATCTGATTACCCTCAGCAATACTCTCAAGAACAACAATCAACTTGACAGCGCCGGGGGGGTATCATATCTGGCCTCACTTGTCGATAACATTCCGTCTGCCGCAAATGTCGCCTACTATTCAAAAATAGTTAAGGAAAAAGCAATTTTGCGCGGACTTATCGGTGCTGCCACAAAAATAATAACCAAAAGCTATGATACGGGAAAAGACGTAGAAAATATTCTGGACGAAGCTGAACATACTATATTCGAGATATCCCAAAATAAGATAAAACCCGCCTTTTATACTATCAAAGAGATAGTAAAGGATAGTTTCAGAACCATAGAGAAGCTCTATGAGAGAAAAGAGCTTGTAACAGGCGTGCCAACTGGTTTCGAGAAGTTAGACGATCTCACCTCCGGACTTCAAAAATCTGATCTGATCATTATTGCCGGCCGGCCGAGCATGGGGAAAACCGCTCTTGCCCTTAATATCACACAGTATGTCGCAATAGAAAAGGGGATTCCGGTCGCCCTCTTTTCCCTGGAGATGGCCAAGGAGCAGCTTTCCCTCCGTATGCTCGCCTCTGAAGCTAAGGTAAATTCTCAGCGTCTCAGAAAAGGGTTCCTCGGAGAAACCGACTGGCCGAAGTTAACAACGGCCGCGGGGAGGCTTTCCGAAGCACCGATATTCATAGATGATACTCCTGCCATTACTGTTCTGGAAATGAAGGCTAAGGCGAGAAGGTTGAAGTCTGAAACTGACCTGGGGTTAATTGTTCTCGACTATCTTCAATTGATGAGGGGCATACAGTTTAAAGATTCGAGGGAGCAGGAAATATCAGAAATCAGCCGCTCTCTTAAAGCACTTGCTAAGGAATTGAACATCCCCGTCGTTGCCCTGTCACAGCTTAACAGGAAAGTAGAAGACAGAACCAATAAACGGCCCCAGTTGGCTGATTTACGGGAATCCGGAGCCATTGAACAGGATGCTGATGTTATTACCTTTATATACAGAGACGAAGTGTACAACAGGTCAGAAGATAATCCGGAAAAGGGGATGGCTGAAATAATTATAGGGAAGCAGAGAAACGGTCCCGTCGGTATGGTAAAACTGGCCTTTTTGGAAAAATATACCTCTTTTGTAAACCTCGCTATGTCGGACGAAGGGTTTTAAGCCTCGAGCAATGCCACTTCATTTTCCAAATACGGAATGGCAGTTCGAAGCTTCCTTAGCGCAGCTTTTTCAATCTGCCTGGCCCGTTCTCTCGTTATGTTAAACCTGTCCCCCATCTCTTGCAGGGTTTCAGGATTATCGGCCATTATCCGATTCTTTATTATATAGTTTTCTCTATCATTCAGTTCAGAGAGTGCTCTGTCTATCTTATTTTTTGCCGAAACCGCCTCTTCTTTTTTGATTAACACTTTTTCCTGATCCTCTCCCTCGAACGTCAAGTAATCGATATGAGACGATTCACTCTCATCACTTATCGTTGCGTCAAGGGAAAGATCACGATTATTTAGACGGCAATCCATCTCTTCAATTTCAGCTTCTTTTACATTCAGTGATTCTGCAATCTCTGTAAACTCTGGCTTTTTAAGGGAAATACCCTGGAGTTTTCTTTTGACCTGATTGAGCTTGAAAAACAGCTTTCTCTGAGCCTGGGTAGTGCCAATTTTCACAAGGCTCCACGACTTAATGATAAAGTTCTGCATGTACGCCCTTATCCACCAGACAGCATACGATATGAGTCTGTAACCCTTATACGGGTCAAATTTTTTCACCGCGTGCATGAGACCAATATTCCCCTCCTGAATCAGGTCAAGGAGCTTAATCCCGTACCCCTTATACTTATGGGCAATCTTAACCACAAATCTAAGGTTTGAAACGACCAGCTTTTCGGCCGCCTCCATATTGTCGTGCTTACTGTATCTGACGGCAAGTTTAAACTCTTCTTCCGCAGTCAAGATTGGAAACTGATTTATCTGTGACACATAGGCATCTAATGCATTTGAAACTTTAGGAAGATTCACCTGCAAATCACCCCCATTTAATTTATTCTTCAACTTTGTAGTATATAATCGTTTTTTTAATAGTCAAGCTTTTTTTACTTCATTGTCCCGTGCCGATTAAACGTGTCACAACGGGAAAATCGGTACTGCTGATTTCTCATATGTAGAATTTTCACAGACCATTCCCCTTAAAAATCGTCGATTTCTTTCCGGGAGGCACCTTGATAACAGAAAAAATTGCTTCAATCTATTCTTTTTTTGATCGCTGGTTTATCGTTGCTCCTCACACCAATTCGGCGACACTATTACGGAATATGTTTGTTTTATATTGCGCCCCTTGCCCCGCTTACAAGGCGGGGTTTGCGGGTGTGCTCCCGGTCAATTAGGCACCACCATCTTTCTTGACATAGGGGCAGTTTATGGTTAAGTTACTAAAAAATATATAAAGGAAAAACTATGGATTCTCTCAACAAAGTAATTATGGAATCTGCATGTCGAATTGCCAAAGAGATAAATGCGAAGGCCATATTACTTTATGCTGACATGGCCTCTGATCTTTTGATAAACGAAGCCGACAAAACATGCTATGACACAATTCTGGTAACAAGGGACGATATCGAGATACCTGATAATTTCAGGAGTGCAGGGAAAGTGTTAAACGTCCCCGATGTAAATCTAACACGTGTCGGTCAGATAAAAATTGCAATCACCAAGGGAATTGTAAAAGGTCTTTTCAAAAATGGAGACAGGCTTGTCTGCCTTACCGGTATCCACAAATTCGGATACGTGGACAGTATAATGGTTATCGATGTGGGTAAGGAATTTGAAATTTTCACATCAGAAAAAATTACAGACATTACTGAAAGTGTATCTCCAGAAGTCTTCGATACCGTCTTGAACATTGCCCTGGAGCTCGCCGCTCAGGGAAGGGAAGGCCGTCCGGTGGGAACAATCTTCATCCTCGGAGATCACGAAAAGGTGCTACAACTTTCACGACAAATGGTGATCAATCCCTTCATGGGATACAAAGAGGAAGAACGCAATATCCTCAGTCCCAGTTTGAAGGAAACAATAAAGGAATTCTCAGCTATTGACGGCGCATTCGTCTTAAAGGACAATGGCGTCCTCGTTACTGCTGGCAGGCACCTTAATGCCGCTTTAGAAAGCAAAGATTTTCCCCAGGGGCTTGGCAGCAGACATATAGCCGCTGCCGGCATTACAAGCGTAACAAACGCTATTGCCATCGTCATCTCTGAATCGACGGGAACGGTCAGTGTGTTAAAAAACGGAAAGATCTTCGTGGGCATTGAAAAGCCGGTGAGATAAGGAAATAAAGAGCGGGGTCAAATGAACACAATCAGAACAGGCATACTTCTGGGTGCCCTAACCGGTCTTCTGATGCTGATAGGTGGGTACTTTGGAGGCCAGCAGGGAATAATAATTGCGTTTATTCTTGCGATGGTAATGAACTTGGGGAGTTATTGGTTCTCAGACAAGCTCGTATTGAGGATGTACCGCGCAAGAGAGGTTTCGGAAACCGCAGCTCCCGAACTCTATTCCCTTATAAAACCCCTGACATTAAGAGCCGGTCTCTCTATGCCTAAGGTCTATATTGTTCCAAGTGATACTCCAAATGCCTTTGCCACTGGAAGGGACGAGAAGCATTCCGTTGTGGCAGTAACGGAGGGAATTTTACGGATATTAGACAGGGAGGAGCTTGAAGGTGTTCTTTCCCATGAACTTACTCACATTAAGAACAAGGATATGCTGATAGGCTCCATTGCGGCAACACTGGCCGGCGCCATTATAATGCTGGCCAATATGGCCAAGTGGACGGCCATCTTTGGCAGCTTTGGAGGAGACGACGAAGGGGGCGGAATTTTTGGTCTCATAATGATGGCCATTCTGGCACCTATTGCAGCAATGATTATACAGATGGCTATATCCCGCTCACGTGAATATCTTGCCGACGAGGGGGGCGCCAGAATATCGGGCAAACCTTACGGCCTTGCCAATGCCCTGGAAAAGCTGTCTTGGGCATCAAAAGCGATTCCCATGCGGGCGAATCCATCAACGGCTCATATGTTCATTGTAAATCCTTTAACGGGAAAATCTTTTATGAACCTCTTCAGTACCCACCCACCGATTGAAGAAAGAGTTGCGAGACTAAGAAGGATGTAGGAGGAAAATATGGGAGACGACACGCACGAGAAGGATTTTATTATTAAAGATAAACGAACATTTGATGAATCAGGAGAAATTCGACAGAAGGAAGAGGAAAAACCGGACCAGGCAGAGCAAGACACAAAAAGTGAGGGTGAAAAAAAGGAGTTTTTGCCTGAGGTGAATTTTTCAAGTTTTGTTTTCTCTCTGAGTACATCAGTAATGTATCATTTTGGAGATTTTCCTGATCCGGTATCTCAAAAGACGGAGAAGAATCTTGCTGCAGCAAAACAGACTATTGATATACTTGGCATGCTCAAAGAAAAAACAGAAGGCAATCTTGATGATAATGAGAAAGAATTGTTAGACGCCATGCTCTTTGAGTTGAGAATGAGGTATGTAAAAGAAAAGGAAATTTAATGGTAATAAAAAGGTCTCCGGCAAAGGTAAATCTTCACTTGCTTGTGCTGGGAAGAAGGGAAAATGGCTATCATAATATAGTAACCCTGATGCAGAAGATAAGTCTCTATGACGAGATAGAATTTTCTCCGAGGGAAAAAGGAATTGTGGTAAAATGCCCAGGTGCTGCCCTTCCCGAAAATGAGGATAACATCGTCTATAAAGCCGCTCAATCGCTTTTTTCTTACGCATCCTGCCATTCAGGTATAGAAATCACCATCAGAAAGAAGATACCGATAGCGGCAGGATTGGGTGGGGGAAGCTCAAACGCCGCTACTGCTCTTATTACGTTAAATGATATGATGGGGTTCAATTACTCTAAAGGTGAATTAATGAAAATAGGGGCAAAACTCGGGGCCGATGTCCCTTTTTTTGTTTTTAATAAAACAGCATGGGCCACCGGCATAGGCGACCAGCTTCAGACGGCAGAAAATGTGCCCCAACTGTGGTTCGTACTGGTAAACCCTTGCTTTGATATCTCAACAAAAATGGTTTATGAGAACCTCAATTTAAGATTGACAAACAAGGTGAAAAAGTTTAGTATCCCTCGTTTTAACACCGTAGACGACGTTGTAAATAAACTGCATAATGATCTGGAAAAGGTTACTTTAAACCTACATCCTATCCTGAAAGAATTAAAGGAACGTTTAATTGCATGCGGGGCTCTTGGTTCCTTGATGTCCGGAAGTGGACCAACAGTATTCGGGATATTCGCAGATAAAAAAGATGCACTAAGAGCGGAAGAGAAGCTCAAGGCAGGGGTAAAGTGGGCCGTATTCAGGGCACACTCGATCAATTAACTATTGATGGTTTTTTTATTATAGTCCACCATTACTGCTAATTATTATAAGCAACCAAATATTGGGGCGTCGTCAAGTGGTAAGACACAAGACTTTGGTTCTTGCATTCGGAGGTTCGAATCCTCCCGCCCCAGCCAGTATTTTAGAGGTAGGATTACACTACATTTCAACGATTAATAACATTTGTTTACGGGAGGATTGAATGCTTGAAAAAATGAGAATATTTTCCGGAAACTCTAATTTCCCTCTCGCAGAAAAGATATGCATAGCATTGGGAGTGTCCGTCGGAAAGGCAAATGTAACAACATTCAGTGATGGTGAAACAAGAGTAGAAATTAATGAAAACGTAAGGGGAATGGACGTCTTTATTATACAGTCAACCTGCCCTCCTGTGAATGACAATTGTATGGAGCTTTTAATCTTGATAGATGCCATGAAGAGGGCGTCCGCAGACAGAATAACGGCTGTCATCCCCTATTACGGTTATGCACGGCAGGACAGAAAAGTGTTTCCCAGGGCACCGATTACGGCAAAGCTCGCTGCCGATTTAATAACCACTGCAGGTGCTAATCGTGTCCTTTCCATGGATCTCCATGCCGGTCAGATACAGGGGTTTTTCAATATCCCCGTTGACAATCTTTTCGCCACGCCAGTACTCCTGGATTATATTAAGGAAAATTATCAGGACAACATGGTTATCGTTTCGCCTGATTCCGGTGGTGTTGAAAGGGCGAGGGCATTTGGAAAAAGATTGGGGGCAAGTATTGCTATTATCGACAAGAGAAGAGAAGGTCCGAATGAGTCGCAGGTCGTTAATATAGTCGGTGATGTTAAAGATAAGAAAGCAGTAATTCTTGATGATATGATTGATACCGCCGGAACCGTGGTACAGACAGCCAAAGCCCTCAAAGAGGAAGGAGCAACCGTGGTATCTGTCTGCTGTACCCATCCCGTTCTGTCGGGACCTGCAATAGACAATATCAATGGTTCCAACATTGAAGAGGTCATTGTGACCGACACCATCCCGCTGAAGGAAAAGATAAAATCCTGCAAGCGGATTAAGGTTCTTTCTGTCTCCGGGCTTCTAAGCGAAGCAGTCAGAAGAATTTATTATAATGATTCTGTAAGTTCACTCTTTATATAGGAGAAATAAATATATGGAAACAATAGAGTTAAAGGCTTATGCCCGCAATGAATTTGGAAAGGGATCTGCCAGAAGATTGAGAAAGCAAGGTTTGATACCAGCGGTTTTTTATGGCGCTACAGTTAAATCGATTCCGCTGACTGTCAACTCTTCCGAGCTGGTGAAACTATTAGGAGCAGTGAAGGGAGAGAGTAAATTTATTAAATTAACGATCGAAGACGATGGCGATAAAGTCGAAAAGCTGTCAATAATAAAAGACCTCCAGGTGAACCCCATAAGCAGGAACCCTATCCATACCGATTTCTATGAAATCCGAATGGATCACAAGATAACAATGGATATTCCGATTCGTCTCACGGGACAAGCTATCGGTATAGAAGAGGGGGGAGATCTGCAATTCGCCAAGAGAAACCTGAAGGTATCCGCTCTACCCTCTTCAATCCCCGATTTCATTGAAGTTGATATCAGCAACCTGAATATAGGTGATGCAGTTAAGGTTGAGAATATTGTCCTCGGGGAAGATATAGAAGTCCTTGATCCGGCGGATGTAACGATAGCAGCGGTTGCCATCACAAGAGTCACCGTCGAAGTTGAAGAGGGAAAACCCGAAGGAGAATTGCCAGAAAAAGTTGGTGAAGACGCAGAATCAGAAGAGGAGCAGAGCAAAGAACCAACCGAATAATTCTGGGGGCTTTGGTGAAGCTAATTGCAGGACTGGGAAATCCGGGTATAAAATACCAGCTTAGCAGACACAATATGGGATTCCTGGTACTGGAGGCATTGGCAGAAAAACAGAACATTGAAATCCGTCAGAATAAATTCGACTCCTATCTGGGTAAGGGAACCCTTTCGGGCACAACTGTTATGATGGCCAAACCACAGACATTTATGAATCTAAGTGGTGCAGCTATCAAGAAGCTCCTCGGATATTTTAAGATAGACCTTAGTGATTTGATAGTAGTACATGATGATCTGGATCTGCCATTCAACAGTATCAGGATAACGGCGGGTGGAGGTCATGGAGGACATAAAGGATTAATATCCATAATAAACTGCCTGGAGAGGTCGGATTTTATCAGGATCAGACTTGGTATCGGAAAACCAGAGCGTAAGGAAATGGTTGAAGGGTATGTCCTTGAACATTTTACTGACGACGAGATGAAGATTCTGCCGAATATCCTTACACGGGCATGTGACGCTGTGGTGGAGGTTATTTTATCTGGAACTCAGTCGGCTATGAATCAGTTCAATATCAGAATGAACAACAAATCAAACGAGGAGGCATAAACAGGGATTATGGAAACTTTAGTAAACTATGGACCATTATTGGCAATTTTTGGATTGATCTTGGCGTTTCTAATCTACAAATACGTTATGTCGTTTCCACCGGGGAATGAAACGATGGTGGATATTATGGATAAGATCCACTCGGGTGCCATGATATTTTTAAAAAGGGAATATAAAATCATAGCAATATTCATTGTCGTTGTTTTTGTCATACTCTTTTTCGCTCTTGAGTCAAAGATGTCCGCCGTGGCCTTTTTGACGGGTGCACTCGGCTCGATGCTTGCGGGAGTTTTAGGGATGCAGGCGGCAACTTACTCCAATGCGAGAACAGCTCACGCCGCTGGAGAATACGGCCAGGCTAAAGCCCTGACCGTGGCCTTCTTCGGAGGATCCGTAATGGGATTGGCTGTTGCGAGTCTCGGGTTGCTCGGACTCGGCGTATTCTTCTATTTCTTTTCAGAAAAGAATCCTGTGGTAATCAACGGTTTCGCCATGGGCGCTTCCTCGATCGCGCTGTTCGCCCGTGTTGGCGGCGGTATATATACCAAAGCAGCCGATGTGGGATCTGACCTGGTAGGAAAAGTCGAAGCGGGCATTCCTGAAGACGATCCGAGAAACCCGGGTGTTATCGCCGATAACGTCGGCGACAATGTGGGTGATATAGCCGGCATGGGCGCAGACCTCTATGAATCCTATTGCGGCTCGGTTATTGCGGCGATAGCGATAGGCGCAACTATGGGAACACAGAAGTTGGTATGGATGCAACTGCCGATGCTCTTTATCATGGCAGGGCTTATCTGTTCCATCATAGGAATCGCCTTCTTCAATTTCATGAAAAATATGAAGCCGCAATCCGCACTGAGTAACTCACTGTATATAGCGGGTATTCTGTTTATCATCGCCTGTTATTTCATTGTCAGGAATATGACTTGTGGAATGTCGGCAGAGTATCTAAAAGAATTAAATATGATAGGTCCCCTAGGTCCATTCTGGGCGGTTCTGCTTGGTATCGTCTGTGGCATGCTGATAGGAGCCATTACAGAGTACTACACCGCTCGCGGACCTATCGTAAAAATAGCCGAGGCCTCACAGACAGGTTCCGCGACAACTATAATCAGCGGTTTATCCATCGGTTTTCAGAGCGTTGCCGCTCCCATTTTCTTTATTGCAATGGCTATCTGGATCTCCTACCTTTGTTCAGGACTTTACGGTATCGCAATTGCCGGTGTCGGAATGCTCGGAACAGTAGCAATGACAATGTCCGTAGACAGCTACGGCCCGATTGCCGATAACGCCGGTGGTATCGCGGAGCAGGCCCACATGCCGCCGGAAGTCAGAAAAATCACCGATGGTCTGGACGCCGTGGGTAACACAACCGCAGCTATAGGTAAGGGTTTCGCCATAGGTTCAGCGGCACTGACCGCGCTGGCCATGTTCGCCGCTTACACGGCAACAGTAAAAACCTTTCCGGGTTTTGAAAATTTCACACTGAATCTGAACGAGGCACACGTAGTTACCGGTATGTTTCTGGGAGGCATAGTCCCGTGTCTGATTGCCGCCATGACGATGACGGCGGTTGGAGATGCCGCATTTGAAATGATCAACGAGATCAGAAGGCAGTGGAGAGAAATCCCCGGTATTATGGAAGGCACAACACCCCCAGATACCAACGCGTGCGTGGATATAGCTACCTCAGCGGCCCTGAAAAAGATGGTTGTCCCCGGTTGTTCCGCGGTTCTGGCGCCGATTCTGGTTGGTATTTTCATCGGTCCCGAAGCCCTTGGCGGATTCCTGGCTGGAGCGACACTTACCGGTGTAATCCTGGGTCTTTTCATGGCCAACGCCGGCGGTGCCTGGGATAATGCTAAAAAGTATATAGAGCAAGGTCATTTTGGCGGTAAAGGTTCCGATGCCCATAAGGCAGGGGTTATCGGCGACACCGTTGGCGATCCCTTCAAGGATACATCGGGTCCCTCGATGAACATACTGATCAAGCTGATGTCGGTTGTTTCGCTGGTCACCGCCCCGGCCATCGTTGCTCTCTATAAAATGATTTATTAAATCACTAACACCTAATAACATAAAAAGGGGAGCATGATTCGATATGCTCCCCTTTTTTTAAAGTTGATCAGTAGGTCTGAGGAGTAAGACTGAAAGACAAGGCCCGCTACAATCCTATGCCAGACTCCGGATTCAGTCTCCTCGATATATCGAATCGTTAAAAAGTCTTGACAGGACAACCAAAAATATTTAGCTTCTAGCAAAGTAGAAAACTCTGACGTCTTCCATATACTCTCAAATTTCAACATTTAATCCCCAAATGAAAGGGGGAGATATTGTGGGATTCAGATGTGGCATTATTGGGCTCCCCAATGTTGGTAAATCCACCATTTTTAATGCACTTACAGCCGCCGGTGCCGAGGTGGCAAATTATCCCTTCTGCACAATTGATCCCAATGTCGGGATAGTCCGCGTACCTGATAAAAAACTCGAAAAAATCGCAGATGTTATAAAACCATTAAAGACTACATACACTACCATGGAGTTCCTCGACATCGCAGGACTTGTAAAGGGAGCCAGCAGAGGAGAAGGTCTTGGAAATAAATTCCTGGGACATATAAGAGAAGTGGATGCGATTGTTCATGTCGTGCGCTGCTTTGATGACACCAATGTCACACATATGAGCGGTTCCATTGATCCAGCACGGGATATCGAGACAGTAAATACAGAACTTATACTGGCGGATCTTGAAACTGTTGAAAGACGAATTACAAAGGCTGAAAGGCTTGCAAAAGGGGGAGATAAGGCCTCCCATGACGAGCTGAATCTCTGCTACTATATAAAGGATTCCCTCGAGAATAACATCGCCGCAAGAAATATTGATCTTGATGAGGAACAGAAAAAAACTTTAGGAGATTTTTTTCTTCTAACTGCAAAAGAGGTACTGTACGTTGCCAATGTAGATGAGGAAGTTCTTAAGGGAGGAAAAGATTATATATTTAAGATTGACGATATTGCAGAAAAAGAGAAGGCAAAAGTAATCGTAATATGTGGTGATATGGAAGCGGAGATAGCAGCGCTCGAAGAAGATGAAAGAAAAGAATTCCTTGACGATCTTGGCCTTGAGGAGTCTGGGCTCAGAAAATTGATCAGGGAAGGTTATGATCTCCTGGGATTAATCACATTTTATACCACGGTGGGACCTGAACTTAGAGCATGGACAATTACCAAGGGTACCAAGACACCAACCGCCGCCGGAAAAATACATTCCGATATGGAACGAGGTTTTATCAGGGCAGAAATCATCCATTACGATGATTTCATTAGAATTGGTACTGTATCCGGGGTAAAAGAGAAGGGGTTACTCCACGCTGAAGGAAGGGATTATGTTATTTCGGATGGTGATATCATTTATTTCAGGTTTAATGTATAACGCTTTCGGGAAAATTACAAATCGCACCGCCCGACAGAAATCCAATATCGAGAAAGATTAAGAACAATAGCACCCCATAGTGAGAAGGAAAAGTCCTTCCCGAAAGCGTTATACCGAATCCCAAAAATGATGGATGGTAACATTTCACCATCCACTAATATATAGAAACTGAAAAGGTTTCAAACCACGTTACTTTTCAGATTATATTCAAGGGGGTGGGTGGATGGAAAGGAGGGAACAAAAACCACCCACCACATATAACATCCCAAAGATCTTTTTCCTTAATCTTTATCATCATAAGATAAAGGAAATTCTCTAAGAAAGAAGTCGATGCTTTTATCGACCCTTACTTCCCCCTTCGTTTGCTCAATTACCTTTTTACCAACCTCACTATTTTGCGTTAAAACAAAAAACTCTGATTCCGGCTCTCCCTCGACTTCCAGATATGACGAATTACCCCCCACGTTACCATCTGTGGGCTTAATATGCTTCTTTCGGCCTTTCTTCATTTAACTTCTTTATCATTTCATAATGATTTCAAAAATGTTGAAATATAAAATCATTAGTCACTTCCGATTTTTTAGAGACCTTCGAGCACTTATCCTCTTAGAAAACCTCTTATTATATAATTTGGATTCAAGGGCTTTATTATCACTCGAAGGTCTCTATGTTTCTGATTCTAATTTAACTGATACAATAATGATGCCAATTCGCAATTTCGCTCTGATTATTTATGTGCATAGCGTACATTTATAAAATAAGCGTAAAAACAAGATATTATAAAGCAACCTGCTGACGATTTACCCATAATATCTGTTTTATCTGATATGCAAAGGATACGTTGAATGATAAAAAAATGGGGGGGGTTGTGCGATAACCGCAACATAACGCCCGGTAATACAGGAAGGTGTGTGTGAATCTACCTTGGAGTGGCGTGCGTAAATAGAACGTATCGTGCAAATACTGCACGCCGATTTTCAGAACTCTCTTACCTTACACTTCACTAATTTTTTTCAGTTCACGAAGAAGCGAATAACGTGAAATACGTAAAATTTTTGCAGCGCCCGTTTTGTTGCCCACACTTATTTCAAGAGCTTTTAAAAGTATTTTTTCTTTAATCTTGCCTGTTAATCTGTCAACGGTCATTTTATAGTCCATACCTTCATGAGTAGGCAGGGGAAGAGATTCACCAACTTGCACGGTTAGACCACTCCGTGGTGTTTCAGCTTTGATCTCGGCAGGAAGATTCTTCTCGCTAATAACTGCACCCACGTCCTGAAGTATCATGATACGCTCAACGATATTTTTCAGTTCACGTACGTTCCCCGGCCAAAAATAATTCCTTATAATTTTTTCAGCCTCTCTGCTAAATCCTGTCACCCTTTTATTGAATTTTTTATTGAACTGATCAACGTAGTATCGTGCGAGAATAATTGCATCACGATTTCTCTCTCTTAGAGGGGGTATAATTATCGGAACAATGCTTATCCTGTAGAAAAGATCCTCTCGAAAAGAACCATCAGATACCATGCCGGCAAGGTCTCTGTTTGTTGAAAAAATAAAACGCACATCGATTGGAATGTTTTTCGTCCCACCAAGTCTCCGGATATGTCCCTCTTCTAATACCCTCAATAGCTTAGCCTGGATTGGGGGACTCATTTCCCCTATTTCATCTAACAATAAAGTCCCGCCGTTTGCATATTCGAGAAGTCCAACTTTTTTCTTTCTGGCATCGGTGAAAGCGCCGGCCTCGTATCCAAACAGCTCACTCTCCAACAAGGTTCCAGGTATAGCAGCACAATTCACATCAACAAAGCGCTTCGAACTCCTGCCACTATGCCTGTGAATTGCACGGGCGATCAATTCCTTACCGGTGCCACTTTCCCCCTGTATTAATATACTTGTGTCATGTTTGGCCACTTCACTGATTACATGAAAGATACGGAGCATCTTTTTTGATTTGCCAAGGATATCCTGAAACCCTAAAAGCACATTCTCTCTCTCCTTGAGTTTTCTAACTTCTGTTTTAAGTGACCTGGCCTCAAGTGAGAGCTTCGAATGCATAATTGCGTTATCGTAGGAAATAGCGGCATTTTTAGCAAGTATATCCAATACGTTTATCTGGTCCCGCGAATAGTCACCCGCTTTTTTCCCCAAATATAAAGCTCCTTTAAATTTATCTTTTATTTTAATCGGAAAAGCTATCCCAGAAGGATATCCGTCAAACAAGTCTGTGATACTGCCACCGGTTGAATCTGGTGAAGGTCGTCGAACGACAATTGTATCGGTATCTATAGCTTTTTTAATGATGCTCCGAGTTATTTTTTCATCATATTCGCTCTTTTCGTTTATATAAACCTTCTTTCCATCGTTTATAAAACAGCTTTCTTTTTCAAGATCTAAAAAATATATCAGCGCCTTATTTGCGCCACTTATTTTTAACGCATTCCTGATAAGGACCTGATGCATTCTATCTAAGATATAGTTAGAACTCAGTTCTGAAACAGCTTTCTGCAATACCAAAAGTTCTCGTATTTTTTCCCGGTTATTCTCAAATAGCATCCTGGTGTGTAGAACCAGACTTATCTGATTTACAAAAGTACGAAGGATATTTACCTCCTGCTGCGAAAATTTCCACCTTTTCGTACGCCACACGGAAATGATACCCATTATATCCTCGTCCATCATGAGTGCATCGCAGAAAGTTGACCCTCTCTTGTAGAATTTGGTTAATTTACGGTCGGTTTCAGTCGCTCTGGGATCAGTTTCAACATCATCAAGAATAATACAGTGACCGAATTTTGCAACTCTCGTTTCAAGACAATCGTGCTTTTTCAGATTCAGCTGTCTGGAAAAAGCTCTCCTTCCTTCTTCAGGGCTGTAGTTTTTCACCACTTTTGTTATTAAATTTTCCTTCGTATCATCGTAAAGGCAGATTATGCCACGATCAAATTGCATTGTATCAACGACTTCGTCTAAGATTTTTTTCAGCACATTATCAATGTGCGACGGCGACGTGAGAAGAGAGCTGATCCTATGAACGCTTTCAAGAAGCTTATCTTTGTTAGGCAAATATTGAAAAGTGGCATGTATTGTCTGTGCTGTTTCTTTCATTAAAAATAACCTCTCTGAACTGGACAGTGCTCGCTAACCCCGCTGCTTGCGGCGGGGAGCTTCAATTGTCTTATCGGTAGTGTTTTAAAAAGCCTCACAATTCTTTCAATACTATACTCAACACCGTAGTTAACTTGACGGTCTCTTCATCAGCTTTCCTAAGCCTTGAACTTACTATTCTTGACACGTTCAGTAATACCTTGTACCCCAGTTCGTAATCCTCTCCGGCAAGTCTTAGAAAGTCATCTTTTTTTGTTTCATATAAAACACAGTCAGTGACCGCCCTTATGGTCGCTGTTCGTTCACATTCTTCCAGAAGAGCAATTTCGCCAAATACTGCATGTTGTCCAGCGCTCAACTTTGTAAACACCTTGTCTTTGCCTGTACTTTCGTCATCCATACCCTCAATTATGAGCCTTTTGGCTACTTCCACAGTTCCATCAAGCATTATATACATTGTATCCCCAACTTCTCCCTCTTTCATTATTACATCAGTACTTGAAAAAGTGATCTTTTTAGAAATACTCAGAATCTTTTTTATATGTTCTGTAGTAAGGTCTTTAAAAAGGCCTGTTTCTTTCAGGATAGAAATATCTCTTTCCACCAGCTCACCTCTTTTTCCAAAGGGAAGTTTATCCTAACTCAGGATAACTGCATAATCATCCCCTCCTATAATATATTTATCATCCGGATTTACTACAACCGTCGCCTCATCACTCTTAAGAAAAATATCCTTTTTCGATTCCTTAAATTTTTCCCTGATAAACATATCAATAACAGATGTATCATCCGACAACAAGTCCTCCAGCCTCATAGCTTTTTTTTCTTTTAACAGGCCGATAAGGATTGCATTTTCCTTCTCTCGATAGAATTTTGACAGCTCTTCAAAAGTCTTGCCGACAAAATTACGGGGGATTCCGGCTCTCCGTAAGTTATTTTTATCATTCAGAGACAGGATGCTGGAAAAAACCCTGGGAAGACCCGGATGGCTTATCGCAGAGGAAAGGAGACTTCCCATATGTTCTCCCCTCACAATGATTTCGTCCACATTGGCTCTTTTAAGATGTTGCTTGTTTTCAACGTCGAGAAGTTCGGCTATCGTTTTTATGTAGGGTGCAAGAGACCTTATAGTCAGAGCCGTCAGGATTGTTCGTTCGTCAGCCCTCTCGACAGCATGGGAACCGGAAAGATCAGCCATTATAAGTGCAAATTTGGCCTTATTGATATTGGCCCTCAGCAGAACATCTTCATATACATAATTCCCCCTGAGGAACTTCAGGTTATACTTACTATACTTGAGTTTAAAGGTATCTATTTCATCGATCGGAAGTTCATTAATAAGAACGATAAGAACATCCGGCATAGAACCATACGTGGTCAGGCCCGTAAGAACATCCTCGGTATTTCCATTCCAGCCGCATATTACTATATGGTCTTTATCCTTTATTGTTTCCAATCCCTTCCCCTCCCTGATCTTTTGTTCCACAAAAACAGAGGCAATGGTTGCCGTAAGCAGAGACACTAAAATGACACCGGAAATCATCAGGATAAATGCCACAGCCCTTCCCGCGTCTGACACCGGAATTTTGTCACCATATCCCACCGTACATATAGTTACAACAGCCCACCAGATCCCATCCCACACGGAGTGAATGGAGGAATCTGTCCTGGCATGTTCGAAAAAGTATATACCAACGGAACATAAAATTGTAACACTTATTATCACGGCTGCAATCAGGAAAAAACGTTCCTTGCTCAGCTTACTTACAATTTTTTTTAACCCTGAAAAAAACTTCATATAAACTTCTCTTGGGGACAGATTTCAAATCTGTCCCCATAACCAAATTATCTTTTATCATATTCAGAAAACTGCATGGAGAAAGTAGCCCTTCCCTGGGTAATAGATCGAAGGTCAGTAGAGTATCCGAACATCCTCTCCAACGCCACCTTTGCTCTTATTTCGCTAACAGGTCCTCTGTTTGTCATGGATTCGACTTCCCCTCTCCTTGAATTGATATCCCCGATAACCTCTCCCACGAATTCACTCGGTGTAATAATATCAACCTTCACAATAGGCTCAAGAAGTATGGGCTCCGCCTGCAGACATCCTTTTTTAAAGGCGGAAGAAGCCGCCACCTTATAACCGAGTTCTGAAGATTCACCTTCCCTATAAGACCCACCGGTAATTCTAATTTTAACATCCAAAACAGGATATCCCGCGATAACGCCGCTCAGGGTGGCCTCCCGTATGCCTTCAACAATTGCCCCACGAAACTCTTCAGGAACCGCCTCCCCTTCTATCTCTGCGGGCAGTTCGATCCCTCCTCCACGCTCCTTGGGTTCCATGAACAACCTGACATGACCAAAATGTTTCCTTTCTCCAACCTCCCTTTCAAATCTCTCCTCTACCTCCACTGCGTTTTTAATTGTCTCTCTGTAAACAACCCTCGGTCTGCCGACATTAACATGAGCATTAAATTCCCTTATCAACCTGTCAATAAATATTTCCAGGTGTAGTTCTCCCATACCAGAAATGACAGTCTGATCAGTTTCATCCACATACTTCACCCTGATTGTAGGGTCCTCCTCCACAAGCTTATCCAAAGCAACCGTCAGCTTTTCCTGATCTGACGGTGTCTTTGCCTCAATTGCCTGAGTGATTACCGGTTCATAGAATTCCATCGGCTCCAGGATAATCGGATGTGATTCATCGCAGATGGTATCTCCCGTGGTGGCATTCTTCAAACCCATAATGGCGATTATGTCACCTGCACCGACTTCCTCCACCCTTTCCCTCTTATTTGCATGCATCTTAAGGAGTCGTGCTATTCTTTCTTTCTTACCTTTAGTCGCATTATAGACATCCTCACCCGATTTGATCCTCCCCGAATAAACTCTCAGATAGGTCATTTTTCTTCCCTCGTCCATCATAACCTTAAAGGCAAAGGCAGCAAGGTATTCTTTACCGCTACTGTACCGCTGCTCATTTTCTCCGGTAATGGGATTAACGCCCTCGACAGGGGGGGCATCCACGGGAGACGGCAGAAAGTCGACAACCGCATTAAGGAGGGGCTGAATGCCTTTGTTTCGTAAGGCCGCGCCGCATAGAACGGGCACAATTTTCAAGGAAATGGTTGCCTTTCTGATAGCATCTATCATTTCCTCTTCAGAGATATCCATGCCTTCCAGATACTTTTCGGCAATACCATCATCTACTTCTGCAATAGTTTCAACAAGATTTTCTCTGTACTCTTCCACCTGGGGAAGAAAATCGGGGGGAATATCCGAGAACTCAAAAGACAATCCAACGGCATCCTCCTCACTCCAGGTAATAACTTTTTGATTTATCAAATCCACCACACCGCTAAACTGCTCCTCCTGACCTACGGGTATCTGTATCGGAAGTGGGATGGAATTAAACCGTTCCTTCATCATTCGTATTGCTTTGGGAAAATCAGCTCCTACCCTGTCCATCTTATTGATGAAGGCTATTTTCGGCACACCATATTTGTCCGCCTGGTGCCAGACGGTTTCCGACTGGGGTTCGACACCCCCAACAGCGCAGAAGACAACCACCGCCCCGTCCAGTACCCTCAGACAGCGTTCAACCTCTATAGTAAAATCAACATGGCCAGGTGTATCAATAATGTGTATTTCATGATTTTTCCATTCACAGGTGGTAACTGCCGAAGTAATGGTTATTCCTCTTTCCTGCTCCTGTGGCATCCAGTCCATAACGGCTTCACCGTTATGAACTTCACCCATCCTGTGAGATCTGCCCGTATAGAAAAGAATCCTTTCCGTAACGGTAGTCTTCCCCGCGTCTATATGGGCAATGATGCCGATGTTTCTTGTTCTTGAAAGTTTTGCCTCTGAGGACATTCTTGATTTTATCCTCCCACAGTTCCCTGTGCCATTAATTCCTTGTTAAGGACAAAGGGACGTCTCACGTCAACATGATGACCCCCTATCGTTCTCAACTTCTTCCCCTCTATCAATATCTCCACCCTTTTAACACTTGGAATATTAAACATCAGGGTATTGGTGAGAGAATATATTGTTGCCATTTCACTGCTGCTCCCCCCTGGATGAAGTTCGACAAGGCGCTTACCAAAACTGATAGAGGCGGTTCCATCCTTTTCTATTCTAACACTTTTAAGTTGTGAACCTTCCGGAAATGTTCTCACCAAACCGGTTTTAGAACCTTCGATAAGGGCCTTCACCAGTTCCTCTGCCTGATTATTTATATTTTTCCTTTTCGGAACATATCTCTTTTCAGGAACCAGAAATCGTTCGTTCGAATCAGAAAAGCAGAGCACCACTTTTTGTTTCTCCCTTTTCTTTGAAGAAACCCCTTCACCGGTAGTCGGTGGATAGACATAATCAAAGAGCGTCACAAAGAAGAAAAATAGGGAACCAACTACAACTACAGTAATCATTGAAAGGAAGACCAGTTTGACATTTTTTTTCTTTTTTTTCGATTTTATTGAACTGGTTCTCTTTTTTTTCTTTGTAGCCATAATTTGTTACACTCCTATCCTGTTCTTCTGTTATTAGACTTTTTACGAAGCCGTTACTGTTACCTCTCAATGGCTTTAAGGATTTCCTTTGCCTTCTCCCCAAATTTCGACTCCGGGGCCGTCCTGATGACAGTCCTAAACTCTTCTATTGCCCCCTGTACGTTTCCCTGTTTGACATAACATCGCCCCAACCAGTAATGAGATTCAACAAACGTGGGAACGAGTTTCAGTGACCTCTTGAAGTGTCCTATTGCACTATCAATCTCCCCCAGTTCAAAACTGGCAACTCCCATATCTTTTTCTATTAAAGGAAGCGGTATGATATTCGGTCCCTTTATCATTGCTTCATTATACTTAGTCAGTGCCATTCGATAATTTTTCTTTTGATAATAGGCCCGTCCCATGTTGTATAATGCTGATGCCGGGGTCGCGTAAAGAACATTGGCAAGGGCCTTGTCAAATTCTTTTATTGCCTTATCCCAAAGACCCTTATTAAAATAGACCGTACCAAGATAATTGTGGGCCTCCGAATAATCCGGTTTTAAATTTACAGCCTCTTCAAATTCTTCTATTGATTCATTTACAAGTCCCTTCCCCTGGTAAGATATACCGAGATAGTAGTGAATATCCGGATTCCTCGGGCTCAATTTTTTCGCTTCAAGGAGCTCTCTCAGGGCAGCGGTGTACTGCCCAGCCTTGATATATGCGATTCCGACATCAAGACGAGCATTTGCTCGTTCTTCCTTCAAGGGGCTGGTTGCACATCCTGTCACGCCACAGATAATAAATAAAATAATCGTTATCACTACTAAATTTTTTCTTCTCATGGTCACCTCTCGGGTTTTGAAAATAAACAACATTATAGTATAACTGTTACACAGGACTGAGGGAATGCAAAGATCAAAATGGAAATAAAACTAAATAGTAACTCTAACCATTGTTTCCGTTTATCCACCAGTCGCTTTTATCTTTGAACCACCATAAAGATGAATCTGTTTCAATTGCAGTGTCTGCCATCTCCCTGGCGGTATCGGTAAGAAGCCTTTTTACGGCAAACGCTATCCATTCCCTGCTATACTTGTTCCCCAGATCTTCACACTCCTTGAGCTGAAAAATTAAAGAGAGCTGATCAGCATCATGGGCAATGAGCGACTCTTCTGTCTTTTTTTCGTTAAATTCATCTATGACAGTCTTGATTTCGTCCCCAAACAAGAGCTCTTCTGTAAGCTCCCTTACTGCTTTATTTTCATCTACTGTTACATACTTTTTGTAGACATAGTTCATATCCCCTGTTCTTGCCTCGGGAAGATCATGGACAAGGCACATCCTTAGAACTTTCAATTCGTCAACGTCGCCTCTCAACTTACACAAGGTATACCCTATGAACATTGTTCTCAGAACATGCTCCGCAACTGATTCACAACCAGATCCGAGAAACTGAAAACCAGTCCTCGGAGTCCTTTTCAACATACCAACTTCAAACAAAAAATTTACGATATCTCTCATCTCAATCCCTTTTTAGTATTTTGACCCTGTTTTCCATCATATCTGAAAGTTTTTTCATCTCAAGTTTAAGCGATGCAATTCCGTCAGGTTTCATCGAAATTAATTTATCAAGGTATTCCTTCCAGTGTTTTACGGTTGTTATCTCGTGTTCCCTTATTTTCTTTTCAAACCGCTCCTGGAATTCCTTTAAAAACTCTGCGTCTCTATTTTTAAAAGCCATCTTATTTCTACCCTCCATTCGCAGAAAAAATATTCGCTCCCCAATAAAAAGTCATGGAATTATACTCTCCAAGCAATATTTAAAACTTTCCTATTATATCATTGAAGTTTTATCTTGCAACAAAAACTAATTTGACGAGATACTCCTGTGGTATATATTAAAAAAACTAAGATTTTATTGTTGGTGATTTAGCAAAAAGGTACCTTCCTGACCTCCCTGTTCTCATTTTTTAAAAAGGCAGACAAGGTTACTCACCTTTACTAAGTGGAGGATTTCTGTGTAAACTTTTAAGGTTCCGGACTATTGAAGCTCCCGGCAACAAGTTACTGGAAATCTCCGATTGTTTAGTAAGTTAGATTTGACTTTCAAAACTAACTTATATAGAGTATATGGTTATAATATTTATTCCCATTTTCAAGGAAAGAAAATCTATGAACCTTCGCAATGTATCAGGTTATCTCCCTGTAATTCTTTTACTGTTGACTCTTGTCATTCCATCCGATGCTATATGCGCAAAAGAAGATACAACATACCTTTCATTCAAGAAAACAGCCATATCAAAAGAGAACCTTCAAACATACATTGTTAAAAAAGGGGATATCGTAACAAAAATCATCTATAAACAATTAGGGGCACAGTATAGAGACATCTACAAGATATTAAAGATTGTAAAACAACTCAACCCCAAAACAAAAAACATGAACAGGATACTTCCCGGACAAAAATTAATACTTCCCGGAAAAGACGTACTGAAAAACACAAAGAAGGGTAATGCCTCCGTAACCGGCAAGGAAACTGCCCACGCAGATGCCAGAATGGAGGCAATTCCACTCATACCCAAGAAAAATTATCTCCCTGTGATCAGACATACAATAAACCATCTGGATGGATCGGCTATAACAGTTGGAAATTACTACATTCCCATCCCTCCTGCCGGACAGGTAACCATCGACTGTTCTACAGTACCGGTTATCGAACTGAACGACGGAAGCAAGATTTTACTCGACCTTTCCAGCCAGATACCAGACGATCTGAAAAAAATGATTGAATCAACATGGAGAAATTATTCCGTTGTGAGAGGTAAAAAGGGGATTTTCTCCTTACTTGAAGAAATAATAAGTAAATCAGAAACATACTCTTTAAAAAAATTTGGCAAACATGTGGAAGTAGGAAAAACCCCTCGGCTAAAGATATGTCTCGACTGGCTTGTATCAAGCAAAACATCCACCAAGGAAAAACTACATCTTCATGGATTGAACCTTGTTAAAAACGACTCACATTTGCTACCACGACCGATAAAAAAATATGCCGAAAAAAACGATCTGACAATTACAGAGATTATGGAAAAATTCGGGATTGTAAATGCTACAGACGAAAATCATACTGTCCCCTGCCTTCCCACAATAAACTCCGGCACAAACAGGGAACTTGCAGTCTCCTTACTCACAACTTTAGGATACACACCCCAAAAAAATACTGAGGTCAAGGTATTTGATTCAATGAAGGATGGCTTCACCCTGTCAGTAAAGGCTGATCTGCTAATAATGTCCGAAGGGAAGTGTGTCATCATTAATTTTAAAAAAATGCCCCAGCAATTCATAAACATATTCAAAAAGAGGGGTAGTAAAATCATCTTCATATCAGAAAGAGAGCAAAAAAAGGAGGTTGTTCAAAAGGTTCTTTATGCTATGAATATCCCCTTCTCTGCCGACAATTTCGAGTTTTTAATTCCCGAAAAGGCAATCAACCCAAGGGCAATTATCTACCTTCCCGCTATAAAGGTAAGGACAGATAAAAACGCCACTTACCACTTTGTAGATTTTGACGTAGACGATGAAATTAATGGATTGCTTCACAAAAAATGGGGGGTAAATTTAATTAAATATTGAAACTAAAAGCGATAGCACTTTTTTCAGGGGGTTTAGATAGTATACTTGCCGTAAAGGTTATACAAGAACAGGGCATAGATGTTCTGGGCATAACCTTCGTAACCCCCTTTTTTGGTGCCAAAAAATCGATAGAAGCAGCAAAGAGGATCGGTCTCCCCCTGCTTAATCTAAACATTACAGAAGAACATCTTGTCATCCTAAAGGCACCGAAGTACGGATATGGACGAAACATGAATCCCTGCATAGACTGCCATGCCCTTATGCTTAAAATAGCTGGGGAGAAAATGGAAGAGTTGGGGGCAGATTTCCTGTTTACGGGTGAAGTTCTGGGACAGCGTCCAATGTCACAGGGCAAACAATCCCTTCATGTAGTAGCAAAAAATTCAGGATATAATGGCTATGTCCTGCGGCCACTTAGCGCAAACCTCCTGCCCGAAACGATACCGGAAACTGAAGGAAAAGTTAACCGCAAAATGCTCCTTGATATCCAAGGAAGAGGCCGAAAGCGGCAGATGGAAATGGCCGAAAAGTACGGGATAACGAACTACTCAACCCCTGCCGGAGGATGTCTTCTGACTGATCCGATGTTTTCAAAAAGGTTAAAAGACCTGTTTGAACACCAAAAAGATTTCAAGATCAGAGACATAGAACTTCTGAAATCCGGAAGGCATATCAGACTAAGCGAGAAGACCAAAATAATCGTCGGAAGGAACAAGAAAGATAACTCAACCATTCAGAATTTATCGCAGGAGGAAGATGCCATTATTACCATGAAGGACTTTCCTGGACCGACCGTTCTAATACCTTACGGGTGTGACGAGAAAACCCTATATCGTGCCGCCGCGATATGCACCCTTTACAGTGATGCACCGGGCGATGAGGAGGTCATGGCCGTATGTGAAGTAGGAACAATTGCCAGAGTAATCTCCACAACAGAGGCCAAAAGAGAAGATGTGAAAGACTTGATTATTTGAGTAACTTTAGTCACTTCAAACTTTAGCTCACTTTAGGCACTCTGTTTACCATTACCCCGTGTGCTGTTTTCTCAAGAGGTCGTTCACTGTCTTAACCGGATTGAAGGTTTCAATCGGCACTTCTGCGAAAATGGTGTTCCAGCACGCCATGGAGCCGTTCCACAAACCGGGAAGTTCCAGTGCCCTTAAATTTCTGCCTTCCTCAGATTTCCGTGTAATTAAAATGGCCTTCCTGTCAACAAACCTGTCCAGGTCAAATTTTTCTGATTTGTAGTTTCTAACCCCGCATACCAGATCAACCGGATTAAAATAAGTGGCAGATGTCCAGATCTTGCTCTGCTGCTCAGAACCCATATCCACCTGATCCTTCTCTATGATCTGTAATGACTGTGTCCCGTCTTCTTTATCCAACCAGAAGGGTCCTCCACCCGGTTCCCCCACATTCTTTACCATGCCACATACTCGAAGCGGTCGATTCAACCTGTTGACGATAAAATTTTTCCTCTCAACATCAGGAAACCCATCAAATCCTGGCGGAAAAACTATATTCAGTTCCTTTTCGCAAAAGCCGGCTGTCTTTGATAAAAACTTTTTATCCACTTCTCCAGAGGACAACAGCAGGTGTAAATATTCAAACACCTTTTTCTGAATCTTAACAAGATAGCCCCCGAGGATCTTTTTATATTGGACAGTTATCCCCTTCAATCTATCAGGAACAACGTTATCTATATTCTTTAAAAATATAATGTCTCCATCGATGGCATTCAGGTTTTTCAGAAGGGCCCCGTGCCCACCCGGCCTGAAAACCAGCATTCCCCCGCTGTCTCGAAAGGGGCGGTTATCCATATCCACAGCAATGGTGTTGGTTGATGCAAGCTGGGTAGAAATACGTAAATCGAACTTTATATTATAGCTATTTTCATAATACCTTCTAACATTGGAAAAATAATTTTCTACATCCGATTCATGCTCTTTAGAAACTGTAAAGTGAATCCGGCAGACGCCTTTAGCATCCCGGACATAAAAAGCTGCTTCAACCAAATGCTCTTCAAGAGAGGTGCGATTGCAATCCGTGTAAGCATGGAATTTAAGAAGTGCCTTAGGAAGATGGGTATAATTCAAGCCCCTAACAGTCAGAATATATTCCAGTATTATGGAAAATTTCCTATCTTTAACGAGATCCGCAATGTCATAACCTGCCCGCGATAAAGTATCTCTGAGATCATCGTAGAAAGCATATCTCTTAAGATTTACAGCAAAATCTGTCCCCATTTCAGGATCCGAATCGAGACTTCTGCTATTATAATATGTATACCATTCTCTAAACATGCGACTGGCAGCACCTGAAGCCGGTACAAATTTAAGCATTCTACCCTTCCCGGCTGCCTCATCATGAATAGTCATTAATTCTTCCATTTTTTCCTTAGGAATAACCGTAATCCCATCACCCACCGTACAGGCTCTGTTCAGCCTGACGGGAGAAGCACCCATTTTGAAAAATTCAAGCTGCGCCAGTACTTTATCTTCAGTCAGACCCTCCGCCTCGATCCTTATTATATCCTCACCGGTAAGAATGGGTCTTGTCATTCACGTATCCTCCCTGTAAGCATTTCTTTTCTTTTGACAATAGCCCGGTTTTACAGTTTAATGCCTATTTATTATCAGACATCTGTCAATCGCAACAGGAATATACCACTATGGTGAAATTTAGAACAGAAATTATTGGAAAAGAAGTCCCCCAAGATCCAGGAATAGAAGAGTTAAAATACTGGTGCGGTGAATTTCACCGTTCAAATCTTGCCCCTCCCCATAAGGGCGGTACCTTGGGAAACCTGAGTTTCAGATTGAAAGATGGTGAAGACGCTTTCATTATCACAGGTTCAAGAATTGGTCTCAAATACAAATTATCGGATGATTGTTTTGTAACCGTGCATTCATGCGATTTAACAAAAGGGACTGTCTTCGCGAGTGGTACGAGAGAACCCTCTTCGGAAAGCAGGTTACATTTTGCAATCTATAACCGGAGAAAAGATATTAATGCGGTTTTTCATGGTCACTCGAGGGAGATTTTAGCCCATCCTGATAAACTGAATATACCGGAAACAAAACAAAAGGCGCCACATGGAAGTATAGAACTGGTTCAAAGCGTCTTAGAAATATTGGACGGTGATTTTTTTCTGGTCATGAAAGATCACGGCTTTATTTCCCTTGGCAACACGATGAAAGAGGCGGGAGAACATGCTTTAAAAATGTATAAAAAATGTCTTGACGAATATGAGAATATACATAATAAGTAAGTTCAATGAAAAAGGTGAAAATTCAAGAAGATAATTCAAGAAAAAGGGGAAATCGTTCGTCTGCTGCAGCGTCAAAAAATCCTCCTTCTCCAATAAAGTCTGATAGTTGTGGGGTCACGAAAAGATTCCTAGACTGGTTAGCCAGGGGGGCCGAGAAGATGAATAAAAGCGGGTCCTTCTGTCCCACATGAAGAATCCGGCGTTAACCCCTCCCGGTGTGGCAGGAAAAATATCTTTGCATAACAATATAATGTTGATGAATTCGCAAAAAGTCGAGTTTCCGCTGACTTGTCATTCCCGCGAAGACGGAAATCCAGAATTCCATACCCCCTTTACTATTTCGAGGTATTCCAGTTTTTTAAGGCATCCGCAAATGGGTTCCCGGGTGATGTTTGTTTTTCACGCTTTTCTGGCTTTGGGCGTTTACCTTTTGGTTTTTTTACCGTTTCTGTTTTTTCATTTTGCTGTTCGCGCGGTTTAAAAGGATCCTTCTTCATCGACAAGGAGATACGTTTCCTCTCAACATCCACACTGATAACAGTAACCGTTACTTTCCGGTTCACTTCCACTACATCGTGCGGATTGCGGACAAACTTATCGGCAAGCTCGCTGATATGCACAAGACCGTCCTGGTGCACCCCAATGTCAACAAACGCTCCAAATGCCGTGACATTTGTTACCACACCCGGCAACTTCATGCCCACCTCCAGATCGGAAATTTCGCTGACACCTTCAGTAAATGTAAAAAGTTCGAACTCCTCGCGCGGATCTCTACCCGGCTTTGCAAGTTCGTCCACAATATCTCTCAGTGTCGGCATTCCGACGGTATCGGTAATGTATTTTTCTAATTTGATTCCGTCTCGCATCTCAGGTTCACTCATCAGATCGGCTATCGTACAATTGAGGTCTCGGGCCATCGCTTCGACAACAGGGTATCTTTCAGGATGAACTGCCGAGGTATCAAGAGGATTTTTCGCACCGCTAATCCTTAAGAAACCAGCCGCCTGCTCGAACGTTTTCGGCCCCATACCGGGAACTTTAATCAACTCCTCCCGTGAAAGAAACGCTCCATTTTCATTCCGGTGCATAACTAAATTTCCCGACAACCTCTCCGAAAGCCCGGATACATAGCTGAGCAACTGTTTACTCGCAGTGTTGACCTCCACACCGACGGAATTCACACAGCTTGAAACTACGTCATCAAGAGATTTTTTCAGGGCTTTTTGATCTACGTCGTGTTGATACTGTCCAACGCCGATAGACTTAGGGTCAATTTTTACAAGTTCCGCCAGAGGGTCCATCAATCGCCTGCCTATTGACACGGCGCCACGAACTGTCACATCATAATCCGGAAATTCTTCTCGCGCCACTTTTGATGCCGAATATACCGATGCGCCGCTCTCATTGACCATCATTACTGTCACATGCCGGCCAAAATCGATGTTCTTACAGAATGCTTCTGTTTCTCGTCCTCCCGTACCGTTGCCGACAGCAATAGCTTCAATATTGAACTTTTCGACCAGCGTCTTTAGCGTCCCGGCCGACTCCTGCTTGCGATTTCGAGGCTCAGTGGGAAAGATGGTATCGTTATGCATGAGTTTTCCCTGGGGGTCGAGGCATACAACCTTGCAGCCGGTTCGGTAACCGGGATCGATTGCAAGCACGGTTTTCTGTCCAAGGGGTGAAGAAAGCAGTAAATTACGCAAGTTTTCAACAAAAACCCTGATCGCTTCCTCTTCAGCACGCTTCTTAATTTCCAGGCGGATTTCCGTCTCCATGGAAAGTGAAAGAAGGCGCTTGTAACTGTCTTTTACGGCCAGGCGAACTTCCTCCGCGGCCTGACCCTCATCCTTAACAAAACGGTTTTCCAAGACTGCAACAGCCTCATTCTCTTGCGGAAAGACATGGAAGACGAGAAAGCCTTCATGGGCTCCGCGACGAATTGCCAGGACGCGGTGTGATGGAGCCGTGGAAGCAGGTTCCTCCCACTCATAGTAATCCTTGAATTTGATGCCCTCCTCTTCCTGGCCCTTGGCTACTCTGGAACTTATCACTGCTTTCCGGACAAACAGTTCACGAAGCTCTGACCTGACTTCGGCATCCTCGTTAATCCACTCGGCAATAATATCCCGTGCTCCCGCAAGGGCATCTTCAATATTATCCACACCTTTTTCTGAATCAACAAAAGCCGCCGCTTCGGCATGCGGGTCGATGTCACCCTGCCCGAAAATCTTATTCGCCAGGGGTTCGAGTCCCTTCTCTTTTGCCATCATACCACGGGTGCGGCGCTTCGGCCGATATGGCAGGTAGATATCTTCCAGAATAGCCAGCGTTTCAGCTGTCTCTACCTTTAGTTTCAGATCATCCGTTAGATTACCCTGATCCTCCAGGGATTTAAGAATGGCTTCCCGCCGTTTGTCAAGCTCGTGAAGCTGCTCCAGCCGATCACGAATGGTGATGATATTTACTTCGTCCAGCTCGCCCGTTGCTTCCTTCCGATATCGGGCTATAAACGGCACTGTGGCGCCGTCGTTCAGAAGCTGGGCAGTCGCCAGCACCTGTTTTTCTATAAGTTTTAATTCTGCCGCAATCTTTACAATGTTCTTTTCGCTCATTATTTCTCCACATCAAGCCAAATTTCTGCATTATCCGCGTTAAGTTCTATGGCAGGAAAAATCCCATAAGTCAATTCTCGCTGCGAAACCTGATTATACCTACAACATCACTATGTCAAGAAATAGATATGAAGTTTCCGGAAACACCTGATATCGAAATGGGCAAGTTCCCCCTCTAACAACTGCCTGGCCCCGCTACGCAAAATATCGGTGATAGGATCTTCAACAAAAGTCTCTCGCTTTTTCAGTTCAAGTACGTTATCTTTTTCTATGGTCGTTAGGAAAATGTATGATTTTCGAAAGAAGACATGTGGTTAAAGACACAATCACCATTTTGTACAAACCCTGTATTCATGAAATTATTCTATAAAAAAATAAGGAAGTTGTTATGGAAAATAATATTTTGTTTTTGATTTTAGCATTTGTTGGAATCTTATCCGGGGGCACGGTAACTTTTCTTGTTTTCAGACAGAAAAGCCAAAGTACGATTGAAAGGGTCAGATTGGAGGAACAGGTCGAGAAGTCTGCTATGACTGAGCGGCTTCAAAACAGGGAAGAACAGTTGCAAAATCTCGAATCAGCCATGAGAGCGGGAGAAGAATTTGCAATAAAACTCCAAGGTGAAAATACGGAACTCAAGATAAAACTGTCAGAATCTGAAACAAAACTCTATGAAGAACGTAAGACTGCTGAAGAAAAGCTCGGTCTTCTTAATGAAGCTCAGCAGAAATTAACCGATGCTTTTAAAGCGCTATCATCGGATGCACTTAAAAGTAATAACCAATCCTTTTTAGAACTGGCGAAAGAAACACTTGAAAAGTTCCAGGAAGGTGCCAAAGGTGATTTACAAATGCGCCAGAAGGCGATAGACGAACTCGTTAAACCATTGAAAGAATCCCTGGAAAAGGTTGACGGCAAAATTCACGAAATAGAAAAAGCCCGCACTAGCGCCTATTCCACCCTAACCGAACAAGTAAGGTCACTCGCCACAACACAAATCCAGCTTCAGAGTGAGACGGCTAATCTTGTAAAGGCACTTCGAACTCCAACGGTTCGTGGTCGCTGGGGTGAAATACAGCTTAAGCGGGTGGTTGAAATTGCCGGAATGGTTGAATACTGTGATTTTATTCAGCAGGAATCGGTCACAACTGAAGGGGGCCGATTGAGGCCGGATATGGTTATTAAGCTTCCCAACAGCAAAAATATAGTGGTAGACTCCAAAGCTCCATTGCAAGCCTACCTTGAAGCATTGGAGACGCAAGACGAAACGGCTAAGCTGAGAAAACTTAAAGATCACGCACGCCATATCCGCACACATCTATCGCAGCTTAGTACAAAAACGTATTGGGATCAGTTTGACCCGACTCCCGATTTTGTAGTTCTCTTTTTGCCGGGTGAAACTTTTTTCAGTGCGGCCCTTGAACAAGACCCGAGTTTGATAGAGTTCGGTGTGGATCGGCGCGTTATTTTGGCCACTCCGACGACACTCATTGCCCTGTTGCGAGCTGTCGCCTATGGATGGAGGCAGGAACAGATTACGGAAAATGCCCGAGAGATAAGCAATCTTGGGAAAACATTGTATGATCGTATAGCCACCCTTGCGGACCATTTCTCAAATGTGGGAAAAAATCTGGATAGAGCGGTTGATAATTACAATAAGGCAGTCGGTTCTCTTGAAGGGCGGGTTCTCGTTGCTGCACGCAAGTTTAAAGAATTGGGTGCTTCAACTGGAAGCGATATTGATACGCTGGAGAGTATTGACAGGTCTTCACGCCCAGTGCAATTATCAGACAGCAGCAGTTTTGCTATAGAAAATACCGAAAGAAAACAACAAAGTGAAATCTCAAAAAGAAAAACCCGCAGAATTAGAAAATAAGCTACAGGGGTTTTTTGATGAACTCGCTAAGTCTGATTTTTCTCTAAAAAATATTAATGGGGCAAGTGCAACGTACACCGATCCTCTTACTGGTTATGAATTTTTAAAAGAACAAAATGTTTCTTTACAGAATCAAAAACTGAGCTTATATATGGCCCATACTATGGGGTAAGGTCCCCCTAATATTCAAAGTGAGAAGATATTAAATTATAGAGCCAAGCGAAAATTGCGCCACCTATCAAACCATCCGCCAACGCCCAAATGAACCCAATAAAACTACCCGCAGGAGAGATAGTGTAGCCCCGATACAAGCGTCCTATCAAAGTAGGCTCACCCGTTGCCCCATCAAAAGCGATTATCCACCAAGTAAGGAAGAATATTCCCAGTCCCCAGACTATGCCGCAAGTCAGCGCGAATGCCTTAATGTTGAGCTTCATGTGTGTCTTCTCCTTTCCCTTCACTGTTTCGAGCCTAACAATCAAAATCAGCGGGCACTTTTTTTGGGTAAGTTCACGATCCACTGAATTGAGTTGTTAGATATTTAATTTTTTTGGTTGTGTTTTCTTCTTCCTTACGAATATTCGGGAATATTCGGGGTCAGATCTTGCTTTTTGCCATCTGTCCAGCTTACCAATCCCCAAAACAAAAAACCCCGCTCTCTTTACAAGAAACGGGCATTATCTTCAATCACTCCACGGCTTTCTCCTTTGGCCGCGCTGAATTAAACATTCACTTTCTTTATAATGGTCCCTATACCTCTTTGAACTAATTGAAAAAGTACTCCTTTTGGCGGAATTGTCAAGAAAATTAAGTGCTAAATGCTAAGAACGATCATGCCTCTTGCATTCTGTCGTTACAGGATGTAAAAGCACTTTTATATGAAAGTGTAGGAGCCGATGCCATCATCGGCTCTTTCGGGGAACGGGCCCTACATTTTCGTGTTCCGTTGTGGCCGAAAGTCATAATGGTTTATATGAATAAATGCATTACCGAAACATGAGCCAGAGTATCCTATGGGGCAGAAAAAACGTTCAAAAACAGTTTTACTGAAGCGCATACTGGTGTTTACAGTGTTGGGTCTTGTAATCGTAATCATTGGTCTGGCGCTTTATATGTGGAACCTTTCCACCGTTATCGACAAGCGATTTTCCGCCCGGCGCTGGAGCATGCCTTCACGGGTCTACTCTGACAGTATGCTGCTTTACCCTGGACAAACCGTCAACCTGAAATTATTCTATGAAAAGTTGAGTCACCTCGAATACCGCGATGTATCGAGAGAGCCCGAAATGAAAGGTGAAATATATAGAAAAGGATCTGTGCTTGATATTTATCTTCACGATCTTAAGACACCTTCCAAACAGCGAGAGGGGTTTCCCGTTAGAATCGTTTTTAGTGATAATCAGATAGTGTCAATCGAGCGAATGGATACCAATCAGCAAGTGCCCATCCTGGAGCTTGAACCCGAGGAGATCATGCTCTTTTTCGGACGTGAGCGAGAGCGGCGACAGCTGGTTTCAATCAATCAAGTTCCTGTCTATCTGATATATGCCGTGCTTGCGGCAGAGGACAGCCGTTTTTATCAACATCATGGTGTCGATCCGCGGGGGATACTGCGGGCCCTGTATACGAATATACGTCACGGAGGGGTCCGCCAGGGTGGTTCAACCCTGACGCAGCAGCTTGCCAAAAATTATTTTCTTACGCCGGAGCGGACGTTACGCCGAAAATTTAAGGAATTTCTCATGGCCATGACCATGGAACTTATGTACGATAAAAATGCAATTTTTGAGATCTATCTGAACGAAATCTATTTCGGTCAGAAGGGATCAATTGCTATCCACGGCGTCGGCGAGGCGTCATATTATTATTTCGGAAAACCGGTGCAGGGGCTTTCTCTGGCTGAGGCGGTAACCATAGCGGGTTTGATCAAAAGCCCTAATCATTATTCCCCCTATATCAATCCTGAACGCTGCAAACAACGTCGAAATACAATTCTCCACGAAATCTATAAAAATGAATGGATAACAAAAGAGGAACGGGATTTTGCCCTCGCGTCACCGGTGAAATCTGTCGGCTATACGGCATACGGCAAAAAGGCCCCGTATTTCATCGACTATCTCGCAGGACAACTTCCGATTTTCTATTCACCTGAAGACCTTGCATCGTTGGGACTTTCCATATACACAACAATTGACACCCAGGTCCAGATGGCGGCAGAGAGGGCTCTTGAAAGAGGACTGGCCCGCCTGGAAAAAGCAAATTCCGCCTTAAGGCGCTTGGAACCTGATAAGAAATTGCAGGGTGCCGTCATCGTAATGCAGCCGAAAACCGGCTATATTCTGGCCATGGCAGGCGGGCGTGATTACAGCGTAAGCCAGTTTAACAGGATCACCCAGGCACGGCGACAACCGGGAAGCGCTTTCAAACCATTCGTATATCTTACCGGGTTAAGTGAATTCACGCCATCGTCACTCTTGTCCAACAAACCAAAAATGTATGAAGTAGCCGGTAAGTTATGGCAGCCGCAAAATACGAATCCTGTGGCTGAGAATGGCCTGAGGTTGAGAACAGCTCTTGCGACGTCCGACAATCTGGCTACCGTTGACCTGGCCATGAAGGTGGGACTGAAGAGTATCGTGAATACGGCGCTGACATTTCGGTTTTCAATACCGATGGCTCCTCTGCCATCTCTCACGTTGGGGGCATTTGAGGTGATTCCCCTTGAACTGGCACGGGCATTCTGTACATTTGCTGCTGATGGTGTGCAGCCGTATCCCCTGTCGATGAAGGCTGTGGTGGATGAGAAAGGCCTAATTCTGGAACAACGACATCTCAAAATTGAAAGTCTCATTTCTCCCGGAGAGGCATACATAATGAATTCCCTTCTCCGCAGTGTTGTGACAGACGGAACCGCCCGTTCTCTCGCCCGGAGAGGAATCACCTTTCCGGTGGCAGGAAAAACGGGTACTACAAATGGCTACAGGGATGCGTGGTTCGTTGGCTATACTCCCGACATTCTCGCGCTTGTGTGGGTGGGATTTGACAATGGTGATTCCGTGTATGCCGAAGGGGCTGTCGCTGCGTTGCCGATATGGGCCGAACTTATGAAGGCACTGCCCCGGTATACTTCAGGCAGCTGGTTCAGGAAGCCACCTGATGTGGTCACACGGATCATCTGTTCACAAAGCGGACAGCTTGCCGTCAAAAACAGGTGCCCGGAACCACTGGAAGAAATTTTTTTGAAGAAGAATGTACCGACGAAATATTGCCCGCTTCATCACTAAAAGGTGTCCGCGAATTGATTTGTAATAAATATAGACAAATACCGAGATTGTTGTTGCTGATTTTCTGGATCGCCGTATCGGGGTGTGCCGTGTTCATACCGTCCCCGGAAGATACCCCGACAATGAGAATCGAAGAACAATTGTCTCCCGGAAAACAGGCCGAGCCGAGAGAGATTGCCTCGTTACAATTGACGAAGCAGGGCCGGATGCTTCTGGAAAACGGCAAAGTGGATGAGGCGATTACCGTTCTCGAACAGGCGCTGAACATCCATCCCTCCAATGGCCGCAATTATTACTATCTTTCGGAAGCATGGCTAATGAAAAACAATAGCCTTCAGGCGAAGGAATGGAATCACCAGGCGGAAATGTATCTGAGCGATGATAAGTACTGGTTGAAAAAAGTACTCGATCAAAAAGCAAAAATCCGGAAGCAGTTTAAGTAGAGGGGAAATTCCGGCCCAACGTTTGAGATCAGCAGCAGCTATTGGTCTGTGCATCTACTAAGCTCATTTTTTTGAGGGCCAACAGGGGGGGGTCAACAGGGACGTCCGTAAATAACTAACCACCTAATCTCCGTTTTGATTTATTTACGGATCATCTCCCGATTAGTTGAATTTAGTTAAGGCAAAATAAGTGCGTTATCTATAATTAATACCAGAGGGGTCAAGGGGTCAAGGATTCGAGTGAAAGGAAGAAAGACGACCCTAGATTACATTAGGATGCTTTATATATCTTATGGTTCTGTTTGCGAACTGGGAAACACAGATATTATTAGCAGGGGATTTAGATTTAATTGAAAAAGGTGTATTGGGTAAATTAAAAAAAGATATAGCAGAAAGCGAAAGAATGTTAAAGGTGCTGATAAAGTCTTTAAAAAACAAACCCTTGAATCCTTGACCCCTGGAATCCTTGGACCCTCTTCTCCAACTAAATTGGAGAAGAACATTATTTACTTACTTACGGACGTACCGTTCTTTTCTCCAACAGGTTTATTTACTCTTCCTGTCTGGTTTTTAATATTTATGCATGGTTGAAGCCGCTGGTTTTACCTTCGATTGTCGGCTTTGCGATTGGGTTTTCCTCAAAGTATTGAAGTGCCCGTTTCATATCATCAAGGAGAAGATCGGCGAGATCCCGGCTGAAGCCGTGACGTACAACTATGCGTTCAACCGCCAGATCCTGTCTGTTTTCCGGCATGGTATACGCAGGAACCTGCCATCCGCGGTATCGAAGCCGATCAGCAAAATCAAAAAGGGTAAAGCCGGGTTCTCTGTCTTTCTTGATACGCCAGCAAAATACCGGTATATCAGTGCCGCGCGTTATGCATTCGAAGGGACCTAATTTGTCGATCCGGTCCGCAAGGTAGACGGCAATATCCTGACAGGATTGCTGAATCTTCCGGTAACCTTCTTTGCCGAGTCTCAGGAAATTGTAATACTGCGCGATGATTTGTCCCCCCGGCCGAGAGAAATTGATGGCAAATGTGGGCATCTGACCTCCGAGATAATTCACGTTAAAAATGAGATTTTCCGGCAGATCTTCCTTTTCACGCCAGACAATCCAGCCGACACCCAGTGGCGCAAGACCGTATTTGTGACCCGACGCATTGATCGATTTAACACGGGGTAATCGAAAATCCCATTCAATTTCCGGCTGTATGAACGGTGTGATGAAACCGCCGCTTGCCGCATCGACATGGATGGGAATATCAAGTCCCGTATACTGATGGAGCTTGTCGAGCGCATCGTTTATTTCCTTAACCGGTTCGTATTCACCCGTAAAGGTTACACCCATTATGGCGACGATGCCAATCGTGTTTTCATCACATCGCCTGATTACCTCTTCCGCATTGATGCAGAAGCGGTCTCCCTCCATGGGAATCAGACGTTCTTCTATGTCCCAGTATCTGGCGAATTTGTGCCAGCACACCTGAACATCGACACCCATCACGATATTAGGCTTGTCCGCCGGCTTTCCCTGTACCCGCATCTTCTCTCGCCACTTCCATTTCAGTGCCATACCGCCAAGCATGCAGGCCTCACTCGAGCCCGTAGTGGAGCATCCCATGGTATTTGCGGCTTCCGGCGAATTCCACAGGTTTGACAGCATATGCACGCACCGGGATTCGATCTCCGCGGTTTGAGGATATTCATCCTTATCAATCATATTCTTGTCGTAGGTATCGGCCATGATCTGACGTATTTCCGGCTCTACCCATGTGCTACAGAAGGTTGCCAGATTAAGCCGCGAGTTTCCGTCAAGCATCAATTCATCATGAACTATACTGTAAACATGGCGTGGATCATGCTCATGTTCGGGAATCTTATATTTCGGCATGCTGACCGACAGATCGACTGCTGAGTACACATCATCGAGCAGATCTTCTATTACATCGTTTTTTTCATGTAACGGCATAAAAAATCCTCCTTTCGCTTGTTCTCATCGTATTTAACAGATTACTGTTTCCATTCCGGTTTCTTTATTTTATTGATCCATAGTGCAAGACTTACGAATATGACCATTCCGGCAGTGACCAGTCCGATATAAAGCACAGGATTACCGACAGGAAGTTGAGCAGGGGGAAAAAAACCGACAATCAGGGAAAAAGAGACCCCCAGCAATCCAGTACCGGCAATAAACCACATGCCGAAGAGCCCCCCGGGAACCTTATAGGAACGGGGTAAGTCGGGCCGTGTATACCGCAGTTTTATCGCCGCGGCATACATCAGAATGTACATGATCAGATACAGCGTGACCGTCATGACTGAAAGAACGAAAAAGACGACACTTACATTATCGATGAAGAGATATAACGAGGCCAGCAAAGAAACAACAATTGCCTGTATCAACAGGATGTTTATCTGCATACCATTACTGTTTGTCTTAGCCATAAAGGGCGGGATCTCGCCCTCTTTGGCCGTTTCAAGAAGGCCTCGACTGGGACCGCCTACCCAGGACATGACACCTCCTATAGCACCGAATGCAACCAGTAGCCCTATTACCGGAGTGAGAAAACCTATGTGGAACTTATTCAGAAGTTGTTCGAAGGCCTGCATCAAACCGGCTGTAAGACTTATCTGATCAGCCGGTACCACTGCAGCCACAGAGAGTGACCCCAGGGTAAAGAGACAGAAAATAATTACAGCAGCCAGAAACATGGACTCAGGAAACTGCCGGGGGGGATCTTTCATTTCATTCGCATGCACGGCTTGAACTTCTACACCGGCAAACAGCAGGATAATTCCCGCAAGGAAAGCTACGCTGCCCATTCCTGTAATATGTGGGAAGAGACGTGCATGGGGCCCTTCCCCTGCTGCCCTCTCAGCAGCTATAACGGTGACGTTCGGTTCCATAAACTGTAGCGTATTGCCTTGATCAAACCATAACAGGCCCAGAACAATGATCAGAACTCCCGGCAGCACCGTGCCTAACAGTACCCCGTACTTTATCACAGAGCTTGCCGTATTTGTCCCTTTCAGTGTAATAAAAGTAGCCGCCCAGTAAGAGATGATAATAACCGCACCTGTGTAAATTCCACTGTCAGCAAGGTCCGGTTTCATGAAGAGGTAAGCCAGCGCGCCGGCACCGAAAGCCAGAACTGTCGGATACCATACCATGTCCTGAACCCATTGCAGCCAGATGGCCATAAAGCCCCAGCGTGAACCGAATGCTTCTTTAACCCAGATATAAACACCACCCCCTTGCTTGCTGAATGCTCCACCAAGCTCGGCAGATACAAGTGAAGCAGGCACCAGAAACATGATTGCGGCAAAGAGTATGTAAAAAATCATGGAGAGACCTTCTTTGGCCATCATGGGGAGCCCCCGCAGGCTGACAACGGCCGCAACGGTCATCATGGTCAACGTAAATACAGTCATCCCCTTTTGATTTTTTCCGTTCATAACATTTCCCTTGTTACTTTTTGTGTTCGTATCCGCCTTCGTAAGGTGGGTATTTGAAATCCCTTCCTTTGAAAAAGTTTGTATTGAGGTCTACCGACCTGTCTGTCGTATCGAGAAAACCGGCCTCATCGTCTACCAGTTTATGATATAGATCCGGCCGCCTGTCCTTGAGGTAATAATATTTTGGTGCCGGATGTGTCATGCCGTAGTACGCCGGGATACAGTCAGCTATCAGCATCGTGTCCTGCTCGTGATTCGCCTCCACAATAATATCGCCGTGAGGGCCGCAAATAATACTGTTACCCCTGTAATGCCATTGGTCCTTGCCGCGCTTTTCGTATCCGCATCTGTTCGAATACGCAAAGAAAATATTGTTGGCGTAAGCATTGGCAGAAATCAGTATTTTTGAAATGTCCGGATATGGAACTTTGCTCCGCTTACCGTTGGGAAGTGTATAGTAATTATCAGCCGCTGTCGGACCGACGATGAGTTTGGCGCCATTCAAAGCAAGAATCCGCTGGAGTTCCGGAAATTCACATTCATAACAGTTGAGAACACCAACCGGGAAGCCGAATATGTTGTAGACGGGATAATCGCTGGATCCGAAATTCCAGTTATCTCTTTCCTGTTGACCGTAAAGATGAGTCTTCCTGTAGCTGTTTAAGAGTTTGCCCTTTTCATTTATGACGGCGATGCTGTCGTAGTACTTTGTGCTATTATCCGGACAATCGACTTTTTCAGCATAAGGCACGATAAGTCCCATATTGTATTTTTTCGCCACTTCACATGCTTTTTTTATACTCGGGCCATCTTTGTATTCCGCAATTTCTCTGGCCATTTCAGGACTGAGTGTATATCCGGGAATATACAATTCCGGGAAGGAAAGGAGTTGCACCTTATAGGCTTTTGCGAGCTGTACCGCCTTTTCCAGTCGTTTCATGTTCTTGACTGTTGCACCTTTTCCATACGCTGCCTGTGCCTGATAAATCCCGAGCCGAATGCCGGAACCGTTTACAGGAGGATTCAGGTAAACAGACACCTTATACTGAAGTCTGCGGTAACCGTCTTCAACTGTTTTACGGAAAACGGGAGTTCCATCGTCGCTACCCGCTTTTGCAGGCAATGATGGCAGCAGTATGACTCCAGCGATCAAAATAAAAAGTAGTTTCTTCATAAAAGCCTCCTTTTATTTACTTACGCTGATCCGTATGTAACGGTAATTGGAACGTTGGTTCCAAAACGATTTAAACATATTTCTCTACATCTGGAAACTCATCAGAAAAGTGCAAAGAGATGCAAAGCGGTCAGGTGCGGCTCATATGTGTTAGATGTTTATTCTTTACTATTTTCAAATAGCTGCATATAAAAATACTGGCCTACATTAATTAAAGATATTGGTTTCAATTTTATTGTTTGTTTAAGTTCTTCGGGAGAGAATCTCATATTTAAAGGTGGACCAAAGGGAGTATTCTCTTTTTGTATTTCTATGATTGCTAATTTACCATTAGGCTTTAACAAGCGTTTTACTTCTTTTTGAAAATTGCCTATTTGCTCTTTTGAGAATATATGAAATACGGTAGAGAGGTAAATAAGGTCTGCTGATTTATCATCTATAGGTGTTTTCCTGGTTATATCTGCTTCCATTGGTTCTATATTGGTTCCTCCTGTGTCTTCTTTGAGTTTCTCAATCGCTTCTTTTGCGCAATCGAGAGAAAAAACTTTTCCTGAATGGTGTACTAATTTTGAGAATTCTTTTGACATATACCCATTTCCGCAACCAACATCGACAATTGTTTGTCCAGGTAATATATTAAGTTCTTTGAGAATAATTTCTTTATTTATCAATTGTTCTGTTGTATTTTCTTTGTGGTGACCTTTACGATTTATTCCCATTTTATTCCCTCTTATTTTTATATATCTAAAACGATGTTCACCAGCGGCCATAAAAGATGGACTTTGAAAAAGAGATGAACCTGATAATCTCCAAAGTTGTAAATTGAAGTTCCCCGCAGCAAGCTGCGGGGAACGAAGTAATTCGAAGAATAATGCGCTCGCTGTTCAGTTCACGCTCGTTAATGGCCATTCGGTGAATACCATGGTTTGAAATCAGCATTTTATTAAAATCCAGAATGCTTGCCGGTCATACTTTCTATCTCGACTTTGATTACTGCCGTTGCCTTTAACATATTTTCAGGAAACTGGAATGGTCGATCAGAGTAGTGAGACATGATTACACTAAGTGCCTTGCGCTTTTGATCTGAGCTTTCAATAAAAACGGCTTTACCGAAACCTATAACGCTTTGATATTTCATACTCCAGTCACAAGCATTTTCTGACTCTATAGTTTCGGCAATCAGGTCGAATTCAAAACACACGTTTGGATTCTTTCGTATGAGGTCAATTTTCAGACCTTTTAAAGAACCATGAAAATAGAGAACTTTATCGTTATAGCCGAAACAAAGGGGCACAACATATGGTTTGTTTCCATCAACCATACCGAGCCTGCAGACATTGGCTTTTTCAATAATGGCTATGATGCCGGACTCATCAGAGATCTCTTTCTTTTTTCTTCTCATGGTCGATCATTTCCTTTTCAGATAAACTGTCGGTATATGATTTCAGTACAGCTTTCAGGCGATGATAGAGGCATCCGTAAACAATTCACCAACTAATTTCTGTTTTGAATCATTTACTTACTTACGGATGTCCCTTTATGGTCCCGGGCGGCCGAACGCACGCTATGACTACTTTCGTTTCAACCAGAAATCAAAGGAACGTCCGGGAATAAATATGTCGAGCCCGATCGAGGGAACGTCGAGCGGATTGGTCACGACATGCATTTCATCCCCCGGGATATAGGCAGTATCGCCCTCTCCAAGCACCTGCTCTTCGTTGCCATCAGTAACGATCGCGAGTTTGCCTTTGAGAACGACCAGCACCTGTGAGTTCGGGTGATCATGCATTGGAGAAGCATGATGTGGCGGCTTTACGAAATGCTCGATAGAAATGTCTTTTTCGTTGCAGAGATTGACACGTTTCCAGTCCTTTTCAGGCTCGTAACTCTCTGCGCTGTTGAACCGGACAACTTTCATCGATTATCCTCCTTTCGTCTCTCGTTTTTGATTAATTTTCACATGACAGTATCGAGATAGACCAGCCAGTTACCCGACCGCCCTCTCACAGATCCCTGCGTGCGGTTTTCCCGCACAGGGCTCCTCAGTATTGTTCGCCTCGTACAAGCGCAAGGATTATTTCCAATATCCGATAATTCGGGGACGCGGCACCTTGAAATAGGATAGCATTTCCTTGAAGCCGGCCCAATTACAGCTCTTTTTCTGCGTCCGTCTGTTCAACCACTTAAAAACCAACCGGCAGACCTGATGGTGGAATTTGCTCAACATCTCATAGTTGCCGCTGACTCCGTAGTAATTCCAGTGTCCCTGCAACTTCTGTTTTACCTTTGTGAGCAATGCACCAGTTCCAAGCCTGCTGCGATCCTTCTTAATCCAACTGAGGATTGCTGACAGTGCTGCTCGAAACTTCTGCTTCGACGTTCGCATCGTCATCAGCGGCTTTCCGGCTCTGCTCAGGCCCCAGCGAAATTCAAACCCGAGGAAGGTAAAGCCGTTGTTATTCTCCGTCTCGAAGCGGGTGAACTTGATTACCTGTGTCTTCTCAGCGGACAACTCCAACTCGAACTTTCCCAGGCGCTTACCGAGGACTTTGGAGAATCGACGCTCGTCTTCACGATACTGAAAACAACAGACAAAATCGTCTGCGAACCGCATGAGCATTACGTCACCGTTGCAACGTGGCTTAACAACCTTCTCGAACCATAGGTCGAGCGCATAATGCAGGTAGATGTTGGCAAGCACGGCAGAGACCACACCGCCCTGAGGAGTTCCGGTTACAGGGTAAACTACCCGACCGTCCTCTTCAAGGATGCCTGCTTTCAACCACTTGCGAATCAGACCAAGAAAGGCGCGGTCATTGATCCGTTGCTCCAGCATTTTCATCAGCCACTCATGGTCGATGTGGTCAAAGAAACCCTTGATGTCGGCATCGACTACCCAGCGAAACCTGCCCCTATGCAGTCTTTGACTCAGTTCAAGGGCGGCCCGCTGTGGGCCTTTGCCACGTCGATAACCATGACTGCAGGGCAGAAAATCCTGCTCAAAGATGGCCGACAAAATCTGGGCTGCTGCGGTCTGCACCAGTTTATCGCCGATCACCGGTATACCGAGCGGGCGTTGTTTTCCCCCGGGTTTCGGAATATTGCGACGACGTACCAGCTTTGCTTTATACCGCTTCTCCTTCAGGGCTGTCCCCAGGTGGCTGACATTTTCCTGCAGGTTGGACTCGAAGGCTGTCCAGTCAACCGCATCTACACCAGGTGCAGCTTTCCGATTCAACTGCGGAAAGCAACACGTCAGGTTCTTCTCATTCAACAAGCTGTAAAGGTTTCCGAATCGGTGTTTTGGGACTTCCTTTGCTCTCTTTGCTATTCCCCGCAGTGAGGTTTGCATATGTTTATCAGCTTGTCTTATCTGCATATGTTTCCTTTGCGAGCTACACAATACCGTCATCCCCTTCCCCATGTGAACGGCCCTACCGTCTCAGAGTACTATGAGATGATCTGACTCCCTTTCTCCCGTCGGACGCTCTTCTTGCGGTTGAAACGTCCTACCTCCATTTGGTGCGTCGGAGGAAGAGAGAGGGCCTCCCAAGTTCCTGATGCTTCTCTCACTGCATGCCACGCTCTTGGACCCCGGCAGTCCCTCAGGATCTCACCAATACGATCCCTCTGTTCTGGCTTCCGGCACGTTAAAATCGTCGCCAACTGCATTGTTTGCTCCTAACGGGGCTGAGTTGCTTAAGGGAGGTACGTCTCCCCTGCGGCCTGCAGTGTTCCCTGTGTACGCTTCACGACTGTTGTTCGCCATGCATCTGACTCCGCGAGTCGCGCAACACTCGGTACGGGCTGCTGGTTAAGCTTTGCCCGATGGGGACTTCCTGCCCAGGAACATAGACAGGTCACCCCTATAAGAAGCACCAAGCTGCGCTTGGCGCACTAATGTTCAAGCTCATCTGCCGCTATGAAGCGGTATCAGAGCTAAGGTAAGTATGAAGTTGCACAGATCCTGGGGTACCTTGTCATCGGCCTGGAACGCTACCGGATCGAAAGTTTCAAGCTGTGCGAGTTCGGAGCATTCTTCCTGAAATGTCTTCATAATGTTTCTTTATTTTGGCCAACTAATTACCATATAGTTTCAGTATAATTTTAAGGAAATAAAAAACTTGATGAATATTATTTTGATTTATTATAGCTTTACAGCTATATAACTTAAAATATGCGTGTGATCCAGCAAGATTGGGAATTTCACGAAACAGAGAACTCAGTCCAGGATAAGATACCGGTATTAAATACTAAAAAGGGGAATATTTCAACTAAAAACCCCGGCTTAAAATCATTCAGCGCCGATGAGAGAACCGTCCATAAAAATTTAGAATCGTAAATTAAGTTACGGCACTATTCAGGAATTATTGTGGCACATTGACGTAAGAACAACAATGGTTTATACTCATATAATTAAAAGCTTGACGATAAAAGAGGCTAAAAGCCCGCTCGACTTTTTACCGACCCATTAAACATAGAGGTAAAAACCATGAAACAATTTTTTAATCTTTACAATCATGGATTCGTAAAAGTTGCCGTCTGCATACCTGAGTTAAGGGTTGCCGATACGGTCTTTAATGCTGAGAGTACGGTCAAACTGGCAAAAGAAGCCGCAGCGAATAACGCCATCTTTGCTCTCTTCCCCGAACTGGGAATTTCGGCCTATTCCAACGAAGACCTGTTCCATCAAGACGCCCTTCTGCAGGGTGTACTGGACTCACTCGAATATGTCATCGATGCCACCAGAGATCTAAATCTCATCATGGTTGTGGGAGCGCCTCTTCAGGTTGATTCATTTCTCTTTAACTGCGGGCTTGTTCTCTACCGTGGAAATATCTTGGGAGTTGCGGTTAAGTCCTATCTTCCCAATTACCGGGAATTTTACGAAGGCCGCCAGTTCAGCCCCGCTGAGGAAGCGCTTTCTGAAACGATCAATCTCTGCGGACAGGAGAATATCCCATTCGGAGCAGATATTATATTTGACGTTAAAAATATCAAACATTTCAAATTTTTTATAGAAATATGCGAGGATGTCTGGGTCCCTGTACCGCCATCCGGCTTTGCGGCGATGGCGGGAGCGACTGTAGTCGGAAATCTGTCCGCCTCCAACATTATTATAGGAAAATCGGAATACCGCCACAGCCTTGCTTCAAGCCAGTCGGCACGATGCGTATCGGCATATCTTTATTCGGCAGCCGGCACAGGGGAATCAACCACGGATTTAGCCTGGGATGGCCACGCTATGGTCTATGAGAATGGCGACCTGCTGTCGGAGTCTAAACGATTTTCTCAGGAATCCCAAATCATCTATGCAGATTTAGATCTGGACCGTCTTGCCCAGGACAGAATGCGCATGACGAGCTTTGGCCAGAATGCCCGGACACACAAAGGCATACTCGCAGGATTTCGTAAAGTCTCTTTTTCTTTAGAGACTTCCGGCGGACGGATTCTGCTGACAAGGGAATACCCCAGATTTCCCTATGTTCCTGCAGATCCCGCTAAACGTGACCAGCTCTGCTTTGAGGCATACAATATCCAGGTACAGGGTCTTGTCAAAAGATTGAAGTCCTCGGGTATTCAGAATGTTGTTATCGGAATATCGGGCGGGCTCGATTCCACACATGCGCTCATCGTGGCGGCACGGACCATGGATCTCCTCAATCTGACGCGATCCAACATCAAGGCTTACACAATGCCCGGTTTTGCAACTACGGATAAAACTTACACCAATGCGGTGAGGTTAATGAAGGCCCTCGGTGTAGAGGTAAATGAGATTGACATTAAAGACAGCTGTATGCAGATGTTCAAGGATATCGGTCATCCCTATGCGGAAGGAAAGGAAGTTTATGATGTTACATTCGAGAATGTACAGGCCGGAGAACGCACCTCCCATCTGTTTCGTATTGCCAACCTGAGAAATGCACTGGTCATTGGAACGGGAGACCTCAGCGAACTGGCACTTGGGTGGTGTACCTACGGGGTTGGTGATCATATGTCCCACTACAACGTGAACACCAGCGTCCCCAAGACCCTGATACAATACCTGATCCGCTGGGTGGTAAATACTATTCAGTTTAATCAGGAAACATCGGACATCCTTTCTGATATTCTTGAAACGGAAATCAGCCCGGAATTGATTCCCGGCAAAGACGGAGAACAGCCGACACAAAAGACGGAATCAGAAATAGGCCCCTATGAGCTGCAGGACTTCAATAATTTTTATACTACTCGATTCGGGTATCTCCCCACAAAAATCGCCTTTTTGGAATACTGCGCCTGGAGGGATAAAGAAAAGGGACCCTGGCCTGATGTACCGGAACACAGGAGAAATGAGTACACGCTGGGAGAAATCAGACACTGGCTTCAGGTTTACCTTTTCAGATTCTTCAAGATCAGCCAGTTCAAGCGTTCCTGCGTACCCAACGGTCCCAAGGTAGGTTCCGGCGGCTCCCTTTCTCCAAGAGGTGATTACAGGGCTCCGAGTGATAGTGAAGCCACCGTGTGGCTGGAAAATGCGGAAAAAATACCTGAGAGGGATGACTGAGGAATATGAAACGGGAAACATACAGAGATTTCGATGCAACAGAGCTTTTCTGCCCTAATTGCAAAAAAGCGGTTCCTGTCAGGAAAAAACTGCTGTTAGTCCTTCTCGGTGGAGAAAAATACGACTATACCTGCATATACTGCGGGACATCTCTGGGGGATAAGATGGTTACTACGAAAGATAATCTGAAGATGATCATTAAATGAGGACAAGAATCTTATAAAGCTAAAGATTATTCAAGATTTCAATAATCTCCTGTCCTAAGGTTTTCGCCTTTCTGGAAGAAAGGGTCGGGATGTTCCCGAGTGATTCAACAGAGCATTTTTCTATTTTAGACAAATCAAGTATATTCTGATCAGATAAAATCATAAAGCGTGCGATATTCGTCTCTTTTGCTTTTTTGAAACGCCAGCGATATAGGGCCTTTAGACGTCTTTGTTGATATTTGTTCAGATCTTTGGCCCCATTAATTTTTAGGTGCCCGTTAAAATCAAGGATTTTTTCGTGCCATTTAACGGCCGTCATTTTCTCAAAGGATTCAGATGCTGTACTTTCCAGTCCCTCCTGTTTGATTTTATTTTTAAGCCGAATATATAAATCTGTCAGATACGCGGTATCTAGAACCGCATAGCAGATCTGTTCACCCGTTAGTGGCCGGTTTTCCCATCGCGACCGTTGCATCCTCTTTGTTTTATTCAATTCGACCCCAAGATACTGAAATATAATGGATTTAAGTGAAAGGTGGCGGCATCCAAGAATTGAAGCTGCCCTATGGGTATCAAAAATATTCTTGAATTCAAATCCATAATCCCGTTTTAAAATGCGAATGTCATTATCGCCGGCGTGTATTACCTTGAGAATGTTCGGATCAGAGAATGTGCTTCCTAAAAAAGAAAAATCCAACTTGTTTAGTGGATCAAAAAGGTAGGTCCTGTTGGCAGCTTTTATCTGGATTAAACAGAGTTTTTCCCGGAAGTATCGAAATGAATCATATTCTGTATCTACGCAAATAGTAGAAGACCTTTCAATCCTGTTCTTTGCCTCATCAACTTTCGAGCGACTATCGACCCAAATCCAACTATCCGTCATTATTACTATTATATTCCTTTCTTTTCGTACACATCTAAAACCATTTCTTTAGTGAAGCTTTCCGCCTGCAAGGCGGGGTCTGCGGGCATGCTCCCGGTCATAACCTTGAAGCTTTGAAAAATATGTTTTCTAAAACTCTGTACGGCTTTGTGGTAACTCCGCAAGGATTCCAAACTTTACGTCCCTTGTTGTAAAAGTGCCGATACCCGGTATTCCTGTTTCTCCTTTTCCATTTATTGTTTGCTATAGCATGATTATGCGTTTTTTTCTACAATAGAAGCTAATTGCAGCAAGTAACGGAAAATTCACTCGTTATGTGCTTTTATTTATACAAGTAAATTTAGAATATGGTATTTGAAATAGCTGATTTGAATTGACATTTTTTTTCGCCTTGGGTATTGTGCCATAGAAGGAGGCTTATCCGATGACGGTTAAAGAGGTCCTGTATACTAAAGAGGAGATTGACAAAAGGGTAAGGGAGCTGGCGGACATCATTTCCAGTGACTATAAGGAAAAAGATGTAATAATAATCGGTGTCCTCAAGGGTGCCTTTATTTTTATGGCGGATCTGATAAGGTATCTCAACGTACCATGTATTGTGGATTTCATCAGAGTAGCCAGTTACGGCTCCGGGACGGTAAGCTCGGGGAAAATAGAAATAAAAAAAGATATTGAAACAGACATAGAGGGAAAAGATGTCCTCATAATAGAAGACATCATAGATACAGGTCTTACTATTTCTTTTTTAATGGACAAATTGAAAGAAAGGAATCCTCGTTCTCTGAAAGTCTGTGTTTTTTTAGACAAAAAACACAGAAGAGAGATTGAACTCAACGCAGATTATGTAGGTTTTACTATGGATGAAGGGTTTGTCGTGGGATATGGCCTCGACTGTAACGAAATGGACCGTTTTTTGGCGGATATATGCGTAATTAAAGAATAATTGCCCAGAGGAACAATCATGATAATTGAGTGTAAAAAGTGCGGAACAAAATACAGGTTTGATGAATCATTAATTGTTGGAGAGGGAGTGCGGGTCAGATGTAGTCGCTGTAAAAATGTGTTTTTCCAGGAAAATCCCTCAAGGGAAAACGGTGATTTACCGCTTGACATTATAGAAGAAAGAGAAACTCCCCGCCTCGACATACGAAAAGAGACACCTGAGGAGGAAATCGTAAGGGAAATTCCGGACTTTGATGATTCACTGGAAGAAAAAGAACCCGTTGATACAGAAATGGAAGAGAAGGCTGGGGAGAAAATCGAAAAGGAATTCCCGGACTTTGATGATTCACTGGAAGAAAAAGAACCTGTTGATGCAAAAATGGAAGAGAAGGCTGGGGAGGAACTCGAAAAGGAATTCCCGGACTTTGATGATTCACTGGAAGAAAAAGAACCCGTTGATGCAGAAATGGAAGAGAAGGCTGGGGAGAAAATCGAAAAGGAATTCCCGGACTTTGATGATTCACTGGAAGAAAAAGAACCCGTTGATGCAGAAATGGAAGGTGACAAAGAGAGGGAGAAGACAAAGAAGCATTTGTGGACCCCGGGAAAGGTACTTGCCTATATTGTCATCGTAATCCTGGTGCTGGGAGGTGTTTATATGTATCTCTTTCCTCAGATGGGGAACGAGGTGCTGGACAACCTTTACCGCTACATGTCAACAGATAATCAGGAGAAGAAGGATACCGGTACCGCTGTATTGGAAGGAAGCGTTAATTTTACAAATGTCAAGGAGCGTCTTATAAAAAACTTTATATTGGGGGATCTTCTTGTCATACAGGGCACCGTTGTTAATAAATATGAACATCCTATTTCCAAGGTAAAAGTGCGTGGAAAAATATTAAATGCGGCCAAAGAAATTCTGGATGAGGTGGAATCCTATTGCGGCAATCTTCTTACCGATGAAGAATTAGGACATTTGACCGGAAAAGAGATAGCAGAAGAGTTATCCATTCAGATCGGGAGTGATATTTCCAATGATAATATAGCCCCTGAGGGAGAAATCCCTTTTATGATAGTATTTACCAATCCTCCCAAAGAAGCCGTAGAATTCATTGTTGAGCTTGCAAAAGATTCACGTCCTTAAATAGTAGAGGGGCTTCGAAAAAAGTCCGTCACCACTTTCACAGGAGCAGCTACCAGGGTGTTGTGCTTCATCCTTTGTCATTGCAGCATACTCCCCATTCCTTGTAATTTATGTATCTTGCACTTGAAGAGCTCTTCACTCAGTCGTCTAATTTAGACCTCTTACGATTTACTGAAGCTCACGCCCGCAGGGCGGGCGGAGTTTCCCGGTAAAAAATATGTTTGTTTTACAACGCTACCAGTCGAATTTATCTTTTTAAAACAGTAACCCGGCATTTCCGGAGGTTCGCTTGTTACCGACCAAAAAACTCAAAATTTCCCTCTTAATTTCGGTTTCAATATTCATTATGGGCACGCTGGGGTATCATTATATAGAGGGGTGGAGTTTTGTAGAATCTCTTTATACAACTGTTATTACTCTCGCCACAGTAGGATATGGCGATTTTCATCCCCAGCAGATGATGGGCAGAATATTCACTATTGTTCTTATTATTTTTGGGGTAGGGGCTATGGCTTATACCATAGGCATGGCAACAGAAGTTATGGTCGAAGGTCAGATGAAAAAGGCAATGGGGAGGGGAAAATTGAAAAAAAAGATAGAAAAATTAGCCGGCCATTATATTGTCTGTGGATACGGAAGAATTGGACAAATCATTTGCAAGGAGTTTGCCGCTGAAAACATCGATTTCGTCGTTATAGATGATGATCCGGAAACAATTCAAAAAATCGAGGAAGAAAGCTTTATTTACTATCATGGAGGTGCAACAGAAGATAAAACTCTTCTTGAAACCGGCATTAAAAAAGCAAAAGGTATCGTTTGTGCCCTTCCCAGCGATGCACAAAATCTCTATGTTATCCTGACGGCAAAAGAGTTCAATCCGGACATTTATATACTCTCCAGGGCCGAGGATGAAACCTCGGAACGCAGACTGATAAGGGCAGGGGCTAATCGGGCTATATCTCCCTATACTGTGGGAGGCATGAGAATGGCCATGGCTGCACTAAGGCCTGCAATTGTGGATTTCATAGAAATAACGACCAGAAGGCAAAGTCTTGAGCTCCGGATGGAAGAACTTTTTGTTTATGATGGCTCACCTATCCTTGACAAGTCCCTGGAAGAATCGAAAATCAGGAAGCGCTACGGGCTTATTATCGTGGCGATCAAGAAAGCATCCGGACAGATGATATTTAATCCCGACGCAAGTTATGTCATAGAAAAGGGAGACATACTCATTACCATGGGTGAAGATGTGAATTTGCTTAAATTTTCCGAAGTGTGTTCTTCAAAAGCGATGAACGTATGACACCTTCTCGTAGAATGGTCGGTGGATCAGTTGTTACATCCACGAACGTTGATCCCAATCCACCAGGTGTCTGACCGCCGTCAATTACTGCGTCGATCTTATCTTTAAAACAATTTATTACTTCATCGGCTGAGGAACATTCCTCTGCGCCGGAGAGGTTGGCACTGGTGGCAGTAATAGGGCCGGATAATGTCTTTGACAGATGAGAGGCAATTATATTACTGGAGAGACGTATGCCGATTTTTCCCGTCCCTCCGGTCAACCTCGGGGATATATTGGAAGAAGCCTTAAACACAAGGGTGAGTCCTCCCGGCCAGAACTTTTCCATGAGTCTTCGGCTGACTTCAGGTACATCTTCTACAAATCTGGTTAAATCCTGCTTGTCTCCTATAATAATGGAAACGGGATCTTTGTAATCCCGTCCCTTGATATCATAGATTTTCTCAACAGCTTCAACATTTTCCGCATCTGCACCAAGTCCATAGAAAGTCTCAGTGGGATAAGCAATAACACCGCCTTTTTTCAAAATTTCCACGGCTGCAACTATTAAGGATTTATCAGGATTTTCAGGGTGAACCTTCAGTATTGTCGGCATTCAGGTCTTCATTCTTCTCTTTGATTTTTTCAGCCATATTGGCGGAATAGTCATTCAACTTCCCGCGGAGACCGTCATCTTCCAGAGCGAGTATCTTTATGGCCATGATGGCCGCATTTTTGGCACCGGCTTTGCCTATGGCCATTGTGGCAACCGGTATTCCACCCGGCATCTGTACCGTGGAGAGGAGGGCATCAAACCCCCTGAGGGGAGTGGAATCAATCGGAACTCCAATTACCGGCAGGTGCGTCTGTGATGCAATAACACCAGCCAGATGTGCCGCCGCCCCTGCACCAACGATTATAACCTTGATTCCGCGCTCGGCAGCTTCCCTAGCAAACGTAGAAGTCCGTTCAGGTGAACGGTGGGCTGATGTAATGAAAACCTCGTGTGAAATGCTGAATTCCTTAAGAATTTTTACAGTCTCCTTCATGACGGGGAGATCCGAGTCGCTTCCCATAACAACGCTGACCACAGTGCCTGATTTTTTTTTCATAAATTATCCCCCGTTTTAGCTGACAGCTTAACGCTCACATATTTAGTGCCTGAAATGTCTTGTACCGGTAAAAATCATGGCAATTCCGTGTTCATCAGCCGCTTTTATCGATTCCTCGTCTCGTATTGATCCACCCGGTTGCACAATAGCCGTTACACCTGCCTCAGCAGCCATGTCAACGCCATCTCTGAAGGGGAAGAAGGCATCGGAAGCGAGAACTGTTCCCTCGGTGGGCAGAATTGCTTTCATTGAGGCGATCTTTACAGAATCGACACGGCTCATCTGTCCAGCCCCCACACCTACCAGCTGATCTTTTTTAGCATACACTATGGCATTGGATTTCACATGCTTTACGACTCTCCAGGCGAAATCGAGACCCTGATATTCTTCTTCGGTGGGCGCTCTTTTGGTAACAACCTTTGCCGCCCTGATATCCGTCTCTTCGACATTCCTATCCTGGATGAGGAGTCCTCCGACGACTCTCCTGAAATCATATCCTGCAGATTGTTTCCCACTTGAAGGTGAAATTTCCAGCACCCTCATGTTCTTCTTTGTGTTCAAGATTTCTAATGCATCCTTCTCAAAGCCGGGTGCTATGATAACCTCCAGGAAAGTCTTTGCAATCTCTTCAGCGGTCTTTCTGTCTACCTTTCTATTGAAAGCAACAATGCCGCCAAAGGCAGATACGGGATCGGTCTCCATTGCTTTCCTGTAGGCTTCCAGCAGTTCGCCGTCGGAAGTTGCCGCTCCACATGGATTTGAATGTTTCATAATAATAGCCGATGGCAAATTAAAATCGCCAACCATATTCCATGCCGCATCTCCGTCCATAATATTATTATAGGATAGTTCTTTTCCCTGTAACTGTTTGGCATTCGATATTGCTGAAAGGGATGTGTCTTCTTCCCTGTAGAAGGTGGCTTTCTGGTGGGGATTCTCCCCATAACGGAGATTCTGTGCCTTGGTAAATTGCATAGTGAAAGTATCGGGAAATTCCGTCTTTTCTCCTTCCGGGCTTATCCTGCCAAGGTAGTTTGAAATAGCGGCATCATACCTGGCCGTAAGCTGGAAGGTCTTTACGGCAAGAGCAAAATTAGTATTCTCAGATATCTTTCCCCCCGTTTCATTCATTTCTTTCAAAACTTTAGGGTAATCTTCGGGATCGGTGACAACGGTAACAAAACGGTAATTCTTGGCGGCCGCGCGGAGCATGGCGGGACCACCTATGTCGATATTTTCCACGGCATCTTCCAGCGAGCAGTCCTCCTTTGCCACGGTATCCTCAAATTTATAAAGGTTTATGACCGCCATATCTATGAAATCAATACCCTGCTCTTTTGCTGCTTTTGTATGTTGCTCATTGTCCCGCAGGGCCAAAAGACCTCCATGTATCCTTGGATGGAGTGTCTTCAATCTGCCATCCATCATTTCGGGGAAACCGGTGTAGTCGGAGACATCCGTAACGTCTATTCCGCTTTTTCTTATCTGATCCGCCGTCCCTCCCGTGGAAAGTATTTTCACACCGAATTCTGTAAGTTTCCTGGCAAATTCAACTATTCCTTTCTTGTCCGTTACACTAATAAGCGCTCTCTTTATTTCGTTCTGCATAATTCCTTTCCCTGGTAAACCTGCTGTTTATTTTATTTCCTGCATGTGCAGGATTCTTCTTTCTATCAGCGCTTTCGTGCCGATATCAGGTCTGTGAGCCACAGGTCCCTTTATTGCCGACACAGCTTCTTCTGCGATCTGCTCTGCTCTATTCAGGTCCTCTGCTATCCCGACTACTCCGATCGCCCTTGATGTCGTCATATAGAGTCCATCGTCCCTTTTGTCAACGGATGAATAGTAGAGCTTCGCTTCTCCCACATCACCAATCTCGATCTTTGATGATGTTGTTTTTGCATCCGGGTGATCCTCCGGCAGGCCATAACCCTTGGGAACGACATACTTGCATACGGTCGCCTTTTTCTCAAATTCAATATGGAGTTTGTCAAGTGTTCCTTCGATAATTGCATTGCAGACATCTATAAAATCAGTCTTAAGAAGAGGCAGGGTGTTCATCGCTTCGGGGTCTCCAAACCGGGCATTGTATTCCAGCAATTCGACTCCGTTTTTTGTTATTATAAATCCACCGTACATTACTCCCTTATAATATTCGCCTGTTTCTTTGTAAATTGCCTCCGCTACTTTCTGTGTTATGGCCAGGCCCTCTGCTACGTCACTTGGGCTCATGAATGGCAGTGAATGGTCTTCGGAGGAGTAGGAACCCATGCCCCCTGTGTTTGGTCCTTTGTCATCTACAAATCTTCTCTTATGATCCTGTACCGGAGGTGTCACAACAACTGTCTTCCCATCGCATAAACACTGAAGTGAGAATTCCTCTCCTTCAAGCTTCTCATCTATAATAACGCATGAATGTTGTGATAAAAGCTCCCTGCAGTATTCGAGTGCTTCCTCTTTTGTCTGAAAGTGATCTCCCTGAACCTTTACCCCCTTACCACCTGTGAGCCCGTCAGGTTTTACGACAATTCCATCCAGTTCATCAAGGAAATCTTCTATGCCGTCCATGGATGAAAATATTTCAAACTTCGGGTTTCCCGGTATATTATACTTTCGCAACAGATCTCGTGTGAACGATTTTGAAGTCTCAAGCCTGGCCAGACTTTTAGTTGGTCCCACACATCTGATACCTATTTCCTGCAGGGAATCGACAACACCGTTATTAAGGGGATCTTCCGGGCCTATGATCGCGAAATCAATATTACACTCTTTTGAAAACTTTTTTATACCTTCCAAATCACCATAACCCCCGATCAAGACTTTATCAGATAGTGAGGCTATGCCTGGATTGTTGGCTTTCATATATGAGAAAAGCCTCGAATGATGCTTCGACCGAAAGACAGTTTCCGCAATAACATGTTCCCGTGCGCCATTTCCAACTAAAAGCACATTAAACATAATGATACCTCTTCCATTGAAAGTTCCGAGTTCAGAGTTCAAAGTTCCGAGTTGTAGGAGTGGACATTGCCCACCAACTTTCTTATTATGGGTGGCAGACAGGTTCCCATCGGCCCGTATCCTTAGTTTTACGATTAAAGGATATATAGGAAAAAGGCTTTTGAGTCAAATGGTCTTTATGTGTGATATTCGGAGCCTATCATGTTGACTTTTAGTGGGAATAAAGGTAATTTGCAGACATATTATGCGTCATTCCCAACAGGTGTTTTGTTTTTTATAAACCGAGTAATTTAAAATTTCCTTAAGATAACATACAGCAATTGGATCCGCATATTACATTAAGGCTTATTCTGTTAGCTTTTCTATTGATACTTTCCGGGATTTTTTCCAGTTCCGAAGCCTCGCTTTTTTCCCTTACTACCCTTCATCTCCACAAGATGAGGGCAGAAAGATCTCAATTTTTCACTTATGTCCAAAGGCTTTTGAATTTTCCCAGAAGGTTGCTCATAACCATACTTGTGGGTAATGAATCCGTCAATGTTGCCATCTCGGTTTTATCAACAGCCATTTTCATCTACTTTATGGGAAAGGAAGGCAAGTGGGTGGCAATAGCTGTTACCACTCCACTGCTTCTCATTTTTGGAGAAACCATCCCCAAAACTTTTGCCATAATTAATCCAATAAGGGTTTCATCCTATGTTTCACCTCTCTTGACGGTTTTCTTTGGCATCGTACGACCGATTGTATGGATACTGGAAAGGATTTCCGGCTTTTTCGTTAACCTTTTCAGTACAGGAGATGCCAAAAGAAGAGACGTCCTGATGGAGGATGAATTCAGGACACTGGTTGACGTTGGTCACGAAGAAGGGGCGCTTGAGGAACCCCAGAGGGATCTGATTAACAGGGTGTTTGAACTTCGCGATACAATGATTTCATACGTAATGACTCCCAGGGTGGATATGTTTTGTCTGCCTGTCTCCATGGATATAAAAAGTATGGAAAGGAAGATAATTGGCGCCAGGCATTCAAGAATACCGGTTTATGGTGACAACAGCGATGATATTCTCGGAATTTTATATGTCAAGGATCTTATGGCTGTGACAGCGAGGAAAGAAATAACGGTTAGCATTGAAACATTATTAAGAAAACCATATTTTGTCCCGCTGGAAAAGACAGCCGATAGCCTCCTGAGAGATTTTCAGAAAAGAAAGATACATATGGCGATAGTTGTAGATGAATATGGTGGTGTGGCGGGTGTTGTGACAATGGAGGATATCCTGGAAAGCCTTTTCGGTGATATCTATGATGAATATGATGTAAGAGAGGATTTATACCAAAGGGTGGATGATAAAACTCTTATTGTTTCCGGAATGATGTCGGTAGATGATCTTAACGATCTTATCGGCGCTTCCATTCCTTCGGAGGGTTTCGATACGGTTGGCGGATTTGTTTTTCACCTGTTCGGAAAGCTGCCTGTAAGGGGTGAGGAGATTTCCTTTAATGGTTTTACTTTCAGTGTGGAAAAAATGAGAAGGGCAAGAATATTAAAAATAAGAGTAGTAGAAAAAGGGGCTGAAGGTGGAAAGTAATTTCTTTTCTCTTTTTTTGATATTTGTCTGTCTATGCCTGGAAGGCATCTTCTCGGGAGGAGAACTTGCCTTGGTGGCTTCTGATATAAACAGGATAAGGCATAAAGCCAAAACCGGTTCCCGATCAGCAATGCTTACGCTCAAACTCTTAAATGAGCCGGAGTGGTTTCTCGCCACAACTTTAACGGGAACTAATATATGTGTCATTACCAGTACCGTTATTGCAACATCCATGTTCATATCAATATTTGGCGCTGTCCGCGGTGAATTTATTTCCGCTATTATTATGATCCCTCTTGTCCTTGTCATGGGTGAAATAATCCCCAAAAGCATATCTCAGAAGCATACGGAATCGATCTCCCTCAAAGTTTCATGGTTTATATGGATCTCTTCATGGATATTTTTTCCGGTGGTATTCATTATTTCAAAGATATCCAAGGGGGCGGTCTATATTTCCACGGGAGGAAAAGAAAATGCCCGTTCCACTTACATTACAAGAGATGGTTTGAAATATCTTCTCAGGAAAGAAAGGGATGAGAGTGATATCGCGAGTTCAGAAAAGGAAATGATACGGCGGATTCTCGGTTTCTCCGAGGTGAGTGTCGGGCAGATCATGGTTCCTCTGTCCAATGCGGCCGTCTTGCAAGAAAACTCTACTCTCGGGGAGGCCGCTGTTTTGACTGAAGAAAAAGGTTTTTCCCGTATTCCCGTTTATCGTGACAGGATAGACAACATCACAGGTATACTTCATTGTTTTGACCTTTTGAAAACTCTGCACGGTCAGGCTGAACTTACCGAAAATAACAAGATAACATCCTGTCTCAGGCCGACGGTGTTTTATGTGCCGGAAACGAAGTCTGCCAGTGAGCTTCTCTTTGAGCTGCAGAGGAGTGGCGAACAAATGGCGATAGTTGTCGATGAGTACGGCGGTGCCGTTGGCATAGTGACTATCGAGGACATACTGGAAGAGATAGTGGGTGAAATTGAAGACGAGTACGATAAAGAGGAAAAGCTGTATAAAAAAGTCGGCCCTGGAAGATATCTCTTTGACGCCAGAATAAAAATAGACCATCTCAGCGAAATCATCCTTATGGAGATTCCTGCCGGGGATTATGAAACTCTGGGAGGGTTCCTATTAAACAGGATGGGGAAAATTCCTAAGAGAAGTGAAACATTAAAATTTAACAGAGTCCTTTTCGTTATTGAAGATACTGACATGAAATCCATAAAAGAGGTGCTGGTTGTACTGCCGGATGTAGTTCCGGGCGCAAGGCAATGAACTACCCCGAGGCAAGCCACGTGGGATATCAAAAATAAGTGTTTTATCTTTTCTAACGCAGCAAGCTGCGGGGAATTAAACCCTGCAGATTTCGCATCGCCCTTCAAATGATTAGAGTAATCCGTGTAATCTGTGGATTAAAAAAGGTGATTTGATGATCAAAAGAAGGAACGACAGATTTTCAACTATAATTCTTGCCGCCGGTAAGGGAACCCGTATGAAATCCTCACTGGTGAAAGTTCTTCACCCCATTTACGGAAAGCCGATGCTTTCCTACCCGGTTGCCGTAGCAAGAGGTGTCGGATCGGAAGGAATCGTTATCGTAGTCGGTCATCAGGCAGAATTAGTAAAAGAATCTGTTAAAGATAACGACCTTCTTTTCGTGTACCAGGGAGAACAGCTGGGAACCGGCCATGCCGTGCTTCAAACCAGGGATAGATTCCTCCATTTTGAGGGAACTATCTTGATCCTTTGCGGTGATGTACCTCTACTCACTCTATCTACGGTAAGGGCGTTACTTGACTATCATTTTTCGGGTGATGCGGCGGTTACGGTTTTAACCACCTTACTCGACACCCCGCACGGTTACGGGCGGGTTGTCAAAAAAACGGAGGGTGATATCCTGAAAGTCGTGGAAGAGCGCGATGCAACATATGAGGAAAAGATGATCAGAGAAATAAATACAGGCATATACTGTGTGGAAAGTGAATTTCTTTTTGAAGCCCTGGCAGATATTGACAACAAGAATGCACAGGGCGAATATTATCTGACAGATATTTTCAAGATCGCCAGCAGAAGAGGATACGCTGCAAGGTCGTTCATTGCCAATGATCCTGTTGAAGTTATGGGAATAAATACCCCTGATGACCTGAAACTGGCAACCCGTATTATCGAAGAGCGAATGGAGAAAGGGGGCAAATCTTAATCAAAGATTTGGCCCCAAAAGAGTGAAGCATCCTATGTTATGAAAGACTTATGTCCTCGGGAAATCCTCCCCGCAGCCTGCGCTATACCGTCTTTCGCGGTACAAACATGAAATATACTGGTGCTGCTCAGCCTGAGGATTCCTCAATAAAAATACGTACAATCTCCGGTTCAGAAAGCAGAGAATCCATCATCCCATCTATTAAAACCTTTCTCCGGTCCGACTCCCACGCCTTCCAGGCTTCAATGGTCGTCCATGTGCTGATGATCATGAAGTGCAAGGGATTATCCGCTGCCCGGAGTGTCTCACCAGAGATGTAGCCGAGCCGCCGCACCACATCTGACCTAACTTCCTGTATAAGGTTCCTGAGTTCATCCTCTTTCCCCGGCAGACAGTGTCTTTCAATCATTACTCTTATCATGCTTTTTCACCTCCCCTACAGTCTGTTTTTAACGATTACATTCACAACAGAAGGATCTGCCAGGGTGCTTATATCCCCCAGATCGGTCACGTCATCCGCCGCAACCTTCTTCAGTATCCTCCTCATAATCTTTCCGCTTCGCGTTTTGGGAAGAGCGTCAGACCACTGTATCTTCTCAGGTGTGGCAATGGGACCGATCTCTTTCCTCACGTGGGCCACCAGCTCTTTCTTCAACTCTTCCGTCTTCTCAATGCCGGCATTCAGGGTAACATAGGCATAAATCGACTGACCTTTAATCTCATGGGGATAACCGACAACAGCTGCCTCGGCAACAGCATAGTGGGCAACCAGGGCACTCTCAACCTCCGCCGTCCCCATCCTGTGACCGGAAACATTGATAACATCGTCAATACGACCCGTTATCTGATAATAACCATCCTCATCCCTGTTGGCGCCATCACCCGCGGTATAGTAGCCGGGGAACTGCTCGAAATAGGTCTCCTGGAATCTTCCGGGATCACCATAAACACCCCTCATTATGCCGGGCCAGGGTTTCTTTATAACAAGGGCGCCGCTTGCAACCATCTCCTCAAACTCTTTGCCATAATCATCTACAAGGGCCGGCCAGACACCCATGTAGGGGACGGTAGCCTTGCCGGGCTTGACATCAATCGCACCGGGAAGCGGTGTTATGAGGATTCCTCCGGTCTCGGTCTGCCACCAGGTATCAACAATAGGACATTTTCCCTTACCTATCACGTTGTAATACCAGTTCCATGCCTCGGGATTGATAGGCTCACCTACCGTACCCAAAATCCTGATAGAGGATATATCCGCCTTCTTTACCCATTCATCACCTTCCCTGGCAATAGCCCGGATAGCCGTGGGAGCGGTATAAAAGATGTTCACCTTGTATTTCTCCACAACCTTCCAGAAACGGCTGATATCCGGATAGTTGGGAACACCTTCGAACATTACCGAGGTGGCACCGTTGCAGAGCGGCCCGTAAACAATGTAGCTGTGTCCGGTAACCCAGCCGATGTCTGCGGTACACCAGAAAATGTCATCCTCGTGATAATCAAATATCATCTTGTGAGTATAGGCCACAAAAACAAGATAACCGCCGGTGGTGTGCATCACTCCCTTCGGCTTCCCCGTGGAACCTGACGTATAAAGAATGAAAAGCGGGTCCTCGGCATCCATCCATTCCGGCTCGCAATCCGCATCCACCTTCGCCATCTCATCATGCCACCAGAAATCCTTCCCTTCATTCCAGTCACACTCAATCTTGTCGCCAACCCTCTTTACAACGATCACCTTCCCTACAGAAGGACACTCCTCAATTGCCTTGTCACCGCTCGCCTTCTGGGGAACCGCCTTGGCTCCGCGAAAGGTGCCGTCACAGACAATGAGCATCTTCGACTCGCTGTCCTGAATCCTGTCCCTGAGAGCATCAGCGCTGAATCCGCCGAAAACAATGCTGTGGATAGCGCCGATACGCGTGCAGGCAAGCATCGCTATCGCAAGCTCCGGAATCATCGGAAGATAAATACATACCCTGTCACCCTTCTTGATACCGTGTGACTTGAGGACATTGGCAAACTTGCAGACCTCCTCGTGGAGCTCCTTATAAGTATATGCCTTGTCTTCGCCGGGCTCGTTACCCTCCCACTGGATAGCTGTCTTGTCACCCCTCGTCTCAAGGTGCCTGTCCAGACAATTGTAGGAAATGTTAAGCTTCCCGCCTTCAAAATACTTGACGTATATGGGGCCCTTCCTCACGTCAAAATTGTAATCCTCAACCTTGTCCCACTTCTTGAACCATGAAACATATTCCGAAGCAATCTCACCCCAGAAATTGCCAGGGTCCTCTAAAGAGCGCTTGTAGAGACTTTCGTACTCCTCCCTGCTCTTTATGTACGCCTTCGCCCTTGCCGCCTCCGGTACCGGATAAATATCCTTTAATTGAACCTTTTCGTCTTCGCTCATTGTTTCAACTCCTTCTATTTTTAATTTTCCCTCTTTCGCATTTAAGTCGTATCTGGGGATTAAGCGCATCAATGCATCACAGAAGTTATTCCGCAGAGAAAGTGAGGGTTTTGAAAAATGGGTTTACCCTCTGTCTCAATTAAGGGAAAAACCCATCTTTCAAAGCCCCCAAATTATCCAATTTTGCCACTAAACACAATATGTTACGGCCATTCAACGAGAAAGAAACCTGTAATGAAAGCTCTATATCCCCAGGAAAGCTTCTTTCACATGCTCGTTATGCATCAACTCCTGACCTGTCCCCTCGAGAACTGTCCTTCCGTTTTCCAGGACATAGGCCCGGTGACACATGGCCAGAGTCTGCCTGACATTCTGCTCAACGAGAAGAATCGTAACACCCTCTCCATTGATCTTTTTTATCATACCGAAGATCTGCTGCGTCAGAAGCGGCGAAAGGCCCAAGGAGGGTTCATCAAACATCATCATCTTTGGATGACCCATCAGTCCTCTGCCTATAGCCAGCATTTGCTGCTCCCCCCCTGAAAGGGTTCCTGCCATCTGTTTTTTTCTTTCACCGAGTATCGGGAAAAGCCCGTAGACATGTTCCATCGTTTCATTGCGCTTCCCTTTGGCCTCGACAATGAGTGAACCCATAATAAGGTTTTCCTCTACGCTCATATCGGGAAATAGACGTCTCGCCTCAGGAACATGCACGAGACCATACTCAATAATCTTACTGGCCGGCAACTGATCGAGGCGAATACCATCAAACTCTATTGTTCCCTTCTGCGGCGTCAGCAAGGAGGATATCGTCTTGAGCGTGGTGGATTTCCCAGCCCCATTAGCACCAACCAGAACTACAATCTCCTTTTCCTTTACATGAAAGGTAACATCCCAAATAACCTGAAGATCTCCATAGAAAACATTTATACCGTCAACTTTTAACATTATTCAACCCCCAAATAGGCTTCTATGACCGCCTGATTATTGGCAACCTCCTCAGGGGTACCTGAGGCAATGGTCTGGCCGAAATTGATAGCATGGATACGATCCGATATTGTCATGATTACCTTCATTATATGTTCTATAATCAAGATGGTAATCCCGCTATCCCTCATCTTTTTAATCAGATCAATAGCCTCATCCAACTCTCCAGGATTTAATCCTGCCGCGGTCTCGTCAAGAAGTATAAGTTCCGGTTTTGTAGCAAGAGCACGGGCAATCTCAAGCCTCTTTCTTCCCCCTATAGGAAGACTTTTCGCCAACTTGTCCTTTTCCCCTATAAGATTAGTGAACTCCAACACCTTTAGCGCTGCCTCTTGGGCTTCCCCTATGCCATTGACCCGGCAAAAGGCAGATGCTGTTACATTCTCCAACACAGTCATCCTCGCAAGGGGTTTCACAACCTGGAAGGTCCGGCCTATGCCAAGGTGACAGACTTTATGAGTCTTCAACCCCTTTATACTTTTACCTTTGAAAACGACATCCCCGGACGTAATAGGGAAATAATTATTGATACAATTGAAGGTGGTGGTTTTTCCGGATCCGTTCGGTCCGATAAGACCGAATATCTCACCTTCATCTACATGAAAAGTAACATCATTAACCGCTTTAAGCCCTCCAAAGGCTTTAACAAGATTTTTTATTTCAAGGAGTGCCATATAATTTACCCTCCACTTCCTTATGAGACAGATGATGGTTTAATTCTAAAAACATACCGTTTAATTTTCGACCAATCGCCCACTACACCATTTGCTAAAAACATTATCACAAATACGACCAGCAGGCCGAAAGCCATCGCATGTCCCTGGCTTATCCATGCCGGAGCCAGGCCAAAGAACGAGCTTCTGAATGTTTCCTGAACTCCTACCATAATAAAGGCACCTACAGCGGGCCCCATGATGGTGCCGACTCCGCCCACTATACCGACCAGAATCGCCATAATGGATATGTAGTGCAGGGAAAACACCACCTCAGGATCGATAAACGCCATATAATTCATGTAAAAAGCCCCTGCCATTCCTGTGAAAAAGGAACTTACCATAAGGGACAGATTTTTATAAAGAAGCGTATTTATGCCCAGGGATTCTGCAGCTTCCTGATTCTCCCTTATGGAAACGAAATAATATCCCCATTTAGACTTCATAATCAGATGTATGGCAAAAACACAGGCAAAAGCTAATAGCAGCACGATATAATAATAAGGGAGCTTGCTTCTGAAGCTCTGGATAATGAGAATCCCCACCATCCCGTCCGTCAGGCTTTCCCAGTTGGTGGCGATGAGCCTGAAAACTTCGCCTCCGGCGAGAGTACCCAGGGCAAAATAAGGGCCTCTCAATCTGAAACAGACCCAGCCTACAAAAAGCCCGATCAACATGGCTGCGATGCCCCCGAGCATCATACCCCACCAGGCAGATATCCCCAGTTTTGTAGCAATTATACCCGCGGTATACGCGCCGACACCGAAAAATATGGCATGCCCAAAAGATACCTGACCGGTGTAACCTGCCAGCAGGTTCCATGAAGAACCGACGATAACCCATATAAGAACAATGATGGCGAGATGCTGATAATAATCAGAACGGACAACCAGCGGGAAAACCAGACAAACAATTCCCAGAATAATTAATGTCAAATTTTTTTTCATCACAGTTCCGTCCCCTTTTATGATTTAATAAGACGTTTTATACCGACCAAACCACCAGGTAAGAATACCAGGGCAATTATGAAAATTACAAAACCAACCATCTCTTTATAGCCCATGCCGATATACGTTGCACCGAGAGATTCCGCAATACCCAACGTGAGCCCGCCGAATATTGCCCCCACAGTACTTCCCAGGCCTCCCAGTATACAAATAACAAACGCCTTCAGGGTAAATGGGCCTCCAATATCCGGGAAAAGATAAAAGATCGGTATCAACAAACTTCCAGCCGACGCTACCAATGCCGAACCCAGGCCAAAGGTTATAATTGTAATACGGGTGCTGTTCACACCCATCAGAGTCGCCGCTTCCTTATCCTGCGCAGTGGCACGGATGGAACGACCGGTATCCGTCTTGGCAAGGAACCAGAAAAGTATCAACGTAATAACAACCGCGAAGATAAAGGCTATACACATCGGCAGATTAAAAGAAATATTACCGATAAAGAAAGCTTCACCACCGTACGATGTTTTAACCGTCTTGTAATCCGAAGTAAAAATAAACCTGCATATCTCAGCAAGGACCATGCCTATTCCGACGGTCATCAGAACCTGATTTTCAGGAAGGATAGAATCGATTTTCATCAGCGGATTCAACAGATATTTTTGCAGAAAACAGCCAAGGAGAAACAGGGCCGGCATTGCAACAATGAGCGAAAAATAGGGATCAACATGCATATAAGAGGATAAGACAAAGGTAATATACATGGCGACCATCATCAACTGACCGTGGGCGAGGTTTATAATTCCCATGACGCCCATGATAAGGGACATTCCAATTCCGATCAGGCAGTAAATACCACCTATAAGAACCCCCGCTACTAACGTCTGGATCAAAACATCCATTTAATGTTCCTCTCTTTAAAATTCTTGTTGCAAGTGAACCGCCATCGGCCAATTCCGATGGCAGCCCACTTCCTTAATTTGTTTTAATTTAGTATCCCCAGACCTTCAGCCAGTCCACAGGATATTCGAATTTTTTCGTTGAAGCCTTTTCAGGCCAGACCATTTCCAGTTTTCCATCAATCCACTGAACGACATAGGTGTCTGCTTTATTCTGGTTTAGCATCTTACCCCAGGTGCCAAATTTAACCTGCCCAAAAACCGTCATCATATCTGTTTCAGAAAGCGCCTTCTTGACATCGGTATTGCTGAACGATTTGGCCCTTTTCAGAACGTCGGCGATCACGTAGCACGCGGCATATGCCTCTGCCCCATGATATTCTGTGTCTCGATTATATTTGGCTAAGAATTTTTTATAGTAATCCATCGCCCCCGGGAAAGGAAGAACCTGATGCCAGAGTGTGGCTGAAATAACTTTATCAGAAGCTTTTCCCGCATTCTCAACAAACTCCGGCAGGGTAAATCCGGCCGCACCACCAATAAACATCTTCGGCGTCAATTTCATTTCTCTCGCCTGCTTCATGAGAAGAGAGGCGTCCATGATATAGGACACCATGTAGATGATATCGGGATTGAGTCGTTTAATCTGGGTCAAAACCGGCTTATAATCGATTCCGCCATGCTCATACCCTTCTTTTAAAAGAACCTTGATTCCCAATTTATTACAGGTCTTTTCAAAGGCTTTCGCACCAGACGTTCCAAAAAGAGAATTTTCGTAAAGGATTGCAACCGTTTTGGGTTTGATTGTTGCTACCAGTAGACTTTCAACAGCATCTGCATAGTGACTTGCCGGCGGATTTAAACGATATATCCAATCCCATCCTGAAGTGGTAATCTTATCCGCAGAACCGGTATTGACAAGAAAAGGCATCGCTTGTTGCTGGCAGACACCGGCCACAGCGTAAGTTACCGAACTGCTGTACCCACCACCAAGCATCACAACCTTGTCTTTGGTGATAAGTTTTTCAACAACAGAACGACCAACCTCCGGACGCCCCGTATCATCTTCTATGAGCAGCTCCAATTTTTTCCCGTTAATACCACCTGCCGCATTAATCTCTTCAAGTGCAAGATCGAAAGAGAGCTTTTCAACCTCTCCGAATTTAGCCTGAGCACCGGTAAGCGGGAGAACAATACCCACCTTCACTGAATCGGCGGCCATAGAAGACGACACCCCGAAAGTGAAACACAAGGTTACTGATAAAAGGAATACCATTAAAATTTTTAAAACTCTCATAATTACCTCCTCCTTTTAAGGTTAAAAATTAGTTAAACACTTTTCCTTCAAGCCCCTCAAATTCCAACTTTCATTGTAATTTATAACTTAAGTAAAATCAACAAGAGTAATGAGATCGAGTTTATGGCGTGACGTTATCACGTGAGAAGTAAGTTGAAAATCAGGCAGTTTCTGATTTTTTTGTCAGATATTTTCTTACACGGGGAAAATCATGGTTCGATAAGACCGTTTTGTATGGCAAAGCGTGACAGCTCCGCATTGTTCCGCAGATTGAGCTTCCTGAGAAGGCGAGAGCGGTAAGTATCCACTGTCTTTATACTGATGTGATAAATTTCTGCAATCTCGCTATTCGTCTTTCCCAGAGACAGACACCTCAATACTTGAATTTCCCTGTTGGAAAGAGTATCCAGCAAAGACATGTTACTCGTTCCTCTGCCCAAGCGGAGTGCCAATGATTCCGCCGCTGAATCACTGAGGTAGCGCCCACCGCTATGAACCTTTCGAATGGCATTGACGAGTTCCTCCGGCGCCGATCGCTTGGTCATATATCCCCTGGCTCCTGCACCTATCGCCCGTACAACATACTGTTCCTCTTCATGCATGGTAAGGATGAGGATGGGCAGCTCCGGACAATAAGAACGAAGTTGATTAATCACCTCCAGCCCATCCATGCCGGGCATGGAAATATCGACCACCGCCACGTCAGGCAGTGTTTTCCGTATCTGTTTAATGGCCTCATTGCCGTCGGATGCTTCTGCGATTACTACCATTTCGCCACTCTCTTCGACGATACGTCGAAGGCCGGCTCTAACGATGCTATGATCATCTGCCAACAGAACTTTGATCAAATGACTGCTCCTCCTTTGCATGGATCGGCACTCTTAAATAGACCTGTGTGCCTTTCCTGTATTCCGATTTAATCTCCAGGATGCCGCCAATCAGATTGGCACGCTCACGCATCCCTATTATTCCCAGACAGGTAGACTCTGAAATCTCTTCTACATCAAAGCCGCGACCGTTATCCTCTACTGAAAGGGTTAACATCCCATCTTCTGTTTCCAGTGTAATGTCTACATGAGTGGCGGAAGCGTGACGGGCCACATTGGTCAAAGCCTCCTGAACAATCCGATAAGTTGCTATTGACATGACGTCATTTATATGCGGCACGTTCTGATGCTCAAAAAAACAGGCAAGTCCTGTACGTTTCTCAAAATCCGTTGTGTACCACTCCAGCGCATCGATGAGTCCCAGGTGGTCGAGCACCCCTGGGCGAAGGCGTGTCGACATGTCTTTGACCTCATCGATGGTCTTATCAATAAGGTTACACATTATCAACGTCCGTTCTACCATTTTGGGGTTATTTTTACCCAAACCTTCCTTGATCCATACACAGTCCATACGCAGCGCGGTAAGCATCTGACCCAGCTCATCATGCAGCTCCCGGGCTATAACAGCGCGTTCTTTCTCCTGGCTGGCTATAATACCACCGGAAAGACGCCTCAACTGATCCTGTGCCCTTTTGATTACCGTTATGTCCATTGCTATTCCACATAAACCACGAACAGATTCCTGCTCGTCGTATAGGGGAAATTTCACCGAAAAATAGACATGGGTGCCATCTTTTTGAGAGACGCTTTCCTCTACCTGTATCGAACGTCTCTCCTTGAAAACTCGCGCCTCGTTCGTACGAAATTGAGCGGCTATCTCCTCGGGAAATATTTCATGGTCGGTCTTGCCATTAATTTCTTCATTTCGCACATCAAACAACTCCTCAAACTGGGAATTGACCATGATGTACTTATATGACCTGTCTTTAATATAAACAACGGCGGGCATATACTTGAGGATGCTTGTAATTTCCCTTGTTTTTTCCTTTACCTGCGATTCGAGATCCCTGGAATATCGGCTGAGTTTCTCCTGAGCGCGTTTGAGCTCTTCCTCGGCACGTTTACGCTCGGTGACGTCAATAAGGATCGCCAGAGACCGTACGATATTCATTTTGCCGTCCCGTTCGGCGATGGCCGATAAGAGGATATCGATAGCCTCCCCGTTCTTCTTGATAAATTGATATGGAATATCCTTAATAAAACCAGACCTCAAGAATTCAGAAATTACACGATCTTCGGCCAATCGGCGGGAGTCCTCCGTCAGAAATTCAGTAAAGCTTCGACCGATCACCTCGCTGCTTTCATATCCAAGGGCTTCGGACCAATAGTCACTGATACTCACCAGTTTACCTTCGTGATCTATCGAGTGCAACATAGCAGGTGTATTGTGATACAGAGAACGGTATCGTTCTTCACTTTGACGGAGTGTCTGTTCAACCTTCCTTCTTTTTACGATTTCAAGGCTCGCCTGTTTATAAAGGAAAAAAACTGCCAGCCCGATAAAAACACATATGGCCAGAATTATATTGCCCACACTTCTCATCAAGGGATCAAAAACCGCTTTGGAGATTGCCCTGGAGCTACGAAGGAAAATGACATTCCAGCCTGGATAATTATCAAGGCTTAACTGTTGTATCAGGTATTCATCGCCTGACTCATCAAAAGCACGGTCCTTTCTCATTTTCAGACCACTCCAGGTCCATGGCCCTTTACCAAATTGCCGTGTTGTTGCAATATGAGAAATTTTATCAGGTGGAAGTTTCCATAAAAGCTTGTAAAGCCAATCTTGACGATTAGAAATGAAAACGATACCGTGAGGGTCCGTAAGCATTACTATCCCTTCATAAACATGTTTAAATTCCTTTTCCAGGGGTGCGATGGATGCCTTGATTACGGCAACTCCTATCGGGGCACCACGGTTCTTCCCGTAAACCGGGTGGCTGTAGTAAACGCCACGCTTTTTCGAAGTTACCCCCAGGGCCATGTAGAGGGAAGTAGAACCCTCGATAGCCTTCCGGAAGTACGGGCGAAAAGCATAATTTTTCCCAACAAAGCTGTCAGACGCGCCGCGATTGCTCGAAGCTATGGTTTTCCCGCTGCCGTCTATCAGGTAACAGACGTTAACATCGAGGGCACTTTTAAAATGGTCGAGAATGGTATTCGCCTTTTTCAGCGAGCCATCATCCGGCCTCAATATAGCTTTTTGTAATTCTTCAAGACCGGCCAATACCCTTGCCGATTTCAGATTTCCGCCGAGAAAAGAGGAGAGGTGATTTCTGATCGTTTCTAACTGCAAAGCGGTCTGTACATTGGCCTCTTTGAAGGTGGATTCTTTTAAGGAAGCATGGTAGAGATACCCCCCTATAGATGTAGATAGAAAGGCGAGTAGAGATAAAACTATGAGAATCACACGAAGTTTCATATTTACTCTATTCCTTCACATTCAAGAAATCCTTCAGGCCTGGAGAAAAACTCTCTTTTTCCGGTATTCTGAAAAAACTGTCTGAAATTTTTTCATTTATCAGTATTTTCACCGGTACACTTAAAACCCAGAGGATATCATCCCTGTAAAATTCTATTCGTTTGGGAAACCAGAAATTTCCCTCCACACGGGTATAATCTATATATTCTGCCCTCAGTTTTACCCGCCTTCCATTGGCTGTTCCAATACCAACAAATCTTACGGGGAAACCTGTCTCTTTTTCCGTCCATAGACGGCTACATGGAATTTGCCCAATTCTTTCCCCTATGACAAAGGCAACTTTTCCATCTATACGGTCAAAGGCAACCGTCCCCGTATCCACACCCAAATAACTCAGGTCATTTATCAGGGCCTCAATAGATTCCTGGAAAAATACAATCGGCAGAACCGTATCTATTTTCCTGTAGTCAATGTCAGCCACATCTTTAACCATAGCAAAAGATTTCCTGCCATAATTAATAATGACTTCTTTCCCATAGGCAAGGGCTCGTTCCGACCGGAAAATTCCTCCCTTTTTAATATAGATCTGTTCATCTACTTCTATTCTTCCTTCGTCATATCTGTCATCAAAGATCGTTGTCTTAAAGACTATATTCAAATTGTCTGTTTTCCGGTTTGCTTTCAGGATGGGCTGTAAGATTTGTTCTGCAGTTGGTATGTAAGCAACTCCTCGATAAGAAATTACAAGCAGTGCAAATATTATCAGCACTCCTGTCAATTTTTTCTTCATGTTACTCTTTCAATGATTTCACAAAGAGATAGAAAATGTCTTCTTCCTCGATCAAAGAAGATGCTTTCGTAAAAAGTCTTTTTTTATCACCCAAAATCATGTCCTGAACTTGTTTCAGGATCATTCAGGGTCTCTAACTTATTGAAATACTTAGATGCTGAAACAAGTTCAGCATGACAAATGACACATTTTGAGACTTTTTACGAGACTGCCAAAGAAGAAGATTAACAAAAACTTTTTAAGCATATTTGATGCCAGGTTTGTCAGGGCTATATCGGAAGGCATTGTATCTATTGCGAGGAGTATAATACCATGTTTTTTTAAAAGGCGGCGAGGGATTCACTCTCCCTTCAGTTTCTCAAGTTTTTCCTGTTTTGTTTTGCAATTTATACAAAGGGTAGTCACGGGTCTTGCCATCAATCTTTTGTCAGATATCGCCCCGTCGCATACCTCACATATTCCAAAAGTTCCCTCGTCGATACGCTTGATAGCTTCCTGCATTTTTATGATTAATTTTCTTTCCCTGTCCCGTATTCGAAGTTCAAAATTTCTTTCCGATTCGAGTGTTGCTCTGTCAGCCACATCAGGAAAGTTTTCTTTACCATTAGTCATTTCCGAAACGGTTTTCCCCGCTTCACTCAACAGCCCTTCAATTCTATTGGTAAGAAGATTTCTAAAATATTCAAGCTTTTCAGGTTTCATTGGTCAAATAATCTGCCTTTTATATAAATTTCCCAAAGCACATCTCAAATGGAACACTGTTAACTATATAATCACAACACTTTTGTAAAGGGAAAAATGTGGTTTGTAATAAATTAATTTTCACCCACTATTCTATTCTTTATCACAATTCCATGCACTTCTCACTTTCTCAATAATGTTCGTTGTTGATGCTCCTTTAATCTCAGGAATAATGACAATCTTTCCCCCTCTTCTCTTCACGGATTCTCGCCCAACTACATCTTCCTCCGACCAGTCTCCACCCTTAACGATAATATCAGGTTTCAGATATTCAATCAGTTCAAGAGGGGTATGCTCATTAAATATGGTAACATAATCCACAGATTCAAGGGAGGACACAACATCCGCTCTCTCATCCTCAGGAATAAGAGGTCTCCTCTCACCCTTGATCGCTCTTACAGATGAATCGCTGTTAAGGGCAAGAACCAGCACGTCCCCCAATTTTTTTGCTTCCCTCAGATACCTTGTATGTCCAACATGGAGAATATCAAAACAGCCATTGGTAAACACGATATTCTCTCCACGAGTTCTGTGCCTGTCAAGTTCTTTTTTCAGTTTTTCCCTTGAGTAAACCTTCATAATACGCACATCCTATGACAATGAATAAGACTTCCTGAAAAGTCTTTGAATAAATACTCACTATATCGCCCTGGCAAGTGTGAGAACTGACACTTTCTCTGCACCATTTTTGATTAATACCCGTGCACATTCCCTGACAGTACTGCCCGTAGTATAAACATCATCTATCAATACAACTCTTTCCCCATCTATTTTTCCACTGTCTGTTATTATAAACGATCCTTTGACATTCGTGCTCCGTTGTTTTTTGCCCAAACCTGTTTGCGGCTTTGTATGGATAATTCTTTTGAGTGTTCTAAAATCTAAACATATAGAATATCTGATTGCAATCTCTCTTGCCAGTATAAGGGATTGATTGAATCCCCGCTCTTTTAATCTCGTCTGATGCAGGGGCACAGGTAAAATCAATGAATACCCTTCAAGGCTGAAAGAATCATATTCGAACTCTGCCATCAATTTCCCCAGGGTTTCACCCACAGATATTTCCCCTTTGTACTTGAACCGATGGATGGCATTCATAAGAGGTTGCTTAAATTCCCCCACTGACCTTACAACGGAAAAATACTGTTTTGATGATGCACATTCCCCGCAAAGATGATCCGTACCCTCATAGTTAACAAAAGGAAGGCCACAACACGAACAGATAGGTGTTTTAACAAAACTTATCCGAGAAAGACACTCCGGACAGATACGAATTTTTTCATTATTATACAGAACTATACCGCATATCACACACCGTGAAGGAAATATAATATCGGCAAGACCTGTCAGAGCGTTTTTCAATATCACCACTCAGTTATACAACGTCGTATATTCAGGTCAGTATTTGTAACTACAACATACCTTCATCGAGGGAAGTCACTTTATGATCTTCATTTCCGACTTCCATCCTGGGTACATCTGACCACAGCCTCTCAATATCGTAAAACTCTCGCGTAGGTTCATAGAAGATATGTACTATTACATCACCATAATCCATCAGCACCCACTGCCCAAATTTTTCACCCTCAATTCCGAGGGAAAGTGTCCCGGATTTTTTCAAATCTTTTTCAATAGATGACGTAATCGCTTGAACCTGTCTGTCAGAACTTCCACTGCATATTATCATATAATCGGTGAAGGATGATATTCCCTTTACATCAAGTATTATAATATCCTTAGCTTTCTTTTCAAGCGCCGCATTGATGCACTGCAAAACCATTTTTATCGTGTCTTCCCGTTTTCTAACAGACATCACCTCCTTATTTCGTACTGACTGGAACATGTATAATTTAATCTTTTTAATATCTTATGACTATAGTATATTTACTAACAGAATTTAAAAATAGTGTCAATTCGAAATTGGTAGTTGTTTAAAAATGGTCATTATGATAGAAGCTTTATCTCCATGTTTTTCAAGGGTCTCTTACCCGAGATGTTTGTAAAGCTGCAAACGTCTCGAAATCCATCGGAGGCTTATTTCAATCTCAAATGGTAAGATCTTTTAAGGTTTTGTTTTGTTCCGGCCGGTCCGGTTTAGGTATTGAAAATGCGTGGCATTATAAAGAGAGTTCAGATAAACATTCCTCTACATCTCCTCCATGAAAAGCATCTTTCAACCATCATAAAAGAGAGAATCAACCCGGAAATCAGCTTCAATTATTTTGTCCTTGACCATTTCAAAAGAGAAGATTTAAAGAAGATTGCGAATACCATTATAGAGGCGGGATTGTCAATCACCATGCATGCCCCCTTTATGGACCTCAGGCCTGGAGCAATTGACCCAAAGATAAGGCAGGTATCCATAGATCGCTTCAAGCAATTTTTTGACCTCGTCCCTTATTTCCAACCGGGTTTTGTTGTATGCCATGCTTCCTTTGATGAAAAATATTATGTAGGATGTATTAAGAGGTGGACAGAAAACAGCATTGACACATGGCAGCAATTCTTACCTCTCGCCCGTGAGATGAATACGATTATTACTCTTGAAAACGTCTATGAAAATAGTCCTCATTATTTAGCTTTACTCCTCGATTCTCTTAAATCTCCTTATATTCATTTCTGCTTTGACACAGGACATTTCAATGCATTTTCCAAGGCAAGTTTAAAAGAGTGGATGGACAGACTGGGGCCTTACCTGAAACAGCTTCACTTACATGATAATACAGGTTTTGCTGACGAACACCTTCCCGTTGGAGATGGAAATTTTCCGTTTTATGAGCTGTTTAAAATATTGGAAGAGCAATCTATAGATCCAGTAATAACGCTTGAACCTCACACAGAGGAAGACCTGTGGAAAACGTTAAAAAATATCAAGGAAATGAAGCTTCTGGAAATAATCAAGGCAGATCCGTAAAAGAAATAAGTTACAGTAACGAGCGATGCAGTGTAATACAGAAATTGGATTTTTCACAAAGCCTTAAAACTAAAAGGAGAATTTATGAAGATCGGTATCATAGGCACCGGTTATGTGGGTCTGGTCACCGCGACCTGTTTTGCCCATATGGGAAATGACGTGACCTGTATGGATATAGACAAGGATAAGATTGATAATCTCAACAAGGGAATTGTTCCAATTTATGAACCTGGACTTGAACTCATGATCAATAAAAATCATGCCGACGGCAGACTCAATTTTACTACTGACATGGAAGAAACCGTAAAAGATTCACTTGTCATATTTATCGCAGTTGGAACGCCACAGGATGAGAATGGTTGTGCGGACATGAAACATGTTCTCGATGTAGCCGAGGACATCGGTTGCTATATGGAAAGTTATAAGATCGTCGCTAATAAATCCACCGTCCCGGTGGGCACGGCAGATAAAGTAAAAAATGTCATTGAAAAAAGGCTGGCGGAGAGGAAAATATCTATAGAATTTGACGTTATCTCCAACCCGGAATTTCTCAAAGAAGGTGATGCCATAAACGATTTCATGAAACCGGACAGAGTTATTGTGGGAACTGACAACGTAAGGACAGCCGAGCTAATGAAAGAGTTATATTCTCCATTTGCCATGATTAGAGAAAAGTTTATAGTCATGGATATAAGAAGTGCGGAAATGACAAAATATGCGGCTAATGCAATGCTTGCTACCAGGATATCTTTCATCAACGAAATGGCAAATATTTGCGAAAGAGTAGGTGCTGATATTGCAATGGTCAGAAAGGGAATTGGAGCGGACAGTCGAATAGGTTACAGCTTCATTTACCCAGGTGTTGGCTATGGAGGCTCATGTTTCCCAAAAGATATCAGGGCGCTGATAGCTATGGCCGAAGATTTTCAATATGATGCTAAAATATTAAAATCTGTAGACGAGGTCAATCTCAAACAGCGAAAATTTTTTGTCGAAAAGATAATAAAATACTTTGAGGATAAGGGAGGCCTCCACGGCAGGACAGCCGCTATCTGGGGTCTTTCTTTTAAACCAAACACAGATGATATTAGAGAGTCTCCTGCCCTGGATACAATACATACTTTACTGTCGGAAGGGGCAAAGATTAACGCCTATGATCCTGAAGCAACCGAAGAGGCAAAAAAGGCACTGGGCACTAATCCCGACATAAGATATTTCAAGAATGCATACGATGCCCTGAGTGAAAGTGATTTTCTTGCACTGGTAACGGAGTGGCACCTTTTTCGAAACCCGGACTTTAACAGGGTAAAACAGCTATTAAAGAATCCGGTAATTTTCGATGGAAGGAACCAGTATGAGCCTCGCGAGATGAAGAAAAGAGGATTCATTTATTTTTGCATAGGGCGGAAATAACCTGCTGTCGGCTAAACTTGTCCTCGACCCCGATCGAGGAGTCAATAGCCCAAGGCACAAAGAAAAAAGTCCAAAATTAAAATTTGTTTTACTTTTATAATTGACAGTCTCGTAAAAAGTCGAAATATGTACAATTTTGTCATTCCCGTGAAAACGGGAATCCAGTTTTTTCAAGTGCTTAGCCCTCTATGGATTCCCGCTTATGCGGGAATGACCGACTTTTTACGAATGCATCATAATTTACATTTTGATATTTTATATACATAGGGTTTGAAACTTGCTGAGATATATCGTTAAGAGACTTGTGTTTATGCCCCCTCTTCTTATCGGGATTACAATTATTTGCTTTACCGTCATGCATCTTGCACCCGGTTCCCCAACAGACCTTCAGACTCAGATGAATCCAAAGGCCGGAGCCGAGATAAAGGAACGTCTCAGGGCCATGTATGATCTGGACAAACCTCTTCACCAGCAATATTTATCATGGATAAGCAAACTTGTCGTACTTGATCTTGGAAGGTCATTTTCCCCCGATAACCGTCCGGTGGCAGATAAGATACTGGAAAGACTCCCGATTACTATTTTAATTAACGTTCTTTCAATGATCCTCATCATCATTGTGGCTATCCCGATCGGTGTCCTTTCAGCCGTCCATCAAGACTCCCTCTTTGATAAAACCACCGGTATTTTTGTCTTTATCGGCTTTTCCATTCCCACGTTCTGGCTGGCACTTCTTCTGATGATACTCTTCGGTATAACTCTTGGCTGGCTCCCAATCTCAGGCATAAGGTCTTTAAACTATGAATATCTTCCTCCATTCAGTGCATTCACTGATCTGATAAAACATCTTATACTGCCTGTCCTTATTTCAGCATTCGGGGGTCTTGCCGGGCTGTCGAGGTATATGAGATCGAGCATGCTGGAAGTAATCAGACAGGATTACATCACAACGGCAAGGGCAAAGGGGTTAAGTGAAAGGGTGGTAATTTATAAGCATGCCCTCCGAAATGCACTGCTCCCTATTATAACCATTCTTGGGCTTTCCATTCCGGGACTCATTGGGGGAAGCGTTATCTTTGAAACAATATTTGCGATCCCCGGCATGGGACAGCTTTTTTACATGTCAGTTATGGCAAGAGACTACCCGGTTATTATGGGGATACTGGTAATTGGCGCAGTTCTTACACTCCTCGGAAATCTGATAGCAGACGCCTCTTACGCACTTGCAGATCCGAGGATCAGGGTGTCGTAACTAAAGTGCCTAAAGTTTAAAGTGTCTAAAGTGAGCTAAAGTTAAAATAATTTAAATCCTTAAACTTAAAATTTAACATGGCAGATTCAACTATCAGAAGAGATTTCTGGAGCAGATTTTCCAAAAACAAGATAGCCGTTGCGGGAAGCGCGGTGGTGATTTTACTATTTATAGTTTCCCTGCTTGCACCATGGATATCCCCCTATGACCCCGGCGAAATCAATCTCGGGATGGTTCTCTCTCCACCTTCCGGCAGTCACCTTTTCGGAACCGATCAGTTGGGACGTGATGTCTTGAGCCGGATGATCTGGGGTTCGAGAATATCCCTTAAGGTAGGATTCGTAGCTACAGGTATTGCCATACTAATAGGAACCATTTTAGGCGCCACAGCGGGATATTACGGACGGTGGATTGATGCCACGATTATGAGATTTGTCGATATTATGCTCTGTTTCCCTGCCTTTTTTCTTATATTGGCTGTCATAGCATTTCTTGAACCTTCCATCTGGAATATTATGATAGTTATAGGTATCACCGGCTGGATGGGAATAACTCGTCTGGTCAGAGCAGATTTCATTTCGATAAAGGAGCGAGATTACGTACAGGCCGCCAGGGCCATCGGCGCCAGCGATAGGCGCATTATATTTTTACACATCCTTCCCAACGCTATGGCATCCGTTCTCGTAGCAGCAACGCTCGGAGTCGCAGGGGCCATATTGACAGAATCAGCTCTAAGCTTCCTCGGAATAGGGGTTCAGCCCCCAATACCAAGCTGGGGAAATATCCTTACCGCCGGTAAGGACAACATAGATATTGCCTGGTGGCTTTCTCTCTACCCGGGTCTTGCCATACTGATAACAGTACTCGGTTATAACCTGCTGGGCGAGGGGATAAGAGACTCCCTTGACCCAAGGCTTAAAGGATAATAAACAGTCTAACATATACTAAAGGAGGTTGATTTAATGGGTAAAAAAAAGATGGGATTTAATGACGGTCTGGATAAAAGAATCATTGAGAAACAATTATCAAAAGGAATAATCTCTGAAAAGGATTTAAAAGAATACTTGGCACAATTTCCTGACGTATCTGATAATGCCGAAGAAGTTGTCATAACCAGAAAAAAATAAACAACTCATAAAGGTTTATCTCATGTTCATTGATTCACATGCCCACCTGGAAATGAAAGCGTTTGACCACGACAGAGACAAGGTCGTTGCAAGGGCTCAAGAAGCCGGAGTAGATTATATAGTCACAGTCGGAACAACACTCGATGACTGCAAAAAGGCTGTTTTTCTTGCAAACAAGTACGAGTCCATTTATGCCGCAGTCGGAATACATCCACACGAAGTCAAAGACATCAACAGTCGGACATACGAATCTCTTAAAGAGCTGACAGCCGATAGTAAGGTAGTCGCCTATGGAGAGATCGGACTCGATTTCTTCCGCAATCTGTCCCCGCGGGATGTACAGATAAAAAGGTTCGGAGAACAGCTCGAGCTCGCCGATGAGATTGGGCTTCCTGTGGTCATCCATGATCGTGAAGCCCACAGGGAAACCCTGAATATGTTACAGAAATGGAAAGGAAAGCAAAGGGGCATAATTCACTGTTTTTCGGGTGACTATGAAATGGCCCGAAAATGTCTTGATATGGGATTTTTTATATCGATACCCGGAACGATCACCTTCAAAAAATCCGAGACGCTCCAGAAAGTAGTTGAAAATATTCCGATAACCAGTTTACTTCTGGAGACAGATTCTCCCTACCTCGCCCCTCATCCGAGGCGCGGCAGGAGAAACGAACCGGCCAATGTTATCCTGACTGCCCAAAGGGTTGCCGAGATAAAAGGTCTGCCACTTGAAGAGGTTGGAAAAATAACATCCCAAAACACGAAGAATGTTTTTGGGATTACCTGAAGCGGCAAGGCCGCAACCCCAAAAGAGCTCTTCCCCTATTTCTCCCCGGCCTTAAGGGCTATCTCTTCCAGCAGCTCCCACCGGGCATAGGCTGCCTCTAACTCCCGCTCCAGTTCATCAAGCCTGGCCTGCAGCCGCACGACCTCCGCGCCGGAGGTCTTGTAAAGCACGGGATCAGCCATAGTAACAAAAAGGGTGTGCTTTTGCGCTTCGAGGTCTTCGATGATGTCCGGCAGTTGCTCGAGCTCGCGTTGCTCCTTAAACGTGAGCTTTCGGGGACCCTTGGCCACCCTGCTGGGCCTGGCTTTTTTTTGTTGCACCCCGGGCGTGGATTTTTCCTCCTGCCGCCGCTGACGGAGCCAGTCATCATAACCGCCCACGTATTCCCCCACCCGACCCTCACCTTCAAAGACCATAGTGGAGGTAACGGTATTGTTAAGAAATGTCCGGTCATGACTCACTATCAGGACTGTCCCCGCATAATCGATCAGCATAGCTTCCAGCAATTCCAGGGTCTCCGCATCCAGATCGTTGGTGGGCTCATCCAGGACCAGCACATTGGATGGCCGAGTGAACAGCTTGGCCATGAGGAGCCGGTTCCTCTCCCCGCCGGAAAGGGCGGTTATTGGACCCCGAACTTGATCGGTTGAAAATAGAAAGTCCTGAAGATAGCCGATGACATGCCGCGGCTTGCCGTTTACAACGACCATTTCGCCGTTCTCGGCAACGTTTTGCTGGAGAGTCTTGGTCTCATCGAGCTGAGCCCTGAGCTGGTCAAAATAGGCGACCTCAAGGCGGGTTCCGTGTCGCACGCACCCGCTGTCCGGCTCGATTTTCCCAAGCAGGACGCGCAACAATGTAGTCTTTCCGCAGCCGTTCGGCCCGATGATTCCTACCTTGTCATCCCGCATAACGGTAGTGGAAAAATCGGAGAGGATTGGCCTACCTCCATAGGCAAAAGCGACATTACGGGCATTTATAGCAAGCCGTCCCGACCGCTCGCCCTCCTGCAACATCAGGCGTACATTACCGCTCCTGGCGCGGCGCTGCTTTACCTCTGCCCGCATCTTCATCAGTGCCCGCACCCGCCCCTCATTACGGGTTCGACGCGCTTTGATACCCTGCCTGAACCAAATTTCTTCGCGCCCCAACTGTTTGTCAAATTCTGCTCTTCGAGCGGACTCGTTCTCGAGCAGCTCCTCTTTGCGGCTGAGATAGTCCTCGTAGTTGCCGATAAAAGAAGTCACCGTGCCCCGGTCGATTTCAACGATGCGGGTCGCCAGGCGATTGAGGAAGGCACGGTCGTGAGTGACGAAAATCATGGTTTTCACGAAGCGCTGCAGGAACTGCTCCATCCAGACAATGGAATCGATATCCAGATGATTGGTCGGTTCATCCAACAGTAAAATGTCGGGGTCACTCACCAGAGCCCGCGCAAGGAGTACCCGGCGTTTGAGCCCGGCGGAGAGCTCTCCGTATAACGCTTTCTCATCCAGCCCCATGCGCGAGATGACCGTCTGAACCTGCTGATGAGGTTGTCCAGAGGCAACGATACCATAAACACTGCCGTCGAGGTCGAGGGGTACTTCCTGAGTTAACAGAGCGGTTTTCAGTCCCTTGGTTTTTGTGATCGTTCCACTGTCGGGGGACAGCTCATCATGAATCAGTTTGAGCAGAGTGGACTTGCCGGTACCGTTACGGCCGATAAGGCAGATCCGCTCCCCCCGCTTGATTTGCAGATCAACCGTGTCGAGCAATGTGGGACCACCGAAGCTGATGCTTACATCCTTTAAATTTACCAGTGTCATGCTGCAATCCTGCGATGTCCGGCCTTTATCACGAAAGCTTTGAAAAAATGGTTTTTCACCGGTCTAAAGCGGCAAAGCCGCACTCCCCAAAAGTGCCTAAAGTTTGAAGTGCCTAAAGTGAGCTAAAGTTAATGTACACGCCTTCGGCGCGGTCAAATTCGAAACAGGCTGCGCTGAAAGCGCATTTTTTAACTTTAGGCACTTTAGCTCACTTCAGTTCACTTTACACTCTTACTAAATCTTGCTGTTTGAACTGGTACCAACATCTGCGCAAAAAACGCAGTTGTTGAGAATAAAGACTCTAATCATATCATGTCTGCATATCGTGCAGAGCATGCCGTTTTCATCGAAATATTCTGTGTGAATGACACTCTGTCATTTCGAAGGAGTCTTCACGACTGAGAAATCTTAGATTTCTCCTTGCGGTCGAAATGACATAATAATGGTCGAAATGACATTTCTTGATTGACATGACCCTACAGATTTCGCATCGCCCTTCAAATAATTAGAGTAATCCGTGTAATCTGCGAAATCTGTGGATTCAGTCCGCCTCATCAAACAGGCCGTGTAGAACTTTGGTTCGGCCTTGAACATAGGCGTAATCCTCTTTGAGGTCTTCGCCTTCTGCCGCTTGAAAAGCCAGTTTGTCACAGTGCTCATTTTCCTGGTGTCCCGCGTGCCCACGGACCCAGACGAACTGCACCCGGAACGAATCGCACAGATCCAGCAACTGCGCCCACAGGTCGGCATTTTCAGCGGCGTCTTTCTTCGTGCGCATCCAGTTACCGGCGCGCCATTTACGGGCCCATCCCCGGCTGATCCCGTTGACCACGTAACGTGAATCGCTGTACAGGACTATTTCGGCCGGGGGCTTCAATGCCTTGAGCGCCGCAATGCAGGCCATCAATTCCATACGGTTGTTAGTGGTCAGACGAAAGCCCTGGGTGAGTTCGATCCGCTTTCCCCCGTCGATGATAACAGCACCGTACCCGCCCGCTCCCGGGTTGCCGCGACAGCCCCCATCGGTATAGATGACGATTGTACCCGGCGGCACGTCCGTATCGAGAACAGTATCGAAATCCTTTCCCCCTGATGGCAACGGAGCGTATACCGGGTTCTGCAGCCACTTTTGTGCCTCGGGCAGATTGGTAAATCCCTTATAGCGGGCCCCGGTATATCCACGAACCTGTTCCTCGGCGCCGTCCGGACCGAACCATGCAGTATAGATGCCCGGGTTACGACCCCTGGCCACGGCATAGTATTTCTTCGGTTTTACCATGCAATCATCCTCCACCCGGTGCGTATTTATCGCACCGCAAACCAATCATAACCGTTTTGCCGGTTGCTTAGTACTCTATTTTATCTTTTATTGTCACCGTGTCAAATGCCTGTATTTGATGCGATGCGGCTGTTCGGCAGCCTTTCCGAGCCTCTTTTTTCTGTCCGCTTCATAATCCGAATAATTTCCTTCAAACCACACAACGGTACTATCTCCCTCAAAGGCAAGAATATGGGTGGCAATGCGATCGAGAAACCAGCGATCATGGGTTATAATAACCGTGCAGCCGCCAAAATGTTCCAATGCCTCCTCAATGGCACGCATCGTATTCACATCGAGATCATTTGTGGGCTCGTCCAAAAGCAAGACATTGGCGCCCTCCTTGAGCATACACGCAAGATGGACGCGATTACGCTCGCCGCCTGAAATCATGTTTACTTTTTTCTGCTGGTCTGTTCCCGAAAAATTAAAACGTGCGACATAGGCACGGGAATTTATTTCTCTATCCCCAAGCTGAACCATATCCCTGCCCCCGGAAATAACTTCCCATATTGTCTTGTCGGGTTCAAGGGTGTTGCGCTCCTGATCGGCGTAAGCGAGTTTAACAGTGTCCCCGATTTTAATGGTTCCGGAATCCGGTTTTTCCGATCCGGTTATCATTTTAAAGAGTGTTGTTTTACCTGCGCCGTTGGGGCCTATGATACCGACAATGCCTCCCGCGGGCAGAGTAAACTCCATGCCTTCAAAGAGAAGACGATCACCATACGCTTTACTCAAATTTTCCGATTCAATAACAACTTTTCCAAGACGGGGGCCTGGAGGAATATAGATTTCAAGATCATTAACCTGTTTTTCACTTTTCTGCTCCAGGAGTGTTTCATAAGCATTGATACGCGCCTTCGCCTTTACCCGGCGGCCTTTCGGCGACATACGAATCCATTCCAATTCCCGCTGCAGGGTCTTCTGCCGCTCTGTTTCTGTTTTCTCCTCCCGTTTAAGCTGCATCTGTTTCTGTTCAAGCCAGGAAGAATAATTGCCTTTCCAGGGAATGCCGTGTCCCTGATCGAGCTCCAAGATCCATCCTGCTACGTTATCCAAAAAATACCGGTCGTGTGTGACGGCAATCACCGTCCCTTCATACCGCTTAAGATGATGTTCGAGCCAGGCAACAGTTTCGGCATCCAGATGATTGGTAGGTTCATCCAAAAGCAAAATGTCCGGCTTCTGTAACAGAAGTCTGCACAGCGCTACCCGTCTCTTTTCACCACCGGAAATAACCTTAACAGGTGTATCTCCCGGAGGACAGCGCAGCGCATCCATGGCCATTTCCAGACGCGAATCTATATCCCAGGCATCAAGATAATCGATTTTTTCCTGCAATTCGCCCTGACGTTCCATGAGTTGATTCATTTCATCATCAGACATCGGTTCGGCAAATTTTTCGCTGATTTCATTGTATTCGCGAACAAGATCCACAGCCGCCTGGAGGCCTTCTTCAACAACGGCTTTTACGGTTTTATCCGGATCAAGCACGGGTTCCTGCTCAAGAAATCCTAAGGTATATCCCGGAGAAAGGACGGCATTCCCGTCATGCTCCTGATCAACACCTGCCATAATGCGTAAAAGAGAACTTTTTCCCGCGCCATTTAAGCCCAGGACACCTATTTTGGCACCATAAAAATAGGAAAGAGATATATCTTTTAACACCGGCCTGTTCCTGTAGAATTTGCTGACTCTCATCATTGAATAAATAATCTTTTCTGGTCCGTTACTCATTGAAAAACCTCTCTCGTTTTTACAGGATATGGGGAACACATCTTACGATCTGGAGAAGCATACCGATGATTGACGGTATTATCCAGCGAAAAGATTTCACCCGATAAACGCTTCGTGTACCACCTTCTCGGTTCCACAGGAATATGTGTGGTACCTCTCACCTCCTTTTTCACCCGGCTAAATGGTTTCAGGATCACTTTACTGGAGAAAGACGAAACTAAATTTGAGTTTACCATAAGGAGGATCGCTGAAAAGATCGTGGAGTATGTCGAGTCATAATACCATCCTTACTATTGAAACACTAAATGGTGATTTTTAAAAGCTGATTAACTCTTTTTCTGCTTCATTGTATATTTCATCAATGCTTTTCTGAATTCGGATGGATTATCTTGAACCCCTAAAACTGACCATCAGCGAAATGGCGGATATTCTCGGCGTGTCCAGAAAAACTGCTTCAAAGATTGTGAACGGCCGTGGATCAGTGACGCCTGATATGGCGCTTCGGCTTTCCAAGGCGTTCGATACGACTCCGTCACTCTGGCTGAACCTCCAGGCCAATCATGATCTGTGGTATGCCATGCACGATTCAAGGGAATGGATGGATGTACACGCAGTACCTCGCCTTAAAGATGCACTGGGGTGAAACAAAATTCGAAGGACACATAATTATTTTCAGGAAAAATATGTGTTTCGTCCACGGAATCCTTTCCTTATTACCAGTGGCATTGTCGACTTTTCATCACAATAGGCGTTAATTGGTTTGCAGGCGTAACTGATAAAAGTGGAATGTCAGCAGGATTTGAACCTGCCAACATCCTTACCAGTATTGAGTTTCCGAGTGGGCTGATAAAGAATTAGTAAAGAATGAGAAAATAATTAAAAGTAAAACTGCTTAATAATAATCTCCTTCTTAAGTAAATGATAGAGTAAAGTTTGATACCATAGGTATCCAGTCTGGACCGCCTTCAGGAATAAGGTCAAAAAACAACATCAATGCCCAGAATATCGCCAATGCTAAGAATATTAAAAACAGTTTCATTGTCACATCTTCACCTTTTACAAAAAAAGTTGCCACTTATTTTTTTGATTTGCTATTGATCTCTTCATCACATTATTGTGTGCCCCAAGCTCAATTCCAAAACGGTAATTTTAAAAACCGATCAATTCCTTTTCTGCGTCATCATATATTTCATCGATGCTTTTCTGAATGTTGATCGTATGCTCAATGGCTGTTGTTACCTTGCAGTAATGTTTAATATCATCCAGAGACAAAACCCTGCCTTTTCTGTCTTTCAGCCATTTATCGCAGACCTGATAACCGCCGATCCGGTATTGCCAGATGTTTTCTTCCAATCCTTCAAAATACTGATCGTTGTTGATGTAAACGCGCTCACCTTCTTTGCCGTATTTGATTTTTTCAACCCTCTTGTCTCCTGTTCCCTGGAATTTTATAACCGGGAAATCAAGTTCGGGTGATTGCATAAGATGCAGCTCCGCAAGACGCTTGCCGTATTCGGCCAATTTTTCAAAAAGGCGTTTGTCTTTCGTAAATGGAATTCTCGGAAAGTCCGTTTTCAGGAATTCAGCATATTTAGCGCGGTAAGTGTTGGAGTAAAAAACGGCGTATATATAGTAGAAAATATCTTCAGGTTTCGGCTTTGTTTTGTAAGTTTCAGATAAAGCGGAAAATATTTTTTCGCTGATATTCGGCGTTATTTCTTTTGACTCTTCCAGATCGCTGAAGAGGTCTTTTTGACCGGGATCGGGATAGAGGTAGAGGGGAAAAACATAAGAGCGTTCTCTTGTTTCCAAAGATACTGTACAATCATTAATGATATGGTTTGTACACAATGCATGTCTAAAATCACCATTGACTTGGCGATTGGAAATCAGCCCCAAATTCTCCCGCATCATATGCCGCATGACTCTTTTGACTGTTCTCCAAACGACTGAATCATGATAGAAAATCCACTTAACATCAAAAGGCCGGTAAAGCACAGGTGCCACAAGTTCATTCAAATCAGAATCAGAAACAGCTTGTAACATTGTCCAAGCTTTTCTAATATCCCAACCTTTCTTTTTTCTTATCTGGAAAAATTCGTGAAGTTCATCGTCAGAATATTTGCTATTTTTGAACAGCCGGATTCTGTTTATTAACCTGTTCTTATCCCCATCTATAACAAAATGATCCCTGGCCGTAGTCATTCCAACACCATTAAGGGGAAATATTTCTGTTATTTTGGGAAAACCTTCGTACTGCTCCAGAAGCCTTTCATCCCTTGGAACAAAAAGATAAAATTCCGGTTTAGGGGTTATTTCCTGCCATTTTGTTGTTGTAATATCATTATTTAAAAGCCGGTCGTATTTTTTCTTTCGCAGGCCCCATATTTCGGAATGAAAAATCTTTGAGTCTTTATTTCCGCCCTTTTTCTTAATGAACAGCGCAATGGTCGTGCCCTGACGGATATCGAATACGTTTTCATCTTTTGAGCCGTCCGGGCATTTTTCCTTTTTCAAGCTGTTGCCGTGAAGATCGAGCAGATAGATTTCGTCGAAACTGTTCATCAGCGACCGGCGCATTCCTCTGAAAGTTGGATTGTCCAGATAACTGTGATTGGTAATAAAACCAAGGACCCCTTCGCCTGCCTGATCTATTTTCCACTGGCCGAAACGGATAAATTTAACATAATCGTCCTGCAGCCATTTCGGATTCTTTTCTCCAAGCGGTTTTCCGTCCACCCTGTAATATCCGTCATCTTTTATGCCGTTTTTATGCGTATAACCCGCCTTCAGCAATTGGTCTATCCACTTGCCCTTGTTTGCAGAATGGCCGGAATATGGGGGGTTGCCCAGTATCGCCAGAACAGGTTGTTCTTTTTTCACTTTTCCGGCTAAATGCGATTCTTCGGAAAGGGAAGCCATGCCGGGCAGACTGGTTTGTTCAAGCTCCTCCATCTCCAGCGTATTGGTCAGATAGAGCTTAAACCGGTCATCTCTTTCGAGGCGGCAGCCGAGTTCTTCAAGAAGAAAAGACATCTTCAAGTGACCAACCGCATAGGGCGCCATCATAAGCTCGAAGGCATAGAAGTTTTTGAGGATGTGTTCCTTGATAAAACCTTCCTTATCGCCATCTCCGTATTTAGACGTAAATTCGTTGACCGCCAGTTTCGCTGCCTCCGCCAAAAAGGTAAGCGTGCCGGATGCCGGGTCTAACACCGTAACGGTATCACTTGCCATGCCGTCAACTCTGCCGAAACGATCCTTTAGAATATGGTGAAGCGAACGCACGATATAGGAGACAACCGGTTCGGGCGTGTAATACACGCCCCGTCTTTCGCGGGTCTTCGGGTCATATTCGGCAAGAAAGGTTTCATAAAAATGAACAACCGGGTCTTTCCCCTTGCCTTCCCTGAAATAGTCCTTCAGCAGTTTGTTCACATCCGCCACGAATAACACCTCGGCGATATCATCAATAATCCATTCCATTTGGGCCGGAACGTCTTCAAGTGAAATAAACCGGAAAACGTCTCTTAATATACCGATGGTGCGGGGGATGTTGTCATAGGCAAGTTTTCTGTTGAAACCGTTTTTTGACCGCATGCGGGCGGCAAACAGACCGTAGGTGATTGTCTGGGAATAGAGATCGGCAAATTCCTCTTTTGAGAGCCCGCTGATTAGAAACTGCCTGAACGCTTCGTAAAATCCGTGGATAAAGCCTTCGCCGGTTTTTTCTTCCTCCGCCAGTTCCTCGGCGATCACCTCGTCCTTTAAAAAGCTCGTGCGTTTGGCCAGCTCTATTGCCAGATTTTTTGCATTGTAGACTTTAGGCAGGGAAAATGAATAAAACTCTTCAATCAGCTTAAGAAAATCGGTTTCTTTTTCAACAGGCGGAACCGTTTTTAGTTTATGCACGATAAAAGGTCTTGCTATTGATGCCTTATTGACCAGTATGCCGTTACGATAAAGCCTGAACTCAAAAAAATTGGTCAATATCAGGTTTGGAAAGGTGTTCCTGTATCGTTTTAACTGTTCCGAATGTTCTATTGAATCCAGGTTCTCAACAGTCGGAGCCTTGGCTTCAATATACCCTACAATATGCTGCTTGCCGTCCCAGATTCGAAAATCAGGATTGCCCGCCTCGGTCGTTTTGGGAAGGGTTGTAATGTGAATTTTTGTCTTACCGAAGGATTGGGCTGTTTCTTCCAGTAATGACTCAAGTGTCGAATAATAACTTTCTTCTCTGGCATCACCCTGATTTGCAATTTTAAATATGTTTTTAAGATATGATTTCAGCATTCAGATCACCTGAATTTAACATGTTGTTATTATTTGTCATATAAGACGCAATAACCATTACTTATCAGGCTGATATACCCTGACGCCTCTTTGTTGACCTTGTTGTCCTCAGCGATATATATTCTTTCGATGGCCAACTTTTACTATCCAGACAGTAAGTTCTTCATCCTGAATGGAGTATAGAATGCGATACTGTCCTTGCCGCAGACGATACCTTTCCTGACCGGCTAATTTCTTGCAACCCGGAAGGCGTGGATTTTCAGCAAGTGATTCTATGCGTTCAAGTATCCTTTTTAAATCCTTCTTCGGGATTGATTCAAAATCCTTCCAGACCGATTCCTTGAAAAAGATTTTATATGCGGCCATCTTTCTTAAGCCTCTTGACCATCCGTTCATAGCTGATCAGGGGTTCATTTACCCTTTCTTCAAAAGCAGCGAGGTCCTCGGCATCCTCGGCAAGTGCTTCTCTTACAGCATCGTTAATTATTTCCGACATTGAACGGGAGGTTTCGAGGGCTTTAATTCGTAACGCTTGATGAAGGGCGGGATCCAGATAAATAGTAGAGCGTTTTGATAATGCTGCCATAATGTCACCTCCTGATATGCACAACATCATAGCGTCATAACATTTAAATGTCAATAGAGAAGCTCATGTTTAAAATCAGCCGAAAATAGAACACAGGAAAAAATTAACGGAGGGGGCAGCGGGGCTCAGGTCAACAGGGTAAATCGGGGAATATAAAATTTATTTAGCGATCCGTAAAAATAGATATGGTATGCCGATTTTTGATTTTTCACTCTACTCGTTTACCGGAATAAGGTGTCCGTCTGAAAGTTCAACAACCGTATCGGCTATTCTTTTCACCTGATCCCCGTAATGGGACACAACCAGGAGAGTACATTGTTCTTTCAGACTGACCAGCAATTCTTCGATACCCATGCCCGATTCCGCATCGAGAGAAGATGTGGGCTCGTCAAACAGGAGAATTTCCGGTTCCAGAATCAAGCTACGGGCAATGCAGAGGCGTTGTTGCTGACCTCCCGACAGGGTAAAGGCATCGTTATGCAGGCGATCTTTGACCTCACCCCAGAGATAAGCCCTTTTAAGCGCTTCTTCAACCATATGGTCAATATAGTCTTTCTTTTTATGACCGGCAAGCTTTAAGGGAAAAGCAACATTCCGATAGATGCTCATCGGCAGGGGATTTGGCGTCTGAAAAACCATGCCTACGGACCGTCGAAGATTCGTCAAAGAGTACGATTGGTCATAAATATCCTGAAATTCTCCGTCAAATTGTATTTTAATTTTGCCTTTCATCGCAGCCCCGGAGATGCTTTCCCAGAGCCTGTTCAGTGTCATAAGGAACGTTGATTTGCCGATTCCCGAAGGTCCAATAATAGCCGAAATATAATGTTCCCGAAACTCTACACTAACATTTTTCAGAACCAGGTTATTATGATAAGAGAAAAAAAGATTTTCCGTCTTGATTTTAATTGATTTATCCATATTACCTGTTCACGCGCGGTAAAGAGCCCGATATGTCAATCCTCTCTGAATCATAAAAGCACAGAAAAAGAGAACGGTACAGATCACCAGGAGAATGATCGAGGCACCGTATCCACTTAATAGCTCTTCCGTATTCCTGTATTGCGAAGAAATATAATAGATATAAAAGGGAAGCGCCTCGTACTGCGCAAGAAGAGATTTAGGCACCCCTGCGGACGCTACAACACCGGTTAGCATAATGACGGCCGTATCCTCAGCACAGCGACCGATTGCCAGAATAACACCGCTGATAATTCCCGAAAGTGATTTGGGAATGAGCACATAGATTATGTTTTGCAGTTTCGTTGCTCCTAATGCCAAAGCGGCCAGCCGCGTTTTCGGCGGCAGGTTCTCTAAAGCAATCTGGGTTGTCCGTATGATATACGGCAGTACGAGAAAAGCAAGCGATATACTGGAGATGAAAAGCGACGGATAAATATTTTCAGAAAAATGTTTGTGAAGAAAAACGGCCAGAGTAAAACCGAACAGTCCGATGACGATTGAAGGAACGCTTGCAAGAATGTCGAATAACAGACTGAAGACTTTCTTCACACGGTCATTGGCGTATTCCGCCATGTAGACACCGCTGGCCATGCCAATGGGAATGGCGATACCTACGGACAGGATAACCAGAAGCAATGTGCCTACAATAGCAGGGAAGAGACCATCGAAAACCTGTTTCCTTAAGAGTAATGCATCGAGAGGATTGATATCTCCAAATAAAAGTTGCATCTTTAAGGTTCCTAATCCATTGAAGGCTATGTATCCAATAATGGTACATACGGTCCCCAAAAGAACGATACCACACAACCATGAACATACCGCAATGGCGATTTCCAGGGAACGATTCATACCTGACCCCTCCGTGAGTTGTATCTGAAAGACCGGACGAGGACAACCAGCAGGGTTGTAAAAATATAAAGGGCGATACCGCAGGCAAATATTGCTTTGAATTCCAGGCTTTCATAATCAGCAGCAATCACGAGAGCAATGTGGGCAGTAAGCGTCCTTGCAGAATCCAGGAGGGAACAGGGAACCTGCACCGCATTACCGGCAATCATCAGGGCAATGAGCGTATCACCCAAAGCCCGTCCCAACGCAAGGACTAAGCCCGTCAGGATGCCACTCCATGATTCCGGAATAACAACGTAGATGAGTTTCTGTACTTTGCTTCCCCCAAGAGAATCAACCGCCTGCATATACGAATTAGGAACACTCTCAAAACTGTCGACGAAAAAGAGAATCATCGTTGGCGCTATAAGAATCGCCAGCATAATCGAGGCGGAGAGGACACACATTCCGGAACCGCTCAGAAACAATTCCCGAACGGTGGGTACCAGCAAAAAGAGACCGACAAATCCATATATCACGGTTGGGATGCCCGTCATCAACTGGACCACTCGTCGTAACACCCGGCTGAACACACCTCCATCAATAACGCTTATGAGAGACGCACAGCCGATACTCAAGGGAAAGGCAAACACGACACCGAGAGATGCAATAAATATGGTTCCCGCAATCATAGGATAGATACCGTATAAATTATGATAGGGTAACCAGGGTTGTGTCAAAAGATGAAAAAATTGGCCTCCCTTTATAAGAGGGAGGCCAAAAATCACCATAAATCCGAAGATAAGAACCGTAATCATTGCACTGATTACAGCACAAACGAGAAATAGTTGTTCCGTTATCCTTTCAAGCATCCTATTTAACCGGGATAAAACCTTTATCGGCAACGATTTTCTGGCCTTCTGGTGTGTACAGGTACTCGATGAACTTTTTCGCCAATCCGGCAGGATTGCCCTTCGTATTACTGTAGAGTCCCCGGGCAACTTTATATATTCCTTTTCTAACCGTGTCAAGGGTCGGAACGACACCGTCCAACGCAACGGGTGCGACCGTACTGTCGATATGACCGACAGACACGTAGCCAATACCGTAAGGATCGTTAGCAACTGCTGATTTCATGGCGCCATTGGATACAACAAAATTGGCCTTGGGCGAGATTTCTCCCTTATTGATAGCTTTCTTCCAAAAGACATCCCTGGTTCCGCTTGACTTATCCCGAGTATACAAATTGATTTCTTTATCCGCACCTCCCAACGCCTTCCAGTTACCAATTTTTCCGGAAAATATATCAATTAGCTGAGATTTAGTTAATTTCTTTACCGGATTACGGGGATTCACGATGATCCCGACGCCGTCAACGGCCCACTTAAACATTTTGAGGTTATACTTGGCAATTTCGTTATCCGTAGGTTTTCGGCCCGTATTGCCGATATCAACCAAACCTTCGCCTACCTGCTTCACCCCAACGCCCGAACCTCCACCGGCAATACTTATCTGAATGTCCGGGTTAAATGTAATTATTCTCTTTGCCGCTTCTTTCATGACCGGGATGTGTGCCGTTCCTCCGGCAATCTTGATAGATCCATTTTCACCCCTAAAAGTATCAAGGGCTCCGGCATATACAGCCGCAACTGAAAAAATGATCAAACTAACGAGCGCCAATCCTCCTATAAAAACTCTCTTCTTCATATCTCGACCTCCTTTCGCAGAAAATGGTAATCGGACAACACATCAGGCACGACTATCATTGTGATTCACCTGCCGCTGCTTCTATTAGATGACTTGCATCACTACATAGTGCGTTTTTAGCGGTGAAAGAAAGTAATATATAAAAAATAGGCGTAAATCAAATTCATATTTGTTATAATTATCCAACTTTTATAACCTCAAGATATAACGGGTCTCCTATTTAAGATAAGGTCAAGAAAAAAACACCTCTACGTTCCCAAAAAACAGTTTTTACTTTTTGCTTGGCCGCTAAGCGAACATACAGGCTCGATTTCGCTTTGTCTTTCCGTACGTACCTGTCAACTTCAATCTTATCGGTTAGCAAATGGAAGAAATAGTTCTAAGCACAAGAGGAAAAATCATAAAAAGAGAACGCTGTGGAGGTGGTTCCTTAAGGAGGGTTGCTGAAAAGATCGTGAAGTACGCCGAGTCGTGAAACTCCCCGCCCACAGGGCGGGGCTTGCGGAATACGCTCCCGGTCATAATAACATCCTGCTAATTCTCTGGGCGAGTATCGGAACGAGGCTGTCTCGATTTTCATGAGTTACTAAAACGATCTCAACATCCTTTCGCAATCTGACTTCACCGATAAATCCTCCTCCCTTTAAAGCGATGCTTCCGAACACAGGAGAATCCGAATCGAGCAATGCCGCCATCTTCAGGCAAAATTTTTCTGAAAAACACTCCATCTTCCCTATTTCATCAACGACAAAAATCTGGGTCTTTTCTGAATGAAGAAATGGGAGAACCAGTTCTTCAAACCCGGCGACATCCACACCATATTTTCCGACACGGTGTTTTGTTTTAAACCTTGTATGGGAGAGTATGCCTCTTAGCCCGTTGAGCGTGGTGATTTCAAATCCAACCCGGATGCCGGATTCACGAAGTTCATTTGTGAAAAAGCCGCAAGATGAGATGCCGGGTGGGATATTGTCGAGGACTTTTTGTATTAAGGTGGTCTTTCCGACTCCCGGTGAGCCGGTTACAAAAATGTTTTTCTTCATAGGGTTTTGTTTACAATATTTCAAAAAGGATTGTCAATTTTCCAAAAATATTTATAATTAAAAACAAATGTTGAGTAAAGGGCAATTATGGAAGGAAAAAAGAAAATGAGAGTGGAGGAAGATTCTCATGACACGAAAAACTTTATATCTTTTACTGGTTGTATTGGTGTTTCTTTTCAACCAGGCTGGAGCACAGATGAAAGGAGGGAACATCATGAAAATCAAGAGTACGGCCTTTGAACATGAAGAAATGATACCTGAAATGTACACCTGCGACGGGGCTGACGTCTCCCCGCCTCTTGAGTGGAGTTCAGTTCCGGAAGGCACAAAAAGTTTTGCCCTTATTTGTGATGATCCGGATGCCCCGATGGGAACATGGGTTCACTGGGTTGTATATGACCTTCCGGCAAACATAACAAAATTACCTGAAAACATACCACCGGAAAGAACTCTCGCCGACGGCGGAACCCAGGGGATGACTGATTTTCGTAGAATAGGCTACGGAGGTCCCTGCCCTCCCGGCGGCACACACAGATATTTCTTCAAGCTGTACGCCCTTGACACAAAAGTCGATCTCGATCCCGGAGCCACTAAAGATCAACTGCTTGAGGCCATGCAAGGACACATTCTTTCCGAAGCTGAATTGATGGGCAAATACAGAAGGTAATAGATGAGCGAACCATCCTATTTGAGGTTATACAGGGAAGGGAAACTTAAAGATCGTATTGATAAGGCTACCGAGCTTTTGAGGAACTGCCGTCTCTGTCCACGTGAATGTGGTGTAAATCGCCTCTCCGGCGAAACCGGATTCTGCCAAACGGGGAGAAGGGCAAAAGTGGCAAGCTACAACGCCCACTTCGGAGAGGAATCCCCTCTGGTTGGAAGGTCCGGTTCGGGCACCATCTTTTTCAGCTCCTGCAATCTGCTCTGCTCTTTCTGCCAGAACTACGACATCAGCCATTTAGCGGAAGGTGTCGAGGTAGAACCGCAACAATTAGCGAAAATGATGACTCATTTAGCCGGGAGCGGCTGCCATAACATAAACTTTGTCACACCCACACATGTCGTCCCTCAGATACTGGAAGGTCTTTATCTTGCCGTGGAGCATGGCCTGGATGTCCCATTGGTATATAACACCGGCGGATATGATAGTGTCGAGACACTGAAAATCCTGGATGGTATCTTTGACATTTATATGCCCGATTTTAAATTCTGGGATCAAAAGTGGGCTGAAAAGTTCTGCAATGCACCCGATTACAGAGAAAAAGCGGCAGATGCCATTCGTGAGATGCACCGTCAGGTGGGAGATCTTGAAATGAATGAGGGGGGAATTGCCATAAAAGGTTTGCTGGTACGTCACCTCGTCATGCCTAACAATGCGGCAAATACCGAAGAGGTGATGAAATTCCTGGCAGATGAGATATCTGTGAATACCTACGTAAACGTGATGGATCAGTACCGGCCATGCTACAGGGCAAAAGATGATAGTATCATCAATCGCCGTATAACCGCAGAAGAATTCGAGGCAGCAATCGACTCGGCGGGAAAGGCGGGCCTGAAAAGGTTAGACCCGAGGGTACGATTCGTCAGGATGTTACATTAAAGTAATAAGGGAGGGGAACCATATGAAATTATTAATTGCCTTTAGTACAGATGACGGTGAGAATTTTAATGATGACCATTTTGGTATGGCAAGCTATTTTCATGTCTACAAATTTTCTGATGGTAAAGAAGAGTTTGTCGAAGCAAGGAAAAATGTACAATACAAAGAGGATGAAACATTGAAACATGGAGACCCCGGTAAGGCTAAGGCTACGTCTTCTGCTCTAGGAAATGTTGATGTCATAATTGGCAAAAAAATGGGGCCCAATATAGTCAGGTTGTTGAAGAAATATGTATGCATTGTGATAAAAACGAATACGATAGCTGATGCCATTCAACTGGTACATAGAAACATGGAAAAGATAATTGAAGAAAAAAACAGGGGAGAAGATCGGAAACACATAGTTCTAAAACCGTGATTTCCTGGGAGGTTGTCCGAGAATAGCTTCGTCACGAGGGCAAGCTAAATTTTCTCGAGGATCTTTCTGGCAGGGGGCCTTTATGGGGGAATTATATAAAGATTCAAAGGTTGAATTAACAAGATTTACCGCAGCACACTATGATTTTATCATGAATTTGATGAGCCTTGGCCGTTATGCTCACTTTATAAAAGAAGTGGTTTCTCTGATGCACATACGCCCGGAAGATAAAATTATTGATCTGGGATGTGGTACAGGAAGGAATGCTTACCTGATGGTGTCATACCTTTCTGAAAAAGGCAGACTATTAGGAATGGATATCTCTGATGAAATGGAAAAACAATTTTGTTCCCTCTTCAAAGAATTAACGAATGTTTCTTTTCTTAAGCAGCGGATTGACCAGCCGTTTGAACTTACAGAAACTTTTGACAAGGCATTTATCTCCTTTGTTATGCATGGGTTTCCTCACCAGGTAAGAGAAAAAACCATTCAAAATATTACTAATCATCTTAAGCCGGGGGGCAAATTTTTTATTTTAGATTATTTTGATTTCATAAAAAGAGACTGGAAGGAAATCCTCAAAGATTTTGGGTTTCAGATGTTTCATGAACATCTGTTCTTCTGGAATTATGTAAGGCTCCTTGTGGCATCTTTATAATGAAGGCAAATCGGCTGGCAGGTCATTACGCAAAACCGGCAACACAGGTCATAGAAATTATTCACCACATACCAAATACTTTGTCATAAGTTCTCAGAGAAAATGCTACAACCGATTAAGTTTCCCACTTAGACTACGTCATGAAATAAGTATGGTGTTACAGGAATTGCCAGCTTTCAGAACCCATCAACTCCCAGCCGCCCGGTGGAATGATTGGTTATGCCAAGATGTCGATGAGAATATCAATATTTCACGGATGTCCCCAACTCTGCCCCCAACTTCCCTCAATTCTCTTCCTCTCAGTGGTTAAGCAATAAACTTTTCAAAGTAGAGAACTATCAAGGATAAAGATTTACCCCGGCCCATCTTCTACAAAACGTAAATATTTCTTGACAGATTCAAGAAGTTTCGTTAATATCTACACAATGAGCCAATTTAAAGATTTTAAGGAGGTGTAGGATGTTAACGGAAAAAACATTAGATCAGATTTTGGGAGTCCTTGATCTCACAGAAAAATATTGCAGAAATGGTATGTCGTTATCGAAAGCTTACCAAAAATCTGTAAAAGAAATTGCCCTCAAATATTCAGTACGTTATCAGACAATCGCGGATGGATGCAGGAGAAGATTAAATTTAAATAATGTTAATGAATTTATGGAATTGCTTAGGGAATGGTTGGCGGGAAACAATCAAAAACTTAAGGATCTACTCTCTAAAAATATTAATGCCTTTAAACAATATAAATTAGATAATTTTTTTAAGGAGACTGGGCAGGCATTATCTTCTGCAGAGCGACAACCAAGAAAAGTAGAAGAAACGGTTGAATCCATTTTATTTAGCATCCCAAGTAGCATTGCTTCACAACTGAGAACTATTGCAGAGGCAAAAGGGGAAACCATTCAAGATCTTTCATCATTAATAATTAACGAATATGTCACAGCTAACTATGTTGAATATTTGAAAGATTTAATAAGTTCTTTGCCTCAAAAACATAAAGAACAAGTTATCGAAGCACTACGCAACCAAGTAGAACTTGAGTAAATATATAGGCCAACAA
>Ga0268278_1000039_pt1 | contig 110017 bp, 83 predicted proteins | sample saktaG_3_FD_190135 | JGI IMG/M metagenome (GOLD analysis project Ga0268278, IMG submission 190135) | Saline water microbial communities from Sakinaw Lake, British Columbia, Canada - sak_2010_1_5_55m | ecosystem: Environmental > Aquatic > Non-marine Saline and Alkaline > Saline ...
ATGTGGGGTCCAAAGGTCTGCCTGATCGACCAGTATTCGGCCTCTGACGGCGACCTGTTCCCCTTTCAGTTCAAGCAGTTGAAGATCGGTAAACTGATCGGTCAGCATACATGGGGAGGAGTTGTCGGGATTCGCGGATCGCTCCCCTTCATTGATGGAGGATCGCTGCAGAAGCCGGAATTCGCCAACTACGATTTCGCTACTAACCAATGGGCGATTGAAGGGGTAGGTGTCGAACCCGATATCGAGGTGGTAAACGACCCCGCAAAAGAGTATGCCGGAGAGGATGAACAGTTGAACAAGGCCATCGAGGTGATACTCGAAGAGTTGAAGAACTGGCCGGAAAAGCTGCCGGAGATCCCGCCTTATCCGGATAAATCGAAGTAGGGGGAAACACTTTCCCGGATCAGCCTGATTTGATCGTTCGTTGATTGATCCGGATCCAGCCAGTGGATATGGATTCCGTTTCGTTCCATCCGCCGGAACCAGGTCATCTGTCGTTTAGCGAACTGATGGATGCCGATATTTAATCTGGCAACCATCTCATCATAGGAGAGTTCCTTCAACAGATAGAGGGTGATGAACTTGTATTCTAATCCGTAGAAGGTAAGGGTTTCTGGGCTGATGCCGGATGCCAGAAGCCGGCTGACCTCTTCCACCATCCCGTGTTCAAGCCGATGGTGTAGGCGCCGGGTTATTCGTTTACGAACGATCTCCCGTGGAGGAGAGATTCCAAAGATCGCCGCATTAATCTCAGGAAATTCCCGGTGATGCTCCGTTTGCCTTGATTCCTCAAGCGCGATGCGAATGGCTTTGACCAATCGTTTGCGATCAAGAAGGTCGGTTGTATTGTGTTGTTCCCTCAATGTATTCAATAAATCTACCAGCTCTTCTGTCGTTTTCGAAGAAAGTAATGCCTCTAACTCCGGATTGGGTTCCAGTTGTGGAAGCCGGTATCCTTTGAGAACCGACTCAATATATAAACCCGTGCCCCCGCATAAAATAGGTGATTTTCCGCGTTTTGAGATGTCGGCATATGCCTTCAGGAAGTCCTGCTGAAACTCGTAAACATTATACTCATACCCAGGATCCACAATATTGATCAGGTGATAAGGGATCGCTTTCCCCTCCATGGTATACTCCTTCAGGTCCTTTCCCGTACCGATATCCATCCCTCTGTACACCTGCCTCGAGTCGGCTGAAATGATCTCACCATCGAGCTCATAAGCCAATTGTGCCGCTAGATGTGTTTTTCCGGATGCCGTGGGACCAAGGAGTACAACCATTTCAATTTACGAATTACGAATTACGATTTACGAAATTAAAAGTTTTTCACAACACTGACCGACAATCGCTATTTTTGCCGCAACAACTAATATCTCACTATGGCATCACCGATTAAGGAAGTATTTGATATAGAAAATTTCAGAGAAAACGGGCATAAGCTGGTCGACCTGTTGGGGGACTATCTGGAGCAGGCAAAAGCTGGTCGTGACATGCCTGTTCTGCAATGGGTTGATCCGGATCAGCAGGTTGAATTCTGGAAAAACTACTCCATTGAAGGAGATGATTTAACACCTTTCTTTCGCGACATACTCGATCGTTCCATCCATCTGCTTCATCCCGGGTATGTCGGGCACCAGTTAACGCCAACGGCTCCGGTAACGGCCCTGGCCGCATTCCTGGCCGGGGTGGTAAATAACGGCATGGTTGGGTATGAAATGGGAAGTGTTTCCACAGCGATGGAAAAGCTGGCTGTCCAGGTTTTTACAAGTGCACTTGGATATGGCAACGATGGTGACGGATTTCTTACCTCCGGGGGGACACTGGCCAATCTTACGGCTCTGCTATCAGCCAGGAAGGCCGTTGCAGGGAGGAATATCTGGGATAAGGGAAACGACGGGGAGCAACTGACTGTCATGGTTTCGGCCGAAGCCCATTATTGCGTCGACCGGGCAGCCAGAATCATGGGCCTTGGCTCTGAAGGAGTTGTGCGGATAGAAACCAATGCTGATTTTCAGATGAAGGTTGATCTCCTTGAGGAGGCCTGGTTAGAAGCTAAAAAAGCCGGGAAAGAGGTATTTGCGATTGTTGGCAGTGCCTGTACGACCGCAACGGGTTCCTACGATAATCTGGAAGCCATTGCGACGTTTGCCTCGGAAAAGAATATTTGGTTTCACGTGGATGGCGCCCATGGTGGAGCGGTTATATTTACAGAAAAATATCGTCATCTGGTTAAGGGAATCCACCTGGCCGACTCTGTGGTGATCGATTGCCATAAAATGCTGATGACACCTGCACTTACAACAGCATTGCTTTATAGGCATGCAGGCCAATCCTATCATACGTTTCAACAGGATGCCCACTACCTTTGGCAAAAAGATGTGGACCCGGAGTGGTTCAATTACGGAAAGCGAACATTTGAGTGTACAAAGCTGATGATGAGCCTGAAATTCTTTACCCTGATAAAAGTGCATGGCGTTGAAGTCCTCGGAGAAAATGTAACGATCTTGTACGATCTTGCCATAGCGTTTGCTGACCTTATCAGACAACGAAAGCGGTTTGAGCTGGCAATGGAACCTCAATCCAACATTGTTTGCTTCCGGGTGGTGGATGAAACGTTCACCAATGATGAAACTAATGCAATAAATATAGAGATCCGGGAAAAAATCCTGCATGAAGGAGCGTTCTACATTGTGCAAACTACGCTGAGGGGATCAGTCTATCTCCGAACAACCCTGATGAATCCGTTTACCACCTCAGAGCATCTGACAGTGTTGCTCGATAAAATTGAGGGTACTGTTAATCTGTAGGCACAACCGGTATTAATTTATTTTCACTACTTTTATTTCAGATAAACACAACAACACCATCCAAATTACAGCAGTATGAAAAAGTCAATGATTTTATTGGTCTTTCTTTTTATCACAGGAATTGGATTATCACAGAATGAAAATGCTGCATTGAATTTCAATGCAAATAGCCAGGACAGCCTTGTGTTGAGCACTTGCGACGGAACCCCTCAGTACCGCGAAAGTGTTGAGGAGTCTTATCGGATTTTACAGTACCGGACCTCTGTTTATGGCGAAGTACCTGAATATGGCTCCGGGGTGCGTCTTGGTATTTACCAAGTACAAGCCTATAGTGGGAAAGGAGCTACTGCCAAAAACATGAAGGTGCTGGAAGAGGCAGTCAAACAGGCCAAGAAGTTTGATGTGCAACTGCTATCCTTTCCGGAATTATTTGTACCCGGTTATACGTTGAGTCCGGAGGAAGCCAGAGAAGTATCAGAATATAAAGACGGGCCAAGTATCACCACCGCATGCAACTATGCCAAAGAATACAACATGGCCCTGATTGTTCCCTATGCCGAGAAAGTGGAAGAACCGGGTGGCACCAGCTATTATGATGCCATAGCTGTGATCAGCGAAAAAGGGGAATTGCTCAATTCCTACCATAAAACCCATCTTTACGGTCAGCAGGAACGGGACAACTGGTGTTTTGGAACCAGTGAATACCCTGTATATAATATCTTTGGATTTCCTGTGGGAGTATTGAACTGCTACGAATGTGAATTCCCTGAGCTGCAACGAATCCTTGCGTTACATGGCGCAAAACTGATTGTGGGCCCCACGGCTGCCGACAATTACTACCGGTTGCCTTCGGGAGAGAGGAGTTCTGTACCTTACCCCGATGTTTCCACGCTGCTGATCCCTGCGAATGCATATGCAAACAATATTTTCTTTGCTTATGCCAACCGTTGCGGGTATGAGGTCAGGGGTAATGATGCATGGCATTACCGTGGCAACAGCATCATATGCGGACCTGACGGAGATGTCATTGTTGCTGCCAATCATGAACAAAATACCATGCTGGTAGCCGATTGTGTTCCGGCCTATTACGGCATGACTCACCCTGCCCCGAAATACAACTACCTAAAAGACCGCAGGCCAGACCTCTATGCTCCTTTGATAATGAAAAAAGCCAATTTCAACGATCCCAGTAAAGAACCCATAAACCTCAAAACCAACTTCTTTGGCACTGGTTATACCTACCCTGAATATAACGGGTGTAAGGAAGTCCCTGCTGAAAACAATAAATAGCTTTTTTACTCAACAAGAATTTTCCTTTGACCAGGGAAGTAGGGTGATTGGGGGTAATCAAGGGGTTTTGGGGTTCGTATCCAACTCCTCATACACCGAGTTCTGGCTCCGGTATTCGGGAATCACCTCTTTCAGCTTCTTTACAAGCTCCATTTCGGAGTGTGTTCCTGTCATGGCGATCAATTCCGCATTATGGTGTTTGACCTCCTCCAGGTTGTACTTCCTGACTTTGGCGATCAGGATCCGTTCGTGATGTGTAGGGAGTGTATTCTCCTCTTTGTTCAGCAGCTCTTCGTAAAGCTTTTCTCCAGGTCGAAGCCCGATGTAACGGATCTGAATATCTTTCCCCAAGGTTAAACCCGAAAGCTGGATCATCTTCTTGGCCAGGTCCAGGATCTTGACCGATTTACCCATATCGAAGATGTATATCTCCCCGCCTTTTCCCATTGCTCCAGCTTCAAGAACCAGGCGGCATGCTTCACTGATCGTCATGAAAAAACGTGTGATCTCGGGATGGGTGATGGTGATAGGGCCTCCGCTCTCGATCTGGCTCCTGAAGAGGGGGATCACCGAGCCATTGGATCCCAGGACATTACCGAACCGGGTGGTGATGAACCTCGTAGCGCCATTCCCATCGAGCGACTGAATGTAAATTTCGGCCATCCGTTTCGTAGCGCCCATCACCGAAGTCGGGTTCACAGCCTTATCGGTAGATATCATGATGAACCTCGTAGCGCCAAAAGTGACGGCCAGGTCGGCGATGGTACGCGTCCCTAGCACATTGGTTAGGACAGCCTCCACCGGGTTGGCTTCCATCATCGGAACATGTTTGTAAGCGGCTGCATGGTAAACTACATCAGGTTTGGCAGATTCAAATATGGCTCTCATCCGGGGCATGTTGGTGATGTCGCCCAGGATGAACTCTACATCAGTGCCTGAGAAATTGTTCACCCACTCCAACTCCAGGAAATGTAACGGGGTTTCGGCCTGGTCGATCAGGATCAGCTTTTTCGGGTGAAACCTAACGAGCTGACGTACGATCTCACTGCCAATAGAACCGGAAGCGCCGGTTACCATGATCACTTTTCCGGTAGTTTCCCGGGAGATCATCTCGTCGTTGAGACTGATCTCCTCCCTCTCCAGCAGTTCTTCGATGTGGATTTTCCGGATCTGTTTGAAGCTCAGCTCCCCGTTGATCCACCGGATCATGGGTGGAACAGTCAGTACTTTTGTACTATAACTCAGGCAAAGATCAACCAGCCAATCTCGTTTGTCAGGATCAAACCGTTGTATGGACAGGATCACGTGGGCAATGGTGTTAGTCTGGAGTAGGTTCTCCAGTTTATCCGGGCCGATAATGTCAATCCCTTCCAGCTTCTTTCCCGATTTCGCCGGGTCATCATCAATGAACGCAAGCACTTTGTATTTAGTTCCGGCATCCCTGTCCAACGTGCGTTTGGCAGTAATCCCGGCCTCCCCGGCACCGTAAATGATTACGTTGACTTTTGAGCGAAGCGGATTCTGAAACTCCAGGAAGGCGATTTTTACTACCATCCTGAAAGTAACCATGCCAAACGTGCTGGCAAGCAGGTCGATGATAATGATGGAGAAGGGGATGAAGAAGGTGTGGTCATAAAAATAAGTGCCGATGTTGGTGAGTCCGAACCAGATGCTTCCGGCAAACAACGTAGAGAGAACCCGTAGGGCATCGGCAGTACTGGTGTGCCTCACGATGCCGGCGTAGGATTTTGCGATCAGGAACGAGATAGCCCGGATAGCCAGCATGTAAGCCAGGATCTGAGGAAGAGGATCCAGTTCGACCTGTGGAATATCGAAATTAAACCGTAACAGATAAGCGATGATCACTGAAGTGAAAACGATCATCAAATCGATCAGAAATATCAGCCAGCGGGGCGTGTTTTGTCGCAGGTTTATCATGGTCGACAAAGTTATTATATAATATGAACATCGCCATTATACCTGATTATTTTTTCTAATTTTGCACCGATTTACGGAAAAGTTTTTCGACTAACCATAACACAATGAAAAATACTGCATTTACAAAATTTCACGAAGAAATGGGCGCCAAAATGGTCCCCTTCGCCGGATTCTATATGCCGGTGCAATACGAAGGTATCAATATCGAGCACGAAACTGTTCGCAATGGTGTTGGTGTATTCGACGTTTCCCATATGGGTGAATTCTGGGTGAAAGGGCCAAAGGCCCTGGAGTTTGTTCAGTGGGTGACCTCTAACGATGCATCAAAACTGGTCGATGGTAAGGTTCAATACTCCTGTTTCCCCAACGAACAAGGTGGTATTGTAGATGACCTCTTAGTCTACCGGATCGATGCAGAGACTTATCTCTTGGTTGTCAATGCTGCCAACATCGATAAAGACTGGGCATGGTGCAATAAGCAGAATAAAATGGGGGCGACCCTCTATAACGCTTCCGGCGAGATTTCACAGCTTGCCATTCAGGGACCAAAAGCGCTGGAAGCAATGCAGAAACTGACGGATACACCCATTCTTGACATGGAGTATTACACCTTCAAAAAGCTGACGTTTGCAGGAGTAAAAGATGTGATTCTCTCAACTACAGGCTATACCGGTTCGGGAGGTTGTGAGATTTACATGGCAAATGAAGATGGCTCCCATATCTGGAACGCTGTTATGGAGGCTGGCGCCGATTTCGGTATTAAACCGATCGGACTTGCTGCACGGGATACACTTCGTCTTGAGATGGGCTTCTGCCTTTACGGAAATGACATCAATGATACCACTTCACCACTCGAAGCTGGTTTGGGATGGATTACAAAATTCACCGATGCGAAAAATTTTATCAATAAGGATGCGTTATTAGTTCAGAAGAAAGATGGCGTATCCAGAAAACTCGTTGGTTTTGAGATGATCGACAAGGGAATACCACGGCATGATTACGAGATTGTGGATGAACACGGGCATGTGATCGGAACGGTAACCAGTGGAACGATGGGCCCGGCCGTTAAAAAAGCGATTGGCATGGGATATGTGCCGGAAGCATTGGCCAAAGAAGGCAGTGAGATTATAATTAAAATCAGGGATAAAGCTCTGAAAGCAAAAGTGGTGAAATTTCCGTTTTACAAATCACAATAACCTGAATCATGACAAATATCGTAAGTAAATTGAAATCTTTTGGCTGGCAGCAGTTTGTTGTCATCACCCTCGTTGCGCTGGTCGCTGTGAGCTTCGATTCCTGTAAGTCGTCAGGGAAGCTTACACGCAAAGAGAAGAAGGCGCAGATCGAGATGTATAAACAGCAAATGCGAGCGATCATCAATGGAACTACCAAAATGACCCTCGAGGAGCAGGATAGAGCTATTTCTGAGGCAATCAACAAAAATTTCGGAGATGATGAACTGAACCAACTTATTTTACAAGCACAGCAAATCAACAAGAAAGCGTATGCAGAACAGGTAAAGGCTCATGAACAGAAAGTTGCAGTTGCCCGAAACAAACTTTATGATCTCCTTGTCAACAAGCAAAACCTCTCGGCCGATGAACTCGAAACGGAGATGAATAAAATCAAAGCCGAGAACCTTGATGACCAGGAAATCAACGAGTTGCTGTTACGGCTGGAGAAGAAGATCACTGAGATGAGAAAGTACTCTTCCTCGGAGATGTCGTTAAAAAGTAAACTTGAGAACTCTTTTCAATCCATTGCCGATGCTTCCCGAGCCGGGAACACCAGCATGGCAAACAGCCTGATAGATGCTGCCCTCAACTACTTTTCAGCGCCTGATGTCACCGTGTTGATCATTATTAGCCGTGAGGGATCCATCGTCGATTATGACAAACCTACAACAATCAATAACTACCTGAACTTCCTGAAAGACCAGAAAGAGAGCCGCAACAATGTGGATTCATATCAAATGGACACAGCGGGGAAAATCAAAGAACTTGACTTAATAAAAAAGTAGATTCATGAAACGAACAATAGTAATAGTTGGCCTTATTTTGCTGTCGGCCGGCCTGTTTGCACAGGGAAATGACGACCTCTCCCCACAACGGAAACAGGCAATAGACAGTCTGGCCCTTGAAAAGGTCCGCGACCTTAGTAAATACATCAGTATCATCGGTAATAAAGATACCCCCTGGTCGGAAGCTCAACGGGTGATCGAACGGGCTGTTGAACTCTTTATGCCAGGCAGTGAAATGGGAGTCTCTTCCCTCTCACGCCCCGAAGTTCATTATTACAAGATTCGGGAATATTTCGACCGGCTGATGCAACTGAATTACGACCGGGTGGTGATCGAGTGGTATAAGATCCAGTATGTTAGTGACCTGGAACGCCAACCCGACGGGACTTATGTTGGGGTGATCACGGTTTTCCAGCGCTTTCAGGGGTACGACAAAGAAAAAGGACTGGTTTACGAGGATACTACAAAAAAGGATATCACAGTATATGTCAAACGGAAAGAGACACAGATCGGCGGCCGAATGATAGGCTTCTGGGATGTGTTGTTGGGAGATATCCGGGTCAAAGAAACTTCGAAGTAATTAATCTGCCAATGAAAATGCAGGATGCAGAAGATCAACCTCACGCTGCATGCTGCATTTTTCATATCTCTAAGTTAACCCAGATGAAGAAGATTCCGATAATACTGATCCTGCTAATAAGTTCATTTATCTCGTTCGGGCAAGTTCGAACCTACCAGGGTGATGAGTCGATGCTCTATGCTCAAACCAAACAGATCAACCAATTCTACCGACGATTCAACGGGGAGGAGGATGTCACTGGAAAACGCCTCTACGACACCGATGGCGACTTCCGCACAGCAAAATTACGTAATAAGTACCTTAATATCCTGTTTGACCTCTCCAGCCCGCTAATAACGAAGGACACCAGGGATGTATTCATCATGGATGTAAACAGTAAGAGAGATCCCCTGTTTCTCGACTTCCATGCCAATAACTGGTTTGCTGAAGTGAGTGCAGAGTTCACATACAACCGTCAACCGATCCACATGATTCTCTATTTTAAATTGGAGAAGGAGCGACAGGGGTATAAATGGGTCCTCTCAAATGTCCACTCCAGTGCCTTTGAGAAATATTTTAACCACGTGGGTGACAGCATCAGCGGTGCTAATTTTCTCCACCCGATGAGCCATGAACTGGATTTTATGAATTTGCGTAAAATGTTCGCTAATCCTGCCAATATAGGATATTACCTCGAAAAAGAGTACTACCCCGACCAGCTTGCCCTCTTCCTGAAAGAATACCATGACGGGACCCTGAAGTTCGTCTCCTCAAATAACGTGAAATTTCACTTCTTCCAGATCCCTAACTGGTATTTTGAGGTCTCCTATTTCAACCGCTACCAGAATAACTCAGGATGGCTAATATCAAACCTGGTCCGTGTGAATGACCAGGAGAAAAAAGAAATCATCAGGAATTATACCCATGAAAATTAAAATTTACCTGTTATCCCTCGGTCTGGTAGTGGCTTGTTTCTGTCTGGTTCAAAACCCGGCACTCGGACAGAAAAAGAGTACCGGAAAGACAACCAAAGTGAGTGATGAACCCAAGGCATCATCCATTCCTGAAGCAGAGATGGAGGTCTATCGGCAACAGGCCAGCCAGATAGTGAAGTTCCTGGAGAGTACCCTGAACTTCCTTGCCGACAAACAAAATACTGTTAAGGAGAAAGAGACGGTCATCAACGACAGTTACAAGAAATTCTTCTGGGACAATGAGGTTCAGATTGAGGACGATCTCGACATAAAAAGGCTTGTCCCCCTCTATAAAGATGTACAGGCATACCTCACAGATGTAGACTTTTTCTTTAAAGGAGCGAAATTCGAATACCAGGTGCAGGATGTGAGTGTGATGAGCAACCATGCAGGGCAGACTTTTTTCAAGGTCACAGCTAACCGCTCCCTTAAAGCATTGACGCTTGATGGCGATTCCGTCAACACCAATATGGTTCGCTACATTGAGATCAACTACGATGATAACAAGAAACAGATCAAGATCGTCAGCATCTATACCACAAAACTGAACGAAAAGGAAGATCTGAGAAACTGGTGGAATGGTCTGTCTCAAGAGTGGCACGAGATCTTTGGAAAGGATATGAAAATTGATGCCGATTTGATGCTGAGCCAGGTAGAAAACTACAATGATACAGTTGTTATGGTGGATAGCATCCCCATCCCGATGAAGGATTCACGGATTTACGGGCTCTTTTTGAAGATCGCTGATAGTAAAACCCTTGACCTGTCGGGCAATATGAATGTGACAGATCTGGAACCACTGACTAAGCTCTCCCATCTCACCACACTCAACCTCTCCAATACCCTGGTTTCCGACCTGATGCCTCTTAGGAATCTCAATGCCCTGGAAAATCTGGACATCTCGAGAACAAAGGTGAACACCCTCGATCCATTAAAATATTGCAACCATATCAGAGAGTTAAATTTAAGCAATACTGCCGTTACCGATATTTCCATCATAACCAGCTACCCTATGCTGGAGGCACTGGATATCAGCTCTACGGGAATTGCAGACCTGAAGCCACTTGCCGAACTTCTAAATCTACGGGCGCTCCGGATGGATCAGACAAAAGTGAAAGATCTGGCTCCACTGGCCGGATTGAAAACTCTTTCGACACTGGATTTTTCGAGTACCCCGGTAACCTCTATCGATGCACTTAAGAACCTGGATGCCCTTGTGTCGGTCACCTTTAACAATACCCAGGTGAATTCGCTGGAGCCTCTTGCCGCACTTCCATCCCTGCGAAAAATCTATTGTGACCAATCACAGGTAAAAAAAGATAAAGCCGTTCAATTTATGATCGACCACCCTGGGGTAGTGGTTAGTTTTGCCTCTGCTGAATTGGAACAGTGGTGGAATAAAATGTCGGACGAATGGCAGAAAATTTTCTTTATCTACCAGAAGCTCGAAAATCCACCTACCCGAGAACAATTGCATGCTCTCATGACAATTGACAGCCTGAATATCAATGGCCGCTCAGCGATAAATACGCTGGCTCCGTTGACAGAATTACCCCGACTGAGATGGCTGGATTGCTCATTAACACCCGTAACAACGCTGGCTCCGTTGCAAGATCTTCTCAATCTCGGCTACCTGAATGCAAAATCTACCGGGATCACCTCTGTTAAGCCTCTTTCGGCATTGGCAAAACTTACGTTTCTAAATCTCGACAACACCAAGGTGACCGATATCTCTCCGCTTACCAGATTAACCGGACTGGAACTGATCCTGGCTGATAATTCAGGGATCACGAAAGAGGAGGCTAACGATTTCATGTCGAAAAATTCCAGTTGCCTGGTGATAAGCCAGACTTATGAAAATACAAACTGGTGGAAATCCCTTCCTGGAATCTGGCAGGATGTGCTTCGTCAAGAGGTGGGATTTAAAAAAGATCCTGATAAATTCCAGCTACAACAGATTGCCAACTTGAAGAGCTTGGTGATCAAAGATGACCAGTCGATTGCCTCTCTTCAGCCGGTTGTATTTCTCTCGCGTTTGGAAGAGTTACGTTTTTCAGATACAAAAGTGACCACTCTGGAGTCCCTCAGCCGGATGACATGGCTGAAGCGACTGGGATTTCCCAAGAATGCCATTGGTGACCTCACCCCGCTGTCGGGTCTCACCGGTCTGGTTGAGATCGATGCGGAAAACACACAGGTTGAAGACCTGAAGCCAATCGCGAATCTGGCGAATCTGGAGATCCTCAAGCTTTCGGGAACACCCATCAAGAACCTGAAAGATCTGTCTGATCTGAGGAAATTGGAAGTGTTCGAAATATACAATACCAAAATCAGCAATATCGAGGTGCTGAATGGTATGAAAAACCTGAAATCAGTAAAAATTTTCAATACAAGAATCTCATCCAAACGGATCGATAAGTTCAAAGCTGAGAATCCTGGATGTAAAGTGTATGACTACTAAAACGTGTACTTATGAAAAAAATGATCTACTTAATTGCAACGATTATGATGGTTATGATGGTTGCCTGTAATGGCACAAAGAAAGAGGAGACAAATGATTTCAAATGGCAGGCCGAACAGTTTGCCGACCTGCGTATTCTCAGGTACCAGATCCCTGGATGGGACGAACTTACGCTGAAACAGAAAGAGCTGGTCTATTACCTTTCACAGGCTGCATTGTGTGGGCGGGATATAACTTATAACCAGAACTATAAGAACAACCTTCTGGTGCGAAAAACCCTGGAAGTCATTTATCAAAACTTCAAGGGCGATCGTAGTACTAAGGACTTTAAGAATGTTGAAACCTATATGAAACGGGTGTGGTTCTCCAATGGGATTCATCATCATTACAGCACAGATAAATTTTTCCCGGAAGTTTCAACCGATTATTTCGCTACACTGCTTAACAATGTTCCTGCCGATCAGCTTCCCCTGAAAGAAGGACAAACACCGGAAGCGTTTACAGAAGAGATTACTACCATCATCTTCGATCCGACGGTTGCTGACAAACGGATCAGCCTTAACTCCTCCACCGACTTGATTGAATCTTCGGCCTGCAACTTCTACGATGGAGTAACACAGAAAGAAGTAGAAGATTTCTATGCTCAAAAAAAATCGGATGATGTCAAAGCCGGGAAAGATACACGGATATCATACGGATTGAATTCCAAGCTGGTTAAGAAGGATGGCAAGGTGACAGAGATGGTATGGAAACTGGATGGCATGTACCATCCGGCAATTGAAAAGATTGTCTACTGGCTGGAAAAAGCAGCAACCGTTACCGAAACTCCCGAACAAAAAGCGGCTCTGGTCAAGCTGATCGAATTCTATAAAACAGGGGACCTTGTTACCTTTGACGACTATAGCATCCTGTGGCTGGGTGACCAAAATTCTGACATTGATTTCATCAATGGCTTTATTGAAACATACGGCGACCCGATGTCGATGAAAGCAACCTGGGAATCAGTAGTGAATTTCAAGGATAAAAAAGCAACCGAACGTGCGATTACGCTGGCCGACAATGCCCAGTACTTTGAAGATAACAGCCCGGTCGATCCTGAGTTCAAGAAGAAGGAGGTGAAAGGCGTTTCAGCCAAAGTGATCACCGTGGCCCAACTAGGAGGAGACTGCGATCCTACCACCCCGATTGGTATTAACCTCCCCAATGCAGAATGGATCCGGAAAGACCATGGCTCCAAATCTGTCACCATGGAGAATATCACCTTTGCTTACAACCAGTCTTCGTTAGGGAATGGCTTTCTGGAAGAGTTCGCCTGGTCACCGGAAGAGATAGCGCGGCAAAAAGAATATGGCTTCCTGGCAGGGAATCTTACTACCGACATGCATGAATGCCTGGGTCATGCTGCGGGGCAGCTCCTTCCTGGAACAAGCCCCGACGCGATGAAGAACTACCATTCGGCATTGGAAGAGGCCCGGGCCGATCTCTTCGCATTGTATTACATTATGGACCCCAAACTGGTTGAACTGGGACTGATTCCGTCTCTGGAAGTGGGTAAAGCTGAATACGATAACTACATTCGCAATGGTTACCTGACCCAACTGGTGAGAATCCAGCCCGGCAAGAACATCGAACAGGCTCACATGCGCGACCGCAAATTGATCGCCACATGGTGCTACGAACAGGGGAAAGATGAGAAGATCATTGAGCTGCTTGAAAAAGACGGGAAGACCTATATCAGGATAAATGACTACGAAGGCTTGCGTAATTTGTTTGGCGAGCTTCTGAACAAAATTCAGCGGATCAAATCAGAAGGCAATTACGAAGCCGGGAAAGAGCTGGTTGAGGCTTATGGAGTTAAGGTGGATCCGGAATTGCACAACCAGATGCTGGAACGCTACAAAAAGCTAAACATAGCTCCTTACGGCGGATTTATCAATCCTGTCCTTATCCCCGTATATCAGAATGATTCATTGACAGATATTGTTGTAACCTATCCTGATGATTTTACAGAGCAGATGATATCCTATTCAAACGAATTCTCTTATTTGCCAGTCCGTTGCAAAAATGATTAAACAGCTGATATTCGACTGGGGTGGCACGATTATGATCGACTATGCGTCGCAGGGTCCGATGTACCTTTGGGAAAGGGTAGACTGGGTTCCGGGAGCGCAAGATTCGTTGAGTAAATTATCTACTCAATATCCACTCTGCATTGCCACCAATGCCCCACATTCTGGAACGGAAGAGATGATCAAAGCGCTTGATCGTGTTGGAGCAAAGCGCTTTTTTAAAAATTTTTTCTCTTCAAAGGAGCTTGGCTACGGAAAACCGGATCCGCGTTTTTTTCTAGCTATCGCAGAGAAATTGCATGTTGTTCCGGGAGATTGCCTGATGGTGGGAAATCATTACTCCAAAGACATTGTTGGAGCAAAGAGGGCTGGGATGATGACTATTTACTACAATGAAAAAGAACTGACCGGCCCGTTTGAACAAGCCGATCTGGTGATTGAAAATATGGGAGAACTTAACAAAGCCATCCAGTCACTGGTCACGAGTCACCAGTAGGCAGTTAACAGTATGATGTAGGACGTAAGACGTAAGACGTAAGACGTAGGACGTAAGACGTAAGATGTAAGACGTAAAAAGTGAGAAGTGAATTGTAGGCTTTGGGAGGCTGGTAATGGTCAGCAGACGATTTGGCGAATATGAAGGGGATTTTAATAGAAGTTCCGATGAATTTGAAAGGACGGGAAAAATCAATTTACACAGGCGTGACCGGATCTGCCTCCTCTGCGGGACCTCTGTTTCCTCTTCGGTTAAAAAAGGATAACCGCACTGGCGAAAAAGTACACCGCGAAGGCGAGGAAGGAATTCCTTTTCGCGCCTTTGAGGCATCCTTATGCGCCTTTGTGGTTAAATGCTTCTTTCTTTTATTTACTGTAATCCCCACTAGCCTCTTCTCCCAGTCATCCTATCCCCAAACCCTCTTTCGCTCCCCGGTCGATTTCAGCCTTTCGTTGTCAGGATCATACGGGGAGATCAGACCAAACCATTTTCATTCGGGAATCGATATCCGTACTGAAGGACAGTCGGGAAAACCGGTATATGCGGCATCGGATGGATATGTCTCCCGTATTTTTGTATCACCCTGGGGTTTTGGGAAGGCTGTCTACATAAATCACCCATCGGGATATACTACGGTTTACGGGCACCTCGACCGGTTTCGGGGAGAAATTGCCGAATACGCATACAATCAACAATATTCGGCTGAGTCATTCTCGATTGACGTTACGGTTCCAACAGGAAAGATACAGGTGCGAAAAGGGGAGGTGATTGGATATTCCGGTAACTCGGGTTCCTCAGGAGGTCCGCACCTTCATTTTGAAATCAGGGATGCCAGAAGCCAGGAGCCACTTGATCCTTTGTCATTCGGAATCACGATCATGGATAACCTTCCACCTCAGATCAAGTGGGTGAAGATATACCCACATGGCACCAATGCGATGGTTAACTATACATCCAATCCAAAAGCTCTTCAGGCATCCGGAGGAAATGGAGTATATAGTGTCTCATCATCAGATACCGTTATGGTTTCAGGAGATATCATCTTCGGTATTGAAGCGTACGACTATCATAACGGGTCTTCAATACGTTGTGGAATAAAATCGATCGAGCTTAAGGTTGATGGTGTGAAGGTGTTTGGTCAGAGCATTGAACGATATGCGTTTGCGGATACCAGGTATGTCAATGCGATCCTTGATTATCCCCAGAACGTGCGAAATAAGCAACGTTTTTTCAGGTCATACGTTGCTCCCGGGAACAGACTTGAAATCTTCGATGGGGTGGTTAACCGGGGTATAGTAAATTTTGTTGACCGGAATGCACACAAGATTCAGTATGTGGTCAAAGATGTCCACGGCAACACTTCGCGGATCTCCTTCTGGGTAAAAAGTCACCCTCCCGCTTCTGCAGGAGCCAAGCCATCTGAGCGATCTTTGCCAGCAAATTTGTTTGCCTGGAATAAGGAAAACAGATTTGAAAATGCATACATCAACTTTACGATGCCTGCTAATACCCTCTATGAAGATCTGGATTTCCATTATAAAACGATCCCTCCGGTAAATGGTAGCTTTGCCCGGGTCCATATTCTCCATGATGAAGAGACCCCTCTCCATCTTCGTTGCAGCATATCAGTTAGAGCGGAAACACTCCCACACTGGCTTGAACCCAGGGCGCTCCTGGTGAAGGTTGAAACCGGTGGAAAGTTTGTAAGTCAGGGGGGGAAATTCACCGGTGGTTTTGTAAGCGGAACGATCCGGGAGTTTGGGGCGTATACGATCAGTGTGGATACCATCCCTCCGAAGATCAAAGCGATAAACATTTACAACAATAAGAATATCAGCAAGCAAGGTACGATAGTCGTCACGATCTCCGATGATTTCTCTGGTATCGAAAGTTACCGGGGGACATTGAACGGCCGCTGGATATTAATGGATTTTGATGCCAAACGAAACCGGCTTGAATATAAATACGACAGCCGGATCAAAGCTGGAACCAACAAGTTTCAGTTGGTCGTAACCGATGGTGTCGGAAACCGAACAGAATACAATGCGACCCTGATCAGGTAAAATAATTTTATACATTTGTGATATGGAAGAGACCATCCTTATCCTCGACTTCGGTTCTCAATATACGCAACTGATTGCACGACGGATCAGAGAGATGAATGTCTATTGCGATATTTATCCCTACAATGCTATTCCGCCTCTTGCACCACATATCAAAGGCGTGGTGTTGTCTGGAAGCCCTTTTTCTGTGAGGGATAAGAACCCGCTCATCCCCGATCTTTCCGGGATCCGCGGGAAATATCCCATACTTGCAGTCTGTTATGGCGCTCAGTACCTTGCACTGGATTCGGGTGGTGATGTGATGCCCTCGAAAATAAGGGAATACGGGCGTGCCAACCTTTCTTATATCAATCCTGGAAGTAAACTGATGAAAGGAATTTCGGATGGGAGCCAGGTGTGGATGTCACACGGGGATACCATCCTTCGTGTTCCTGAAAATTTCTGTGTGATCACATCTACATCCAGTGTAAACATTGCCGGTTTCCATATCACCGATGAACCTACTTACGGCATTCAGTTTCACCCCGAGGTGTATCATACATCGGAAGGGGCTGTATTGCTCAAAAATTTTGTAGTTGATATCTGCGGATGTCACCAGTCCTGGACTCCCGAATCGTTCATCGAATCTACGATAAAAGAGCTTCGCGAAAAGGTTGGGGATGACCAGGTAGTCCTGGGCCTTTCAGGTGGAGTCGACTCTTCCGTGGCCGGTATGTTGTTACATGAAGCGATGGGTCCTAACCTGCATTGCATATTTGTCGACAATGGGTTGCTACGTAAAGATGAGTTTCAGCAAGTGCTTGACTCATATGAGCATATGCACCTGAATGTTATTGGTGTTGATGCCTCCGATCAATTTCTATCGGAACTCGAAGGGGTTTCTGATCCGGAGAAGAAAAGGAAAGTCATTGGCCGTGTATTTATCGAAGTGTTTGAGGCCGAGGCTAAAAAGATCCGGAATATCAAATGGCTTGCCCAGGGAACCATTTATCCAGATGTGATTGAATCGAGATCGGTCAATGGCCCCAGTGCAACCATCAAATCGCATCACAATGTTGGTGGACTTCCTGAACATCTCAACCTGAAAATTATTGAGCCACTGAGCTCTCTATTTAAGGATGAGGTAAGGCGTGTCGGAAAATCACTTGGACTGGATCCATTGATCCTTGGACGCCATCCTTTTCCCGGGCCCGGATTAGCTGTCAGGATTTTAGGAGACATCACGCGGGAGAAAGTACGGTTACTTCAGGAAGCCGATCATATCTTTATCGAAGGACTCCGTTCGAATGGACTTTACGATAAGGCATGGCAGGCATTTGTTGTACTATTGCCAATACAATCGGTGGGGGTCATGGGCGACGAGCGGACCTATGAAAATGCAGTGGTCCTTAGGGCGGTTACCTCTACTGATGGCATGACCGCTGATTGGGCACAGCTTCCATTTGAGTTTCTTGCCTGGGTTTCCAACGAGATCATCAACAGGGTAAAAGGAGTGAACCGCGTTGTTTACGACATCAGTTCCAAACCTCCGGCCACGATTGAATGGGAATAATTTACAGATAATGAGATATATACTGATCATTGGATGCATCTTTTTCCTGACTTTTAACCAGGCACTCGCCCAGGATGGGTATGAGCAGATCCGTTCAGACCAGGTTCGCACCATCGATGGAAAGAGATTCTTTGTACATCAGGTGAAGAAGGGCCAAACCCTCTATGCAATTTCCAAAGCCTATGATGTGGCGATGCAGGATGTAATCAATACCAATCCTGAGATCAAGCAAGGACTGAAGGCGAACCAAACCTTGTTGATTCCAGCACCTGTTGCGGAAGATCCGTTGGAATTGATTTCTGTGATAGAACCGGCCATAATTGTTCCCCCTGTGATGGATCCGCCTGTCGACAAAGATCATGAAGTGCCAGGGGAGGATCCAATCAGCATCACTACCGGATATCTTACTTATCAGCTCCCTTGTGGAATGACACCGGATTCGAAAAAAGAGGTTTACAACGTGGCCCTGATGATGCATCTTTTTCTTAAGGAATCCGACTCAATTGATATCGGCTCCCCATCTCAAAAGGAGATCGAAAGCTACAACTCCTTCAGATATATCCAGTTCTATGAAGGGTTCCTTCTTGCAGTTGATTCCTTGCGTAAAGCCGGCTTAAACTTGAACTTGTATGTATATAGCCTGGAAACGAACCCGACTTTTACTTCTACACTCTTGAAAAAACCGGAGATGGCAGAGATGGACCTGATCATCGGGATGCTGTTCAACCGCAATTTTGAGATTGTTGCCTCCTGGGCCCGCGATCACCAGATTCCGATTGTTAGTCCGGTCTCCGAACGGGAATCACAGGTTGAGGGTAACCCTATGGTGATTAAAATACGCCCCTCATATACTTCCGAAGGGATTACGCTTGCTGAGTACCTCGCCAACAATCATCATTTTTCTCATACACTGCTGATCCGGAGTTGGGAGGAAGAAGGAAAAAAGATGGCTGATCAAATCTATGCCAACTGCCTTGCACTTGGATTGGATGTAATAACTGTTTCTAAGGACGATTTGATCAATAAACTGAACAGGGGAGTTGAAAATGTTGTGGTTGTTGTCTCTACCCAGAAACCCTTCGTCCTGAATGTCCTTTCACAGTTAAATGCCGATACCAATGGTTATGAGTTTACGGTATTCGGACTTCCCCGGTGGGATCAGTTTGAAGGAATGGATTTTCAATACATGGAAAAGGCCCGGGCACACATCGTTGTTCCATCATGGGTGGACTATCAAGACCCTTGGGTTAAGCGACTCGTAAGGTTGTTTCGGGAGAACTATAAAACTGATCCTGAAAACCTTGCCTTTCAGGGATATGATGTAGCCTGGTATTTTCTGAATGCCCTGAAGCAATATGGAACCAGCTTTACCGATTGTCTCATGGAACTATCCATCAACCTTTTACAGACTGATTATAAGTTCCGACAACAGAATGGGGATGGATGGGAAAATCACCATTGGGAGATGTTCCGCTACGATAATTATACTCTGAATCCCTTGAACTGATTGCAACGATTCTTCTCAGACAGGGATTGCGAGTAAGGGGATATTGGTAGAAAAGAGGTTTTTCTTCGTGATGTTTTTGGTAAATAAGCCATAGAAGAGGCTTCTCTTATGTGGCTGAAATGCGATGATCTCAATTCCATTGCTTGCTACATAGTCATCCAGGGCCTTCTGGTTATCATCTGAAATCCCAACCAGGTCAAAACAGATCTTCCCTTGTTGTTCCATATCACTGAATTCTCTTTTCAGGGCTTCCATCTTTTGTTCTTCTCCATCTTTACCAGTCAGAAAATGAACAACATACAGGGAACTCTTGAATGGTTTCAGAAGGTTCAGAACTTGAAGGATAGCAGCAGCATTTCCTTCTGAGAGATCCGCAGCAACCATCACATTCTGAAACCCCATAAATGTTTTAATCTCCGGAACAGTGAGTACAGGTACCTTAGCATGATTGATAATGTAGGTCGACACGCGGCCCCACACATTGACATTCTGTCCCAGCCCCCTTGTTCCCATGATCACCATTTGTGGGAGGTACTCTGCGCAAACCATCTTCAGTTCCATCTCAATATCCCCACCAACAACTGTGCTTTTTAGCTGTACATTTCGAATCTTCTCCTCTGTAATTCTCTTTTCAAGTGTCGCATGGAGTTTTTTCATGTTCACTTCAGCCTGGCTGTGCATCTCCCTGATCAGTTCTTCGTTATAGACAGCATTCATGTTCATGCTGTCAGGAAATGTGGTGTCGGTCAGGATAACCTGGTCGAAATAGGTGTGAAACAACATAAGTTCCGCCTGGTAAGCATCTGCTAATTTCAGGGCATAGGAACAGGTGATATCCGTATGTTCGGAGAAATCAACCGGAACGAGGATTTTTTTCATACAACAAAGTTAATATATCCGTCAGGGTTTTGCAATTCTTTTTGTTTGAGTAATTCTCCATGATAATCTCCTCCCTGTGAGTGATCTCCGGGAGGGTAAAATCTTCCCTGAAGAGCTTGATAATCTCTTCACGGAATTGCTGGGGAGTATGGGCTATTCTGCAAACTGGATCCAATCCTGTACCGGCAAGCATCTCTGGGTTAACCAGGCAGTGACGGCCAAGAAACAGGGCATTTAATAGTTTTAATTTTAGTCCGGTTGGCTGGGATGTCACCATCAGGTTAATCTGTGCATCCCTGATCAGTGCATGCATCCTGGCATCATCAGGATTGTTCTCCAGTCTTATATTGGCGCGTTTGTCAATCAGTTTTACCAGGTGTTCCGGAGGATTCAGACCGGCAATCACCAACTCAGGCAACGAATCGTCGTAAATATCGTTGATAATATACTCGGCAGCACGGAAGTTTTCAGGAACGCTGAGTTTCCCGTGGTACAACACATATGAGCCTTTCCCCGGGATGGAATTTATCCTTTCATTTTGGTGAAAAGATGGAAGGTAGCGGATATCATGCTTTGGGAACTTATCCGTAAGATATTGTTTGTCCTTCTTTGATACAACGAGCATCAAGTCAGCATGTTTCAGGATCGGCTGGAACCTGAGGAGTTTGTAGCTCTCCATGAGGAAGAATAGTTTGTCGGCCAGGTTGCCGGTTGCTTTAAAGAGGTGGTAATAATAGTGATGCTCAATATTGCTCTCCCTGTAAATCTTTGTTCTTCCCCTTAATGCAGGATCATTCAACAGGCTGCAGGTATGAAGCCCTTCAAACAGGATCGGATAATCATCTTTCATCAACCTCTTACGGAGTGCCCCTGAAGCACGGCTGGCAACGATATACGGCAACCGGGAGATGATATTCCGGATACCTGCCTGCCGGGGATAGTAACACACTTCGGAACAAAGGTCGTCCAGTTCCCCGGCTGAATCCCGATGATCCTGAAAACAATGCAGTATGACTTTCACACCAGCTTGATGCAATTCCCGAAGCTTGTAATAGACATCAATCACCCCGCCGTAGTTCGGAGGATACGGGACGTCGAAGCTCACTATGTGTAATTTCAGGTTCAACAGGGTTTACGAATAAATCGATTTTCGAATTACGAATGAATTTCTAATTTCTAATTTCCAAATCCCAAAACTCAAATCCCAAATCCAGAATCCATAATCTCCAGGATCTTTTTCAGCTTCGGTGCTTCATTTTCCCAGCATAGTTCAGCCGCAGCTTTCAGCAGATTCTCACGGTAAAGAGCCATGCGTGATTCATTTAACAGCATGCCATCGATCTTTTCTGCAATATGTTTCGGGTCATGGCTCTCAAGCACTTCTCCGATGAAATATTTATCGAGGATCACTTTCATCTCAGGGAATGGCGATATCAGAACGGGAACATTAGCCTGAATATAATCCAGGAACTTGTTGGGCAATGCAAAATGGTAGTTGAGGCTTACATCTTTTTCTATCGACAACCCGATATCGGCTATCAGAGTGTACCCGTAAAGATTCTGGAATGGGATCTGTCCTGTGAAGATAACCTTCCCGGGCACTTTCTCTTGTTTCACAAATGCCTGAAGTTCTTCAAATTTATCGCCTGTTCCTGCAATGACCAGCCTGGCGTCACAACGCAGATACTTCATGGCTTGGATGGCCTCCTCAAGCCCTCTGTCAAGATTCACGGCCCCCTGATAGAGGATCACCTTTTGGTCGGGCAAAATCCCCAATAAATCTTTGGAGATGGCTTCTCCTTCCCGCTTCCGGAATGGGACATTCCGTATCACTACAATCTCATTCCCATACTCCTCCCGATAAAGTTTTGCAATAGATTCATTAACAGCTGTCACTTGTTTCAACTTCGGGAATATCCTGTCTTCGATCCATTTCCAGATCCTTGTGGTTCCCTTCCGTCCAACCAGTTCAGGCACTCCACGGAAGTACTCATGACAGTCGTGGAGAAGCCTCACGCCCTGGCTCCCTCTTCTCCAGGAGAGGGGGAGGAGGTTTTTAATACAGGATGCCAGAAAGGCAGCCGGAAGGGTGTCCAGGTCATTGGAAACGATAAAGTTTACTTTATGTGTTACAATGTAAAAGAATAACCTGAGATTGTAGTTGGCGTAGAACAGGGGTCCTTTGTTGAACCATAGTCGCATACGATGCATCTCATAGAAGCGGGGAACCAATGGAAGGCTTTGCTTCAATTTTCGACCCAACAAAATCACTGAAAAGCCAAGATCCGTAAGGGTTACGCAGGTGCGGTCCACCCGTTGATCGGTGGTGAGGTCATTGGTTACGCAGACGATGGCGCGGTTAACCGGCATGAGAAGGTTTCTATTCCAACGGAGACGCAAGTTAATTATTTTTATACTTTTGATCCATAATGATAATTCAAGAGCAAAAATCCCTTCAGCACGAACATACGTTTGGCATCCTGGCCAACGCCAGGTATTTTGTTGAAATAAACCGGGAAGAGGATGTCGTTCCATTGTTATACTCCCTCAAATCTGATCATCAACCGTTAATGATTCTGGGAGATGGCAGTAATATCCTGTTTACTGAGAACTTCCCTGGGACGGTGATACGGCTCAATACAAAAGGGATTACCATTACCAGCCAGGATGACGATTTTATCTCTGTCAGGGTTTCTGGCGGAGAGGTGTGGGATGAAGTGGTAGAATATTGTGTGGAGAAGGGGTGGGGCGGAATTGAAAATCTATCCCTGATTCCTGGCAGGATGGGGGCTAGCCCAATTCAGAACATTGGGGCCTACGGAGTAGAGCTCAAAGAGGTTCTTCAGGAGCTTGAAGCAGTTCACCTGGCCAGCGGTGAGAAGAGAACCTTCTCAAGGGACGAGTGCCAGTTTGGATACCGGGAGAGTATCTTTCAAACGACCCTCCGGGGGCAGTATCTCATCATCAGCGTGACTCTCCGGCTCGCTAAAATACCAGTTCTGAATCTTGCCTATGGCTCTATCCGTCAGGAACTTGATCGGGTTGGTATAGTTTCACCTACAATCAATGATGTAAGAGAAGTGGTTTGCAGGATTCGCCGGAGCAAACTCCCCGATCCAAAGGTGGTTGGGAACGCAGGTAGTTTTTTTAGGAACCCGGTAATCAGGCCTAATCAGTTCGAACGGCTCAAGCTGCAATACCCTGATATCGTTAGCTATGCTGATTCCAATGGCGTGAAGTTGGCTGCAGCCTGGCTGATCGATCAATGCAATTGGAAAGGAAAGAGGGCCGGAGATGCAGGCGTTCATCCGGAGCAGCCCCTGGTGCTGGTGAATTACGGAAATGCAACCGGCGAGGAGATCCTGAACCTAGCCATAATGATCCGTCAATCAGTGGTTGCCAGGTTTGGCATCCTGTTGGAACCAGAGGTAAATATCCTATAGAGACGCGTCTCTACAGGATCACAATACGACAATTTTTCCCGATATACGCGAACGATCTCCTTCCAGCGCCACCAGGTAAATCCCTGCAGGCATCTGGTTGACATCAATCATGTCACCTAACCGGATTGCATGATTTCCTCTTTCCAGGTTCCCGATATTCTTTGACCCGGTTCCGCTGGTTTTCCCATCCATACATCTAATTGAGCAGGTCAGGTGATCAGGTTTCGGAAGGAAGAACTGAAGTGAGCTGTTCGTTGTAACGGGGTTTGGATTCACCGTCAGACGACTTTCCGTGCGATGTTTAATATCACTTACGCCGACTACGATATCATCCAGATCAGCCGAATAGGTTGAGAGTCCATAGGTCCCTGCCACTAGTGTCCGGGTGGGGACATGGATTTTGAGGGCATAAGTTGGTACCGCCGGAAGATCAGACCAAACCCAGCTCCAGGTGGCTCCTCCATCATCAGAACAATACAATCCGGCATCGGTGGCAACAATGATTTTGTCGGGAATATCCGGGTCTAACACGATGTCGTTTACGGGGAATCCGGAGAGGTTACCCGAGATTGCTGTCCACGTTTGTCCCAGGTTCGTCGATTTATAAACATGAGGCAGAGGCTCATCCCACCGGAAGCCGGAGAGGGTGGCGTAGATCGTTTGTGAATCAAAGGGGTCTGGGGCTACGCGGGTCACCCAGCGATTTGGGATCCCCGAAGAGACATCTGTCCAGGTGAGTCCATCATTGGTTGAAACTTGCACTTTCCCATCTCCAGTGCCGACAATGACGATTGATGGGTCGATAGGAGAGATGGCGATCGTAGTGATGGTATGGAAATACTGGTCGATGCCTTGTGTCAGATCTTCACTAAAAGGAGTCCAACTGTTCCCCCTGTTGAAGGTCTTCCATATCCTGTAGGTGCCGAAATAGAGAATGGTCGGGTCTTCGGGGTGCATTGCAAGAGGTGACGACCAGTTTGTGCGTTCGTTTTCCCAATTCTGGCCGATATCAATCATATTATTTCCACCATTGTCGGACCGGTAAAGGTTTCCCCACTGGTATTCAGCATAGATGATATTCGAGTTGGTGTAATCAACCAGGGTGTACATGCCGTCGCCACCAAGAATCGCTTCCCAGTCATCAACAGCGCCAGTGCGTGTCCGGATGGTGTTGTTGTCCTGTGTGCCACCATAAATCCGTTCGGGTTGCTGGTAATCTATGTCGATGGCATAGAACTGGGTGATAGGAAGGTTATTGATCTTCGACCACGAACTTCCGTAGGTATCACTAACATACAAACCTCCGTCATTTCCTTCAAAGATCGTGGAGGTTGCCTCGTCAATTACCATGGCATGATGGTCAACATGGATGTTGTTTGATATTTCAAACCACGATCCCCCTCCGGTATGTGAGGCGTATAAAGGAACTCCCATTACAAATACGCTGTAGGGGTCAACCGGGTCAACCCGGATCTGACCGAAGTACCAGCCGAAATTGCTGTTCATTCCCAACAATTCGGAGTCGTTGGTACGGGTCCAGGATTGACCTCCATCTTCTGTTCTGAAGACTGCCACCTCGAAGTTGGGGAGATCATAGAAGGCGTAGAGGACATCAGGTTGCGATTTACAGAGGGTAATACCTATCCTGCCAACAGCCTGGCCAGCCATCAGACCATTTGTCAATTCAGTCCAGGTATCGCCGCCGTCCACCGTTTTCCAGATTCCTGATGTCGCTCCGAAAGAGTTCCGGTATTCCAGCCCACGGCTCCGTTCCCACATTGCTGCATAGAGGATGTCAGGATTTACCGGATGCTGTACTAAGTCGATAGCAGCCGTAGAATCAGTTAGATACAATGTCCGTTCCCAGGTCGTTCCACCATCTTCACTGCGGTAAACACCTCGTTGATCACTGTAGGAGAAGAGATAGCCACAGGCAGCTACAAAGACCCGTTGCGAGTTGGAGTGATCAACCAGCACACGTCCGATGTAGGCCGAATTTTCCAGTCCCAGATGTTGCCAGGATTGGCCAGCATCGTATGACTTATAAATTCCGTTTCCCCAGAAGCTGAAGCTGGAGGAGTTTGCTTCGCCCGTTCCTACATAGAGGATATCGGTGTTTGCGGGATCGATGGCAATATCACCGATAGAAACCACTGGAATATTCTGGAAAAGATTGGTCCAGGTTACCCCGCCATCCGTTGTTTTGAGCACACCTCCCGTTGAGGCGCCAATATAAATTGTCTGGAGATCTCCACCAGGAATCTCAATGTCGGTAATCCTACCTCCGATGTTGGTTGGACCGGTAAAAACCCAGGGGGTACTTCTTACCGAACCGGCATCAATCAACGCCTGAGCCTGCTCAACAGCAGCCAGGTAGGCATCAGGCTGGATCCGGTCATAGGGATAGATCCGCTGCATCGCCATCCAGTCGTTGGGGGTGACAGAGGGAGGTTGGAATTTGTTCCTGCCATTGAGATCAGTGCTATAGTCAAACTGATTGGCCTGCCATGAAATGATGCAGAGGAGTGCAATAAGGGCTGTCGAAAAAAAAGGTGAAAACAACTTTTTCCCGGAAAGAAGAGTCTTGTATATCATAGTGTAGAAATAAATGGTTGTCTGCAAAAATAAAGATATTAGTTTGACAAGGTCTAATCGCAGGAATTAATTGATATCGTATGGTTCATTTTCGAAGATTTGATCCTGAAGAATTTCACAGGAGGTCCATCAGATTACCTGAAGTTGATTACTCTTCAAAAGGATATTATTTTGCGACAGTTTGTACTAGAGATCCCGAATTTCAACTGTCAACTATAAAAAATAACAGAATTGTATTAACAGAATCTGGAGATTTCGTAAAAGAATATTGGGAGAAGGTTCCCATGAAATTCCCTGACGTAAAACTGGATTCCTATGTAATCATGCCAAATCATATTCACGGGATCATTCATATTATTGATCATGCAGGGGCAATTCATTCGCATGACAATGTAGGGGCAATTCATGAATTGCCCCTACAATCACCAGTTCAATATAGAATGAATAGAAGAAAAATGCTGATCCCTAAAATTATAGGATGGTTCAAAATGAATTCTGCAAAATCTATCAATATCCTTCAGGAGACTCAGGGAAAACCTTTCTGGCAGCGAAATTATTATGAAACAATTCTATTTAGTGATATAGAACTGAACCGTGTAAGATGGTACATCCGATCCAATCCAAAACGTTGGATTAATCAACATTTCAATTCATCCCAATAATCATGTAGGGGCAATTCATGAATTGCCCCTACATGAAAACCTGGATCATGAATTGCCCCTACATGAAAACCTGGATCATGAATTGTCCTTACTCCGTCTTCAATCCACCGATCAGCTCATTTACGTCGGCAATGCGATGTTTCTGCATATAGGCTTCGATGCCTTCCACAATTTTGACGGAGATTGCCGGATCGATGAAGTTGGCTGTCCCAACCTGGATGGCAGAAGCGCCGGCTAACATGAATTCAATGGCATCGGTGGCGTTCATAATGCCACCCAGCCCAATCACAGGGATATTAACGGCATGGTGAACCTGCCATACCATTCGTAAGGCAACAGGCTTGATGGCTGGACCAGAGAGTCCTCCTGTAATAGTGGAGAGGATAGGGCGACGGCGATCTGCATCAATGGCCATGCCCAGAAGGGTGTTGACTAATGTAAGCACATCTGCACCACCGTCGGCCACTGCCTTCGCTATTTCGGTGATGCTGGTGACATTGGGAGAGAGTTTGACCATCAGCACCTTTTTGTACACATCCCTAACAGCCTGTGTTACTTCTTTCGACATGGCGGGCACCGTCCCGAAAGCCATTCCTCCCTGCTTGACATTCGGGCAGGAGATGTTGAGTTCAATGGCCGGAACTTTCTCAAGTTCATTGATCCGTGCGGCTACCTCCACGTACTCTTCAAGTGTGGAGCCGGATACATTGACAATGATATGGGTATCGAAATCTTTGATCTTCGGGTAGATCTCTCTGACGAAATGATCTATGCCTTTATTCTGTAATCCCACGGAGTTTAGCATGCCCGATGGGGTTTCAGCCATCCGTGGATAGGCGTTGCCTTCCCTGTTGGAGCCAGTCACTGCTTTCACAAAGATGCCTCCGATCTTGCCAGGATCCATGAAATCCCTGAATTCCTCCCCGTAGCCGAAAGTGCCAGAAGCAGTGGTAACGGGATTTTTGAAAGTTAATCCAGCGATGTTAATTGATAAGTTGGTCATTGGTCATTCCTGTTCATTCGTGGCATTGAGCCCGATCATTTCCATTTCAACCGTTTCGTGTTAAACACCGGCCCTTCCACACAAACGCGTTCATTCCCTCTGTCCGTTGGTGTGATGCAGCAGAGGCATACTCCGAACCCACATGCCATGGTGTTTTCCAATGAAACTTCACAATCAATCCCCTGCATTGTGGCAATCCTGGCAACAGCCTGCATCATAGCATCCGGACCGCAGCAATAGATCTTTTTAAAGGATAAGTCCTCTTTCTGCAGGATGGAGTGATCCACCACCAGTCCATGTTCTCCTTCGGTTCCATCATCAGTGGTGATATAGACATCGCCAAATCTGGCATAGGTTTCAATCTCAGAAACTTCATCTTTGGTTCGGAATCCAACAAGGATGGTTGGCCGGATGCTGTTCTGGTTCAGGAACTGGGCCAGGAAGAGCAGTGGAGCTACACCGCAGCCACCGCCGACCAGCAAAACATTTTTCGCTGTTGTAAGTGAAAACGAGTTGCCCAGCGGGTAGATTACATTCAACCTATCTCCTTCTCTGAGATGACTAAGGTGGCGGCTCCCTTCGCCTTTGACCTGGATGAGCAAGCGGATCATATTGCGGCTGGGATCAACCTGATGAATCGAAAAAGGACGCCGCAGAAAGGTGGTTGGAGAACCCGCTACCAATACCTGAACAAATTGCCCCGGAAGCATCATCGGGAGAGGCTCCGGGGCAATCAGGTTAAGCAGGAAATGTCGCTTGTTCAACGGGATATTACTGGCAACTGTAAGATCCTGAACAGTTTTCTTAATCTCCATGCAGATATTTTACAGTTAGTTAGCTAACCGGGACTGACACTCGAACACAACCTCTTTGTATTTTCTTAATATACGGTCCCATTCACGGAAAAGCTCATCGCTTTTCACACTTGTTTGTGGTTTCTGGGACTCTTCGCTAACGAGTTTGATTTTATACGCCAGTGGCTTTGTATCGGCCAACTTCACGATCATACGCGTACGAATGGTATTTTTCTTAAAGGTCTGCACAGTCCATGCTGTTCTGAGATACCCTGTTTCCCTGTCGGTTACTTCAATTACATCAAAGTATGACATAACGATCTGGCTTAGCAATTGCCATGCTTCCAGCTCTGGTTTAGTGGTTTTTATCTCAAGGTCAATATTGGCTACGTCTGTTGCTTCCGAAGCGTCATAAGCATCGTCTTTCTGCATCGCCAGGTTGTAATTTTTCGGGGGAGGGGCGAATTCTGGCTTGTTGCAGAACTCAATCAGTTCCGTGAGGAAAGCAACTTTTTCAACTTTAACAATGATACAGGCGTAAGCAGGAACGATGATATCAAGCTGGCCAACTCCCATCATCCGCCCATCTATAAAGATTTTTGCATCAGGTTCCGATGCAACAAAGTGAATTTTTTTCTTGCCTGCCATAGCATCTGATCCACTCAGGATGATGAACAAAGCAGCAAGAATAAATGTTAAGGTGATTTTTGTTTTCATATATATTAACTAAATGGGTTTGATTTATTTGATTTAATATTCAAAGATAGTCAATTCATCACTTTTCCGCCACTTTTTCTTCTGAAGTTTTTTTCTCTTCCGTAGAAGCTTGTTCATCTTCCTCAGGAAAATCAAGAAGTTGGTTCGCCAGTAAAAGATTATACCAGTTCAGGATCTTTCTTATATCTGAAGGATAAACCCGCTCCTGATCATACTCTGGGACCATCTCAAGAAATGATTCCTGAAGAATTTTATTGTCCGATTTAGGATCAACAGTCTCTTTATCCTGCAGTTTGTCATGCATCTTCTTGAAGATCTCTTTTAACGGCAAATCTTCGCCGGTTGAGAATACGCTGATCTCCTCCAGCGAACTCATCTTCTCATGGCCAAATGCAGGGATTCGTTTTTGGTCAATCAACGACTCAACGATGACAGCATTTTTAGCCTGTGAGATAACTTTGAAAAGACCAGCTCTTCCGGAGATGGATAAGATTTTACTCAGGTCCATGGCAGTAATGTTTTATGCAAAAATACAAAAAAAGGAGATGACGAATTAATCGGAGATCTCTTTATAGTTCCTGTACTCCCCAATCCGCCAACCAGAAATTTTCTCAATACGATCGAGTAGTTGATGTCGGTGACTCATAGGTTTGACGTCAGACTTTGGTTCGAACTTCCAGTTTTGTCGTGCCATACGGTTCTGTATCACTGCAGGGTGCTCTCCCGTGAACCGACTGAGCTTGTTAATGATGGAGTAATCAAATTCCTGAGAGGGTGATACGTTCTCGTTGATCCATTTTTCGTTATGCCAGAATTTATGGAACTCCTGTTGTTTGGCCTGCTGGGCTGAAGGGGGTTTGACCCATCCATAATGATAAATCCAGGCATCCAGTGATTTGACACGGATCTTCCTTTCTCCCATCCGGAAGCCCTGTGCATCTTTAAACGAGTTGATCCCCCTGATTGGCCTGATAATCCTAACCTCCCTGCGATACCATTTTCGTGAGTCGCCAACCCAGTCATAGGATCCCCAGAAATGTTTGTAATTAAAGAGCAGCCCTTCTACCGCGGGGATCTCTTTCCACTGCTCCATTCCTTGCCGGATTTGTTGCAGGTAAGCCTCATGAACCACCTCATCGGCCTGGATGTAAAATGCCCAGTCGGCATTTCGGGAAACTGCAGCCAGGGCTTTGTTTGTTTCTGCCGCCAGGACAGCACCGCCTTCCCGGAGTGATTCGTCCCAAACGGTATCGATGATTCGAATCCGATTAGGATCGATAGAGGCTACCAGTTCACGGGTACCGTCGTTGGAGTTCCCAACCGCAACCACTACTTCATCACAGAGCGGCAAGATAGAGCGGATCGATTCCACGACAGGGTAGTCGTATTTGATCGCGTTGCGAACGATGGTGAAGCCGGAGACTTTCATAATTAGGGTATTAGGCTGCAGGCTGGAGGTTAAAACTTTATTATCCCGATATAGTTTTCGGGAGTAATCCGCTTTAGCTCCTCTTTCAGGCTCTTCTTGATCTTCAGGTTATCGATAAAAGCATGAAGGCTCTTCTGGTTAATAGCGCTCTTTCCTCGAGTCAGCTCTTTCAGTGCTTCGTATGGGGTTGGATACCCTTCGCGACGCAGGATGGTTTGAATGGCTTCGGAAACTACAGCCCAGTTGCCGTTCAGATCCTGTTGCAGCTTTTTCTCGTTGAGAAGGAGTTTGTCCAATCCGCGCAGTAACGATTTCATCCCAACCATCATGTGCGCCATCGGTACGCCGATGTTGCGTATTACTGTTGAGTCAGTAAGGTCGCGTTGCAGACGGGAGATGGGTAACTTGGCTGAGAGAAATTCGAACATCGCATTGGCTACTCCAAGGTTCCCTTCCGAATTCTCAAAGTCGATCGGGTTTACTTTGTGCGGCATGGTGGAAGAACCGGTCTCACTCTTCTTCACTTTTTGTTTGAAATACTCCATCGAAATATAACTCCAGATATCCCGGTCGAGGTCAATCAGAATGTTATTGATCCGTTTCAGGTTATCGAAAAAGGCAGCCATGTTGTCGTAGTGATCGATCTGGGTAGTGGTTTGAAGCCGTTCCAGCCCCAGGTTGTCAAATACAAACCGGTTGGCGAACGTTATCCAGTCGATCTTTGGGAAAGCTACTGCATGAGCGTTGAAATTCCCGGTAGCGCCACCAAACTTACCCGAAAAGGGGATCGTTTCAAGCAATGCCATCTGCTGCGATAGCCTCTCCACAAACACATAAAGCTCTTTGCCAACTGTGGTAGGTGATGCGGGCTGCCCATGCGTGTGTGCCAGCATCGGGACTTGTTGCCAGTCGGCGCTCTTGTACAAAAGGTTGTAATGGACTTCCGTTAGTAATGGTTCTGCCACTTCATCCCATGCATCCCGCATAGCCATTGTGAATGCGTTGTTATTGATATCCTGGGAGGTCAACCCGAAGTGGACAAATTCCTTGTATGATCCAAATCCCAGCTGAAGGAAGCGTTCTTTCACGAAATACTCAATAGCCTTTACATCGTGGTTGGTCTCCACTTCAATGGCTTTAACACGAATCGCATCCTCCGGCATGAAGTTTTTGTAGAGCTTTCGAAGTTTTGTAAAATCCCGCTTGTTGAAGGTGCTGAGTTGTGGCAGCGGAATGCCACATAACGCAATGAAGTACTCTACCTCAACCCACACCCGGTAACGGATGATAGCGGCTTCAGAGAAATAATCGGAAAGTTTCTCAACTGAATTTCGATAACGACCGTCAACCGGGGAAATAGCAAATAGCGAAGTATCCATATCAGGAATTATTAAAGATTCCCAAAAATAGTGCAATTTTCGCTATTTCGCTATTTCGCTATTTCGCTATTTCGCTATTTCACCACCGTGCTCCCCCATGTATTGGAATAGGCAGTGAAAAAACCGATCCCGCTGCTGCTGATATTGCCCTGTACGTTGGCCGGAGGGCCGGTAAAGAATGGGATGTTGAATCCCGAAAGCTGTACCTGGTAAATGAAATCGTAATACTCCTTTGTGATTCCCGACATGTTGAGGGTAACCTTATCACCTGGCTTAAACGTCTCCCAAGAATTTGCATTATTGATGTAGATAGCCGCGAGGCCGTTGATGTAGCTGCCGTTGATATATTTATCGTCAGATATAGCAACCTTCCAGATCGAATCGGTCATCAGGGTGTCGTTTCTATAGTAGTGGAACATGTAGTAATTAACCTCATCTCCGGGTTCCTGTGCAAAAACCCTGATTTCCCATATCCCTTCAGGACCCCAATCTGGCTGTAACACCACCTGGATAGAGTCGAGACGTGCTACATTCATCATCCGGCAGGTGGAAGTGTAGTTGGTCAGGTTATCGATCGGTTGATCAAGATTGATGTCGAGTGTGTAAGTCTTTCCGATGATTCCATGGAACGTTGAATCGCTTTCGTAAAGTCCCGAATTTCCGGGCTCGGTTTCGTTAAGCTGGTAGTTGTTAATGCCATCGGAAAGAATAACCACAGCATTTACAACTCGTGGAGCTGGTTCATTAAAGAAATAGTCGGCGGTTTTGGTCAGGGAGACCTGGTAACTGTTCGTATCGTTCGATATGCCTCCGTCAACCACTAGTCGCGTGTATGTTTCATCGAGTTGCAGATCTATCCTTTCGGTACAGGCGTTTGCAATCAGGCCGAGGAGGATAATATAAATAACGAATCGTTTCATTTGGGTGTAGGCATTAAAAATGGAAATTAAATGTAACAGAAGGAACAATCCCGAAGAGGTAAATTTTTTCGGCATAGGTAACATTCGGGTTTTCATTATCCTGAACAAAGTTGATCGACCATGTGTTATGACGGTTGTAAACGTTGTAGACGGAAGCGTTGATATCCCATTTGAACCGTCGCCCTTCTTTTACTTTCGAATAGAATGTAAGTGATAGATCAAGGCGATGATAATCCTGGTATCTGTAAGCATTCCGATCGCTGTATATCGGGATCACTTTCCCCCCAATCTCAGCCCGGCCGGTAGGAAAAGTAACCGGGTTGCCCGTAGCATAAACCCAGTTTGCGGAAACTGACCACCGGGGGTGAAACGTGTAGTTCGCCACAATCGCCACGTTGTGAGGCTTGTCGTAGGGAGCAGGGTAGGGGTCACCATTGTTGATCTCAGGGATCTTTCGCATACTTTTGGAGAGGGTATAACTAACCCATCCTCCGAATTTCTTCTCGTTTAACCGAATCAGGAACTCAGCGCCATAGGACCACCCTTTGCCTTCCCTGATCTCTCCCTCAAGCTTTTCATTCAGAAGCAGTTCAGCAAAATCCTTGAAGTCGATCACATGATTCATCTGTTTGTAATATATCTCCACGGATGTCTCAATGGTATTTCGCCGGAAATTTCTGAAGTACCCAAGAGCACCCTGATCGGCTACCTGGGGTTTCACATTGGGGCTTGCAGGAAACCAGATATCCAGCGGTGTGCCTGCCGTAGAATTCTGAGCAAGCTGCAGATACTGGTTTGTACGGGAGTAACTGGCTTTGATTGAGGATATCTCATTAAAGGTATATAAAATTCCAATCCTGGGTTCTATACCATAATACGTGTTGTAAAATTTCCCTGATGGGTAGAGGGTTGAGTCGATCGGGTTGTAGAGGGAGTCGAAGTTGAAAATAGTACCCGGTCCTATATTCTGAAACATCGAGAACCGTAAGCCATATTTAAAGGTCCAGTGTTCTCCGACCTTTTGTTCATTACTGACATAGATCCCTGTTTCAAGGGAAAAATTCTCAGGTATCTTGACCTCCGTATAGGAAGATTCACTTCCGGTTCCTCCGGCAACGCCTGGATTGATCATGTGATAAATCCCGGAGATCCCAAAGTGGAGGGTGTTGTTGGTGTTAATATAGTAGCTGAAGTCACCTTTCATTCCGGCATCTCGCAAACTTGAATTCCATTCAAAGGATGTCGTGGTTCCTTCGGGTGTTCCCAACATATAGCGGTAGTCGCTGTAAACAAATGTGAAGTTGGCAAAAAGTCTCTTGTTAAACAGGTGATTCCACCTGATGGTACCGGTTCCGTTTCCCCAGCTCATCCTGGCGAAGTCATTCTTAAATACATCGCGGCCGAAGTATCCCGATAAAAACAGGTGGTTATTATCATCAACCCGGTAGTTCACCTTCACATTCACATCATAGAAATAGAGTTTATTGTCCCTCAGGGCTTCCTCACTTGAAAGTGCCAGAAATAGGTCGGCATAGGTACGTCTTCCTGATACGATAAAGGAGATCCTGTCTTTCCAGATAGGTCCCTCAACGGTCAGACGCGATGCGATAATTCCGATGCCTCCATTAACCTCAAACCGTTTTGAATTTCCCTCCTTCATGCGTACATCCAGCACAGAGGAGAGACGCCCACCATACATGGGAGGGATGTCGCCTTTGTATAGTTTGACATCCTTGATGGCATCGTTGTTGAAGACCGAAAAGAAACCCATTAAGTGAGAGGCATTGTACACGGTGGACTCATCCAGCAGGATCAGGTTTTGGTCAGGGGCTCCGCCACGAACGCTGAAACCACTTCCACCTTCGCTAACCGCCTGGACTCCGGGCAGAAGTTGTATCGCTTTTATGATATCCACCTCACCCATCAGGGAAGGGATGCTTTTGATGGTCTTGATATCCATCTTAAAGGTACTCATCTCAGGACGGGCTATATTTTTGTTTGCCTGCTCACTCGTTACTTCAACCTCCTTGAGGGTTTCCGTCACCGGGACGAGTTCGATGTGTAACTTAATGTTTTTATCCAGCAAAACCTTTTTCTTAAGAGTCTCAAACCCTATAAAGGAAAACTGAACCGTATAATGGCCTTCAGGAAGTGTGACGGAATAGTTCCCATAAAAATCAGAAATGGTTCCCGTATTTAATTCAACAATGTAAATCGTAGCACCGGTAAGGTCTTCACCGTTTGAAAGGTCACGTATTGAGCCACTGATAGTCCACTTTTGGGGGAGTTCAGAATCTGCTAAGAGATAAGATGCAGGGAAAAAGGTGAGAAAAACCAGAAGCGACGATAGAATTAATTTCATTGTTTTCCTATTTCCTGATAATCTCAAATTCGCCATTGGTTTTCAGCTTGATGATGGTGGAAGGCTTGGTTTCCCGTACCTCTTCCCTGGAGAAGTTCACTGCGTAATCCACCTGGCTGACAATCTCTTTAGGGATGCTTTTAAACGTCAGGGGCGCTGATTGGCCTGAAATATTTGCTGAAGTGGAAACGATTGGCTTACCGAACATCCTGAGCAGCTTATAACAGAATTCAAAATGGACTAACCTGATGGCAATCGTCCCATCATCGGCAATGATACTTTTTGCCAGGTTTTTGGCGTTGGGATAAATAATGGTTAACGGAGTGGTGACACGTTCTACCAGGTCGAGGGCGATATCAGGGACGGATTCGATATATGTATGCAGACTCTCTTTCCGGTCGAGCAGAACAATGAGGCTCTTGCTCTCCATGCGTTTTTTAATCTTAAAGATCTTTTGCACAGCCCTTGCATTTGTGGCATCGCATCCAATCCCCCAGATTGTATCCGTAGGATAGAGAATGGTTCCCCCTTTCCGAAGTACATCGATACAATTTCTTATCTCTTGTTTCATGCCTGGCTCATGCATCACAACACGCGATTTTTCTGCAAATATATAAAATATTGTGAATATATGCATGCGTTGTTGATAAATTTCTCCACATACTAGAACCGGGATCTCAGTAATTTCAGATCGATATCAACAGCACATTTGAAATGACCCTCTGGACAACTGTTTCGTCCATGCAACCCGCAAGGTCTGCAGGATAATTGCTCCTGAACCTCAACGATGGCACTGTTGTTGGAGAGTGGTCCAAACCCGAATTCAGGCATCGTAGAGCAATAGACCACCGTAACCGGGGCATTGACGGCAGATGCCAGATGCATTGGCGCCGAATCGTTGGTAAAGTTCATCTTCGCCCCCTGCATCAGGGCAGCAGATTCAAGTAACGTTAGCTGTCCGGCGAGGTTTACAATCGTCCTTCGCCCTTCGTTTTTTATTTCCTCACAGAGATTAAAATCAGATGCAGACCCCAATAAGTAAACAGCTGCACCTGCAGGCATTTCCCTGATCAGCTCTGCCCACCTCTCAGCCGGAAACTGCTTGGTGAACCAGAGGGAAGCAGGAGAAACAGTATAATAAATGCCTGATGCCTGATGCCTGATGCCTGATTGGTATATTTCATCATTCTTATCTGGTACCCGGTATCCGGCATCAGGCATCCCTTCAATATACAACTTTGGCTTCTCCGCCTTCCCATCAGTCAATTCAGCAATCAGTTTCTGGTTGCGTTGCGTTTCATGTATCCCTTGGCCAATTTCATGTGGTATCCTGTTGCTGAAGAATCGGGAAAGAGGATTTTTGTCGAAACCGATGGTAGTTTTTCCGCCTGAGAGGGCTGTCAGAATACCTGTCATGGTGAAACGCTGGATGTTTATCACCAGGTCATACTGCTCACTACGCACCTCACGAAGCAACCTGTAAAAGCTTCCGTACTTGATTGATTTATCCCAGATCAGCAACCGGTGAATGAAGGGGTGGCCCTCAAAGAGGGACTCCATCCCATTTTTTATCAGGATATCGATAGAAGCATCCGGATAGAAACGATGTAACTTCTCCAGAAGGGCTGTGGCCAGAATCACATCTCCAATGGAGGCCGTTTGGATGACCAGGATCTTTCTCATACCGGAACGTCAAACTCTCTAAGTGCCTGATTTAGTGACGTTTTACGATCAGTCGACTCCTTGCGTTGCCCGATGATTAAGGCGCAGGCTACCTGGAAATTTCCGGCGGGGAACGATTTGGAATAGGAACCGGGAATCACGACAGAACGGGATGGAATATACCCCCTAATCTCGATCGGTTCACTCCCCGAAACATCGAGGATACGGGTAGAGGAAGTAAGAACGACATTGGCTCCCAGAACGGCTTCACGCTCAATGCGAACTCCCTCCACAATGATGGAACGGGAACCGATAAAACAATCATCTTCCACAATTACCGGAGCTGCCTGGACAGGTTCCAATACGCCGCCAATACCCACTCCTCCGCTCAAGTGAACATTCTTGCCAATTTGCGCGCAGGAACCCACCGTGGCCCATGTGTCGACCATGGTCCCACTATCCACATAAGCTCCAATGTTAATATAGGAAGGCATCATCACCACCCCTTCGGCGATGAAGGAGCCGTAACGGGCTACTGCCGGCGGAACAACACGCACGCCAAGCCTTCCGTAGCCTTTCTTCAGAGGGATCTTATCGTAGAATTCAAATGGATCCACCTGAATGGTCTCTAAATTCTGGATTAGAAAGTAAAGGATCACAGCTTTTTTAATCCACTCATAAGTAACCCACTCCAAACCGGTATATTCTGCAACACGAAGCTTTCCCTTGTCAAGGAGATCGATAACCAGCCTGATAGCCTGCTTCGTCTCTGCCTGCTTCAGCATCTTCCGGTTTTCCCAGGCTGTCTCAATGAGAGATCTGATGTCCTCTGTCATTTAATTCGTTTTAACCGGTCAAAAGTAGCTAAAAAAAATTAGTTTCTTACCTTTGCACGCAACAAGCGTATGGGAAGAATTCTGGCAATCGATTATGGCCGAAAAAGGGTCGGGCTCGCAGTCACCGATGAACTGAAGATCATTGCCACTTCTTTGGGCACTGTTCATGCTGCAGATGTGATTGATTATCTGAAACGGTATCTCATGGATAACACGGTAGAGTGTTTTGTTGTAGGAGAGCCAAAGGACATGACGAATCACCCCTCTGAAGCCGAGCGTTTTATCATCCCATTTGTCAGAAATCTCAAAAAAAACTTCCCCGATGTAAGGATCGAACGGTATGATGAACGCTTCACATCCCTGATGGCTTCACGGGCAATACGGGAAGCAGGAGCGAAAAAGAGTGACCGGCAAAATAAAGCACTGGTTGATGCCGTTAGTGCTACGCTGATTCTGCAATCATACCTTGAATCAAAATCCCGGAAAAGCTAAATTCAATATTATGTTACTTCCTATTGTTGCATACCCACACCCAGTACTTAAAAAAGTTGCTTCGGAGATCAGTCCCGAGTATCCTGATCTTGACAAGTTCCTGATCGATATGTGGGAAACGATGTACTATGCCGATGGTATTGGATTGGCTGCTCCACAGGTTAACCGTTCGGTTCAGCTTTTTGTCATCGATGCTTCGGCTCTGTCCCAGCATCAACATCCTGAAGCTGCCGGGTTCAAGAAGACATTTATCAACGCTGAGATTTACAATGAGGAGGGGGAAGAGGTTATTCACAATGAAGGCTGCCTGAGTTTTCCAGGGCTACATGAAGATATTCAGCGAAAATCCGTGATTCATATTCGCTATTTTGATGAGCAATTTCAGGAACATGATGAGCGTTACGAAGGCATCCTTGCGAGAATCATCCAACATGAATTCGACCACATCAAAGGAGTCACGATGGCTGAGCGGATCAGCCCGTTAAAAAAAATACTATTGAAACGCCGGCTGAAAGAGATCGCAGATGGAAATGTGGATGTTCATTATAAGATGATCTTCCCGGGCATGAAGAAGAGGAAGAGATAAATTTCCCCTCCTTACCTTTCTTCAAGGAGGGGTGGCACAAGCGGAGCAAGTGACGGGGAGGATTTAAGGAAACCGCCAACTGCCCACTGCGAATAGTCTTGATGAAAAATATAATTGACCAACCAACTATTTCATGAAAAAATCAGTATATATTATCTTACTGGGCCTGGCTGGACTGTTTTCCGCCTGTGGCCCATCGAAAACCCAGACCGAAGAGCGGATTGCCTCGATGGAGGATCGGATGTTTACCTCCGAAAATGGTTTCTCGCATGCTGGAGCCGATTCCCTCATCCTGATGTACAGGGATTTTGCAACTGCCTATCCGAATGATTCACTTTCACCGGTCTATCTATTCAAAGCAGCTTCCATGACTATGAATCTGAAAAATGGTCCCGGCTCCATAGACCTTTTCAATCAGATCCGTGAATCGTACCCGGATTTTGAGAAGGCTCCCCTGTGCCTTTTCTTTATTGCATATGTCCAGGAAAATGTGATGGGTGATATCGACAAAGCCCGTGAGACTTATCAGCTTTTCATCGATACCTATCCCGATCACGACTTTGTTGATGATGCTCAGGCCTCGATTAATAACCTCGGGAAGACTCCGGAGCAGATGATTCAGGAGTTTGAAGCCATCCTTAGCGAGAAAAAGTAGATACTGCACGCCAGATGCCCGATGCCGGATGCCCGATGCCGGATGCCCGATGATCAATGCTTCGACCCTCGACCCTTGACCCTAATTTACCTTCAGTAAATCCTCCAGAACCTCTTTCAACCGAACTGGCTTGATGTTTAAAAAGAGGGTCCCCTCCAGGCTATAGGAGATTTCACCAGTCTCCTCAGAGACGATGATAGCGATCGCATCTGTTTTTTCTGTGAGACCCACTGCGGCCCGGTGACGTAAACCGCAGGTAGACGGAATGTCTGGTTTGTTGGAAACAGGAAGGATACATCGTGCAGCTTTGATCGAGTCATGTACAATGATCATAGCTCCGTCGTGGAGTGGACTATTTCTAAAAAAGATGGTTTCAATAAGAATATCAGAGATCTGGGCGTTGACTGTCTGGCCTGTCTCTGCATATGTGTTAAGTTCATTCTCCCTGGCGATGACAATCAATGCACCAGTTTTCATATCGGCCATATGTTTGCAGGCTTTTACGATTTTATCAAGATCCAGATTCACTCCCGTATTCAGGTTATACTTCCAGAAGAGGATTCTCCGGCGATGTCCCCTGATAATTCTGGTGTTTCCCACCATCAGCAGAAACTGACGGATCTCGGGCTGGAAAACTACGACAAGAGCAATAACTCCCACACTGATGAACTGCCCCAGAATTTCGCTGAGCAGAGGCATCTGGAGTGCCCTGACGATCTTCCATATAATAAACAGGGCAATGATCCCTATGAAGATCTTGATAGCAGCTGTCCCCTTTACAATGTTGTATATCTCATAAAGCAGAACGGCAAATAGCAGGATGTCGATGACATCCACGATCCGAAGGGAAAACAGACTCTCAAGGAAGACCACGTTGATTTACGATTGATTCGATTTGCGATTTACGATTTGTTGCTGGTTGCCGGATGCTGTATAACAGATGTCAGATGCCAGATACCTCATCCCTTTCTCATTCCCCCACCACCCCATTTCACCATCTTCCTTGCAAAAATACATAATTCTACCCTTGTACCCTTTCCACCAGTCTCACAACCTGAACAGCCTCTTTAACATCATGTACCCTGAGAATGTTTGCCCCCCTTTGCAGGGCAATGGTGTGTAGGACGGTGGATCCGTTGAGTGACTCCATTGCATTCACTCCCAGCGCTTTCTGGATCATTGACTTTCTGGAAATTCCTACGACTACAGGAAACCCCAGGCTTTCGAATTCCTGAAGCCGATCCAGGATTTCAAAATTGTGATCAACCGTTTTCCCAAATCCAAAGCCAGGATCGATCAGAATTTGTTTGGCGCCCAATGTCCTGAGTTTAACTGTCTGCTGTTGAAAAAAATAGGCGATTTCTGACACAACATCCTGGTAAACAGGACTTAACTGCATATTATCCGGTGTCCCTTTCATGTGCATCAGAATATAGGGAACATTCAACTCTGCTATCATCTCCAGCATCTTCGCACCAAACCGTCCTCCGTAAATATCATTGACCATATTGGCTCCTTCCATCACAGCCTCACGGGCAACTAAGGGATGGTAGGTGTCGACCGACAGGAAACAATCGGGAAACTGATACCGGATAGCTTTTAATGATGGAACCAGTCGTTTCAGTTCTTCGGATTCTGAAATCTTTTCTGCTCCAGGCCGGGTTGAGACTGCACCGATATCGATGATCGAAGCACCCTCTTCAAGCATCTGTTCCACCCGCCTGAGTTGTCCGTCAATCGAACTGTAATTCCCCCGGTCGAAAAAAGAATCGGGCGTGATGTTCAGAACCCCCATCACTCCGGGGGAAGTGAGATCTAATCGTTTTCCGTTAAAGGAGAGGACCATATGGGATTTAAGATTTTAGATTTGGGATTTAGAGCCAAAGATACGGGATAGCGATACACAATAAACCAAAATTCATTAATTTTAGCCGCTCCAAGATAGCTTGTTTCATGGATGACATTCTGAAAACTTCACAACAGTTTGATTCGGTAATTCAAGCATGCCGTGAGATCTTCCTCATGAAGCTAAAAGATTACGGTACGGCCTGGCGAATCTTACGGATCCCTTCAATCACCGATCAGGTTTACATTAAAGCGCAACGAATCAGGAGTATAGATACAAAAGGGGCACAGAAGATCAATGAAGGAATCCGATCGGAGTTTATCGGGATTGTTAATTACTCGGTAATTGCCTTGATTCAACTTGAGCTGGGCGCGTTGGAAACCCAGGAAAACCTTCCTCCGGAAAATGGCGAAATGCTGTATGACAAATACATCCAGGCAGCAAAGGAACTGATGCTGAATAAAAATCACGATTATGGCGAGGCCTGGAGAAATATGCGGTTGGGTTCACTTACCGATATCATTCTGATGAAACTGATGAGGGTAAAACAAATTGAGGATAACCAGGGCAAGACGTTCATTTCGGAGGGGATTGATGCCAACTATTATGATATTATAAACTATGCTGCTTTTGCACTAATTAAAATCGACTATGAAGATCATTAGGAATTTGTTTCGAATCATCATAGGAATTGTCTTTATCTTTTCCAGCTTCGTTAAAGGAATAGATCCCCTTGGTACTGTCTACCGGATGGAGGATTATTTCCTCGCTTTTAACTTGGACTGGGCCAACGACATAGCTCTTCCTCTTACCATTTTTCTTTGTGTTCTGGAATTCGTCCTGGGGATTAGCTTGCTTTTCAACCTCTGGATCAGGAAAAGTGCATGGGTACTGCTTCTCACCATGACTTATTTCACAATCTTAACCTTTTTTGATGCTTTCTATAATCTCGTACCCGATTGTGGCTGTTTTGGTGATGCCATAAAAATGACAAACACGGAGACATTCATTAAGAATGTCGTCCTGATGGCAATGGTGGTGCCGATTTTTCTCTGGCGAAAAAAATATAAAAGCGCACTGAATCCAACCGGTGATATTCTGGTGCTTGTAGCGGTGACAATACTCTTTACAGGACTCACTCTTTATTGTCTATGCCATCTTCCAATTATCGACTTCAGGGATTGGAAGACGGGAGCTATGGTCAATAAACCCAGCGATCAACAGGTGCAGTTTTATGTTACGTACAAGAACAGGTATACCGGGGAAAAAGAGGAATTTTTGAACCCTAACTACCCCTGGAACGACTCAACCTGGCTAGCCGACTGGATTTTTGTCAGCCAGCGTGTTGAGGATCCGAATCAGGATGAGATGACTTTAATGATTGAAGATACCGTTGGAAATGACTTGACCCAGAGTTTTCTGGATATTCCCGATTACCATTTCTTTGTTGTTGTCTATAACCTTGATGAAGCTAACCGCAAAGCCATGGACAGGCTTGAATCACTTTATCTGGCTGCCTCGGAAGTTGGATACTCCTTCATAGGGTTAACCAGTACATTACCTAAAGAGATCACTGAATTCAAAGCTGAAACAGGAGTTGATTTTGAATTCTATAACTCCGACGACGCAGTGCTGAAGAGCATGGTCCGCTCAAATCCCGGACTGATTCTCCTTAAAGATAGAGTTGTGATAAAGAAATGGCACTATAATGACTTTCCCACGTGGGAGCAAGTCAAGGTGAAATATATCGAAAAGTAGATGCTACGTTTTATCATCAAGCGTTTGCTTTACGGTATTCTTGTCCTGCTGGGGGTGATCGTGATTATCTTTTTCCTCTTCAACGTGCTGCCAGGGGATCCGGCCAGGATGATGCTGGGGCAGCGGGCCGACCTTGCATCCGTCGAGGCAATCAACAAAGATCTGGGTCTCGACAGATCACTTCCTGTCCGGTTTCTCGGTTACCTGAATGACCTCTCTCCGGTTTCCCTCCATAACCGTGTGGACTCATCAAACTACTGGTACCTTGATGAGCAAAAATATAGCTCTGCCGTTATACTGGTGCCCCTTGGAAAGAGTGCGCTGGTTTTTAAGAAGCCTTATCTCCGCAAGTCGTATCAATCGAAACGAAACGTCACGGATATTCTCTCAGAAGCCCTGATCAACACCCTGATACTGGCTATCGTTTCGATGGTATTTGCGATTCTATTTGGGATCGCCATAGGCATCCTATGTGCGTTGAAGAAGAATAGTATCACCGACCGCATCGCCCTGGTATTTTCCGTCCTCGGCATGTCTATCCCCTCATTTTTTGCCGCTATCCTTAATGCCTGGATTTTTGCTTTTGTGCTGGTCGACATCACCCATTTGAACATGGTAGGCAGCCTTTATTCGGTGGATGATCTGGGCCGTGGCGAATACCTCGATTTCAAAAACCTGATCCTCCCTGCGCTTACACTGGGTATCAGGCCGCTGGCGATCGTCGTTGAACTTACACGGAACTCCATGCTAGAGGTGCTGTCACAGGACTATATCCGCACAGCCCGAGCGAAAGGGTTAAGTAACTTCAGTATCGTCTTTAAACATGCACTCAAGAACGCACTAAACCCAGTGGTGACAGCCATTTCAGGATGGCTCGCCTCCCTACTTGCCGGCGCAGTGTTTGTGGAGTATGTTTTCGACTGGAAAGGGATTGGTGTAGTGATCGTCAACGCACTTGATAAATACGACTTTCCTGTCATCATGGGAGCAGTCCTTTTCATCTCAATCGTCCTGATCGTGATCAACATTCTGGTGGATATTGTTTATGGACTGTTGGATCCGAGAGTGCGCATTCAATAAAATAACAAGAATGAGCAAGAATAACGAATGCCAGGAATTCATGTCATTCGTCATTCATGTCATTCGTCATTAGGAATGGTTTCGCCGGGTTGTCTTGATGCTCTGAACAATGATCTTTAGCAATTCAGTCGTTTCCTGCTGCAGATACTCAATTTTGTCATAACAATATACATGGCTCTCGGCCAGGAGTTCCAGCCAATAGTTAGTTTCGTCCAACTCCTCTTCCACTACTTTCATCTTGTTTACAAAATCCCTGTTTGAGCTCGATCGGCAGGCCGCTCTATAATTTGCCCCAACGGAGGTGCCTGATCTAACTACTTGTCTGCCTATTACTTGCGACCCATACAGTTTAGGTAAATCATTTGTCAAGTGGAGAATTTGAAGCGCCAGCGCTTTTGTTCTTTGTTTGATATCGTCTCCTTTCATACTGTTTTATGCATTAATCAGGAAAAAAGGGAAAAGGTTATATGCCATATGATAAAAAGTTATCAACATTCCTGTCATTTTCCTTTATCTTTGCCCACATTCTTAAACTTAATCTACTATGCGTACCAAGCTTGTTGCTGGCAACTGGAAGATGAATAAAACATTTCAGGAAGCCGAGGACCTGACTGCACAAATCACGGAAGCTGTAGAGAAACTGAACTTAGCCAACGTCGAAGTGATCCTGTGCCCACCTTCGCCTTTCCTTGAGATGGTATTGGACTTGACCGACGAAACTCATGTAGCTGTGGGAGCTCAGAATATCAACGATCACGAATTCGGTGCTTATACCGGCGAAATTTCTGCTCCCATGTTACGATCTATGGAGGTTGAGTATTGTATCATCGGCCATTCGGAACGGAGAAAACAGTTTAACGAATCAAATGAACTTCTTGCCTTGAAAGTTAATTCGGCACTTAGATTCGGCATTGCTCCAATATTCTGTTGCGGAGAGATTCTGCCTGAACGGGAAGCCGGAAACCACTTTAAGGTTGTAAAAAGTCAGTTGGAGGAGTCACTCTTTCATCTTGAAGAGAAGGACTTTCGTAATGTCGTCATTGCTTACGAACCGGTTTGGGCTATCGGGACTGGTGTCACCGCCACTCCGGAACAGGCACAGGAGATGCATGCCTATCTTCGCCAATCCATCGCTTTAAAATATGGGGAGCGGGTTGCACAGGATACAATCATCCTGTATGGCGGGAGTTGCAATGCTACTAATGCATTCGTATTATTTTCCCAACCCGATGTGGATGGAGGTCTGGTCGGTGGAGCATCGCTAAAGGCGGAGGAGTTTGTGGAGATCGTTAAAAATGCCATGAATGCGCAGGAATGACGAATGCCAGGAATAAGCTGGACGTGTTGGTTACAGTAGTTTTTCAACGAGAAGGCTGACGACTTCAATCAGGATCAACAGGATGATGATCCACTCCAGGAAGGCATTCTTTCTGTGAAGGGTTAAGCTGGTAAATAGTTCAAGATTATCGGTGATGATCTTGATGTCGTCCTGAATGTTTCGCGTTCTTGCCTGCAAGTAAAATTCCTTCTTCATTCCCTGATCAATTTTATGCAGGTGTTCATTATCCCAGGCTATCTGAGGCATGTCAAAGATATACAGATTGTCTGCTATTCTGTTCTTAATATTCAACGCCCTTCCTATAAACATCTTCAGCTTCAACCAGCTGATCTTAAAATTTCCGTATTTTTCCAACTGCAACGTATAGTTCTGGATATCTTCCAGCAGTTTCCCTGTTTGGTTTGAATAATAATTCAATGCAACGGATTGAGAAATATTCAGCATGATCAGTTTGATAGATGCCGGATCCGCCTCCCCAATGGTGATGTGGTTGAATCCTATTTCAAAAGAACCCGGTTTGATCTGAATGTCATACTCTTCCTGGATGTTACCTTCTATGTCTTTTATGCTGAATTCCTGGATCTGCTTCAACAACTTCTCTATCTCCGTTTCATCATATCCTGAAAAACAGGCAATACCGTATTTGAACAGGTAGAGGTATTGATCCATCTCATTCCAGGAAAAGTAATCGTTGGAATCAACCTGCGGCACTTTCCCGGAATGGGCTTGAATAAACCTTTTCAGATCAATATGTTCGCTGATTTGAAAAGCAACAATTTTCATCGTTTTCATCCTCAAAGATACCGTAAAAATCCATATTGTAATACGATCTGTTGACTCCCATTCTTTCCGTACCTTTGCATGCATGACCGGATCAGAAGGCATAAACAGCATTCCACCCACTTATCTCTTGCTTGAAATAACATTTCAGCCTGTTTCTCCCGGATGGTCGGATATCCTGATCGCTGAACTGGCAGAGATCGGGTTCGACAGCTTTAACGAAGAGGAAACTATGCTGTTGGCATATATCCCGGAAGCGGATTTTGACGAAATGGCGATTCATGATGTGGTACAAAAGTATCCTGAACTGAGAGACCTTTTCTGGCGTGTTACCCGGATACCGGAAGAGAACTGGAACGCAATCTGGGAAAACTCCTATGAGCCGGTTCTCATTGCCGGACGATGCTACATTCGTGCTCCGTTTCATCCACCGCTTAAAGCCATGAGCCATGAGGCACAAGGGACGAAGGTCGAGGGTCGGGGGTCATGGGTCATGGGTCGGGGCGTAGATCGTCCGGCATCCGGCATCCGGCATAGTTATCATTGCGAGGCGCGGAGCGACGCGGCAGCGGTATCCGTTTTCGAAATTGTCATCGAACCAAAGATGTCGTTCGGCACCGCCCACCATGAAACTACCTCCTTGATGATTGAATCCCTGCTTGAAGAAGATGTAACAAATAAGGCGGTTCTTGATATGGGTTGTGGCACCGGAGTATTAGCAATTCTCGCTTCAAAAATGGGCGCCGGCCTCGTAGTCGCTATCGATTTTGATGAACGTGCCGTTGATAATGCAATCGAAAATGTAGCGAAGAATAATACAGGAACCATTGACGTTATTAAGGGGGATTCTTCTGATATTCCGAAAGAACCCTTTGATGTCATACTCGCAAATATCAATCGAAATACATTGATAGAACAGATTCCTGTTTATGCAAATACATTAGGGGCAGGAGGGAGGCTCTTCCTGAGTGGATTTTATACAGAAGACCTTCCTTCGATTGAAGGGCATGCTTTGGCGTTTGGTTTAAGATTGACCGATTCCCGTAGTAAAAACAACTGGATTATAGCCAAATTCAACAGATGAAAAGAGTTGCCAGGTTTCGAATTGTTCTTACTTTTTTTCTCACGGGTATCATCATCGTCTTGAATGCTCAACAACTGAAGAATTTCTCAAGTGATTCAACCAAATTTATCGGTGAACTGAATCAACTCTTCTTACAGCTCAGTAAAAATGACAAGAAAATTGTTGAAGGAACCATGGTCCCTTTTATACAGCATTGGGAGTCAGAACACTTTGACGCGGCAAAGAAAAAGTCAATCTATTCGGTATGCAACAAGATGCTAAAAAAACGAATGCGTGCCTTTCCCGATTTCTATAATTATTTAACTGCCCTGAATCTCACATGTGAAATGCATCTATCCGATCAGTTATTTGTTGACTGGTCTGCCGTATTGATATCGTTGGCTGAGGAGAAATACACCCGGCATTTTCTGGGTTTCGTCGAGTTCAGTATATCCCTTTTTAAGGATGACATGCTTTATCAATCTGCTTCTGCAGCCTGGAAACTGGAAATGCCAAACTACAGGTTCCTCAATGATTCAGTGCCCATAGTGGAGGTCTTTCCCACCGATATCATTTGTTATTCCAATCGCGATAGCCTGACAATCTTTAATACACAGGGTCTTTATTTTCCCCTTTCTACAAGGTGGGATGGACATGGGGGCAGGATTGACTGGCAGCGGGCCGGCCTTGACCCTGCCAACGTGTTTGCGAACCTGAACGATTACCATATCCAGATGAAGTTCTCAAAATATGAAGCCGACTCGGTTGAATTTTTAAACAAAGAGTATCTTCCGGCACCACTAATCGGTCGTATTATAGACAAGATTCAGGCGGATGTAAATGAGGAGAAAGCTTCCTATCCCAGGTTTTACTCCTACGAAGGGTTTATCGGGATCCAGGATATATTCAAAAACATTGATTATATGGGGGGATTCTCCATGGAGGGAAGAAAAGTAGTTGGATTTGGCCTGAATAAGCGGGATGCGGAGTTGGTCTTTAAGCGTGATGACCAGGAGTTTGTGACTGCAAGGTCCAAAACGTTTATTATCCGTCCCGATCGGATCAACTCAAGCAATGCATCCGTGACGATTCATTACGACAAGGATTCGATCTACCATCCCGGATTGGTACTCAAATACATGGATGAAACAAAGGAACTTTCACTTAACAAGGATGAACGGATGGCCTTAATAATTCCCTGGTTTGACACCTATCATAAGATTGAGATCTATAGTGAAGCGCTGTTCTGGAAAATGAAGGAACCTAAGATCAATTTTGAGATGATGCGTGGTCTGAGTACCTCCAGTAAGGCGACGTTCGAATCAAGCAATTACTATTCGCTCCAACGGTATGAAAAACTTCAGGGGATTGATGTGATGAATCCGCTTCAGGTCATCAAAATGTTCACTGAAAGGAGGAATTCCCGTGAGTTTACATTAGAAGCGTTAGTGGAATACTGGAGGATGCCTCCTGCCCAGGTTGAATCGGAGTTGCTGCTTCTGAGCGCCAAAGGATTTTTAATATACGATCAGGATGATAAAAAAGCGATAGTCAAAGATAAGTTAATCCATTATGTGAATGCAAATCATGAAAAGACTGACTACGACGAAATCGTGTTCTCATCAGAGGTTGAAGGGAAAAGCAATGCAGTGCTTAACCTCGATAATTTTGATCTTAAACTACAGGGGATTCCCGGTGTATTTCTGTCTGATTCCCAACACGTATACGTTGAGCCCCGAAACCAGGAACTGATCCTGAAAGAAAACCGGAATTTTCTTTTTTCGGGGAAGGTTGAAGCCGGTCTCTTTGATTTCTACGCCGATAGCTGTTCATTCGATTATGAAAAATTCAGGCTCAACATGCCCGCTATCGATACCCTTGAATTTTATGTGATCAGCCGAAAGATCGATCCCAAAACCGGGCGTTATCCGATGAAGAAAGTTCAAACAGCACTCAGTGACCTGAGTGGTTTTCTTCTTATCGATGACCCAGGGAATAAGGCAGGTTTAAAGAATTTTCCGGAGTACCCCATCTTTACTAATCAGGATACTGCCCGTGTTAACTGGGAAAAGCCTTATATCCATCAGGGAGTGTATGATAAGGAACGGTTCTATTATGAAGTACTTCCTTTCACCTTAACAAGCCTGGATTATATCGATGCCGACAGCCTGCAGTTTGATGGGAAACTTATTTCCGCAGGCATCTTCCCTGAGATTCCCGAACCCCTAAAAGTGCGTCCCGACTTCTCTCTTGGCTTTGAACGATATACCGAGGCCAATGGCTATCCGACATATGGAGGAAAGGGAAACTTTGTTTCGAAAATAGATCTCAGCAATAAAGGGTTGCAAGGTGATGGGCAACTCTACTACTTGAATTCCACCACTGTATCGGATCACTTCATCTTTTATCCCGACAGCATGAAAACGCTCGCCCGCGGTTTCCGGGCTATGGAGCAAATTGCTGCTGTTGAATACCCTTCGGTGAACGCCGATAGCGTCAACGAGTTTTGGGTTCCATACCAGGACTCCATGAGCATTAGCTCTACCGTCAGGAATATGATGATGTATGACAACGAATCGCTTTTTAAAGGGACTCTTGGCTTAACCCCGGGTGGACTCAGTGGTTCCGGGACGGTGAGAGTCGAAGACGCTGAGATGGATTCAAAGGGATTCAGTTTCCAGCAACACACCTTTGATGCGCTTATTGCCAACTTCCGGATAAAATCTTACGACCTGAATGCGCTGGCGATTTCAACCCAAAACTACCGAACCCACTTCGATTTTGAAGAACGAAGGGGCGAATTTCGTTCCAACCTTGGAATCTCAAAAATGGAGTTTCCGATAAACAAGTACATCTGTTCCATGGACCGTTTCGATTGGATGATTGATTACGAAGAGATCGTACTGACGAATGAAGAGAATCAGCGCTATGCGATTCCTGACAACCTCAGCCTCTCCCAACTGATTGATGTGGGCTATACCGGAACTGAGTTTATCTCAGTCCACCCCAAACAGGACTCCCTTCGTTTCTTCGCACTTCGGGCGCGATTTAATATCCGAACGAATGTGATCAATGCCGAAGAGGTTAAAATTATTAAGGTAGCTGATGCCGCAATCTATCCCGACAGCGGAAAGGTTGAGATCCTGAAGAATGCAGAGATGAGACAGCTTACAAACGCCAATATCATTGCCAATACAAGTACCAGGGAGCATAGTTTCTATGACGCCTCTGTAAAGATTCTTGGGCGAAAGCGATATACCGGATCAGGGACCTATGATTACATAGACCGGATAGGCAGTCACCAGCAGATATCCTTCGATAAAATATCAGTTGATACTTCAGGGAACACGGTTGGAACTGGAATGATCTCTGATTCGGCCGACTTCATGCTCAGTCCGGAATTAGCTTATACAGGGAGTGTCAAGTTGGATGCGCCGATCAAGGCGTTAACCTTTACGGGTGCTTTCAAACCCAAGGTAGAGTGCTATAACCTGGGGACTAACTGGGTGAAATTTTCAGCCAGGGTTGATCCTGACCACGTGAAGCTTCCGGTCTCCGATCCTCCTCAGAACCGGAGCTCTGAGAAGTTGTTTCTGGGTCTGGCCTACTCAAATACCGAAAATGTGATCTATCCTGCATTTTTTACTCCACGGAGAAGCTTCAGTGATACCATTATGATCACTGCTTCAGGAATTATGGAGTACATGATTCCCATCTCCACCTACCAGATTGGGGTGCCCGATACCAGTGGTAATCTGACTACGACGGGTTCTAAAGTATCACTCAATACTTACAATTGTATGATGCGTTCGGAAGGAAAGATAAACCTGGGGTTTACTTCCGGCCCCATGAAGATGGAGAGTTATGGGACGATGGATTACTATATTCTTCCGGATTCAACATCCCTGCGGTTGGCAATGATCTTTGATTTTCCTTTTGAACAAGGGGTCACGGAGAGGATCAGAACACAGATGACATCCACAAACCTTCCGGGGATACAACTGTTCAACTCCCCGTTTACTTTTGTTTTCAACGAACTGACTTCCGAAAAAGACCGCGATAAGCTTAAATCGGAACTTGAAACTGTTGGCAGGTTTAGGAAATTTCCGGAAACCATGACAAAGACATTGATCATTGCAGATGTAAAAATGAGTTATGATACGCTTTCCCGCTCATTCATCTCTAGTGGCCCTATTGGGATTGGCTCTATTCAGGATGGCATGGTGAACCGTTATCTCAACGGAAAGATCGAGATGACCAGGAAAAGGAACGGCGATGAATTCACTTTCTATCTGGAGATATCTCCCAATGATTGGTACTTTTTCAACTACCGAAATAATGTGATGCAGTTTATCTCATCCGATCTTGACTTGAATGATAAGATCAGAGAGGCACAACTGAGTAACAGCGAGCGAAAACGACTTAACAAAGCATGGCGTGGATACCGGTATACACTAGCGACCGAAAGGAAGAAGCGTGATTTTATCCGACGCTTTGGATTGGGAGAAGAATGAGGGAGGTGAGAGGTGAGAGGTGAGAGGTGGACTAGCTGAGATTTGGAAATTGGAACTTGGAATTTGGGACTTAGAACTTAGCATATGGAATGGCTTGAAATCGTTCTTCTGATCATCTTCGCCTATCTCCTTGGAGCGATTCCTACATCGGTTTGGGTTGGTAAAGCGTTTTATCACATTGACGTCAGGGAGCATGGCAGTGGGAATGCCGGAGCGACCAATACCATTCGGGTTCTAGGCTATACAGCCGGGATTCCTGTCCTGCTGTTTGACGTGTTCAAGGGGTGGCTGGCCGTACAATTGGTTGGATGGATTTCATTCCCAGATATTTATGTCGAAAGTTTGACTTACATCAAGATTGGGTGTGCCATCGCTGCTGTACTTGGTCATATATTTCCGATTTACGCCGGATTTCGTGGAGGCAAAGGAGTAGGGACTTTGGCAGGTGTAGGATTGGCGCTCTATCCCATTGCCTTACTCGTTGTGCTCGGAATCTTCATTCTTGTACTGGCCATGACCAGATATGTCTCACTTTCATCAATCGTTGGAGCAATTTCCTTCCCATTCGTGGTCTATTTTATCACCGGTGAGCGTAATGTCGCAATGTTGGGACTGGCACTTTTTGTGGCATTGTTTATCTCCCTGACACACCAAAAAAACATCAAACGGCTTCTGAAAGGAGAGGAAAACAGGTTTAATTTCCGACGGAAGAAAAGTTAAGAAACGATATTAACCAATGGATTCATCAGTTGGTTATCAAAACGGATTTTTGTATATTTGAGCGAATTTTTAAAACTTTATCCCTATGAAATTTATCATCTCGAGCTCACTCCTGCTAAAGAATCTGCAGGCCATAATCGGTGTGATCAATAGCAATAACACCCTGCCCATCCTTGACGATTTCTTGTTTGAACTGAAGGAAGAAGGACTGAAAGTGACCTCTTCGGATCTCGAGACTACCATGAGTGTCAGCATGAAACCCGATCGGGCTGAAGAGCCTGGCAGCGTTGCAATTCCTGCCAAGATTCTGGTGGATACACTGAAAACGTTCCCTGATATTCCACTCTCTTTCACCATCAACGACACAAACCAATTAATTGAGATCTCAGCTGGCGAGGGGAAATATAAACTTTCGGGCCATAAAAGTGATGAATATCCCAGGACTCCTGCTCTTGAAGAGACAACATCCATTGAATTGCCTTCCGACCTCCTGGGAGAAGCGATCAACAAGACTCTCTTTGCTACTGGGAACGATGAACTGAGATTGGTTCTCTCCGGCGTTTTCTGTGAACTCTCGCCTGATGACATTACCTTTGTGGCAACGGATGCACATAAGTTGGTTAAGTACAAGCGCACTGATGCTAAGTCGAATGATTCGGCGAACTTCATTCTGCCAAAAAAACCGCTCAACCTGCTGAAGAATATATTAAGTGCGCAGGATGTTCCGGTTAAATTGGAGTACAATAAAGCTAACGCATTTTTCTCCTTCAGCAACATTGAACTGGTGTGCCGACTGATCGATGGCAAATACCCGAACTATGAGGCTGTTATCCCGACAAATAATCCGAACAAACTCACTATCGACCGGATATCACTCCTTACTTCAATCCGTAGGGTATCGATTTTTGCGAATCAATCAACTCACCAGATTAGGTTCAAGATTTCAGGCAAAGAATTGGTGCTCTCGGCAGAGGATATCGATTTTTCCAATGAAGCCAAAGAGCGCTTAACATGTGCTTACGAAGGCGATGATATGGAGATTGGGTTCAACTCTAAATTCATGGTTGAGATGTTGAATAATGCCGAAACCGATGAAGTACTGATCGAGATGTCTGCTTCCAATCGGGCAGGCATCCTGCTTCCGGTTAATAATGAGAATAAAGAGGAAGATATCCTGATGCTGGTGATGCCGGTGATGCTGGCGAAATGATAACCGTCATGGAAGGGCGACCGGTCGGTCGCCCAAAAAAAAGGCGGCCCGAAGGTCGCCTTTTTTTGCATCAATTGTAATAAAACTATGCTTTCTTTACATTGATTGCTTTCTTACCACGTTGGTCTTCTGTAATATCAAACACAACATCGTCGTTTTCCTGAATCTTGTCGATGATACCGCTGACATGAACAAAGAGGTCTTTTTGACTTTCGTCATCAATGATGAAACCGAAACCTTTTCTCTCATTGAAAAATTTTACTTTACCTGTTGACATAATAGTATTATATTAAAATGATTAACAAGCAAAGGTACAACTAATTTAATAAACAGGAAATTATTTAAATATTTTCATCATTGTTTGGTCGCATGCTGTGCATCGACAACAGCAATCGTTGTCATGTGAACAATCTCACGCACACTGCATTCCAGAGGAACAACATGGATTGGTTTGCTCATCCCCATGAGAATGGGGCCAATGGCATCAGTGCCTCCTATTTCCTGCATGATCTTATAGGCTGCATTGCCGGAGCTTAAGTTTGAGAATATTAATACATTGGCATCATGGTTGGCAATCTTTGAGAAAGGAAACTTGGATTTGCGTAGCTCCCTATTTAGCGCAAAGTTTGCCTGCATTTCTCCGTCGACAAGCAAATCCGGATAATTTTTATGCAAATACTGTGTGGCTTGTCGAACCCTAACAGGTCCCTGGGTGTGTTCTGAGGCTTTGACCGAGCCAAAATTGGAAAAGGAGACCATCGCGATGACAGGTTCTATATTGAACCGACGAATCGTTTCTGCCGTTAGTAATGCAGTGTCTGCCAGTGTTTTCCAGTCGGGATCCAGGTTGACAGTCGTATCTGCAAAGAAATAGGGACCTTTTTTAGTTACCAAAATGTACATGCCTGAAACACGGTTTAAATCTGACCTCGGGCCGATGAGTTTTAGTGCAGGTCCCATTACTGCTCCATATTCACTGGTAATACCTGAAACCATCGTATCAGCTTCACCCGTTTCGACCATCATAATCCCGAAATAATTCCTGTCAAATGTTAGTTCATAAGCTTCATCCTTCGTTATCCCTTTTCGCTGGCGTTTTTGCCAGATTAACTCTGCAAACCTTTCTCTGCGCGCCTCTTCTTCTTTCCCCCTGGGGTCAATGATAGTAACACCGTTGAGGTCCAGATGGTTCTCTGCAATGATTTGTCGGATCTGCTCCTCATCCCCAAGCAGGATGGGTTTGGCGATCCCTTCGTGAAACACCTCATTGGCTGCTTTCAGGATCTTTAAATTAGCTCCTTCCGGATATACGATCCGTTTGGGGTCGAGTTTGGCCTTAAGGGTAATTCCACGCAGGAGTTGGTTCTCCAGGCCAAGCCTACGGCTTAGTTCGGATTTATACACATCCCAGTCGGCGATTGGTTTCCGCGCCACACCGGAATCCATAGCCGCTTTGGCCACCGCCGGAGCAACAGTAGTGATTAATCTGCTATCCAATGGTTTGGGGATGAAATATTCACGACCAAAGACCAGGTTCTTCACATTGTAAGCTTCACTAACATTCTCTGGCACATCTTCTTTCGCAAGTTTTGCAAGAGCATAAACGGCGGCTATTTTCATCTCTTCATTGATACAGGTAGCTCTCACATCCAGGGCTCCCCTGAAAATAAATGGGAATCCCAGAACGTTGTTTACCTGGTTCGGGTAATCCGAACGTCCGGTTGACATAAACACATCGCTTCGTGCATCCATGGCCTCTTCGTATGTAATCTCCGGATCGGGATTGGCCATAGCAAATACAATGGGGTTTTTCGCCATCGATCGGACCATCTCTTTGGAAAGCACATTTTTAGCGGATAAGCCCAGAAATACATCCGCGCCATCCATAGCCTCTTCCAGGGTATGGATATCCCTGTCAGTGGCAAAGAGTTGTTTGTATTTATTCAAGTCTGTTCTGTCTTTATGCAAAACACCTTTGGTATCAAGCATGACGATGTTCTCTTTTTTTGCGCCAATGGAGACGAGAAGGTTGGTACAGGCGATGGCAGCTGCACCGGCTCCATTCACTACAATTTTAACTTCCTCCTTCTTTTTACCAGCTAATTCTATTGCATTAATCCATCCTGCAGCCGTGATGATCGCAGTTCCGTGCTGATCATCATGCATGATTGGGATTTGCAACTCTTTTTTTAATCTCTCTTCAATTTCAAAACATTCGGGCGCTTTGATATCTTCCAGATTGATCCCTCCAAATGTAACAGCAATCTGTTTTACGGTTTCAACAAACTTATCGACCTCTCTTGTTTCGATTTCAATATCAAACACATCGATATCAGCGAAAATCTTGAATAGCAATCCTTTCCCTTCCATCACAGGTTTCCCTGCATCAGCGCCGATATTCCCCAACCCAAGAACAGCTGTTCCGTTGGAAATGACTGCGACTAAATTTCCTTTTGAAGTATATCTGTAGATATCGTCCGGTTGTTTTTCAATCTCCAAACAAGGGAACGCAACCCCCGGAGTGTAGGCAAGCGAAAGATCCCGTTGTGTTCTGTGTGGCTTTGTAGGAATAACCTCGATTTTCCCGGGTCGACCATTTTCGTGATACTTGAGTGCATCTTCTTTTGTAATCTTTGCCATGGTTTCGTTAATTATTTCACAAAGCTAAGAATTAATTAGATATTGCTGGTAATATTAAGAAGAATCTTTTAACATTTAGCTCATAAGACGGATCATTCTGACACCAGGCGGTTCTATCCGGATCTGGAAAAAGCCTTCAACCTGCCCATGGTTTGGATGGGGAGATCAACGCCCATGACGAGCCATTAAAAGCATCATAGCTAAGCCAATCAGAACATTTATTTTTATCGAAAGGGGTATTTGTTGGTAATAGGTAAAGGAAGGAAAACTTGGGATTCAGGCATATAATTTGTACCTTCGCATTTCGCAATAATATTCCACAAAACTATCTCGAATCGCTGTAAAGTATGATAGAAACGAATCGTTTATTAATTGAATTATCAAAGGAGAAGCTTCTGGAAGAAATGTGGAATGCTGCTCCTGTGATAAAAGGCATCCTGGTAAACAGTGAAGACCCGGAAAGAGGCAGGGATAAATTCTTTCATTACCTCAACGACCTGGAGCGAAGTTATTTTAATATCTATACGGATAGACCATACATCCTGCACCAGACGGAAAAGAACCAGGCGAAAGAGTGTATCCGGGTGCTGAAAAATATCATTCGGACAGAAAATGAGGATATCACTGGCTTTTCAGCATTCATGGTGCTATACAAGTTAGCACAAAACCATACCGATATTCTGTCTTCGGTAAGAAAAGGCTTTCTTGCCGAATTTCTCTACCTCTTTCGTGGTATAAGTGGTGACCTGATCATTGCTGATAAGGTAGATCTGTTCGATTCAACCGGGCAGACTGCCGGAAAAGCCAGATCAAAGATCCTCGATCGCTATGCTAAGATTCTGGCGAATAACTTTTCCAGGATGAAATGCGGCCTCGATCCGGAGATCATCGAAAAAAGGGTGAAGCTGAAAACCAAGATCCTGAACTATTTCGGCGCCAGTGAAGGAGATTGGTCAAACTATAAGTGGCAGCTCAGGTATGTCATTAAAGATCTGAAAACACTGCAGGATCTGGTCTCACTGAACGAAGATGAGATCAGGGGGCTTGAAATGGCTAAAAAATACGGCATCCCGTTTCACATAACCCCTTATTACTTGACTCTCTTTAATGAAGAAGGAAGAAATAAAACCGACGAAGGTGTCCGATCTCAGGTGATCCCCAGCGCCACCTATTGCGAAAACGTCAGACAGAACCAGATCGAGAAGTGCGATATGGATTTTATGGGAGAACGGTCAACAAGCCCCATTGATGCCATTACCAGACGTTATCCGCAGGTAGTAATCCTGAAGCCACTGGATACCTGTCCGCAGATTTGTGTCTATTGCCAGCGCAACTGGGAGATCAAGGATCTTGATGAAGCCAAGATCACTCAAGAGAAGATCCGGGATGCGATAAACTGGATCCGGGAAGATAAATACATCACTGAAGTCCTGATCACCGGAGGAGATCCAATGACGCTGAACAACAGGATCCTTTTGCAGATTATTAATTCCGTTGCTGAAATTGATCATGTGGAACGGATCAGGATCGGAACTCGGACACTGGTCACCCTGCCATGCCGATGGGATCAGGAGTTTATCGACAAATTGGCCAAATACAACCGTCTGGGGAAACGGGAGGTCTGCATTGTTACCCATATCGAATATGCAACAGAGATCACTCCGGAGGTTCTTCCCGTGATCGATCGGATTCGTAAAGCGGGAATCAGCATCTACAATCAACTGGTATTCACCTATTACAACAGCAGAAAGTATGAGTTATGCTATATCAGGAAAATGTTGAAACTTTCAGGGATCGATCCGTATTATACATTCAATATGAAAGGGAAAGAGGAGACGATTGATTTCAGGGTACCCATTGCCCGGGTTCAGCAGGAACGGAAAGAAGAAGCAAGGATGCTCCCCGGATTGGTCAGAACGGATGAACCGGTATTCAATGTGCCGAAACTCGGAAAATCGCACTTGCGGGCCTGGCAGGACCATGAGCCGGTGATGATCACTCCCGGAGGCGAGCGGATCTACCGCTTCTACCCATGGGAATCAAGGATCGCTATCGTCGATGATTACCTCTATACCGATGTCTCTGTCTACGATTACCTGAAACGGCTTCACGAAGACGGGGAGGATATCAGCAATTACCAGTCGATTTGGTACTACTTCTAATTATTTAAAATCATTCAAAATAATTATTCATATCGCAAGTTTATAATATATTTGTAGTCCCATATCTAAATACTTTCAACTTATGCAGGCCCGGATCTGGCAGTTCAATATCATGATGATAGCCACCTTAATGCTTTTCAGCACTATGGGTGTTGCAATCTATCATCATATCTGCGGATGTCCTGTCCCCATGGTTCAGTCCGCAAAGATATCTGATGACGGACACTCCTGCTGTGGGACACAAGCGACTTTCCCCGTTGCAAAAGGATGCAACGACAAGGACCATGCAACATGTGATTCAAAGCACCACAAGGGATGCAAAAACGAGGTAAAATATCTTAAGGCACCCATTATTTCTACGATGCCGGTCGAAGAACTGGCTGTTGCTGAAGTGTCGTTTGAGATGCCGGATTACCTGATGCCTGATGCCGGAATATCCGATGAATCCCTTTGTCCAAAGCCACTGATCCATTCCTATGTTTTACCTCCGCGTGCGGGTGGGTCCCTCGTAATCCTCCTTAATTCCATCAAAATTCCCTTCCCGGAAGATCTTGCTTAAGTCACACTGATTTCTCGGTGTGATCCCTTTGTCGCCTTTGCGCCTTCGCTGAAGCATCAGCGCAAGCGTTGTGGGTACTTAGTCGCCGTTGTGGTTAATTCTTTTACCACGAAGGTCACGAAAGATGCCACAAAGGATGCCAAGAAAATATAATCAGTTCTGCAATTTAATCGAGTGAATATGAGTATAATACGATTTGCCTTAGTCGCCTTTTTAAGCGTTGGATATTGGTTTGCCCCCCATCTTTCGGCTCAACCTATCCGTGGATTTGTTTATGAGAAGAGTGAACAGAAGAAAAAACAGCCGTTAGTGGGAGTTAACGTTTACTGGGAGAGAACCACACAGGGAACTGTCACGGATGCCAGCGGAAATTTTTCCATAGATAAAAGTGGAATTAACACCCCGCGTCTTATCTTTAGCCTTCTTGGATATGCCAGGGATACTATTTTAATTACGTCAACGAAAAAAAACCTTGACATGGAGATGTATCCAAACGAGCAATTGCTCGGAGAGGTCGTCATTCAGGGAAAACGTGATGATTCCTTTGTTTCCAAACTGAACCCGAGATATACACAGGTTATTACAACTGGTGAGTTGCAGCGGGCTGCCTGCTGCAATCTTGCAGAGAGTTTTGAAACCAACGCCTCCGTTGATGTCTCCTACAGCGATGCTATAACGGGAGCGAAACAGATCAGCCTCCTGGGGCTTTCCGGACTTTACAGCCAGGTCATGACCGAGAACATCCCCCTCATCCGGGGACTCGCCTCTTCCTATGGCCTTAGTTATATTCCGGGTCCCTGGATGGAGTCGATCCAGGTGGCAAAGGGTTCTTCCTCGGTGGTTCAGGGATATGAGTCCATCACCGGTCAGATCAATGTCGAATACAAGAAGCCGGAGAACAGCGAGAAGCTTTATCTGAATGCTTATGGCAACAGCAACCTGCGTTTTGAACTAAATGGAAACGGCGCTATCAAGATCAACGACAAATTGAGTACAATGCTACTAATCCACGGAAGCAATCTTTCGCATAAATTCGACAGGAATGCCGACGGATTTATGGATACTCCGCTTTCGACAACCCTCATGGCGATGAACCGCTGGGACTATATTAACAATGGAAAATACATTTCACGATTGGCAATAAAGTACCTGTATGAAGAGAGAAATGGGGGCCAGATGGCTTTTGACCGGGATCATTTTGAATTTGATACTGCCGGAATTTCCAACGGCAGCAAGGCATATGGCGTAAACATCACAACCAACAGACTCGAAGGATTCTGGAAAAACGGCTTTTTTATCGGATCCTCGGGAAACACCAGCATCGGGTTGATCGTTTCAGGCATCCACCACGACCAGGATGGATTTTATGGCATCAACAGGTATAACGGGCGGGAGCAAATGCTCTATTCCAACCTGATCCTCACCACCCTGTTCAGGGATAACCGGCACCGCATCTCGACCGGATTGAGCTATTCCCTCGATGATTACAGGGAGTCCTATGCTCAGAACCAGCTGACCTATTTGTACCAGGTTACCTCCGATACCAGTAACGGAGCATTATTCAGGCTGGTTGACGATACCCTGGTCCATTACAACCAGAACAGGTCGGAGCAGGTAGCAGGTGGTTTCTTCGAGTATACTCTCGATCTGCATGAGAAGTTTGTGATGATTGCAGGGATCCGTGCCGATTACAACAACCTTTACGGATGGCTGGTCACTCCGCGGCTTCATCTTCGGGCGCAGATCAATAAAAAAACGATTTTAAGGGGGTCAATCGGAAAGGGATACAGAACACCTAACATTTTGGCTGAAAATACCAACCTTTTTATGAGTCAGCGAAAGCTGCACATTGCTCCAGATCTGAAGCAGGAAGCCGCATGGAACTACGGATTGAATTTTTCGTCAGAATTTCAACTTTTCGGACGGAAAGCCGATTTTGCGTTTGACATGTACTATACCACCTTCCAGCATCAGGTCATTGTGGATGTGGACAGCATTCCAACCGATGTTTTCTTCTACAACCTCGATGGAAGGTCGTTTGCCTTCTCTGCACAGGCACAGCTAACGGTAAGGCCTCTGGAACGTCTTTCGGCATTGCTTGCGTTCCGGATGAATGATGTACGGGTAACGGAAGGAGGGCAGCTGAAACAGAAGGCAATGGTGAATGCTTTCAAGGGATTGATCAGTCTCTCCTATGCAACGAAGTTTGAAAAGTGGAAGTTCGATCTCACAGGCCAGATCAATGGACCGGCACGGCTTCCCGATACCCAGCAGATGCCTCTATCTCTGCGGCGACCCGGATACTCTCCGGCATGGTTTAACCTTCTCGCGCAGGTGACGAAAAAATTCAAGCGATTTGAAATCTATCTCGGTGGGGAGAACCTGACAAATTTCCGCCAGTTAGACCCGATCGTGGAATACTGGCTCCCATACCATACACACTTTGACGGCTCCATGGCCTGGGGACCTGTCACAGGGATCATGATCTATGCAGGGGTGAGGTATACCCTTAAGTAATTACGAATGACGATATATGAGATCTATGATGTAAAAATGCAGGATGCAAGATGCAGAATAATTGCGATGGACGCAGTAAATAAAATAACGGGAACTAAACATGGAAATGCTATGAAAATAATTATGAAAATCGTGTTAACAGGATTAATCCTGTTTTTTGTCTCACTGCAGGAAGGAATGGGACAGGAGAATAAGAAGCTCGATACCATCACGATCCAGACATCGGCAGTTTGCGGCCAGTGCAAGGACCGAATAGAGCAAGGCCTCGCATTTGAAAAAGGAGTCAAAAGTGCTACCCTGGATGAAAAGACCAAAAAGGTGAAGGTCACGTTTAATCCGGCAAAAACGAACCTGGATACTATCCGGATCGCCATTTCAAAACTTGGATATGATGCCGATGAGATATCTGCGGATCCGAAAGCTTACGCAAAACTGCCTCCCTGCTGCAAGAAAGACCAGACGCCGCATTGAGGTAAGACGTAAGACGTAAGACGTAAGACGTAAGTGGTGAGATGCCTGATACCGGATTCCTTATTCCTTATTCCTCATCCTTAAGGGTTTGGTTGTGAGAAATTTCTTCCGATCCTTTTTGCAGATCTTTTTTAAGGCCATCCTTCCGGTAATCAAACCGGAGGGGAGGCCTCCTCCGGGAGCTGCCCAGTGGCCCACCTGGTAAAAATTACTTAATCCGGGAAGGGTCATCAGGTTTCGTTGGCTGAGGGATTTACGGTCCATCAGCCATCCCTCATAGGAGCCACACCAGTTTCCGGTATACCGGACGAATGTGTTGGGTGTAGCTACATCGATCACCTCAATCTGTTCCCTGAAACCAGGATAGAATTCGTTGATGTTTTCGATGACGGCATCCGCTATCCGCTTTTTCTCTGCAGCATAGGCTCCCTGGTCATTCTTGAGTTCCTGCCAGTACTCAAAATTCGTATTGAGCATGAAGGTAAAGATAGATTTCCCATGAGGCATCAGCGTAGGGTCCATCGTATAATTGCGGAGGTATAGTGATGTGACCTCCTCTTTCCCGATGTGGAAGGGTTTTTTAATCTCCAGGTTCAGGCTAAAAGGCTCAGTTGAATAATCGGCTGCAACCCCGAGTGAGATATAGACAAGGGGAGGAAAGAGAATATACTCAGAGTAGGCTTTAACGACAGCCGGACTGGTGTACTTTCCATTCAGCCAGTTGAAGATCGTGGTATGGCCATCGGAGGCAGAGATGACGATATCGCCCCTGTGTTCGGCTCCGTCTGACAACCGGATACCGACAGCCTGGTCATTCTCGACGATGATCCCCGAAACCTTTGACTTAAAATGGATCGATCCGCCTAGTTTAATATATCTCTGCACGATGGATTCAATGAATTCAAGGGATCCGCCGATTGGGTAGCCTGCCTTTTTATTCCCCATAAGGGCCAGTGTCCAGAGAAGGAATGCACTACACATCTCTCCCCAATCGAGGCCTTTGATAAAGAAGTTCTTAAGGACAGGATTGGTGAATTTTTCAGCGAGTTCACGGATAGGTTGTCTGTATTTATAGATCATCAGGATGCTGCGTATGGCTGGGAATATATCCTTCAGGGTAAATTCAGGGGGCATTTCGTTATTCATCAGGACCTTGATATCCCGGACAATGCGGTTGATCTGCTTTTTGTCTTCAGGAGCAATTGCCATCATCTCCTCTCTTAAGCGGGCGGGATCGGTAAAGACCGTAAAGGTTCTGCCGGCTTTATCTATGACTTTTGTAAAGTAGTCATAGGTGACCATCTTCTTCCCCTGCACTGCACCGATCTCTTCCCAGAGCGGGTAGTAGCTGGAAGAAGGATCGCTACCAACAAGCCAGTGGAGGCATCCATCAAATGTATAACCTTTCCGTTTCCATCCTGTACAAAGACCTCCAGCGATGGTATTCATCTCGAAGATCTCCGATGTGTATCCATTCATCTGGGCATAACAGCCCGCCGAAAGGCCTCCGATACCTCCGCCGATGATCAGGATTTTTTTGGACATAGTGTTGTTATTTTTTGGTCGGCTTCTTTGCCGCTTTTGCCCTCACCACAGCCTGCGCAGCTGCCAGGCGGGCAATCGGTACGCGGAATGGGGAACAGCTTACATAGTTGAAACCCTGCTGGTAGCAGAACTCAACTGATGCTGGTTCTCCACCATGTTCTCCGCAGATTCCGATCTTCAGGTCTTTACGGGTTTTGCGACCTTTCTCAACGGCGATCTTAATCAGCTCACCTACTCCTTCGAAATCGATTACCTGGAACGGGTCAACCGGGAGAATCTTTTTCTCCAGGTAGTCGGGGAGGAAGCCACCGATGTCATCCCGTGAGAAGCCAAAGCTCATCTGGGTGAGGTCGTTGGTGCCGAATGAGAAGAATTGTGCTGTTTTGGCAATCTGATCGGCCGTGAGACAAGCCCGGGGGATCTCGATCATGGTTCCAACCAAATGGGGAATCTCCTTGATCTTCATCTTAGTACAAACTTCCTTGTAAATTCTGTCGATCAGAGCAAATTGATCCTTCAGCTCATTCGCAGAGCAGGTAACCGGGATCATGATCTCGGGGAAAGGTTTTTTCTTCTCTCTCAGCAGCTCTGCAGTCGCTTCGAAGATAGCTCTTACCTGCATCTCACTGATCTCCGGGTAGGTAATCCCCAGGCGTACTCCACGATGTCCCATCATCGGGTTGGTTTCATGAAGCGCTTCGGCACGGCGGTCAAATTCGGTGCTCGAAATGCCGAGACTTTCTGCCAGTTGTTTTCTGCCAGCCGAGCTGTGCGGAATAAACTCATGCAGCGGCGGATCAAGCGTACGGATGGTTACAGGATACCCATCCATGGCTTCCATCGTACCTTTCATATCGGCTTTAACATAGGGATAGAGCTCATTCAACGCTTTGCGGCGTTCCGCTTCAGTTTTTGATGCGATCATCTTCCGTAGGAGGAAGAGGGGCTTCTCAGCATTTTTTCCATAGAACATATGCTCTGTTCGGAAGAGGCCGATCCCTTCTGCTCCAAATGCTCTTGCTTTAGTAGCGTCTTCAGGTGTATCGGCATTGGTACGGACCTTCATGGTACGAACAGCATCGCAGATCTTCATGAATGCCTGGAAATCGGAATTTTCTTCGGCCGCTTTGATCATCGGCATATCATAGTCATAAATATACCCTTTTGATCCGTTGAGAGAGATGAAATCACCCTCCTTAAGAATCTTATCACCGATGGTAAGTGTCTTTTTAGCCGCTTCAATTTTGAGTCCGCCGGCTCCAACGATGCAGCATTTCCCCCATCCACGGGCTACAAGTGCGGCATGGCTTGTCATCCCGCCCCGTGCGGTGAGAATAGCAATGGCAGCGCGCATCCCTTCGATATCTTCGGGGTTGGTCTCTTCCCTGACGAGGATGACCAGAATTCCTTTTTTAGCCCACTCAACAGCGGCTTCCGAAGTAAAGACAATCTTCCCAGTAGCTCCGCCGGGACCAGCAGGAAGGCCTTTGGCAACAGGCTTGGTTACAGCTTCTATAGCAGGGTCCAGGATCGGATGCAGTAACTCATCGAGCTGGCTGGGTTCGACCCGGATGACAGCATCCTCTTTGGAGATTAGTTTCTCGTTGTACATATCGAGGGCCATCTTCACGGCAGCAGGACCATTGCGTTTTCCAACCCGGCACTGTAACATGTATAGCGTCCCCTCCTGGATGGTGAACTCGATATCGAGCATGTTCTTATAGTGCTTCTCCAGGTTCAGCTGAATCTTGTTCAGGGCTTTGTAAACTTTGGGCATCGCTGTTTCGAGCGACTCAAGGTGAATGGTATGTTCGTTCTTGCCCACCTCATTGATCGGATTTGGGGTGCGGATACCGGCTACGACATCTTCACCCTGTGCGTTAGCCAGCCACTCTCCATAAAAGTAGTTCTCTCCTGTGGCCGGATTTCGTGTAAAGGCAACCCCTGTTGCAGAACTCTCGCCCATGTTTCCAAAGACCATTGATTGCACGTTGACAGCCGTTCCCCATTCGTGGGGAATCCCCTCGAACCGACGGTAAGAGATAGCGCGTTTCCCGTTCCAGCTTTGGAACACAGCGCCAATGGCTCCCCAGAGCTGCTCCATCGGATCTTCAGGGAAAGGTTTTCCGAGAACATCCTGCACCTTCTTCTTATAAATATCAATCAGCTTCTTCAGGTCATCTGCCGTAAGTTGTGTATCGGTGAGGTACCCTTTGCTCTCCTTCATTTTGTGCAATTCGCGTTCGAGCTGGACACGCACACCTTTGCCCTCTTTCGGTTCGATGCCGGCAGCCTTTTCCATTACCACGTCGGAATACATCTGGATCAACCGGCGTTGCGAATCGTAAACAAACCGTGGATTGCCTGTCTTTTTGATCAAACCATCACGGGTTGCATCATTCAACCCAACATTCAGTACTGTCTCCATCATCCCCGGCATCGAAGCCCGGGCGCCTGAGCGGACGGATACCAGCAACGGATTCTTTTTATCGCCAAAGATGGCTCCCATCTCGGCTTCCATCTTTTTCAGGGATAAAGCTACCTGTTTCTTAAGCTCGGGAGGATATTTCTTTCCGTTGTCGTTGAAGTAGGTACAAACTTCTGTTGTGATGGTAAACCCGGCAGGTACCGGCAGTCCAATATTTACCATTTCAGCCAGATTAGCGCCTTTTCCGCCAAGCAGGTTCTTCATTTTCGCAGTGCCATCGGCTTTCTTGCCACCAAAAAAGTACGCGTATTTTTTCTCTTTCATATCTTTTGCCATAATCGTAAGGGTTTAGCGTAAAACTTAAGGGGGCAAAAATACAAAGAATTTCGCCATCTCCGATATATGAAAAGGGTTATTTCAGTACTCGATCTTCCCGATGTTGTTCATATTCCAGAGGATCCATTGCTGTCGTTCGAGCAGGTAGGCCGAGGGGTTTAAGGGACTTCTCCTGCGCGGATCAGGCAGGATGGCAGCAATCATTGCGGCTTCTCCCCGGGAAAGTTTGGAAGCCGGTTTGTGATAGTAAGATTGGGCTGCGGCCTCGGCGCCGTAGATCCCTTTTCCCATCTCAATCACGTTGAGGTAAACCTCCATAATCCGGCGCTTGCTCCAGGTTAGTTCAATGAGGAAGGTGAAATAGACTTCAAGCCCTTTCCTTACCCAGGATCGTTGAGGCCAGAGGAATACATTTTTTGCGGTTTGCTGGGAGATCGTGCTGGCTCCATGAAGCCGTTTCCCCTTTTGTTTTTCGTTGTATTCCTGTGCATCTTGTATAGCATTCATGTCAAATCCGAAATGATCCAGGAAACGGTTGTCTTCTGAGGCTACAACCGCTGTCTGAAGGTTTAGAGAGATCTCTGATAGAGGTACCCAATCCTTGTAAAGTCTTTGTGTTTGCCCTTTCACCGGCTCCTCCAGCAGCCTGACCACCATCAGAGGTGTGATGGGTGGAGGAACGAATTTGTACAACAGGACAAAGAAAATGGTTGAGCCAAAGAAACCGATGATCAGGTATAAAAGAATTTTGAGAATCCGTTTACGAATTTTTTGGGATTTGCTCATGGAGATTGAAATTTCGTTACAAAGGTACAAGGAATTGAAAAATGGTGATGAAGGGATGAGGAAGTGGCAGGGAGTATCGCTATTTTGCTCAAAGAGGATGTCTAATAGGATGAATGCCGAACCCTATTTGTATAACATGGCCTCACGACGAGCACTGGAAAAAGTAGGGGCAATTCATGAATTGCTTGAAAAAGTAGGGGCAATTCATGAATTGCCCCTACCTTAAATTCGTCCTTCGTCCTTCGTCCTTCGTCCTTCGTCCCACGTCCTTCGTCCTTCGTCCTTCGTCCTTCGTCCTTCGTCCTTCGTCCTTCGTCTCACGTCTCACGTCCCACGGCCTCATTCCTGTTCCTCTTCTACCACGCGAACTTTCGCATAGCGTTTTTTCCATCCTATGATAAAGAATCCCAGGGCATAGAGGCCTACATTGAAAATACTGATCGAGAAGATTCCTACACTGAATATCCCGGCAGAGAAGATTCCCACCGAGAACATGCCGGCGGAGAACACCCCGACTGAAAATTGTCCGGCTGCAAAGTAATTCATTGCAAACTCTCCGGCCGATCCTACATTGTATCCGCTGAATCCAAGAATGAGTCCGGTTGCAGCTAAGATAATGGCGATTCCGATAATCCAAAGTTTTTTCATTGTTGTTGTTTTTATGTCGAGATGCGATTCATCGCGTTTGCATGATAATCCCATCTCCACGGGTTTGATGAAGCAATATTACACCCGGAATGTTGATCTGTCAAGGGTTATGGGACGAACTGAGAATTTTTGGGATGGATGGTTTACCATGGGACGAATGACATCCTGTACAGGGACGAATAGAACACCGGAAAGATTGATCAGGCGCTCAGCAACTCTTTCAACCGACTTGCATTGCCCCTCGAAACAGGGATTTCATCCGGCACCCCATCAATGACCAGCCGATACCCCTGAGAATTGCCGTTGACCTTGACAATCCAGTCGATATTTACGAGAAAGGAACGATGACATTTGAAGATGCCAGGGTAGCTGGAAACAACCTCTTCGGCATAGGACAACGTGTTTCTCAGGAGTGCTGAATGAGGCTTGCCGGAGGTAAGATAAAAGATCGTGATATAGTTTCTTTCGGCATCAATTGCAAGCAGATCTGATACAGGAATTGACAGCTCATCTTTCCCGTTGTCTGACATGAAGGTCGCTGATGAGGTCAGGGTTTCAGAAACTTTTTGTGGATGTAATGCTGACGATAGTTGATCGGCAGTCATGCTGTATTTCCGATAAAGGTAATTCTGTTTAACAATTGTAATTATTGTAATTGGAATAACTCCGATGGCAAGGGTGAATAGTTGAATGGTCAGAACACTTGAGAATGTGAGCCGGAGATGGAAAAACAGTGACGTATATATCAGGTTGCCCAACCCGATGGTAAAAAGGATCCATAAGAAGAAAAGGAGCTCTTTCCAAACCACATAGGTCTTTTCCTTAAAGAATGAAGGAAGGATTGCTGGAATCAGGAACAGGTTGAATATGAGGATCAGGAATGTGACCAGTCCATATCCGGCAAGGACGATATATTTATCAGGGCTTTTATATGCCGACAGGCCAAATGGTTGGAAGATGACCATGAACAAACAGATGAACGCGCTGATGGGAAGAACGATTCGCCATCGGTTCTCCACCATAGGATAGCTTTGCAGCAGATACTTCAGGATCAAAATAATGTGTTTATATCCAAACAAAGGTACGAAAGATGTTGGATCCTATCCCGCGTGTCCCAAACCCCTTCTCCATCGCGTTTTTCGAGTTCGATGTCGTCTACGAAAACGCTTCCCTCAATGTTGGCCCGGCCACGGGAATCTGCCTTGTAAATTAATGATTGCATACCAATCAATTTCTAGTTTCTAAAATATAAAAACAAGACTAATTCTAAATAAAACGATATCTTCGGAAGTTATTATCAGTAGAGGAGCTCTTGATTCAATAACTGCCCTAAATCTTTAGGGACAAAGAAATGGCCGAGTGGCTCCACGAAGATGGCAAGGGAGTGGAGGAGGATCGTGCTTACCGGTTTATCTTTTTTGAAAATCGTGACATAATCCGTTGATGCATCGATCTCTGCCCAGATCTTTACACCTTTCCTGGTCCGGATTACCAGTTTCGGAAGGGTATTGTCTGAACGAACGATTTCCCAATCCATTCCCTTCAAGGCAATGGTGTCGATACAAAACCTGGCTTCTGTCAACTCATCCAGATCTGGCATATCCAGGATTTCAGTCATGTAGTGATGCAGGTCCCTGTTTTTTATCACCCCGGAAGGCCGGTAATTTCCCGGATGATAAACCGCCAGCATCACATCTTCCCCGGTATGCCCCAGCGTGGTGAACCCGACATACGTATTTTTATTCATAAGCCTGGCAACGACTACTGGGAGAAGATACGTGTTGGTGGCGTGCAGCGCTTCGATCACCTGGTTAATCTCTTCTTTGGATAACTGGATGCCTGTATTCTTGAAAATAATATCTCCGGTTTTCTCCGGATTTGCTTTGATTAGACGGGTGATCCCTTCCCCTGTCATCTTGCATGCACGCAATGGCTGGATGAAGTCGTTGATGGGGAGTACATCATAGTTTTTATCAGACTGACTGTTTCCAAAGCTGATTCCGCCATTCCCATGATCCGGAACGACTACTACAGCTGTATAACCATCGCGGTTGGCAAAGTCCATCGCCTCTTTCACGGCATCGTCAAAAGCCAGAAATTCGGTAATGACGCCTACAGCGTCATTGGCATGGGCCGACCAGTCAATTTTACTCCCTTCCACCATCAGGAAGAACCCGTTGGGATTCTCTGATAATAGTTTAATTGCCTTTCGGGTCATCTCTGCCAGTGAAGGAACTTCCGCCGGGTTCCGGTCGAGGTTGTTTGGAAGGTCGTTCTCTGCAAACAGGCCATACACCAGAGTATCTGAAGGTGTCAGGGCCTCAAACTGTTCAACGGTTGTTGCCAGTTGATAATTCCTGGCACGAAGCACATTCAGAAGATCCAATCCATCTTTTCGTTTGGCAGGATCCAGAAACTGAACGCCTCCCCCGAAGATGATATTGAGGTTGTTGTGAACGATTTGGATGGCAATGCCCTCTTCGTTATCTCTGTTAAACGTATGTGCTGAAAAATCGGCTGGAGTAGCATGCGTGAATTCGGAAGTCATCACCATCCCGGTTGATTTCCCCTGAAGTTTCGCAGCTTCCAGGATGGAGAAGAGAGGGTGATAGGCTCTCAACGGATCCACCTCAATCAGGTTTTTATCCTTCCCTGATGACACTGGGTAGGTCGCAACAAACCCCGTGTTAGAGAGGTATCCAGTTGCATAGGTGCTCCCTGTTGGAGCAGAATCCCCGATGGGAGAATCGGAGTTATACGTGGAGACGAGACCGCAAATATGCGGATCGATAGCAAGCCGGCAGTTATCGGCAGCACAAACGCCAAACTTATACCATCGTGCCAGGGATAAAATGCTGCTGCTTGCCCCGTCGGGTATCATCAGAATGAGGTTTTTAACCTTGTCCTGAGGATAAAGGCTCGTGATCAGAACAAAGAAATAGATGCAGGTAAAAAGGCGAAATTTCATGGGTTGAAAATTTCAGCCAAAATACAAAAATCCTGAAGAAGTCAATGGAACAGTTGACTACTAGTGCCGGAATTGTTATCTTTACTTTCAAAATCAAGTATTATGAAGAGACTTTACACACATTTAATTCCTGCCTGTGCAGTTGCGTTTGTAGTTTTGATGGCAGGTTTTGGGGGAGGGGAAAATACAGACTATCCAGTCGGAGCTCCTCCAGGTTACACAAATTCACCTTCCGACGGCCAGAATTGTTCACATTGTATGGGAGGGACTGCAGTTCCTCTTGGCGGTTTGGTCACCTCTGATATTCCGGGAACCGGTTACGTTAAAGGAATTACGTATAACATCATTGTAACCGCAACTGGATCAGGGAATAAGGGATTCGAACTTTCCCCACAAGACCTTTCAGGAAATCCTCTTGGGACCCTGATTGCAGGGACCGACAGCAAACTTGTTGGTGAAGGAAAGTATATTACGCATAAACTTGCATCGGAAGATAATACGATGAGTTGGTCATTTCAATGGCAGGCGCCGGCAATCGGAGTGGGGCCCATTACCTTTTATGCGTGCGTTGTTATTGGTCAGCTAAACACGAAAACCACGACATTGATTGCACCTCAAAGTACATTAGGGATTGACGATCAGAAAACCAGTCATGTTGGGATTTACCCTAATCCAGTGGTGGATAGGCTAAACGTTTCTTTTTCAACCAATTCTTCTGAAGTGGTGAAGATGGAAGTACTCTCACTCAGCGGCAAAAAAGGAGAGAGGTTATACGAAGGGATTTTCTCTGCAGGAGAGCATTGCCTGTCATTTCCAATTGATCTGGGATCAGGGATCTATTTGCTGAGGATTGAGGCAGGTGGTGAAAGCCTGATCAGGAAGGTGGTGGTTCAGTAAATATCTATTTCCCTTTTCGCAAGATCTTCATCCATGTCGGTTCCTTCCGCCTCGTTGGTTTGATGTGGCTAGTTTTTTATGAACTTTTCTCTCAGAACTTTCTTATCTGACGAGAAGCTAATAAAATAGATCCCGTTTGCAAGAGTGACAACTGGGATACGGGTTACTCCTTCTGGCACATTGTACACCCCTATAATACTTCCCCGGATATCTGAAATTGTTATTTCTCCTTCCGATCCGCTTTTAAGATTGATGAAGCGAGATGCAGGGTTCGGATAGACTTTTAATCCTGGCTCCGCATTGGCCTCATTCACCCCGATATAGGTGATCTCAAAACTTTGCTCCGGCGAAAACTGAGATCCCGAAAGGGCATGGTCTAAGGCCTGGACACTCCAGTAATAGGTCCCGGCGGGTAAATCTTTCACCATCCAGGAAGTGTCCTGGTTCACGTTACCGATAGCATACACCTTGTGATATCCATTTAAGGGATTAGCAAGGGCAGATAAAAAATTACACGATGAGGGAGTGTTTCCCAGATATAAGTTGTAGGTCAGGGCAGCCGAAGGCGTTTTATCATCAGTTGCCTGCGACCAATAAAAGGTGACATCGTTAAGGTCGATGTCGGCAAACAGATCCTGGGGGTTATCCGGAGAATTGTTTATCCCGAATGTGTTCGATCCCAGTGTGTTCCGGAATAGTTGTGTCATTGGAAGTCCGGTTGTCATCTCGGCAATGCCTGTCAGGATGAGGTCTGCATCACCGTCATTATCGTAATCACCGAAGCGGATCTGGCTGAACGACCTGGCCGGGAGGTTGCTGTTATACGGCGTGAAGAGGCCATTCCCATCATTCGTATAGAGTTCGGTAAGAGCATTCCCACAGCAAAGGGCTCCAGTGATGGCCAGGTCGGGATCACCATCGTTGTCAAAATCCCCTGCATCTATCTGTCCAACCCATTCTCCCTCTATTTCGTTGGCTAGCTTACTATATGTGTCGTTTCCGTCGTTCCTGTATACCCTGGCAATGTAGTATCCGGCCAGGTCGTTCCCCATATAAATGATGTCCAGATCCATATCCCTGTCAATATCCAGGAAGATCATATCTCCATAAGCAACACTGTCAAATTGGATTTGTGTGTCGGAAAAGCTGCCGTTTCCATCATTTCGAAGCAACCTGCTTGCATAGGTGAACTCAAAAAATCCTGTTACAAACAAATCATCATCCCCGTCGTTGTCATAATCCCCGAAGGTATAGGATGAAATCACGGAAGCAGGCAGTTTGGCATCCATATGGGAGAAAGTACCATCGCCATTGTTGTGATAGAGGTTGGCTGCAGGAGTATTGTATGACGAATCACCTGCAACCAGCACATCAAGCCAACCGTCCCTGTTCTCGTCCAGCCAGAGTATGCGTCCCTGGGTAATTCCTATAAATGGTGTTTCCACTTTTGTGAACACGCCGGCATCGTTGTTATAGAGTAGAGTTTCCCCTTCCCCCAGTTCATTCATGCCACAGACCAACAAATCGAGGTCGTCATCATTGTCATAGTCGCCCCACCGGGCCAAACCGTTGAAAAGTGCAGGAAAATCACCCGGCACCTCCGTAAACTCTCCGTTGATATTCTCATAAACCAGGGTTACTGAACTCCAGTCGGCAAGCTGACCATTTACCACAAGATCAAGGTCCCCGTCGTTGTCAAAATCACCCCAGCAACTGCCACCGCTGTTGATACCGGGTATAGAGATGGGGACCTCCTGAAAGTTTTGACTGCAGAGGCTTGTCCCAACCAGGAGGAGAAGCGCTAAAAGTTGATGTTTTACTGTCATGGCAGGTATATATGTTCAAATGTGCATGTGCAAAGATACAATTATTAAGTCATGAGGAAAGGAGGGAAGCACGTCTTACGTCTCACGCCTTACGTTGTTTTCCCAAGTTTCCTGATCATCCCTTTAAAAACCGAGAGATGAACAGGCATAAGGAGATACCAGTAGATACGTCCTGACAGACCTTTTGGCCTGAAGGTAGCAGTTTGGGTGAGCGTGTTGTTTTTGATGCTAAACTCCAACCATGCTTCACCAGGCATTTTCATCCCGGCATAGAGAAGGATTCGATGTTTTTGTTTGTCGGCAACCAGTACGCGCCAGCAATCGAGGGTATCGCCGGCATGAATCCGGTCAATTGACCGGCGACCGCGGATCAACCCTACACCACCGATCAGCCGGTCGGTCATGCCTCTTAATTTCCAGAGCCAGTTTGCATAATGCCATCCTTTCTCTCCGCCGAGAGACCAGATCCGGTTTGTGACAAGTTCGATGTCGCTGACTTCTACAGATCTGACGTCTTCAAAGCAGCCATGGTTTGGGATCTCTATGTACTTGAAGAGATTAGGGCTAAGCTTTCCACGGGTCATAGCATCTGTCCAACTGGAAATGATGGAATTTTGACGGATGTTTACAAATGCCTCTTCTACGGCTTCATAGAAGGTCATCGGGCATACTCCCAGGAGCCTGTGCAGCCTGTCGTTGCGGGCCACAACCTCAACGCACATACTATTAACCAGGTGACTTGCCAATGGAAATGAAGTAGGTGTAAAGAGGAACAGCCAGACGGATGAGAGCCGGGGAAACAATACAGGCATTGCAATCACCCGTCGTTTTAATCCGCGGATTCGGGCCAGCTCAAGCAACATCTCTTTGTATGTCATGACATCCGGTCCGCCGATATCGTAATTCCTGTTGAAGCACTCCTTCTTAAAGAAGACCTTTTCAAGGCAATAGATCACATCTCTGATGGCAATGGGTTGGGAACGGGTCAACAACCAGTTTGGTGCAATCATTACCGGCAGTTTTTCCACCAGGTTACGGATGATCTCGAAGGAAGCACTTCCCGATCCGATAATGATTCCAGCTCTGAGGGTGGTTAAGTTGTACTTCCCGTCCTTGAGGATATCCTCAACATTTTTACGGGAGGAAAGATGTTTTGAGAGATTGGGATCGTTGGCAATTCCACTCAGGAAGATCACATGTATTACCTGTGTCGTGTTCATGTAATCTTTGAAATTGTGCGCCGAAATGGCTTCTGCCAGTTCAAACCCATTCGCCGTGGAGGTCATGGAGTGGATTAAGTAATAAGCGCCATCTATATCTTTCGGGATTACCTTAAGCGATGATTTCTGAAGGAAGTCAACTTCAATCACAGTAAGCCTGTCGGCCCAGTCAGGGTCTGCCACCATCCTCGTTTTATCCCTAACGCAACAAACTACCTCATGGCCATTCTCCATCAGGACAGGCAATAGTCGTTTCCCTATATATCCGGTTGCCCCGGTCAGAAGAATTTTCAAAGGTAAATGGGTTGGTTTCTTAAATCAAAGATACAAATATAAATGTAAATATCTATATTTCTGCATGTTAATAAATTCACAGAGTAAAAAATCTATCTTTGCCGTTTTAAAGAAAAAACTGATCTATGAACCCTGCCTTCTGATTCGCTGGAGAGAATTTAATGTACCTTCATCACCTTTTGGACCACCCGGGTATCATTAGTTTTCAGGATTACAAAGTAGATGCCTTGTGGTTGGCTGATCCCGGCATCATTGGTTCCATCCCAGATTACCTGCATCGGTCCCGGTGGCACCGTCATGTCAAAGAGTGTTTCGATTTTTTTCATCTGTGCATTGAAGATGGTGACTTGTACAAAGGCTTGGCTGGTAAGGGTGAAAGACAACCTGGTTTCCTCTGAAAAGGGATTCGGAAAGATTTGCAGATGTGGAGGTTCCAATTTCTTCCCACCCATCCAGATATGTGTCGAATCCACCGCAATGATCAGGTGCACTGAGTCGGCGGTAGAGGATATCTCCAGGGTGTCAAAAACCGTGGTGCCGGGGTAGCCATCCATTACAAGCCAGAACACTGTTTCTGTGAGATTTTCACCTGGGTTCAGGGTGACTGGATATGTAGCGATCGGGGGATCGATATACCACATGGTAAAGTTTCCGGCCGGCGATCCGTAGGGTTGAATGAAAAGAATATCGACCGGTGTTGAACCCGTGTTGGTAAGTGTAAAAGGGACCCCGGTTACGAACGATTCAGGGGTGAGAAAGAAAAGCGTATCGGGAGTGGCTGAAAGTTCGAAAATCAAAGGCCCGAGCATACCATCTTCACTTAGGTTTTGCGCAAAGATGTCGCTGTTTCCTGTGCGGTCATCGCCCCAGGCAACTACCATTTGTCCGCTCAGAAACTCACCGGCATCCAGTTTCCCTTTAGAACTTTGAACTGAGGATACGGCAACCGGACTGGATGTCCACACCTGATTTCCGGCATCGTCAAATCGGATACCCTTGACGGTACCGTTCGTTCCCATGGCTTCGTCGTATATATAGGTCACCACTCCGCCGGAGTCCAGTGAGGAGAGGTTGATCAGGATGGGATTTTGAGAACCGACCGCAACAAACTGTTTCCCGTTGTTTCCCCAGAGCCGGCTTCCTGCGAGATTGATCCGTTGGCCATACAGCCCGAAAAGACTCTGATTGGTATTCGTCTCGCGCCAGAAGATATAGGCATCGTGGCTGTTTGGGTTGGCGATGACCAGACCGCATTACCCAGTTTGCAGTCGGCAGTTTGCAGCTGGCAGTTTGCAGTTTACAGATACCTTTCCTACAGCAAACCATACCGTTTACTCAACGGGAAATACATTTCACATATTCCCTCAGATTGATTCCTTTTATTATATTACTTTTGATATATGCAATCATACCGGGCTATTATTGTTGATGACGAGAGGCGTGTTCGAGAGGCGCTTGATCTGTTATTAAAACAATTTTGCCCGGAGATTCAATTGGTGGGATTTGCAGCTTCGGCTGAAGAAGGGCGAAAGCTGTTAAGTGAAATTGAAGTTGATTTCATCTTCCTCGACATATGCATGCCCAAAGAGGATGGGTTTGCTTTTCTTAAGTCCATTCCGGGAAATACCTATGGGATTATATTTGTCACTGCATTTGAAGAGTATGCGTTGCGTGCTTTCAAAGCCAATGCCATTGACTATTTGTTGAAACCGGTAAACCCGGAGGAACTTTGTGAAGCCGTTGCTAAAGCGATTCAATACCACGAGTTGAGAAAGAATAAAGCAGCGGTTCGATCCATTTACAATGAATCGCTGGACAATCTTCATCAGCAGATCGAGTCCGGTTCCGGCGTGATTGACAAGATCACCATTGCCGAACAATTTGGCTTCCGGATCGTGAAGGTTTCAGATGTAATGTACTTGCAGGCCGACAGTAACTATTCGATCCTGCACCTGTCAGGCCTGGATAAAATTGTAGCTACCCGGGCGCTTGGAGAGTTTGAGTTAATGCTGGATCATCCGATGTTTTTCCGCATCCATAAGTCGACCATTATCAACCTGAACTTCCTGAAAGCCTATTCCAGCTACCAGGGGAATTTTGCTGAATTGACCGATGGAACCAGGCTGAGCATATCCCGCCGGAAAGTGAATGAATTCCGCGAAGCCGTTAAACGTTTCTCAAAATCTATTGAGTAACTCGAAGGCTATAAACAAATTTAATGCAGAAAACGATTGACACACATTATTGCAGAGACCATAGGTGCGATCATCCTGGTCGTTTTAACAACCCTTTTAATCTTCATTTGGAGAAAATATCTTCAGCTGAAACGCCGGGAGAACCAGCACCAGATGGTTGTACTGGAACAAAAGGCGCTGCAATCAATGATGAATCCACACTTTATTTTCAACGCGTTGGGATCCATTCAGAGCTATCTCCTCCAGAATAAACCGGGAGAAGCGGGATTGTACCTTTCCCAGTTTGCCCGCCTGATCAGGCAAAATTTAAGCGCCATTAACTCTCCGATGATCAACCTCGAAGAGGAAATTGACCGGTTGAAGAATTACATGGATCTTGAACGGTTAAGAATGGAAGATAAATTTGAATACGTGATTGAATTTGAAGAAGGTGTTGAAGAAGAAGAGCTGATGATCCCTTCCATGATCATTCAGCCTTTTATTGAAAATGCCGTCTGGCATGGCATGTCGGCGCTGGATAATAAAGGAACGATCCGGATCTCTTTTGCCATGCATAACCCGAAAGCCCTGAAGATTACCATTGAGGATAATGGCATCGGGATCAAACAATCCAAAGCATATGCCTCTAACAGTGAGAATCAGTTGCCTTTGGGCATGGAAATGACCCGGAAGCGACTCGAGATCATTGGTAAGAAAATGGACGTTGAGATATCCGTGGAATCTTCTGAAGCCTTCCCTGACATGACAAATCCCGGTACTCGCGTGGTGATTGTGGTGCCGGTGGGAAGATAGTGGGCAGTTGACAGTTGGCAGTAGGCAGTTGGCAAATTGCACTAGTTCTTTCAGATTGATTATCTTTATCCCGATAATTTTATTTAGCAGTAACACATTTTTAAATCCATTGGTTGAGTTGAACCTTAGGATTTGTCTTTTTATCGTTACATTCCTCTTTGCCGGAATACATCTCCCGGCGCAAAGTCCCTATATCCACCATTATACAACAGCCGATGGATTGCCTTCCAACACCGTTTATTATGTGTTTCAGGATAGTAAAAAATTCATCTGGTTTGCCACCGATGCCGGGGTGGCTCGATTCGACGGTTCTCGCTTTGATTATTTCACCAAAAAAGATGGTCTGAGCAGCAACGAGGTGGTGAGGATCCAGGAAGACTCCTTCGGCCGGATCTGGTTTTTCAATCTCAATGGGACGATCAATTTTGTCAAGCACAATAAAATCTACAATGAACGCAATGCCCCTTTCCTGGATTCTTTAAAAAGCAAGGAATTTTTTCGCAGATTTTTTCAGGATGAATATCAAACGATCTATTTTTATTATAACCATCAAGGGGATATTATTGCACTTGATTCACTGAATAATATAACAAAATACAGAATTCCTGGTAGAATGATTTATGATCACGTTTCAATGGATAGTGTAACCGGGAAGGTGGTTCGTTATTTGTCAAAGGCAGAAACTGGTGATTTTATCATATGGACTGTAGCCGGCATCTTTTTAGTAAAAGATCTTTCTAAATCTCTTAATTCAGTATCTCATGATTTCCACATAAAGGATGTATTTCCAGTTAGCAATCGGACTAGTTATGTGGTTGGCGCCCGGAAAGAGACGGGTGAATACGGCATTTATAAATATACCGATGAGTTATTGACAGATACAATTTTGTCGATGTTTGCTCTTAAAACGCATTATATCCTTATAAGCTCCATCATCGAGGACATCAACGGATTACTATGGATTTCTACGTTTGAAGAGGGTCTTTTTTGTTTACAGGATAACCGGGTTATTCAACACTTTGAAATTAAGGAGGCCCAGGCCCTGATACAGGATCATGAAAACAACATCTGGATAAGTTCGATGTGCAATGGAGTTTATAAAATCAATCCTATCCAGAATCAGGTTAAACATTATAGTCAGATAGACTATGGTGTGTCACGTATCACTGCCATGGATATTGATCCTCTAGGGGGAGTCTGGTGTACTGATGGAGTTCGGGTTTTTTTATTTCGGGACACAAGCTTTTATCAGATGGATTTTCAGAATAATGGAGGACCCTTTAACCGGATTCACCTCCTGAAAAACAACAAACTAATTGTTTGGCAGAAAGGTGCACCTTGTTATACATTTTCTGGGTTAAAAATAGATCAATCATTAAAGAAAATATTTTACAATAATGTTGTTCGTTCTTTTATGAGCTTTAAGGAGATTGTACAGAATCATTGCGGAGATGAAGTGGTTTCTTTTTTACATTTATCATTGTTAGTATTTACTCCGGAACGATTTCCCGAATATAAGAATCTTATTCACCTTCATGAGCGGATCTACAATATTTTCTATAACCCCAGCAATATACTGGTGGTGAATGCAAGTAAAAATTACATTTACAGAAACGGTTTATTTGAGATATCTAATGAGTTGTCCCGTTTTGACAACAAAATTGTTACGAATCACCTGGTTTTAAACGATTCCGTTGAACTTATTAACATTGAGGGAGAAAGTCTATTTTTATTTACCAAGGACACAATTTGTAGCTTAACAGAGCAATTCCGTTATTCATTAGATTCTCAAATTAAGCATATTGTATATGATGAGCCCAGATTGTATTTAACCTCGATTAATAACGTTTTTATTTGTGAATATCCAACGGACATTCTGAATCGTAAATCTGTCGATATTCATCCGATCGATCTAACATTCAGAAATATTCATGATATCCTGATTCAGAATGAATCACTTTATATTGCTACGGATGACGGATTGACAGTCATCCCGGATTCATTAGTCCATGACATGGACACCTATCTGCCCATTCCCTATTTCCAATCTATCCTGATTAATGACCATCTTATAGATCCTGATGAGGATCAGATTACCTTGAAAGGAAATAACAGGATCGACCTTTTTTTTGGCAGCAAAAGCTATTCGGATAAACCTGTTATCTATTCGTATATACTTGAAGGATTGGATCCTGACTGGATCACCAACAGGGGGACTAATGTGGTGTATAAGAATCTGCCACCTGGAGTGTATGTTTTTAAAATCAGGGCAAGGAAACCTACTTCAATGTGGAGTGAGCCTGTTGAATACCGGATCACCATCAAAGCAACAATTTGGCAGCATCCTCTTTTCTTTATTGGTTTATCCCTACTATTCGCAGTGATAGTTGCCCTGGTCATCATCCGGCGAAAAAACCTTCAACTGAAGCAAAGGGAGATCGACCATCAGCTGATCACACTCGAGCAGAAGGCGCTTCAGTCGATGATGAACCCACATTTCATCTTCAATGCCCTGAGTTCAATACAAAGTTACCTGCTCATGAACAAATCCCGAGAAGCCGGCTTGTATCTTTCCCAGTTTGCCAGGCTGATCAGGCAAAACCTCAGCGCCATTAATTCTCCTATGATCAGTCTCGACGAAGAGATCGACCGGTTGAAGAATTACCTCGACCTCGAACAATTGAGGATGGCCGACGGGTTTGACTATGCAATTGAACTGGATGAAAGCGTGGTGGATGAGGAGGTCACAATCCCCTCCATGATCATTCAACCATTTGCGGAGAATGCAATCATTCACGGCATTTCGCCCCTCGACAGGAAGGGGATTATCCGGATATTACTATCCATGCATTCCGAAAAATCGTTGATGATCAGCATCGAAGATAATGGAATCGGGTTGCAGCGCTCGGGCACTGTTTCGCAACGGAGTGAGAAGCATTTGAACCTGGGTATGGGGATGACCCGTAAACGTCTCGAGATCCTTGGCAAAAAGATGAATGTCGAAACTTCCGTTGAGTTCAAAGAAGCTTTTCCCGGAAGCCCCAATCCCGGAACCCGGGTAACGCTGGTGGTGCCGGTGGGGGAGTAGTGGGCAGTCCGGTTACCCCTTAACCACTACCATTCATTCAATAAACTATACCGTTGGCTCAATGGAATGGTTTTTCTGTATATTTTAATGTAAAATTGCGACAGGTTATTCTATGCTGGAATTTAAACTATAAAAGATGAAAAAGAAACTTTATCCGGGCATTTTCATGGTCGCGATCTTCATTCTATTCGCCTGTTCTGCAAGAGCACAGGTAAACGTATACCTGTTTAAACCACCCCCTACCATGTGGCATGTTGAGGACCTATGGGATCTTACATTAACAAACACACAAAATGAGACCTTGGAGGTCTATCTGAAAGCTTCAATAACGTCTGCACAGGATGGGGAGATCTTTTATGGAACGAGCGCCGTTTTTACATTACCCCCTTTGTATTCAGGAAGGGTGGATCCAAGAAGTCTGGAACCTGCTGATATAGGCTATGCGAATGACGAATACAAAGAATATGTAAGGCGGACTGGCAAGATGAGGGAAGGGACTTACCAGATCTGTGTTTTTGTATTTGATACTGATTTGGATATCGAGATTGGGAGAGATTGTTACAATCAAATCATCATGGATTTATCTCCGCCTGAACTGATAAGTCCGTTTGATGAATCAGTTATCAGCGATCCCTTTCCAATATTTATCTGGATGCCTCCCATGACCCTATCTCCTGGATTTTTTGTCTCCTATCGCATCAGGATCGTTGAATTGCTTGATGGCCAGGAGCCCATAGAGGCCATGGAGTCCAATCCTGCCTGGTTTGTTGAGAAAGGCATCAGGTCCACCTCCTTCCAGTTTCCCATTTCGGCCAGATCGATGATGCCAGGGATGAGATATGCGTGGCAGGTGACATGTGAGAATGAGAAGGAAAAAATTATCATTGGAAAGAGTGAAGTGTGGATAGTAAATTATGGCGATGACTATCAAATCAGAGTGGATTCGCTGGTAATCGTCGGGTACGAATGGGATTTTGATGATGGGTCACGCGATAAGGCCAGTAAGATGGACATAAAATATGAATGGGACTACGATGATGGGATGTTCAAAATGGCGAAAGAGAGTGATTCCATCAAGCCCTTGAAATTCTGGATGGTTGATACAACCGGGGTATTCCGAATCGTGAAGAATAATGATGATACACTGGGACGCAAACCGTGGGCGTGGGATCTTGATGAAGGAATGGATGAAATCAGGCCGGAGGTATGTGATGATGGTCAGGGTCTTGGTAGTGATGATGATTATATGCGTGTTGTTTCCTACGAATGGGACCTGGGCCCGGATGGTAAATTCAAAATGATAATGGCGAAACGACCAGGAATTAAAATTGTCACTTTTGATTCAATCGACGATCATACTGATGGACACTCTCCTGGGGGATACAATATGAAACCAATTAAATATGAATGGGATTTCGATGGTGAACGGGGTGCAATTGCTCCCTACGAGTGGGATCTGGACACGGATGGAATGTTGATTCCTGATTGGGACTTAGATCAAGACGATACTCCTGAGGATTCTCCCCGGTTTGCATTGTACGTCACAAACCCAAACCCGGGTCCGGCAAACCTGTATATAACGGGTATTACGAAAACGGCTCCCAAGTCAAAGCCCCCTGAGATTATTGCGGGGACAATGCCAATCATGATAAAAGGCGGGGACCAGGGAGTGATCACAGGCAAAATAAACATGAAGAAAACCAATATACAAGATATATGGATGGAGGTCATATTGGAAGACCAGCTAAACCCGAGATTGAACAGAACTGTAATTGAATCCAGCAACATTCGCATGAGAGTGATCCGGATGCCTGATAGTCGTAAAGCTGCTCCTGCAAAACAATCTCCCGATGCTAGACATAAGTAGGTTGACTTTAAGAACTTAAAATTTATCAACATGAAAAAAATCGGAATTTCTGTCTTCGTAGTTGCTATTTTCCTGATACCTGATACCCATGGACAGTTACCCCTGAACTTAAAAGCCCATTATACATTTGGTGGGGGGAGTGTGGATGATATCAGTGGATATAATAATCACGGCTTGATCATTGGCGCTCCTACTCCAACGACCGACCGGTGTGGAAATACAGACTGTGCCTATGCGTTTCCGGGTACCGCCACTGACTATATTGAGGTAAATCATTCGGCAGACTTTAATGTCTCACTCACCGGCGCTCTGAGCATTAGTTTATGGTATTATGGTGGGTCAGGTAGCTTAGGTGATTTTGAAGTTTTGTTCCTGAAAGAAGATGTGAATATGGCTCCTATTCAATCTGCCTGGCACCTGGCATTATATGACAATAATAATCCATGTTTCGGAAATAACTGGTCTCCAATAGTAATGAATCCAAATCCCCCTCCTGACCCCACTGACTGGCATCATGTGGTAGGCGTTTATAATAATATGAATTGGTATTTATACGTGGACGCAAGTTTAGTGGACTCAGATATCACGATGAATTACTTTATCTCCCAGTCGAACGACAACATTTTTATTGGGAAAAATTTCACGGGAAAAATAGATGATATACGATTTTACGATCGAGAATTATCCTCAACGGATGTAACGGATATATTTAACTTACCCTGTGAATGTGAACTCCTGGGAACAGATGAAATGAAGGAACAACCTGCCATAAATGTCTTTCCTAATCCAACCTCAGGTCTTGTTTATATTGAGACAAAAATCCCCGATAACCTGATACACGTTTCTGTTTTCAATATGAATGGGCAGGAACTCATAAAGCAATCCTTAAAGGGACAAAAAGCAATGATTGATTTAACTGGTTATCCGAACGGATTATACCTGGTTAAAACAACGAGTGGTAGCGGTATCCAAAAAAGGATCATTCAAAAACAGAACTGATCCAGGCGGACGTTATCCTGCATCCGGTATCATTGTCATTGCGAGCGAAGCGAAGCAACGGCATCCGTTCCCCATTCCTATGCTACCTTTTATTCAATAAACTATACCGTTCACTCAATGGAGCAGTTTTAGCCAGGGATGTGCTTTACTTTTAGGATCATAAAAACATATAGGAGACCAAAAAATGAAAAGAAAATCGTTTGCTTTAAGCCTATTGGCAATAGTTCCTTTACTTTTTGCCGTCAGCGTTCATTCACAGGTTATTGTCAAGCTTTTCCAACCACAACCCAATCAGTGGAATGTTGCCGACATGTGGAACCTGACCCTTACCAACACCTCTTCTAAAGCAATCAAGGTCTATCTGCATGGTACGGTGGAGGCCCAATCGGACGGATTGATCTTTGAAGGGAAAAGCGCTGTGTTCAGCCTTCCAGCCAATTATTCAGGACGCATTGATCCCCGCCAATTAGAACCGGCCGATGTAGGTTATGCAAATTCCGACTATGAGGAAATTGTCCTGAGAACAGGCACCATGCCGGAAGGAATCTACACCATATGCATCACTGTTAAAGATGCCGAAACTGACGAGGAACTGGGAAGAGGTTGTGTTGTACAGCCCATTACAAGTATCTCTCCACCGCAACTTTTAAATCCGGAGGATGAAGCAGAACTTACTGAACCTCTGCCGGTATTTACATGGCTACCGCCGACCCCCTTGACGGGAAATTATTCTGTGAGTTACAGTCTAAGGATAGTTGAGTTTCTGGATGGACAAGTCCCACTTGAAGCCATGGAAGCCAATCCGGCCTGGTTTACCGAGAAAAATATACCATCCACCTCTTTTCAGCTTCCCATTTCTGCAAGGCCAATGGAACCAGGAAGAAAGTACGCCTGGCAGGTGACAGCATATGGAAATAAATATGAGATTGGGAAAAGTGAGGTTTGGAGTTTTACTCTTGAGGAATCCCAATGTAATGTTGTTATAGATTCTGTTGTAGTTACTTGTAATGGCATCGATGGCATGGGTAGTGATAAATATAAAGTGACGGTATATTTTAGAAATAGAAATACGAATTGTACATCTTACTTAGGAATACCCAATCCAACAGGTTATGGGGCTCAGCCACCCACTTTTGGGTCACCTTACTTGCAAATAGTGCAGGGAGCAGCAACGATCTCTAATGTAGTACCGTCTGGCGCTGGCATTTTATCTCCCGGTAATACGACTATTACAATGGATATAGCAAATCCAATACCCAATCTAATTAACTTGCCATTAATAGTTAATATAAAGAATGGTGCTATTTGCGCTGGCATTGGATCTGATTGCACTGATTCATTTACAATAGATAGTCTGCCTCCCTGTAGATGTCATGCATGCGATACGACAACAAATCCGGAATTTCCTGGTCAGATTACCTGGGCATTAGCACAAAGTTCAACGTTATTTAATGCAGTAAATAATAACACCCTCATACTTACGCAGCCCTTATCAGTCACCCCATATTATATTATGTCTTTAAATGCGGATATTATCAACTTCAGATGGTATTCCCGAAACTCCGATTGCAAAAAGTGTAATGTCGATGATTTTTACTGGGGTACCTTGGCAAGGGGTATTGTTACTGATAATGAATTTACAACACTTGGTTCACCTCCAAGTGATGCCAACGGACCTATTCAAAACAGCCGGGCAATGTTTTGGCAAACTATTAATTATCCAGACCAGGCACTTTTCAATGGGAATGTGAAACTAGTCATTAGTCTGCCCCCTCAAACCCAGCTTAATTGTTGTAAAGATTGCTTTGAGTTCTGCGTTCGTTTTTCTGTAACTTTTGTTGATGCAGATGATATATGCAAAACATGTAGTATTATACGGTGTTATAAGGCAATACGCCCTCACTTTCAAACACTGTATGGTTATACTGATGAATGTGGTTATCCATTAATATCTAATTTGGATCAGGATCTTGAAATAGTAGACCCCGGTACATTAAAAGGAATGAAACCACAACAAACAATGATAATTGATTCCAACGGAAAAATCCAATACCCAGGCATCAAATAATAAGATGGTTTAAAATTCTCATTACTTAAAATAAAAGATATGAAAACAATAATCATAATAATAATCCTGGTTTTACATGCTTTCTTTTGCATGTCTCAAAATTGCAATTCAGTTCTCCTCAATACAGGGTATGATCATGTAAACCAAACAATTTTCCCCTGCAGTATAGTAAACAATTCAGTATTACCTGACAATCCAGTGCCTGACCCTTATTGGCGAGTCGTTCAAATGCCTTCAGGTGGCGGATGGCCTGTTACAAATACCCCTGCGCCAAGTTTTACGATCGACGATTTAGATAATAATAATTATCTCCAAAATTCACAAGCCATTTCCTTTCAGCCTGATCAGTCATTAAATTTTAATAATTCAGCTCCTGGACATGATCCAATTATTTTCGAAAGATGTTTTACTATGATAGAGAGTGATAGATTAATAATAACAGGTAAGGTAGAGTTTGATGATGCATTATGTATTACGATTGATAATAATATTTCTGTTCCAATTAATTATATTAATCAATGCAATAATCCTACTAATTGTAATGATCCTTGCCCGATATATTGGGACCCAATAACATCACAATGGTGGGGAAACAGACAACGATATTATCCTTCCATTATCAATTATACTACCCCGATATTGTCATCTGGTGACCATACAATTCAATTGAAGATGCGGAATCTTCATGGGAATCTATGCGGTGTTAAGTTTGAGGGCTTAATACATAGTGCAACTGTTCAAGATAATTTTGAATGTGATCCCTGTCCAAACTCTACCTTAGCAATCAGAAAATATTTCGATCTGAATTGTAATGAGGTTTTGGATCAAGGTGATGAACATCAGCCGGGCTGGCAGTTCGAAATCACAGATCCATCAGGGTCTGCTCAAACAATGACAACTGATTTTTATGGCTACATTTATGTCACTAATCTCCCGTCTTCTGGAACGGTCACCATTTCAGAAACTAATGCGCTTGGTTTAGCGTCGTCCACGGCTCAGTTTGTGAGCACAACATTTGGCACTGTTACAGCGCCCGGGGTGTTTGAATTTAATCTGGATGGTTCCCCCATATATAACATTGCTGTGCTGAATTCAGATTGCGCTCCACCAGGTCATATTTGTTGCATAGAGGAGGAAGTCTCAGCAATATTTGATGGAATAACATCGAATGGTGCAACTTATCCTAACAATAGTACCTCGACTATATCACTTGTTCTTAATGGAACAGGATCGGCATACACTGAAGTACGAGTAAATATGACGGCTTTTGAATTATTTGCAGAGGATGACCAGGGTAATCCTAGTACTACCTGTTTGCAATGTATTAATGATGCACTCAGTTGGGCGAGTATTATAAAAGGATACTTCCCAGACTTTACAGAGGCTGTCAGTACTTATCCTGGATATTCCTATGATACTCCATTCCATAACCCTCGCGAAATAGTATTTTCCTCACTAACCCCGGTACCTATTGCAAATAAATCGATGACTCTTAAGATACTTCTTCCCGGTAAAAACCCTATTTCCTGCTGTCATATTTTTGCAAAAATCACTCTGAAAGTAATTTTTCAAGATGTTGATTGCCATGAGTGTGAAAGTATAATTACACAGGTTATTGAAATCAAATAAAATTGGTCCAATATTCTGTAACTTTTAGATATTATGCCTAATATCAAAAAACATCCCCCAAGCAAATTATAAAAAATCATGAAGGTTTTTATAGTCATTGTCCAAATTTTAGTGATTTCACTCATATCAACTGAAGTTATCGGCCAGGATAAAAAACCATCCCACGTCCAGTTCCACGGCAGTAACACGCTTTTTGGGCAATATTCCAACATGCAGGGTATTGGATCGGAGATACCGCCATCGTTCTTCAGGAATGACCTGCAGATGACCCTCACCGTATATGATATTCCCATATCGGCAAGTTTTTTCATTACCTCCATGGAACGGGACTACAGGCAGAGTATTAATAATTTCAGGATCTATTTTGACGTAAAACAGCTGCTTAAAAATAAAGGATTAGGCAATCCAGATGACATCATCAAATCTGCCGCTCTTTCCAGTGTGAAAAGTCTCGAAACCATAACAAGCGGTCTGGAGAGCTCAAAAGATTTGCTGGATAGCGATCTTTTAAATTGCTTGACCGAACTTGAACCATTGGAACAGGGGTATGACTCAGCCGTTAAAGGATTGGTAGATGCGAAGCTGGGTGTAGGAGAGGAGGATGTGGCAAAGGCACAGGTAAAGGTGGATGAGGCAAAGGGATTGATGGATAAGGTTCAGCATAAGTCTGATTCGTTGAAGTCAAAACTGGATGAACTCCAAACAAAGTTGGACAACATCATGACCAAACTGGATCAGGCAAAAGCAAAGTATGAGGAGGTAAAGTCTCTTGTTTTTGATTCAAAGGCGGCGGAAAGAAAGGCTATGTCCTTCGCGAAAAAGTCGGTGATGTCTAAGTTCTCCAGGTTCCTGGCCAACTTTACTACCCTGGAAATCGGAAAATGCCGGCCTAACTACAGCGATCTGACACTAAAAGGCATCCCGGTCTCCGGGGTGAATATTGAATTCACTCCGGGTAATTTTTATGTGGCCTTTTCCACAGGGAAAACATTGCGGTCCATCGAACCTGATTCATCCACCTTACCCGTTTACGAACAAAAATTGTTGTTTGGGAAAATGGGAGTCGGTAAAAAACAGGGCACCCACTTTTACCTCACCTATCTGCAGGTTGCGGATAAAGAAAATTCACTCCCGCCGCCTTCTGCACTTGATTCCATTCCTCGCTTAAAACCCAGATCAAATCATGTGATCGGCACTGAATTAAAACTTGCATTCTTCAAAAAGAAACTCACCATCGAAGGGGAGGGAGCCGTCTCATTAATAACACGTGATACACAAGCCCCGGAGATACCAACTGAAGACAGCGGCATACCTTCATGGATTGCGGATATCTTTAAACCAAACATAAGCAGTTCAATTGATTATGCATATGATGTGAAAGCGAACCTCGTGTTGAAAACAACCAGGATAACAGGTGGGATGAGCATGGTAGGCCCTGGATTCTACACTCTAGGAAATCCAAACCTCCGAAATGACCGGTTGACATATCATGGCAAAATTGATCAGACCTTCGCAAAAAAACAGGTTTCGGTATCTGTGTTCTACAAACGGTATATCGATAATCTCATTTGTTTGAAGAGATCGAGATCTACCACTGTTGCGTATGGGATCACAGCCGGACTCAGATTCAGAAAACTGCCCTATCTGATGGTTACTGTGACTCCGAATTTCATGAATTCAACGAGTGATAGCTTAACCCTGAGCAATTCAGTGTGGATCATGAGTGCGATGACCGGATATGATTACAGGATCGGGAAAATGAGATCAAATACCAGCTTCAGTTTCTTCTATCAGAATACCGAATCTATTCTTGACACGATCATGAACAATTCGATGAACCAGAGCTATACCCTGAACCAGATGTTGACATTCAAAATTCCTCTGAGCCTTACAGCAGGAGCAACATATACCAAATCTGAATACAGGACTGAGAAACAAAACATCTGGTTGCTTACATTAAGTGGCACACTCAGCGCCTTTAAGAATAAGTGGCAAAACTCCCTGGGCGTGAAGTACTCAAATCAAGGGTATGAGCAGGACAAATTGGGATTTTTTCTGAATTCCAGGGCTCAATTAGGGAAGATGTTCGAATTGGAAATACGGATAGAAGATAACATATACCGGGACAATTGCTTTGCTTCGGAGAATTTCAATGAATTTATCGCCACTTCATCGTTGATCATGAAGTGGTAAGGAGGAGTTGGCATTCATTCTTAAGATCAGAAACAAAATTAGTATCAGATGAAACGTAAAATGTACACCAGGACAATAATTCTAATGGTCATCTGTATGGGAATACTATTCATTTTGCCAACAGGATGCCTCAAAGAATGCTGCAACGACCCTGCTACTCCCCCCGTTATTGCCCTTACTACGGATACGGTGACCGCCATCACCCAAACCACCGCTCAATCTGGTGGTACAATAACCTCGGATGGAGGGGATACGATTACAGCACGCGGAGTATGCTGGAGCACGGCACAATCGCCCTCCATCGCCGACAGTCTGACCTCCGACAGCATCGGGATAGGCAGTTTTACCAGTTCAATCACCGGCCTCACTGATAGCACCACCTATTTCGTCCGTGCCTATGCTATCAATCGTACCGATACAGCATATGGGAACGAGAGAACCTTCACCACCCTGGCAGGTGTGGCATTGCCTATCCTTACCACAGACCCAGTGACTGATATAACTCAAACTACTGCCACCTGTGGTGGTGTAATCACATCCGGGAAAGGGACCTTGGTTGTTACAGAAAGAGGTGTTTGTTGGAGTACTTCACCAAACCCGACGACGGCAAATAACAAGACGATAGATGGCACCGGTATAGGTACGTTTGTAAGTAATATGACCGGCCTATCAGCCAACACGACCTATTACGTGCGTGCCTATGCTACCAATAGCGTCGGTACGGGATATGGGAATGCGCAAACTTTCTCCACTCTGGCTATTCTAACACTGCCTATTCTTACAACAGATCCGTTGACTAATATTACTCAAACAACTGCCATTTCTGGTGGAAATATCACCTCCGACGGAGGATCACCGGTCACGATCAGAGGCGTTTGCTGGAGCACAGCCTCTGGTCCAACCATAAGTGATCCTCATACCACTGATGGAACGGGTACGGGAATTTTCATTAGTGAGGTCACCAACCTCCTGCCCAATACCTTTTACTATGTGAGAGCCTATGCCACCAATAGCATCGGCACTGCCTATGGGAATCAAGAAACCTGCACCACAGTTGCTGACGGCAACCCATGTCCGGGAACACCCACCGTTACATATGGTCAGGTATACAACACAGTCATGATTGGAACCCAATGCTGGCTGAAGGAAAACCTGAATTATAGTGACAATGGTACTTTTATTCCAGGAAGTCAGGATCAAACAAATAATAGCACGATTGAAAAGTATTGTTATGACGACCTTACATCGAACTGTAATGAATATGGCGGATTATACCAATGGGGTGAGATGGTTCAATATCTCAACGGAGCATCCAATACCACAACATGGAACCCACTCCCCACAGGTAACGTTCAGGGGATTTGTCCGCCAGGGTGGCATATTCCATGGAATACTGAGTGGGACCAATTGATTAATTATCTTGGTGGTGAAAATGTTGCTGGAGGAAAAATGAAAGAAACTGGTTTTACGCATTGGTTGGCTCCGAATACAGGAGCGACAAATGAAAGTGGTTTTACAGGACTTCCTGGTGGCTACAGGAATAATATGGCGTTTTTTATTGGTTTAGGTGGAAATGCTCTTTTGTGGACTATATCGGGTACCTGGGCTGCCGGCGATTGGATCGTAAATCTTAACTATTTACAGGCTTCAGTATCCTTGGGAACCCAAGATAAAGTAAGTGGTCTTAGTGTTCGCTGTGTCAAGGACTGACCCGCACGATAAGCGCAAAGCAGCAATTTGGTTCAACTAGTCGGTTGCAAGCGAAAGTCGGAAGATTTGCCTCTTGGAGTTGCAATTTTCACTACTGCACCACTTCACTATTTTTTTATAAATGTATCCTTGTTTATGACATAATTTTATCTTATATTTGAATCACTAAAAAACGCAAAAGATGGCGGTCCTCAAGCAAAATTTATTGGGAGGGCAACTTTCGGGGAAGCTGGGAGGTATGCTTGTCTTTCAGTCAAATAAGATAGTTCGTACCCGTCCCGATACATCAAAGATCAAATGGTCTGAAGCCCAGAACAAACATCGTTCCCGGTTTGCAGAGGCCAGGAACTTTGCCCGGGCCATTGTGGCAAATCCTGAGCTGAAATCCATGTACGAGGCGAAAGCCAAAAAGGGGATCGGAGCTTACCAGGTCGCTATCTCCGCTTATCTGCATTACCCGGAGGTACGAACAAACCCGGCCCTTTTTTCCGAAATTGCTTTCGACTAATTTCCATCATTCCTTTTTTCATTTACTTAGAGGAGCCTTAGAGGAGCCTTAGAGAAGACTTAGAGAAGCAATGAAGGAATACTGAAGGAATCTTAAAGGAAAACACAACGAATATCGACAGAGGTCCATGTCTTTGTGAAGTGGGCATTAACAGTAGGCAGTTGGCAGTTGGCAGTCCACAGTCCTCAGTCTTCCGTCAATAATACAATTTCTGCTCCTCCCTTAAAAATGTTTTTCATCGATATGTTCTGAGATATTAATGTTGCATAACTTTATGCAAAATTTCGTTATGAAACACCTGTTTTTTCTTTGTGCCTGCCTGTTTGGCTTTCTGGGGGGCTTTGCCCAGGGCTGGGGATGGTCCGATCCCGTCGCGCTGACCGATTCCCTGCACAACAACACGAACCTCTCTGTTCAAGTGGGTGATCCTATGGCCTTTCCCGACTCAGTTTTTGCAGTATGGGAGCTGTCAACAGATGCCCTATCCACAGCAATCTATGCCAGGAATCTGACTTCCATGGCTGATCCATTCCCATTGCTTTCACAGCAAGGCGTACACTTCAGAAACCCTAAACGTGTCCCGGTATGGGACGCTTACATTCAGTTTTATTTTTTTTACGAAACCGATATCAATGGAAACCGGGATATTTGCTATATCAGTTACAATACCGATGGTACTATTTCCGACCCGGTCCCAGTGTGCACGACGCAGACTGATGAGCGGAATTTTCAGTACAGTGAAGGAAATGTCGCCTGGCAGCGCGACGATGAGATTGTTACGCAGGAATATTCAATATGGGGCGGATTTCCTCCAGGATCGCAACCTGAAGTTCTGGATGCTGGCGAGTGCCGGAATCCAACTTTCTCAGGATTTTATTGTTCATGGGAGAAGGTAGTCAATAATGTATCTCAAGCCTGGTTTGCGTCCAGAGAATATATCTTAGGTCAATGGGTCTGGTCGCAGCCTGTACTGATCGACTCAACCAACAATAACAACCACCTATTTCTGGACGGTTTTTTATGCCCTTCTTTTTTGACCTGGCATTGCCCGTTTGGCAATCTAATCCGTTTCCCAACTCATTCATGACCTGGGCATCCGATAGTACGGGGAACATGGAAATCTATGTGAACGAAACCATGTGGGATCCAGGATGATGAGGGAACTGGTTCAACGGGGAAATTAACCACCTGCCCGAATCCTTTTTCCGAAAAAACCACCATCAGATTCAACACCCTGGATTGCGGTGCTTATCGGATGCAGGTATTTTCCTCCAACGGGAAGGAGGTTTTCTCCGGGACAGGAGAGATTCTCAAGCCCGGATTGCAGGAATTTACCTGGGATGGATGCGCTGACTGGGGAGAGAAGCTGCCAACCGGACTGTATTTGATCATAATCAGGACTGAATATCAGACCCTTCAAGGCAAAGTAATTCTTCGACACTGACCTGTTTTCCCTTCCAACCTCTCCCTTTTCGCTTCTCTTTTCAGGTATCCGGCATCCGGCATCCGGGAACTTTTTCTACCTTTGCTGTGAATTTCCTAACATACGATCTATGACCAAATTCATCGGGATACGCCACGAAGACAAGTATGAGATGGAACGCAGGGCGCCACTTACTCCCCGACATATTGAAAAACTTGTTAAGCAAAAAAAACTGGACATCATCGTTCAATCCTCCCCCAAGCGTGTATTTTCTGATGAGGAGTACATTCAGGCTGGAGCAAAAGTAGCCAAAGACCTCAGGAAGTGCTCGGTGATCTTCGGGGTGAAAGAGATTCCCCTGGACTTCTTTGAACCTCACAAAACATACGTTTTTTTCTCCCATGTTATTAAAGGGCAGTCCTATAACATGCCGATGTTGAAACGGATGATGGAGTTGAAGTGCAACCTGATAGAGTATGAAAAGGTTGTGGACGAGCAGGGCAAACGATTGATATTTTTTGGCCGCTACGCCGGTTTGGCAGGCATGATCAACTCATTATGGGCATTGGGATTGAGACTCAAAGACTACGGATTGGGCAGTAAACTGTCAAAGTTGAATCAGGCAAAAGATTACCATTCCCTGGGTGAGGCAAAAGAGGCCATATCAAAAGTGGGACAACAGATTGCCGAGGAGGGTATTGCTCCTGACCTGCGGCCCTACGTAGTAGCATTTACTGGCTATGGCAATGTCTCTTTAGGCGCCCAGGAGATGCTCAATTGGCTTCCGGTCAAAGAGATCACACCGGAGACGCTTCTGACCCTCCATCAACGGAAAAAACTCCCCGATAACCTGATCTATAAGGTAGTATTCAAAGAGGAGGATATCGTGGAGAGGGTCGACGGGAAACCATTTGATCTCCAGGATTATTACACCCATCCTGAGAACTATCGCAGCAAATTTGAAAAGTACCTTCCATTTATTTCAATACTTATCAACTGCGTTTACTGGGACCCCAGATACCCCAGGCTGGTTACGAAAGAGGCAGTGAAAAAACTCTTCATGAATGGAAGACCGAAGTTGACGGTCATTGGAGATATCAGTGTCGACGTGGAGGGTTCGATCGAATGCACCCTGAAAACGGCTACCATCGAAAACCCAATATATGTTTACCATCCTGAAACAGATACGGTTACCGATGGGCATGACAAAGATGGAATGCTGATAATGGCTGTGGATATTCTGCCTGCCGAGTTGCCTCGTGATGCCTCGGAGAGTTTTGGCGAAGTGCTAATCAACTTCATCAAACCAATCGCAGATGCCGACTTTGATGAACCTTTTGAAGATCTCGACCTTCCCAGAGCTATCAAAAAAGCGCTGATCCTGCATAATGGAGAACTAACACCCGACTATATCTATCTTGAGAAATACTTGTAGGAATTAGGAATTAGGAATTACGAATTACGAATTATATTAAATGTCACTTCAACGTCTCACGTCTCACGTCTCACGTTTCACGTCTCACGTCTCACGTCTCACGTCTCACGTCTCACAACTCTTAACACCACTGACTTCCTATGAAAAAAATTCTGATTCTTGGCTCCGGTCTTGTTGCCCGTCCGATTATCCGTTACTTGCTGAAAAAAAATTTCTTCCTTACCGTTGCTTCTAACACGCCCGACCGTGCGTTGGAGATGATTGACGGTAATCAGAATGGAGAAGTGGTCAACTGGGATGCCTCCGAGGAGAGCAGCCTGGATTCCATGATAGCGGCGCATGATATTACCGTCAGCTTACTTCCATTCGGGTTTCATGTGGGTGTTGCCACGCTTTGCCTGAAACATCGTAAGAGTATGGTTACCACTTCGTATGTCAAACCCGAGATGAAGGCATTGGATGCAGCTGCCCGTGAAGCCGGAGTGATTTTACTGAATGAGCTGGGGCTTGATCCAGGTATTGACCACATGTCGGCCATGCGTATCATCGACTATATTCATAATCGTGAAGGGGCGGTGATCGAGTTCTACTCATTTTGTGGCGCTCTTCCTGCACCTGAAGCAGCAGATAATCCGTTTAAATATAAATTTACATGGAGTCCTAAGGGCGTTGTGATGGCTGGGAATAACGATGGGGTTTACCTGCGTCATGGTGAGATCATAAACATACCAACACAGGAACTGTTCAAAAATCCGATCCTTGTAGATTGCCCACGAGTCGGGATCCTTGAGGTTTACCCCAACAGGGACTCTCTTACATATAAGGATTTGTATTGCATCCCGGAGACGAGGACCCTGTACCGTGGAACCTTCCGGAACCAGGGGTGGTGTGAGATCCTGGATTACATGAAGCAGCTGAACCTTTTCTCTTACGATCCGATTGATATGACAGGCATGACCTATGCTGACTTCCTCAGTAGGCAGTTGGCAGTGGGCAGTCAGCAGTTGGCAGTGGGTAGTGGGCAGTCCACATCACCCCATTGCCACATCACCCCCTCACCTTCGCACCACTGCACCATGGTACTCCAATGGCTCGGCCTCTATGACAACATTCCCATAAACCGCCAATTGGCTTCGCCGTTTGATGTCGTCTCGGATCTGATGATCAGCAAGATGACCCTGGGAAAGGATGAGCGGGATATGGTTGTGATGCAGCATACTTTTCTAGCAGGATACTCTGATGGCCGGAAGGAGGTGATCAGATCCCGGATGCTGGATTTCGGGATCCCGGGCGGCGATACGGCGATAGCCCGCACAGTTGCCTTTCCGGCTGCGATCGGAACCGAGATGATTCTCAAAGGAGAGATTAAAGCAACAGGTGTTCATATCCCGGTAATTCCTGAAATTTACACTCCCATCCTCAATCAGTTGGAAACCATGGGAATAAAAATGGTAGAGGAGTATGGCCTACCCCTATCGGAAAATATTACCTAGAAAGAATCGTTTGTGTTTCACATTTTTTTTGCATCTTGATCCTCGAACCTTGAACATTGACCTTTGAACTAACATGGATATGGGAACCGTTATCATTGTAATAATCCTTGCCATTTTTGCCTATGCCATCTTTAACATGCTCAAAAAAGGAACGGACGATGCTGACCCGCAAACAAGCCGCCCCAAAAGTTCTCCGTCCGGTAGCAATCCCATGGGAAGGAAGAAACGCGGAGGTTATGGGAAATGGATAGGAGGGGGGCTGGGTTGGGCTTTTGGTGGCCCTATCGGAGCTATCATTGGGTTTTCCCTTGGGTCGATGTTCGAAGGTGTGAGTTCAGCCCAATATGCCTATAGGGGAACTCCCCGGGGTGATTTTGCCATGAGTTTGCTGGTTCTCTCTGCCGCTGTAATGAAGGCTGATCAAAAGGTGATGCGCTCTGAACTGGACTATGTTAAGTCTTTTTTCTATCGTCAGTTCGGAACCAATGAGGGAGCCAGACTCGTCCAGATGCTCAATGAGGTTCTGAAACAGGATATCAACGTGCAAGAGGTCAGTGCACAGGTTGGCCAGTTCATGGATGACTCGTCGAAGTTACAGTTGGTTCATTTTCTGTTTGGCATTGCAGCAGCCGATGGACATTATCATCCCGATGAGGTAGCGGTTATTCAGCAGATCTGTGGATACATGGGTGTTTCGCATGCCGACTACCAGTCGATATATGCGATGTTTGTCAAAGATCCCCACTGGGCATATGATGTCCTTGAGATCACGAAGAATGCTACAGATGAGGAAGTTAAAAAATCCTATCGTGAGCTGGCAAAACGGCATCATCCTGATAAAGTTGCTCATCTTGGGGAAGATATAAAAAAGGCCGCGACAGAGAAATTTCAGAAGATCAATGCTGCTTACGAAGAGATAAAGAAACAAAGGAGAATTGTCTGATTCCCCTCTTAAACCCTATTCCTATTTACAAATCGTATGTTATTTACTTCCCAACAGTTAGGCCCTATTGCGCTGAGAAACAGATCTATCCGTTCCGCTGCATTCGAAGGTATGTCCCCCGCCCACGTGGTTTCTGATGACCTGATCAACTATCACCGGGCGGTTTCTGCCGGTGGCGTAGCTATGACGACGGTCGCCTATGCAGCTGTTTCTCAAAGCGGTTTATCGTTTGAACATCAGTTGTGGTTGAGGAAAGAAGCTCTTCCGGGACTGAGAAAGCTTACCGATGCGGTACATGCGGAGGGTGCTGCGGCCGCCATCCAGATCGGCCATTGCGGCCTAATGGCTAAAAAGTCTGTCTCCGGTGGTGTTTGTTTTGCCCCTTCCGGAAAGTTCAATCTATATGGTCCTACTTGGCCAAAGAGCATAACGAAAGAAGAGATCCGTTCTGTTGTTAGTGATTTTGGTCGGGCTGTCCACCTTTGCCGGGATGCGGGGTTTGATGCTGTTGAGGTGCATGCCGGCCACGGATATTTGATCAGCCAGTTTCTGTCTCCCTATACAAATAAACGTAAGGATGAATATGGTGGGTCGTTCGAAAACCGTTCCAGGTTTATGCTGGAAGTGATCAGGGAGGTGATGAAAACAGCGGAGAATGATATTGCGGTGATTGTAAAAATGAATCTACGTGATGGATTCACCGGAGGTATGGAGATGAATGAGTCGGTTCGTGTAGCCTCTTTGTTGGAAGCGGAAGGTGTCCATGGTCTTGTCCTCAGTGGAGGATTTGTCTGTAAAGCCCCGATGTATGTCATGCGTGGCCGGATGCCAGTAGGGGTGATGGCTGCCTCACTGAAGAAAGATAAATGGATGAAGCCTGCACTGAAGTATTTTGGAAATTTACTGATGAAACCGGAACCTTTCTCAGAGGGGTACTTTTTGGAAGATGCTCTTAAGATCAGGGCGGTTGTCAAGCTGCCATTGATCTATGTGGGAGGGCTGGTTTCTCTCGAAAAGATTGAAGAAGTTCTCGGCAAAGGGTTTGAATTCGTCCAGATTGCACGAGCCCTAATCAATGATACGGCTTTCATCAACAAACTGAAATCAGGAGAGATCACCCACTCCGCTTGCCAGCATTCAAACTACTGCATTGCTGTGATGTACTCGGATAAAATGAGATGCTACCAGTTTGAGGAGAATCTGACACCGAAGTGGAGGAGAAAGTTGGAGTCTCGTAAGGTGTGATGGTGGGATTTACATGATTTAGCTGGCTAGCTTGCTTTCTTCGATAAGGTAAACCTGAAAATACTACCTTCACCAGGAGTGCTCTCCGCCCAGATTCTTCCTCCGTTTCTTTCAACAAACTCACGGCAAAGCTTCAGGCCGAGTCCGCTTCCCTGTCCGAATCCAGCACCGGATGCAGAGAAGGATGTACCATTTTTAAAGATCATTCGGGCATCCTCAATTTTCATTCCAACTCCGTCATCTCTTACTTCAACCAGAATGGAATTTTCTGGGTCTTCCTTGAACGTATCCACGTTGATCTTAACGTGGCCTCCTTCCCTTGTAAATTTTATCGCATTGTTGGTCAGATTTCTCATCACAACGCTCATCATATTGGAGTCGAACCAGGCAGGCTCATCCGTCAGGATTTCACTTGTTAGCCGAATGTTTTTTGAGGATGCACTTGCTGTCATCAGCTTGATGGAATCATCTACGATTTTACTCACAACATGCATCTCCGGTTCGAACAAGATGTCGCCGCGCTGGTTGCGTGCCCAGAATAGGAGGTTCTCCACAAGGGTGTAGGATGACTCAATGCTGTCGCGGATACTCTCGAGTGATTCATGCAGTTTCTGATGATCCAGGTCGTCATAGTTTGACATGATGAAGTCGAGGATCTCTTTCAATGTACCCATTGGAGCCCGTAGATCATGACTGATGATGGAGAGGAGTTTATCTTTTGTCGCATTCAGGAGTGAGAGCTGGTCGTTCCTATCTGCCAGAACCAGGTTGTTTTGTTTCAGTTCATCCTTAGCAGCCTTCAGCTGAAGGTGAACCCTCACTCTCGCAAGTAGTTCAGCGGGTTTAAATGGTTTAGAAACATAATCTGCTGCTCCCATCTCAAGCCCTTTTACAATTTCGCTGGACTGGCTTAAAACGGTGAGGAAGATGACTGGGATTTGAAATGTCTCCTTACTCGACTTTAACCTTCGACACACTTCGAAACCATCCATTATCGGCATTTTAACATCCAGCAGGATCAGATCAGGCAGAGCCGACTCAGCTAACTCAAGAGCCATGGCCCCATTCGTAGCTGTTAGGATCGTATATCCTTCATACTTCAGAAGCCCTTTTAAGGTGGCAATGTTGGAGTCATTGTCATCAACAACCAATACTTTCAACTCAGACTTTTCAGGGGGTGCGGTTGTGACCATTATAGGAAATTTTTATAATCTATCACAAATATAAATGAATTTTTGTGCTTCCCGTTAAAAACAGGTGAATTTTCAAATGTTATGGTTCTACCCTAAAAGATGATCTGCGAAAAAGTGTCTAATCGTGAAACCGCCAGCTCACACCGAATTTGAATGCCGCATCTTTCATAGGGTAGTTTGGTACCATGAAGTAGGTACGCCCCATGAAGCTGGCGTTGAAGTGCGAATAAGCTACAAAAAGACGGGCCCGCTGGATTTTTACATTCAGGAAGACATCCATATAGAGATAATTTCCGATCTCTTTCTGGTCTTGCAGGAAGAACATACGGGTTGCCGGCATATAACTATCGGCATAGTACTTGGTGTTGTAGAAGAAATTCAGTCCCGGTTGGATCACGGCAGCCCCTTTGAAGAGTGGCTGTGTAAAGTAGATCGTCAGGTTTCCAATGAATGCCGGTATTCTGATTACATTTGGACCCTGTATGGTCTGGTAGGCAAACTCACCTTTGAATTTGAAGCGCCACACGTCAATATCTGTGTTGAGCCAGCTTCGGATATAACCGATTCCGGCGCTTTCCTGCTGCGGTAATGCTGCTGTATCAAGGTAAACATAGTTGGAAATCCGGCTCATACTCGCCCCAAGTGAAAAATATTTATTCGTATAGCTGGCCGCGGCGGAGATGAGGCCCTCTTTTTCCCAGGCATTGTTCCATTGGAAGTTATTGCTTTGGTAATGCTGAAAAAACCAATCAGGTTCATGGTAGCGGTAGTATCCGGCAAGAGATAGAACTCCGAGGTTTCGTTTCAACGATCCCAGGATCTGTGACACCTTGGCGTTGAAGCTGATGTCCCCTTCATTGTAAGTGCCTAGTACATAGTCGGCATAGGCCTCCAGTGTGAAGGTTCTAAATGGCCTGAAAGCGATCCAGGCCGATGGAATGATTTGGTTTAAATAATATTTTTTATGGGGGTGTACCAATTCTATCGCGGCCCATGCCGGATCAAAATAGAGATTATAATACTGGATATCAGGGTATGACACCTCTACATACTGGTGTTTCAATTTGAATTCAAGCTGGATGCGCCGGTACTTTCTGGAAGGATCAAAGCTTGGGTTGGTCCAGGTAACAACATTTTCGATTTTTTGAATGGTAATTGAGTCGGTTGTTTGAATTGTGTCAAAATAGAAATTGGTATAGAATCCTGCCATGGGGTCATCATCTATATAATTAAAGATCTGACGAGTATATTGAAATGAATAAGTAATCCTGCCCAATTCGATCCGTTTTCGCTTGCGTTCGAGCGAGTCGAGCTTATAAAGGTCATGCCGGGTAAGATCAAAGAACTGTTTTACATAGAAACCCGACTCTTTAATCCGGTTTTGGGCATTAGGCAGGTTGACTGCTAAGATCTGGCGGTTGCTTTCAAGGTTTTGTTCAAAAACACTATCGTATTTTATTCCCCCGTTCTCCTCGTTTTTTATCCGGTTAACGATAAAATTGGCAATCAATCCGTACCGTTTTGTTTTAGACAAGAATTGAGCAGTAAGGATAAAGTTGACCAGGTTGGTCTTCTGTCTTTGGTAAGCGCCTGGCGAACTTGATACATGAAAATTAAAGCCGAGGTTAAACCCACGGTAGATATTGCGGCTAAACCTGGCGATGAAGTTGAGCTCTTTTTTTGCCCCCTGTACATATTCGAGTTCTGTGTATGTTTTGAGGACGCGGTAATATCGTACACTATCGTTTTGAAAGAGATAGTTATCGAACGAATGAATGCCAACGTCGAATCCTCCGGTTTGCCGCATTGGGGTAGGGAAGAGGATGTTGTAAGCTGACCCGATGTTTCCCAGAGTTGCGTAAAAGGGACTGTTTTTGGTAAGCAGGTCGTAGTCTTGAAATCCGGTAATGGCAGTGTCCAATGGGTGGACTTTCAATTTTCCTTCAAGGTCTATATCATTGTAAAAGAAGGATACACGGATGGAGTCTTTTACATGTGATGTAGAATCGGCAGGAACCACCTGTGAAAGGCAAAAGGAGGATGGAATTAGAGAAAGGAGAAGAAATAGCTGCAGTATACGCATATGACACCCAATATTACCTGTAAAAGTACGAATTACCGGGTAATATATTGCCTTTGGAGTACCTTGTACGTATGCAAAAAAAAAGCTCCGGACAAAAGTCCGGAGCTTTAGAAAGATTCGGCGACGACATACTCTCCCACTTGGTGTAGCAGTACCATCTGCGCGAGTGGGCTTAACGACTCTGTTCGGAATGGGAAGAGGTGAACACCACTGCTATAGTCACCGTAAGGCCTTGATGAGCCGCCATAAATGGCGGCTGTACAGCCGCGGTTTACCGCGGCTCGGCATACGATAATGACATATATATGAAAGAAAACACAACCAAAAATCCTCAAATCAACACCGTAGAGACGCCATAAATGGTGTCTTCACAAGTAGAAAGCATACGGGTAATTAGTACTGCTCGGCTTTGACATTACTGCCTTTAGACCTACAGCCTATCAACGTCCTAGTCTTGAACGACCCTTAAAGGAAGTCTCATCTTGATCTGAGTTTCGCACTTAGATGCTTTCAGCGCTTATCTCATCCGAACTTAGCTACTCTGCGATGCAGTTGGCACCACAACAGATACACCAGAGGTTCGTCCAACTCGGTCCTCTCGTACTAGAGTCAGGTGATCTCAAACTTCCAACGCCCACAACAGATAGGGACCGAACTGTCTCGCGACGTTCTGAACCCAGCTCACGTGCCACTTTAATCGGCGAACAGCCGAACCCTTGGGACCTTCTTCAGCCCCAGGATGTGACGAGCCGACATCGAGGTGCCAAACCACCGCGTCGATATGAGCTCTTGGCGGTGATCAGCCTGTTATCCCCGGAGTACCTTTTATCCTTTGAGCGATGGCCCTTCCATACGGAACCACCGGATCACTATATCCTAGTTTCCTACCTGGTCGACTTGTTAGTCTCACAGTCAAGCACCCTTATGCTATTGCACTCTACGCATGGTTACCAAGCATGCTGAGGGTACCTTTGAAAGCCTCCGTTACTCTTTTGGAGGCGACCACCCCAGTCAAACTACCCACCATACACTGTTCCCCGGGTGAGGGGGTTAGGCTCCAGATAAACGAAGGGTGGTATTTCAAGGTTGACTCCACGAAAGCTAGCGCTCCCGCTTCACAGTCTCCCACCTATCCTACACATCGTTTACCCAGAGTCAATGTAAAGTTGTAGTGAAGGTTCACGGGGTCTTTCCGTCCCGTTGCGGGTATCCGGCATCTTCACCGGAACTACAATTTCACCGAGCTCATGGCTGAGACAGTGCCCAGATCGTTACACCATTCGTGCAGGTCGGAACTTACCCGACAAGGAATTTCGCTACCTTAGGACCGTTATAGTTACGGCCGCCGTTTACTGGGGCTTCAATTCAGACCTTCGTGCCACCGTGATGGTCACACTAAGCCCTCCTCTTAACCTTCCAGCACCGGGCAGGTGTCAGGCCTTATACGTCATCATTAAATTTAGCAAAGCCATGTGTTTTTGATAAACAGTCGCCTGGGCCATTTCTCTGCGCCCCGACTTTCATCGGGGGTCCTTTATTCCGAAGTTACAGGACTAATTTGCCTAGTTCCTTAGCCATGATTCACTCGAGCACCTTTGGATACTCTCCTCGACTACCTGTGTCGGTTTACGGTACGGGTAGCTTATACCTGAAGCTTAGAGGTTTTTCTTGGAAGTCTGATTACGGTCATTATCCGCTTGTCCGAAGACTCACGGTACTATCGGGTTTCAGCACATTCGACGGATTTGCCTATCAAATGTATACCTACGCCCTTCAACGTACTATTCCGTCAGTACGCAGACCTGTCACTCCTTCGTCACCCCGTAGCAGTATAAGCCAGTATAGGAATATTAACCTATCTTCCATCGGTATCTCCTTTCGGATTAACCTTAGGGCCCGACTAACCCTGATCCGATTAGCGTTGATCAGGAAACCTTAGTCTTTCGGTGTGCAGGTTTCTCACCTGCATTATCGTTACTTATGCCTACATTTTCTTTTCCAGCCGCTCCAACACGCCTTACGGTATATCTTCGCTGCAACTGGAATGCTCCCCTACGACCCATTACTGGATCCATAGCTTCGGTAATATGCTTAATGCCCGATTATCATCCACGCCCGATCGCTCGACTAGTGAGCTGTTACGCACTCTTTGAATGAATGGCTGCTTCCAAGCCAACATCCTAGCTGTCAGTGCAATCAGACTTCGTTAGATCAACTTAGCATATATTTAGGGACCTTAGCTGATGGTCTGGGTTGTTTCCCTCTCGCGCACGGACCTTAGCACCCATGCGCTCACTCCCGGATATATGTCATAGTATTCGGAGTTTGTCAGGATTTGGTAGGCGGTGAAGCCCCCTAGTCCTATCAGTAGCTCTACCTCTATGACACTCTACTCCGAGGCTGCCCCTAAAGGCATTTCGGGGAGTACGAGCTATCTCTCAGTTTGATTAGCCTTTCACCCCTACCCACAGTTCATCTAAAAACTTTTCAACGTTTACTAGTTCGGTCCTCCACGACGTTTTACCGTCGCTTCAACCTGACCATGGGTAGATCACAAAGTTTCGCGTCTACCCCCTCTGACTGAATCGCCCTATTCAGACTTGCTTTCGCTTCGGCTCCACCCGTCAACGGGTTTAACCTTGCCAGAGAGGAGTAACTCGTAGGCTCATTATGCAAAAGGCACGCCGTCACCCCAATTGCTTGGAGCTCCGACCGATTGTAAGCGTACGGTTTCAGGTTCTATTTCACTCTTCTGTTCGAAGTACTTTTCACCTTTCCCTCACGGTACTTGTTCGCTATCGGTCTCTCAGAAATATTTAGCCTTACCAGATGGTGCTGGCAGATTCCCACAGGATTTCTCCGGTCCCGCGGTACTCAGGATACTGCTAGGTAGTAAATTTGTTTCGTGTACAGGACTATCACCTCCTATGGTTCAACTTTCCAGAAGTATTCCACTACAAATTTACAGTCCACATTGCAGTCCTACAACCCCACATTTGCCGTAACAATTGTGGTTTGGGCTAATCCCCGTTCGCTCGCCACTACTTGGGGAATCACTATTGTTTTCTATTCCTCTGGTTACTTAGATGTTTCAGTTCACCAGGTTCGCTTCCTACGATCGCTCGTAGGATACCACGTCTTCAACGTGGTGGGTTGCCCCATTCGGAAATCTCCGGATCGAAGGTTATTTGCACCTCCCCGAAGCTTATCGCAGCTTGTCACGTCCTTCATCGCCTCTGAGAGCCAAGGCATCCGCCATACGCTCTTAATTACTTTCTTTACTTGCTCTTGTGATTCGTACAGACGTGATTAATCACGTCTCTACGATTTATTAGGATACAGTGTTAATATTGAAAATTAACAGTTGTATTTTCTTTCAATATGTCAAAGAACATTTGTGGTGAATCGTGATCATGGGCAAATGGATGAAGAAAACATACACATTTGCTCGACGGTCACTCCACATCGTGGAGAATAAGGGAGTCGAACCCTTGACCCCTAGCTTGCAAAGCTAGTGCTCTGGCCAGCTGAGCTAATTCCCCAATCGATTTGATGTAGTCCCGCGCAGATTTGAACTGCGGACCCCTACATTATCAGTGTAGTGCTCTAACCAACTGAGCTACGGGACTTTGTCGAATTACGAATTGCGGAGCAATCACGAGCACCATTGAAATAAACAATGATGCGAGTAATTACGAATGACGAAATATTAGTTCGCTTACCAGTAACCGTAACTCGCTAATCCAGTTGCTCAATGGTGCATTACCCTGAGCTCGCTTGGGAAAAAGAAGAAAAGAAAAGTAGCAAATACCAACCCCGATTGCTCGGAGCCAATAATTAACCAACTCTAGAAAGGAGGTATTCCAGCCGCACCTTCCGGTACGGCTACCTTGTTACGACTTAGCCCCAGTCACTAGTTTTACCCTAGGTCGCTCCTTGCGGTCACGAACTTCAGGTACCCCCAGCTTCCATGGCTTGACGGGCGGTGTGTACAAGGCCCGGGAACGTATTCACCGTACCATTGCTGATGTACGATTACTAGCGAATCCAACTTCACGAAGTCGAGTTGCAGACTTCGATCCGAACTGAGATCGGTTTTGGAGATTAGCATCCTGTCACCAGGTAGCAACCCACTGTACCGACCATTGTAGCACGTGTGTAGCCCTGGACGTAAGGGCCGTGCTGATTTGACGTCATCCCCACCTTCCTCTCTACTTGCGTAGGCAGTTTCACTAGAGTCCCCAGCATGACCTGATGGCAACTAATGATAGGGGTTGCGCTCGTTATGGGACTTAACCCGACACCTCACGGCACGAGCTGACGACAACCATGCAGCACCTCGCAAGCCGCCCCGTAGGGAAATTCCGTTTCCGGAACGGTCGTCTTGCGTTCTAGCCCAGGTAAGGTTCCTCGCGTATCATCGAATTAAACCACATGCTCCTCCGCTTGTGCGGGCCCCCGTCAATTCCTTTGAGTTTCAACCTTGCGGCCGTACTCCCCAGGTGGATCACTTAATGGTTTCCCTTAGACGCTGACAGTGTATCGCCAACATCGAGTGATCATCGTTTACAGCGTGGACTACCAGGGTATCTAATCCTGTTTGATCCCCACGCTTTCGTGCCTGAGCGTCAGTTACAGTTTAGTGAGCTGCCTTCGCGATCGGTGTTCTGTGTCATCTCTAAGCATTTCACCGCTACATGACACATTCCGCCCACTACAAATGTACTCAAGAACAACAGTATCAATGGCAGTTCTACAGTTAAGCTGTAGGATTTCACCACTGACTTATCATTCCGCCTGCGCACCCTTTAAACCCAATGAATCCGGATAACGCTTGCATCCTCCGTATTACCGCGGCTGCTGGCACGGAGTTAGCCGATGCTTATTCTTACGGTACCATCAACCCCGGTACACGACCAGGGAATTTTTCCCGTACAAAAGCAGTTTACAACCCGTAGGGCTGTCATCCTGCACGCGGCATGGCTGGGTCAGACTTGCGTCCATTGCCCAATATTCCTTACTGCTGCCTCCCGTAGGAGTCTGGTCCGTGTCTCAGTACCAGTGTGGGGGAAAATCCTCTCAGAACCCCTAGACATCGTAGTCTTGGTGAGCCGTTACCTCACCAACAAACTAATGTCACGCATGCCCATCTAAAACCGCCGGAGCTTTAATTATAATGCGATGCCGCATCATAATGTTATGAAGTATTAATCCCGATTTCTCGGGGCTATTCTCCAGTTAAAGGTAGGTTGCATACGCGTTACGCACCCGTGCGCCACTCGCCACCAGGTATTGCTACCCGTGCTGCCGTTCGACTTGCATGTATTAGGCCTGCCGCTAGCGTTAATCCTGAGCCAGGATCAAACTCTCCATAGTAAAAGGAAATTATTGATCTTGTATTCAGGTTAATTATTCCAAAGAAATTAATAGTATTTCTGGGATATTTGCTACTTATTCTTTACTTCAGACTTTCAAAGAACTTGATCTATATTTCCCCGGTTATCCGGGATAGATTTCTAAATTCGGACTGCAAAAATACAACCATTTTTTTACTCTGCAAAATATTTTTTCAAAATCATTCAGAAAAAAAATCCTGCCTCAACTCCACACCCATACAATTTCTTGTAATATCCTGGTTTTCTGCAGCTTTCCAAAGAACGTTACACAACGTGTGTAAATCGGAGTGCAAAAGTACAATAACTTTTGACACTGACAACCTAATAGTTGAAAATATTATTTTGAATTATGCTATACTATTGAAAATGAGATTCAATTCTTAAAATATTTTTTGCTACTTGTACGATAAATCTCATTTCTAGTTACATTTGTACCGATCTTGAAGCCATTATCTATACTATTATGTCCCGAAATCTCCTTATCATACTCTTTTCCCTCACACTCTCGTGGACAGGGCTCAGCCAGAATCCAGATTCCATTACCGTAATCCCTATGACAACTGCCGGAACCGATACGGTGCAGCCGGTCAAACAAGCGGTAGGAAGTAAGCGAATCCAACGCCCCGATAGTTTTTGGCGCCGGATATCTCTGGGTGGGAACCTCGGCTTCCAGTTCGGGACAGTCACCGGCTTTAACATCTCACCGGAAGCCAGAATTCGTACAATAGACCAACTATACGTGGGTGTGGGTTTCATCTATCAGTACTTCAGTGTTAAGGACCGTTTTTGGGATACCCTTACCTACGACCACGTTAGCTATACATCCAACACGTTTGGAGGCAGGATCTATTTACGGTATTACCTGAGGAGCCTATTTGATGGTTGGGCGGGGAACTTCTTCGCACATGCAGAATATGAATACCTCCATTATGTGATTCCTTTTGTATCGGATCCAAACGGTCGATACGTGGATGTCTTTGATTATAACCAGCAGACCTACTCCAAAGGACGGGATATCCTCGAGGTCCACAGTGTATTTGTTGGAGGAGGTTACAGCCAACCAGTCACTAACCGTGTATTTATCGATCTGCTGATCATGTTCAACCTGAACGATAGCCCCTATTCTCCTTACTCAAATCCGGTATTCAGATTGGGAGTGGGCGTAGGTTTGTGACGAGAGACGAGGGAAGAGGTTCAAGTAAATTCCAAACAACAAGCACTAAATAACAAACAATAGCAAAGGTTCAATGTCCGAAATTCCAAATGTAATTTAATTACATATTTTGACAATCGGATATTGGTTATTGGAGTTTATTTGAGATTTGATTATTGATATTTGGTGCTTGTCCACTGATATTTTCCTTTTTCCCATGATCAGATAACCAATGACAAATTGAACAATATGGAAATTAACAATGTAATCCTGGAAAACGAAAGCCGTTTCGGCTTTGACGAGACCATTCATAAGATTCATGAGAACGCAGAAGTGAACGGGTGGAAAATTCCTACAGTGCATGATCTGCAGGAGACTCTGCGGAAGAATGATATCGACGTACAGGAGGTGAAGGTGATTGAACTATGCAAACCGACATACTCCGGTGCACTGATGAAGGAGGATCCCACCAAATTTGTATCTGCTCTGATGCCCTGCCGAATCTCCGTCTACCGCAAAACTGACGGGAAAACATACGTCTCACGCATCAACTCCGGCATGCTAGCTATGTTCATGGGAGGCTCCATCGGCAAGGTGATGGGCCACGCTGGAATAGAGATGGAGGTGATCCTGAAACGGGTCATGGTCGAGGAGCCGTTACAGGATTTCTAGATGCCGGATGCCGGATGCCAGATGCCGGAGGCCGGATGCCGGATGCCAGATGCCGGAGGCCGGATGCCGGATGCCAGATGCCGGATGCCGGATGCCGGATCACTGGATATAATACGGTCCTCTTACGTCTCACGTCTTACGTTTTACGTCTCACGTCTCACGTCTCACG
>Ga0268278_1000042_pt1 | contig 102647 bp, 107 predicted proteins | sample saktaG_3_FD_190135 | JGI IMG/M metagenome (GOLD analysis project Ga0268278, IMG submission 190135) | Saline water microbial communities from Sakinaw Lake, British Columbia, Canada - sak_2010_1_5_55m | ecosystem: Environmental > Aquatic > Non-marine Saline and Alkaline > Saline ...
TCTACTTAAAGAAACCAAAGTCTGTAAAAACAAGACAGGCAATCCCTACCTGGAAAATTTGAGATTGATATCGGTGATGTCTGAAAAATAAAGCTGTCTGCAGTTTTTGATTTGATAGCCTTGATCAAGGTATATGCCGACCATCTGACCGTGGTTCAACGAAGAAATGTATTATTGACTTCACCTACGAGTTCTCAAAATAGTTTCAGGAAAAAATCGATTATTACCACTTGAAAGTTTTGCTGTAATATTTATTGACAGGGCATCGTAATGGAGTTAGTGGTTTAGCAAATTGTATTGATCTTGAATGTGTCATGCATGCTTTTGAGCAGCTATAACCGAGGCTAGATAACCGCTCTACTCTACCAAGATACTTATTGGTGGTGGAGGAGGTAATATGGCAATAGATTTCGTTTCGATTGACTTTGAAACAGCAAATGAGAAACGTGCAAGCGTCTGTGCTGTAGCATTGATTTTGTTTGAAGATGGTAAGATTACCAAAGAGCTTGAATGGATAGTTTCCCCTCCCCAACATCTAAACTATTTCAACCCATATAACGTCCAAATTCATGGTATAAATGAATCAGATATTATCGGTAAGCCAGAATTTAACAAGGTGTGGCATGAAATATACCAACTCATAAACCATAGAATTCTTGTTGCCCATAATGCAAGTTTTGATATTAGCGTCTTGCGGCAACTATTAGATTGCTATGACTTAGATTATCCAAGTATTAAATTTATATGCACTTGTAGCGTTGCAAGAAAAACTTGGGATAAGCAAATAAATTACACCTTGAAAAATATCGGAAATAATCTTGGGTACATATTTAATCATCATGATGCCCATGATGATGCAAGAATTTGTGGACAGATATTTCTTGATGCATGTAAATATCATTGCTGTGATTCCATTGCTGATTTGGCTAAAAAAATAGGTTTGAAAAAGGGGATTCTTAGTTGTAACAAATATCGTCCATGCTCTGTTTCTGACCCATATCCAGGATTAAGAAAAGGAAAGTTTGAAAAAATTGAACTTACTAAACTTTCACAAGAATGCATTAATGCTGGAGGGATATTCAGTGGTAAAAACGTGGTTTTTACAGGAACATTGATTAGCATGACAAGACAAACTGCGGCACAGAAAGTAGTGAGCCATGGAGGTTATGTATCGAATACCATTAACAAGGGCACAAATTTCTTGGTAATGGGTGTCCAAGATTTTGCAAGATTTGTTGATAACAAGCAAAGCAGCAAGACAAAGCGGGCGAATGAGCTTATAGAAGAAGGTCAACAGGTGGAGATTATAGATGAGAATGAATTTTTAAGACTGATCTTTCAGGAGAAACAGGAAAATGAATATTGACGAATTTAAAATTAACATTGAAAGACATGTAAAAATTTGCATTGAAGAACTTTCAAAAGATAATAGTTTTTTTGATCCCACAATAAAAAGGTATGAATTAAGACTTAATAAAAGCTATGAAACAATTTTGTTGTGCAATTCTGCTGTGATAAGAGTTAAGCAATTAAAAAATAAAGAAACACGTCTTGAATTATCAAAAAAACACATGGATCTTTTTGGATTGCAGAACGAAGTAAAATACACGAATTCTGAAGTCCATTGGGGAAAATTATCATTTGATGAAAGTGTAGCAATACAGATAATAAATAATATCAAAGCTGTTTTTGAACGATGTTATACAGACGAATCGGTAGAAAGTTTCGGTTGCTGTTCAAGATATAATGAATGTAGCGATGAAATGAAATGCATACACCCAGACATTAAGTTTGCAAAAGGTTGTTATTATAAAATTCATTTAGAAAATGAACGAATCTTTTATGGTAAAAATCGTAACATCGATCATCTTCCTAGTAGTCATCGTCAAAATAATTCTGGGGGAAAGAGGGTCAGATCTTAAATATTAAGTAATAGTATCATAGATGTTTAGTTTGAATAGTGAATATTTAATATTTAAGATGCGACCATCTCGGCTTTTTACCTTGTCATCATGGGTTTACTGGCTTCTCAAGAAGTTTCTGCAGATACGGCACACTCTCTTCCACCCGCTGATACATCTCGACCCCCTCTGCATCCTCTATAAAGTGCCACTCCCTGAATAGCGCGATGACTGGGCCAAGCTTCTTCCTCTCACTCGTGTCCCTAGGCGTACCAACGTGTCTCCAAGTTGTTGACTTCGACCATGGACCATACTGGTCGCTAATTAGATATTGTGCAAGTTTACGATAGTAGCCTTCGCGAAATCGTCTCCTGGCTCCGTCATACTGAGGTTCAAATGAGTCCGGTAGTCTTTGCCAATCTTCCGGAAATAAATGGCTTTTCTGGGCACGCCTCGTACTCTTTTTGCTGCGTTCAGCGGAAGCGCTAGGCAACTTCAACTTTCCTAAAAACGTCAGAATCTCCTCGTCTTCGATGCCAAGTTCACTTGGCAAGCCTTGCCTTATGAGTTGAAGGAGATCGTGTTTACGTTCATTCACCAACACATTCAGGGCGGTAGGCAATGCTGCTATTTTCCACTTCTCGCGAATGGCCTCATCAAAGAGCTCTGGGTTAGCAGTAAGGGACACCTTTTCTATAATGTGAAAATCGCTGGCGATGTGATGCTTTTGATCATTGTTACCGTAGGCGTTGCTGAGCCTTAGATCGTACATCGGCGCATCCGGCAGAGCCAAGGAAAAGAACTGCCAGCAATCGCCATTTGTCCAAATGAAATACGACGCCCCTCTCTCTTTGGACTGCCTCAGCCCTTTCTTGATATACGGATGGTTGCGGTCTTCGGGGGGCTTCACATCGAGTGCCTTAGCCTCAATGCCTATAGGCGGTTGACACATGAGAATGAAATCCAACCATCCCTCTCCGTCTTGTGAACTGGCTTCGTAACTCACATCTTTCAACCTGTTCCAGCCCAGTCCCTCTAACAACGGCAAGATGAAGTTTATCTTGGTCCATTCCTCATTCCGCTGAGTCGGCCCAAACGTATCTGTTGCATCTACGACCTGTTGGGAAAGCCGCCCGATTAACTTGACAAACTCTTCTCTGTACACCATGCCAGTTTCCTCCATGCATTATGACTGACTCAGGACTGCCTTGATTGAGGCAGATGCCTTTTAGATAAACAACAAAAAAACCCGCATCTATTTGAGAGAAACGGGATATTGTTGCGATTAGCTACCATTTTTAAGCCATTCTTTTATTTAAGAAGAAAAGATTATTTGTTGTTTGTAAATATACGGCACCTTCTATTCTTTTATTAAGACTTTTGTATGGTTAACAAAAAACCTTAGAATGTCAAGAATTTTCAACACCTCTGCGGCCACTAATTTTTCAAGAAATGTTGTTTACCATTTGAAAGAGCGCATATATTGATAAATAGTTAGGCTGATGACTTCAGGAAGCTATACGTAACATATCCTGAATTATCTTTGGGAGGAACACATAGGGTCTGGCCTTCACTGTTTACAAAATCAATTTCAGGGACGGGTTGGCATTTGTTCAGACGCGGCATGGGTTAAAAACAAGATAATGGAGGGCCGAAGATGGGAGTGAGAGGGGGAATTAGAGGGGTCTACGAAGTCAATCCGGGGTCAAATTTTTATTATTGACAATCATTATGACAAGTTGTTTATTGTAAAGAATAAAGGCCCCCTCATTTCCCAAAATAACTGTATGGTCTCACAAGAGGTTTTCCTATGGCTAACGTTTATAGAATTGTATTGGGAATGTGTAATGTATATCTCGTCAGGAAAATGATCATTGCATCCTCATTGACGCCGGGAATGCTCATAAAGAAAAACAATTTGCCAGGGAACTCAAAAAATACCATCTTATTCCCCGAGCAGATAGAAATCGTTGTTACCGGGCGCTACGCGCCCGGTAACGCCAGGCTGAGCTGATGCTCTCATCGGCCCGTTGATATCGGCCCGTTCGGGGAACGGGCCCTACCGGGGAAGGCAATTATCGTACCGGACAGTATTGGCGCAGTCCCCAATTGCGCAGAAGAAAATATGAAACATCAAGAAAAATATCTTGATCAATAAGCAACTGTGACTTTATAAGATATTAAGAAACCTTTGCAAAAGGTCTCTCTTTGGGGTGCGAACGCCCCAAACCCCAAAAAAGGAATAGGATTATTGATAACCCATAAATTCGCATAGAGACGAATTTGAGAGTTTTGCATGTTATGCAAACCTTTCAGAATGAAGGCGTAGAATGCAAAACGAAGTAAAAACCGTTTCAGGAAATATTGTTGACGTGTTCAACTCTAAAATATATCCCGGAACACTGCACATTTCCAACGGTAAAATAGTCGATATCATACAAGAACAGAAATACTATAAGACGTATATTATACCCGGATTTGTAGACTCCCATATCCATATTGAGAGCTCCATGCTGACGCCATCAGAGTTTGCAAGGGCGGCGGTCGTTCACGGAACTGTAGCCACAGTATCCGATCCTCATGAAATAGCAAATGTCCTGGGCATTGATGGCGTAAAATATATGATTGAAGACGCCAAAGCGGTACCGATGAAGTTTTATTTCAGCGCCCCTTCCAGCGTTCCGGCTACACCCTTCGAAACTTCCGGAGCGGACCTTGATCCGGAAAAAGTTGAACAACTCCTGAGATTGAGTGAAATCAAATACCTGGGAGAGGTAATGAATTTTCCCGGAGTCATACATGGTGATCCGGATGTCATGAAGAAGATTCACAGCGCAAAAAAATATTCAAAAGTTATAGATGGTCATGCCCCCGGACTAAGGGGCAGGGACCTTAAAACGTACGTTGCGGCAGGGATATCCACAAATCATGAATGCCTGTCTATAAATGAGGCACTTGAGGATCTTCGCTCAGGAATGAAGGTTCAAATCAGAAAAGGATCGGCAGCCGACATCTTTGAAGAATTTATTCCAATCCTGGAAGAGCATTATGACCTCTGTATGTTCTGCAGTGATGATAAACACCCTGATGATCTCATCAAGGGTCATATAAATGAAATGGTAAGGGGGGCAATTGATCATGGTATTGATGCCATGAAAGTTCTCAGGGTTGCATCTGTCAATCCTGTTCTGCACTATGGGTTAGATGTCGGGTTACTCCGCGTCGGGGATTACGCGGATTTCCTCGAAATAGACAATCTCAAAAATGTCAGCATACTGAAAACTTATATTAACGGGGAAATCGCAGCCAATGACGGAAAATCCCTGATATCGAGAAAACAATCAAAAATTGTCAACAATTTTAAGGCACAAATAAAAGAAATCACTCATTTTTTTCTTCCATATTCAGGAGGCAAAATAAACGTCATAGAGGCCATTGACGGTCAACTGGTAACGGACAAACTGGTAATAAATCCGAAGGTGGATGCTGGTAATGTCATATCGGATGTTGAGAGAAATATTCTAAAAATTGCAGTTGTCAATCGTTATTCTGATGCAAAGCCAGGCTTAGGCTTTGTCAAAAATTTCGGTCTGAAAAAAGGCGCGATTGCATCCAGCGTAGCCCACGACTCTCATAATATCGTAGCAGTTGGAGTAAATGATGAAGAACTGTGCAAAGCCGTTAACCTGATCATTGAAAAACAGGGAGGTATTGGCGCTGTATCCGGGGACAGGGAAATGATACTTCCTTTGCCGATTGCCGGAATCATGAGTGATGAAGACTACCTGACCGTGGCAGAAAAATACACAAAGATTGATAAAATGGCCAAATCCATGGGTTCAAAACTACGGGCACCTTTTATGACACTATCTTTCATGTCCTTGCCCGTTATTCCGAAGCTCAAGCTTACCGATAGAGGGCTTTTTGATGTTGAAAAATTTGAATTTATTGACGTTATTGATAAGTTGTGATGTTATGGAAATTGAGAAATTTGTTTGGCTGCAGGGTGGGTGCCGGGAAACAAGAATAAAGTGTGACAGTTTTTTGAAAGGAGATCTTAATGAAGATTTTCATGACAGGAGGTACCGGCTTTGTAGGTGCCACCCTCACGAAAGAACTGATCGGACAGAGGCACAATGTAACTATTTTGACCCGGGGCATCAAAAAGGGGCTTACACTCCCTGAAGGTGCCTCCTTCCTTGAAGGAGATCCAACAAAAAGAGGGCCCTGGCAGGAAAAAGTTGCAGAACATGACGCATTTATTAACATGGCAGGTGCCTCCATCCTCAGCCGCTGGAGTAACGAAAGAAAGAAGGAAATCAGGGACAGCCGCATTTTGACGACCAATCATCTTGTAGAAGCCATGGCGGGACGAAAGGGAAAGGAAACCCATTTACTCAGCGCTTCTGCCGTGGGCTATTATGGTTTTCATGGAGATGAAACCCTTGACGAAAGCAATTATGGAGGGACCGATTTTCTCGCTTCCCTCTCTGCTGAATGGGAGGCAGCCGCCCTTGGCGCTGAAAGATACGGTGCAAGAGTGGCGCTCTGCCGTATCGGGGTTGTCCTGGGGAAGAAAGGCGGTGCCCTTGGAAAAATGTCTTCGGTTTTTAAGTTTCATTTAGGAAGTCCATTAGGCAGTGGCAAGCAGTGGGTTTCCTGGATTCACGAACAGGACCTGGCAAACATCTTCCTTTTTTTACTTGAGAATAAGAATCTGGAAGGACCTGTTAATTGCACAGCACCTGATCCTGTTCGAAACAGGGAAATGGCGGAAATTTTAGGAAAAGTTCTTGGCAAGTCCACGTTTTTGCCGCCCCTGTCCCCTTTCTTCGTCAAGATGACACTTGGTGAATTAGGCAATATCGTCCTGAAAGGCCAGAGAGTTATCCCGGAAAAACTTTTAAAGAACGGTTTCGCTTTCGCATTTCCAACAATGGAAGAGGCCTTGAATGATATATTTTTGAAATAATTTTATGATATAATAAATAACATTGCTTATTCGCGTTCATATCCGTAATCAATTGCAAAGGGGGACAAAGCATGATTATCAGATGCTGGGGGGCGAGAGGATCAATACCCGTCTCAGGATCGGAATATCTGAAACATGGAGGTGATACGACGTGCATTGAGATCCGCACGAAAAACGACGAAATAATTATCGTTGATGCCGGGTCTGGCATCAGGAGACTGGGGAACAAGCTCCTTGCTGAAAACCGCCGCGAATTCACTATGCTTTTTACTCATGCCCACTGGGACCATCTCATGGGATTACCTTTTTTTAAACCTTTGTATTCCTCGAAAACCCGGATAACTATCTGCGGTTGTCCCTTCGCCCAATCCACTGTAAAAGAGATGATTTCGCGTGTTATGAGCCCTCCATACTTTCCGGTAAATTTTGACGACATTCGTGCCAAAATAACATACGAAGGTGAATGCAAAAACAGCTTCTCCATAGATTCAACAACAATAACCCCAATATCCATAAGTCATCCGAATCAAGGTCTGGGATATAAATTCGTTGAAGACGGGAATTCCTTTGTTTTTCTCACAGATAACGAATTATCTTTCAGGCACCCGGGCGGGCTTGATTTTCAGGATTATTGTTCTTTTTCCTCTCATGCCGACCTTCTCATTCATGACGCCGAGTATACGGAAGAAGATTACAAAATGACAAAAGGCTGGGGACACAGCGTTTATAAGGACGCCCTCTCGTTAGCTCTGGAGGCAAATGTCAAGAAACTTGGCCTGTTCCACCATAATCAGGATAGAACTGATGAAGGTGTGGATCAGATTGTTGAAGATTGCCATAAAATAATTGAGGAAACACACTCATCTTTAGAATGCTTTGCCGTTTCCGATGATATGGAATTTAGATTATAAAAAATGGAACTTTTATTACTCAAAGACATCTTTATTATATTTTGCCTGTCGATTTTCGTCCTCTTTCTTTGCCTGAGGATTAAATTACCAGCCATTGTAGGTTTCCTTATTACAGGTATATTGGCAGGACCTCACGGATTTGGATTTATTCAAGCTGTTCATGACGTCGAGATTATGTCTGAAATCGGTGTTGTCCTTTTACTTTTTACAATTGGACTCGAATTTTCAATAAAAGATCTTCTGAAAATCAAGAAATCGATTTTGCTCGGTGGTTCCGTACAGGTCCTCCTTACGATCCTGACAGTTTTCTTCATATCTTTAAAAGTAGGACAAACGCTGAGCCAATCGATCTTTACAGGTTTTCTTATATCACTGAGCAGTACGGCCATTGTCCTCAAACTGCTGCACGAAAGGGCTGAAATTGACAGCCCCCACGGACGTACGTCCCTTGGCATATTGATCTTTCAGGATGTTATTATCGTCCCCATGATGCTTTTGACACCTCTTTTAGCAGGAGTAGAAGGAAATCTGAGTGAATCTCTCTTCATTCTCATGATCAAAGTTGTCGCCATCCTTCTGCTTGTCATGGCAAGCGCAAAGTGGCTTGTTCCGGTGATCCTATATCAAATTACGCGTACCCGAAATCGTGAACTTTTTCTACTGAGCATTATCGTTATATGCCTGGCAATTGCAGGGTTAACATACAGTATGGGTCTGTCTCTTGCCCTCGGTGCCTTTTTGGCGGGGCTAATAATATCTGAATCGGAATACAGTTACCATGCTATGGGAAACATTTTACCCTTCAGGGATGTTTTTATCAGTTTCTTTTTTGTATCTATCGGAATGCTTCTGAATCTGGATTTCCTTTCCCGGAATATTGGTCTGATTTTGTTAATTACACTGGGAGTCCTGGCCTTAAAAACGATCATTGCAGGCTTCACAACATATATACTTGGATATCCTCTTCGTACAATACTCCTCGTCGGATTTGCACTCAGCCAGGTGGGCGAATTTTCTTTCATTCTCTCTAAAACGGGGCTTGAATACGGCTTATTAGCTCAGGGAAATATTTATCAACTATTCCTTGCCGTTTCTGTCTTAACAATGGTTTCGACACCTTTTATTATTTCCCTTTCACCCCGGATTGTGGACGTTACCATGCGATTGCCTCTCCCGAGAAAGTTAAAATCGGGATTGCACCCTGCTCAGGCAATAAATGATCTTATAAAAAAAGATCATTTGATAGTCATCGGCTTCGGAATAAATGGAAGAAATGTAACGCGAGCCGCAAAAACAGCCGGCGTTCCATATGTCATTATCGAAATGAATCCGGAAACGGTACGTGTTGAAAAAAACAAAGGAGAACCCATTTTTTATGGCGACGCAACTCATGAAGCCGTTTTAGAACATGCAGGGGTTCACAATGCACGGATTGTAGTGATAGCTATTGCCGATGCGGCGGCAACGCGTAAAATTATATCACTTGCCCGAAGGCTGAACCGCAATATCCACATTATTGCGCGAACCCGTTTTCTTCAAGAAATGGAGCCTCTCTACGAATTGGGAGCAGACGAAGTTATTCCGGAAGAGTTCGAAACGTCGGTTGAAATCTTTACACGGGTCCTGGTCAAATACCTGATACCGAAAGATGAAATCGAACGATTTATAAGTGAAGTCCGTTCAGGTGGTTATCACATGTTCCGAAGTCTGTCACAGGAAGCATCGTCTTGCTCCGATTTAAAACATTGCCTGCCTGATATAGAAATCAATACACTTCGGATAGGTGAAAAATCGCCCATTGTGGGAAGGACTTTGGCTGAAACAGAAATGAGAAAGAAGTATGGCGTTACCATCCTGGCAATACGAAGGGATGGAAAAACGATATCCAATCCGGACGTAGACATAGAATTTGTTGCAGGAGACATCCTGTTTGCCATCGGGACACCGGATCAATTTGCCAAAATATCAAATTTGTTCTATGAATCTGAATAAAAGATGCTGTTTACTATCCAAATAAACCAAATACAGGAAGGGAATAAAAATGCAGGTTTTAGTAATGTATTATTCAAGAACAGGTAACACTCAAAAACTGGCGGAAGCGATTGCAAAAGGAGTAGGGCAGGTTGAGGATGTAAAATGTGTGATAAAGCCGGTGCATGAAATTACAACGGATGATTTTGTATCTTCCGACGGTATAATTGCAGGCTCTCCCGTTTACTTTGGAACTATGGTAGCTGACTTGAAGGAAATCTTTGACAAATTTGTCGGTGTACGCAAAAAGATGGAAAACAAAGTAGGAGCCGCCTTCGCGACTTCAGCCGATCCATCCGGCGGGAAGGAAACGACGATGATGTCAATTATCCAGGCCTTTTTGATCTATGGAATGATCATTGTGGGAGATCCCATAGCGGCAACGGGTCACTACGGTGTTGCCTGCACCGGCGCCCCTGACAAAAAAACTGCTGAAAACGCTGCCAAACTGGGGAAAAGGGTTGCCATGCTGGTCAGGAAATTAAAAAGTTGATTGTTTGCCCGGCAAATTCAAGTTTCATAAGGAAGGAGAATACAATCTATGCTTTCTTTAGAAAACACAATGCTGCTTGTTATTGATGTTCAGGGAAATCTTGCGCAGGCAATGTATGAAAAAGAGTTTCTAATCGAAAATCTCAAGAAGATCATCAAAGGAGCGCACGTATTTGACATCCCCATTTTGCTTACTGAACAGATTCCGGAAAAACTGGGTCCCACCATGCCCGAACTCGCCGGACTTCTTGCCGATGTTCAACCCATACATAAATCAAGTTTCAGTTGCTGCGATGACGAGGGTTTTATGAAAGAATTGAAGTCAATAAATCGGGGACAGATCCTTGCTACGGGGATTGAAGCTCATGTTTGCGTGTATCAGACAACCATTGATCTCATTGACTTAGGCTACGAGGTCAGTTTAGTAGCAGATTGTGTTTCTTCAAGAACACTCATGAATAAAGCCATCGGCACAGAGAGCATGACCAATAAGGGGGCGAAACTGACCAGCACAGAGATGGCGCTTTTTGAACTTATGAAGATTGCAGAGGGAGACAAATTCAGCAAAATGATCAAAATAGTCAAATAGGAACAGCATAAAAACCTGTCACGAAAACTTCGGGCGGGGATAAACCCCGCCCCTACAAACGAAGGTCAATGGAAATCAGCTCAATAAATCACGGTAAAACCCTTACGGGTAAACTCCAAATAAAGCATCTAATTGTATGAAAAAGTAGTAAGGAAAGTTTCCTCAAATGAAACCAGTTTATCTCGATTATAACGCGACGACCCCTATTGATAGTGAAGTTGCTGAAGCCATGATGCCTTATATGGAACAATATTTTGGAAATCCATCCAGCCTCCACTGGTACGGCATTCAGTCTAAAAAAGCTGTCCAGAAGGCCCGAAGTCAAGTCGCCCTTCTCCTGAATTGCAAACCCGAAGAGATTATTTTTACAAGCGGAGGAACAGAATCAAACAACTTTGCCATCAAGGGGGCAGCTCTTGCCAATCGAAATAAAGGCAATCATATCATTACCTCAACCATCGAACATCCCGCAGTAACGGAGGTATGTAAATATCTCGAAGCCGGCGGTTTTCAGACAAGCTATATTCCCGTAGACGAAACGGGGCTTATAGACCTTGTCAAATTGGAAAAATCAATAACATCACAGACAATTTTGATTACAGTCATGCACGCCAATAACGAAGTGGGAACCATTCAACCAATTCAGGAAATTTCAGAGATCGCAAGAAAACACGGGATTATTGTCCATACAGATGCCGCTCAATCGGTCGGGAAAATCTCAACAGATGTTAATGAACTCGGTGTGGACCTCCTCTCTGTAGCGGGGCACAAGATATACGCACCGAAGGGAATCGGCGCCCTTTTTGTCCGTGAAGGAATTCAGCTTGAAAAATTCATGCACGGTGCCGGTCACGAACGGAACATGAGGGCAGGCACAGAAAACGTCCTGGAGATCGTCGGACTTGGAAAGGCCTGTGAAATAGCAAAGCTGGGGTTGAAAAGGAACATTACACATATGAAAGAAATCCGGGATCGTCTTTACAATGGATTGAAAGAGAAGATAAAAAATATCAGACTAAACGGCCACCCCGAAAAGCGCCTTCCCAATACCCTGAGTATCGGTTTCCGCAATATTGAGGCATCCTCTCTCCTCAACGAGTTGATAATTGCAGATATTGCCGTATCGGCCGGCTCGGCTTGCCACGCCGGGTCAACGACCATCTCTCATGTACTCGCCGCCATGAATGTTCCCATGGAATTCGCAAGAGGAACGCTCCGCTTATCGACCGGCATTATGACGACAGAAGGGGAAATTGATCGGGCAATCGAAGTTATTTCGGAGGCGGTTCAGAAATTGTAAGAATCAATCAATGCTTGATGTATATTTTCTAAGGAGGACTGAATCGGGTCAGGTACCTCACAACGTACCAATCGCCAGGGCCGGCTTCCCGGACTTCGTTTGAATATAGAGAAGATCGTCTTTGCAATGACATATGCGCAGTCGCACTTTATCTTTACCGTCCTGGCGGATATAGCCTTCAGACAATAGTTCACCAATGTTCAGTCTGAAGGTGCCGACAAATGCGGCAGACTCATCTCTCCCTCTCTTCCAGAAGAGGTTAAGGTATAGTGGATCTTGAGTGAGGGGGACAGCTATGTGATAATGATGATCAATATCGTCATTGCCGGTCCAATGACGGTACTTCTGCAGGAATGACGCCTGTTCAATTCGACTCACGAAATGCTCGAATTGCAATAGGGGATATTTTTCTTTACGCATTCTTCAGATAACCTCCAATGAAGGAAGTCATGAAGGAAAGTTTACATTAATATGTGTAAAAACGTCAACAGACCTGTTAAATATTCGTTATAATAAGACATGAATATATCAAATGGTCAAGTCATTTCTCTCTAAAAAAATGGCAAGATAAATCTGCTTGACACTTGGCAAGAGATTTATAAGACTACTGGATAAATGAACTGCCCCGCGGCAAGCGTCTGGAAATCAGACCCCCAACGATTAAATTTTGAACTTTTTACCGGAGGATGTATTATGGATAAAATTCCGATTACCAGAACGGGATTTGAAAAATTGAAAAAAGACCTAGCATATTTGAAGAATGTAGCAGTACCCGAAAATATAAAAGATATTGAAGAAGCCAGAGCCCATGGTGATATATCGGAGAATGCCGAGTATGAAGCTGCGAAAGAAAGACAATCGTTTATCCAGGGAAAGATACAGGAAATCAATAATAATCTGGCCACTTCCGTCATTATTGATACAAAAGATCTAACCGATGATAAAGTTGTTTTTGGTACAACCGTTACTATAGAAGACTTGAAAACAGAAGAAGTCACGAAATATAAACTCGTCGGACCCTTTGAATCAGATATAAACGAAAACAAGATATCCGTGACCTCCCCCATCGGAAAGGCCCTTATCGGGAAAGAAGTAGGTGACGAAGTCAGGGTCCATACACCTGGCGGCATCAGAGAAATTGAGATTGTGGATATATCTATAGAGTCATAAGCCAATTGCATGAGAATTTACAATGATACCAACTTGACTGTTTCATAAGAAGTCATATCAATAACTTTATCCCCAAAATAATCATTGACAAGGATGGGGACTTTTCTATAAACTCCCAACATCCTGACTTGTTTCATTTACTCGTCTCGATTGTGTAATTACTTACATTTACAGTTATTATTATAATTTTGACGAACAACCAGGGTTAGATAGATTTTGCATTCTATTTAAAATTCAACAAGAGGGAGGGTATATTAAGCATGAGAAAAAGCTTACTGTTTTTAGGGTTGCTCTTTGTTGTTCTTATTACTTTCGGCTGCGCCGGTATGGGCGGAGAAACCAAAAAGGACGAAGAAAGCACGGCTGCGAAGCTGCCTGCCTACTCGGGATCAAAAATCACAATTGCTATTATGGACTTTCAAACCAAGGTTCCAGGTCATGACTGGAGGCTCGGACAGGGGGCGTCTGATATGTTGGCCACCGCGCTTTGGAAAACCAAGAAGTTCAGAGTTTTTGAGCGCAACAAACTTGCCAGCATTATGAAAGAACAGGGACTTCAGCAGAGTGGTGCCGTTAATCCTTCTACGGCTGTTCAAATTGGTAAGCTTATCGGCGTTAAATATATTCTCACCGGAGCGGTTACCGAGTATGGACAATCTCAAACCGGAGTTCACGCCGGCGGTTACGTAAATGTGGGCAAGAAGGGTTACAGCGCTGCTGTTGATGTACGTGCAGTCAGTGTAAAAACCGGTGAGATCGCTTTTGCAGACTCCGGAGAGGGTACGCTGAAAAGCACACATGTGATGGTTTTAGGATTTGGCGGAGGCGAGAAATTTGATCAGAAAAAAGCAACGAGATCCATGCGCATGGCCATTGAAGACGTAATGAAAAAAATCTATATTGAACTTGACTGACAAGTAACTAACAACTCTTTCCACACAGATGTCGCACCGGGGCAATCTTCATTGATCCGGTGCGACTTTCTTTATAAGTTCCTCCGCGACAAAACACAAAATCTTTTACTACCTCCCCCCTTCCATTTTGTGAGACCTTTGTATAACGTTCCCTTTTGCCCACTTTCTGCGCCTGCCCTGTGGAATGCGAAGCCTATTCCTCTGGGGTCAGGCTCAAATTTTAATCCTCGAAATATCCAATATATTCCTGTGGTTAAAATTTTCCCCTTCCTTGAACTTGAACAAAATTGAACATTCTGCAAAGATCTCTTTGGTTGACCCACAAAAACAGAGTGAGAAATCTTTTCTGCCTTGACAAAGGTTTTATTTTAGTCTAATTTTTAAACAATTAAATATCTTATCTTTGAAAAATCGGGGCTACCTTTTCAATTGTATCAATGAGTCGATCTCAGGACATCCCGGTAGTGGAGATTTACCCTGAAAGAGGCATCCAGATTATAACCATAAAGGGGTGGGATTATGAAAATCAGTTTGAAATCAAAAAAATGTAATAAATTGACAACAACCGTAATGGTTTTGGCTTTGGTGATTTTTATTACATACATAAGCGGATGTGTAAGTACCTCCGGCACAGCTATGAAAAGCCACCAGGAATCCATGGGAAGTGTGATGGAAAATGAATACGTAATTCCCAAAAAACCAATAGATCGGCATTACATAGGCTGCGCATGGTCAAAACAGTTCGGCCCCATAGAAGATCCTTCAGTAGCAGATATTCGCATCAGAAAAGAAAAATCGTTCAGTAATATGCAACAGGATTTCGCCGTCAAAACAGGTCTGGGTTTAGGTGGTCAAATTATTGCCGGTCCTAAAGCAGAGGCTGGAATCTCCGGTTCAAGAAAGAAAAAAGCAAATCTGGGCGGCGTAGAAATCATCAAACCATTTTCTCTGGCGGATATCCCCTTTGAACCTAAAATTCCTTATATTACGGAGGCACTGCGCCTCGCCAATTTCAAGCTTAAAGAAGAAAAAGCCTCCAAGGCATCAATCAGCGCCACTGCCGGCACAGCAATTGGAAGTGGAACTGCCCTTGCCGAAGCAGGTTCTGAAGGAAAAAGAGGAACAGAAGGTGAAGGCCTAGTTGTAGCCTACAAGCTTCATACTATTGATCCCGGAAATTATGAGAAAAATGATTCAGGCAGCCTGCCACTGGAATTAAATAAGATGCTGGAATTCCCTGAATCCCAATTATTCGTTAAAGCCCAGCTTAACTGCATTGAGGCCGGCGGTAAAAGGTCACTGCCCAGAAACACAATATGGTCTTGCGCGCGTGCTGACGCCAAGAGCCGCAATATGATTGCCGCATGGTTTGTGAAGTTAAAATCCACGGACCCGAAAAAGAAATCTATGACCATCGCCTTTCCTGCTTTTCCCAAAATCGAAGATTGTTACAGCTATAGCGGCACAATTTATTCCAGAATCGACCCACTGACCGACAAAATTCACCGTCAGAAAATAAATATCACCATTATTGATGCGGATGTTTCCGATAGCCTTCAACCGACAAATTTTGATGCCCGGATTTCTGTTATCGATGAGTCCTTTAAGATTAAATTGGTAAAGCCAGGCAAAATACAATAACCTGAAAAGTCCTCGAATCCCTCAATGTTTGGGAACATCACTGAATTTGCGCATCGAGGCACAAGGTAACTGAACTGAAACATGAGGCATTTGTCTGAACATTTTCAAAGGAGTTAGACGATGAAACGATCACTTTTTTTAAGGTTGATATTAATTATTCCTGCTTTGATCTTACTTGCCGGCATAAATTCTTATGCAAGAGAAAAACCTGATATTATTCAATATGATGCAACCTATCTCGAAGATGCCATAAGTGTAAATGTGCACTGGCAATCTCCAAATCCTGTTGTAATGGTCAAAGTTTCTGCGGGCAAAGAACAAAAAGAGATAGAGGTCGACGAATACGATAACAGAAGAAATCCTTATGGTTATTCAGGCGAGGTAACCGTTGTTGTAAATTTAGAACCCGGGGTAGAACGAAAATATGTCAATTATGTTATTCAACTGAAAGATGACATCGGCCAGAGAAGCAGACAGGTTATCGGAAAAATTAAGTTAGCGAAGGCGGTATCCGAAGCACCACCTGAAGAAGCGCCGCCTGAAGAGCCACCAGCGGAAATTGGACAACCGCAACCAACTGACATTGTTGACAAGCTTATTGCTATCGCAGAACGCCATGACTCCGCGCCATTTATGAACAAAGTCAAGATTAACCGCATTAGCGAAGGCAAAGTAAACTTTACATCGAAGGCAAGCGACGACAAGGGCTTGAGAGAGGTTATCTTCCGTATTTATGATAAAGGCGGAAATATGGTCAAGGAACAGGTTCTGACAGATCTTGGCACAATCTGGCAGGGAACGACCAAAACTTTCACGCTTGCGGATGGAAATTATAAAATTATCGCTCAGGCGGTTGATACTTCGGGAAACAGATCCAGGGAGAAGATTGAAAAGTTCACTATCACCGGAGCTGGCTCTCAACAAACGGGTTCTGAAAAAACAGGCTCCGAAGACGCGGGCACAGGAGACACGGGCGCTGAGGAAACAGACACAGGAGACACGGACCCAGGTGAAACAGACACCGAAGAACCGGATACAGAAGACTAGAGTCGTGTCAAGTCTTGAGTGTCATTGCGAGCGAAGCGAAGCAATCTCCTGCTACTGGGAGCTAACTTGGCATAATCCAAGAGATTGCCACGGCCTTCGGCCTCGCAATGACGAAGGCTTGTGCGTCATTGCAAGCTTGCCACGACACTAGGGCACCGGGGAAACAAGCGCCGTGGAACCGGATTCCGGGGAAACAGGCACGAAGGCTAAAATCATTAAACTAAAGGGTTTCATAGGTGTAAAAAAGATCCCCGTAAAACAGTTTATCAAATAATGCGTGCAATATAAGTCTTGTTTTGTTTAAGTCAACAAACAGTTACGATGTTGAATATGGAGAGGTAATTCCTGATGAAAAGTAAACTCTTTATTCCTTGTGTTATACTCATTGTATTCAGCTTGGGGTTTTTATACAGTGCTAACGCCCAGGAGGAGCTAAATGGTGAAGTCAACTGGAGTAGTGGGTACGTCAGTGGAATCGGATACGGAACAGCCGAGCCGAGCGGAAACAGGGTCATCGATAAACTCAAGGCGTTAAGAGCCGCAAAGGTACTCGCACAACGTGATCTTCTTGAAAACATAAAGGGTGTCAGAGTCGATTCGCGAACCACGGTTGAAAACATGATGGTGAAAGAAGATATTATTAGAACCCAGGTAGAGGGAACAATAAAAGGCGCTCAAGTAGTCAAAAGATATTTCAAATGGATGGAAGGTAATGTTCCTCTGGCCACTGTGGAAATGCGTGTGTATCTGAGCAGTGACATGGACAGTCAAAGATCATATCACTCCCTCATTAATACATTAAATCTGGAACACAAATACAATGCTCCCCCTGTGCCTCTACCGAGCATACCAAAACAAGCTGCTTCCTCTGGCGAGCCCAAAATTTCCTATGATTCAAGCAAACCGGTTACGGGCGTTGTAATCAATCTGGGAGGTCGATTCTTTGAGAGAGTTCTCCTGCCGGTGGTCGGCATAGAAACAAAAGACAAGAAGTCCGTAACAATCTATTCTGTAAAAAGTGTAGATCCTAAGGTCATTCGAACATATGGTGTGGCACGTTACTCGGACACAGTAAACGACGCCAGGAAAATATCCTATCTTGGTGACAATATATTAATAGTTCCTGCAACCCTGGTGACAAACGACAATACGATCATCATTGGAGGAGAAGGGGCACGTACCATAAAAGAGACGATACGTTACGATAACAATTACCTGGAAGATGCCAAGGTCGCGATTACTTCACGCTAATCGTCATCCCGAATAAGTTTCTCACATTTTTGAAATCATTTAGACTGTAAAAGCAGGTTTCCAGATTTTTCATTCTGCCTTATCAGGTAAAACATCAGTTATATGTAATATATCAATTCACTAAGAAAATTAAAAAAGCAAAATGAAAGTGTCTATGCAATGAAAGATGACAACAAATCATTGAAAAATATCCCTCAGTGGAGTGTCTTTGTCATATGTTTCTCGATAATGTTATTTCTCACGGTTGGATTTTCCTTAGCTAGCAATATGATTGACAAAGATCAGGCATGGGAAATAGTAAAAAAAGAGTGTCTTGGTGGAGTTCTGATCGATAAGGCAGTATACATTTCACATGAACCACTTAATGCCGGTAAGGAAATTAAAAGCTGGGAACGCACATATAAGGTGCCTGATGAATTCGAGCAGGTGTGGCTATTTTTTATTGACGACCAGCCGGAGGCAAACTGGGAGCATTCATGCCGATATATTTTTGTTGATACTAAGAGCGGAAAATATCACATCATAAAAGCACGTACACCCCCTGAGAATATGGACCGGATGAAAAAGGTTTTCCCGGAAGAATGACGGACAGAGAAAAACCAACTGTTGTTAAAAAATGTTTAGAAAGGAGATTATGTTATGACTTCGAAATCAAAATTTCATAAAAGGATTTTGCCAATAATAGTGATAGTTCTTTCTATCGTGTTCTTTTTTGGTTTCGCCAATACTGTAGCAGCTGCAAATAAAATGGTTAAAGCAAAACCAGGTGCTGTAGCGTCAGCACAGAAGGGACTTGCCCTTAATCAGGCCAAGCAGATAGCCATTACAAAAATTTATAAAGGAAAAATCGGCAACAGAGCCCTGTTTGCGAACCCGGCATTCAAGCAGAGCGGCACCAGGATTGCGAGCTGGAGAGATCCAAACAAGTTGATAGTGAACAAAGACTCCTGGTTCTTCTTCGTAGACGAACAGCCGGGAGCAAACTGGGAACATAAGGCAAGTTATATTCTTGTTGACAAAACTACCGGTGCGGTACGAAATGTTCGCGCAACAACACCACCGTTAGAAATGCTCAAGTTAAAGCCTTTAAACCCTAAAGCAGTCGCTCAACTAAAAATCCTCAAGCAAAATGTACAGATACTTCGTCAAAAGATAATTGTTAAACCCATACGTATATTAAAAAAGAAAAAATATGCAGTGCTGCTAAGCGGTGGTCATGATGCTTATTACAACTACCAGCGTTACTGGAATGACCTCCAGTTTATTTTCAAGGCACTCAAAGAAAAGTATGGTTATACAGATTCCGAAATTATTGTTCTGTATGCCAACGGCACACATAGCCCTAACGGTGATTTTGATGGAAACGGAACCAACGATATCGACTATGCTGCAACTAAGGCTAACCTGACCCAGGTTATTAACAACGTTGCGATAAATATCGCGAGTAATGGCAAGTTCTTCTTCTATTCGACCAACCATGGCGGAGATGAAAGTGGTGCACACAATGTTAATCTTACCTTATGGGGAGAATCAATATTGGACAGTGAATTTGCCAATCTTACTAAAAAGATAAAATGCGATGAAGCCATCTATGTGATGGAGCAATGTCACAGCGGTGGTATGATGGATAACCTGCTTAATGCCCAGCCAAGACCCTGCACAAATCCCAGAGTGTGCGTTATGACGGCAGCAAGGCATGATGAATCCTCCTGGTCATGTGACACGGAAGGACAATATGATGAGTATGTGTACCACTGGACGTCTGCGGTATACGGCAAAACCCCCGGCGGTACTTCAGTAAATGCTGACACAAATGGTGACGGTGCCGTAAGCATGAGTGAGGCCCATGAGTACGCGAAGAAGAAAGACAGCCGCAATGAACATCCACAGATAGGTTCATGCGTAACCGGTGCGTGTAATACAACCCTGGCAATCGCGACACCGATCAAAGACGATTGCATCGGTTTTAACCCCGGGAGTGCTACCGTAAAGAAAATCAATGGTAGATGGAAGATCGTTGACGGCAGCCACCAGATGTTTGAATTCGGAAAAGAGAAAAATGAAGCGATTAAGTCACTAAAGATTATAAAGTATTACAAGATGAATCAATCCTGCTTTGTAGGACGTCCGAAGGTCTCATTCAAATATCTCCTGGTTAATGGCAGGACACCGAGTGGCAGCATGAAAGGCGAAGATTGCGTATCTTTCAATCCAAAAACAACCGGGGTTAAACGGGTACAGGGAATATGGAAGATAGTAGACGGCAGTCACTGGATATTTGACTTCGGCAGCAATGAGAGTGAAGCACGTAAAGCCATGCAAATCATCAAAAAACACGGATTTACCCGCTCATGCTACGTCGGCCGACCAGGCCCAAGTTTCACTTACTTGCGTAAATAAACGCTCAAACAAGGCCGGGCTTCCAATGAGGCCCGGCTTTTTGTTTAATTCCTCTGGATCCTGGATATCTTATGTAAAGCAAAGATGTCCGTTCGTCTTCAATCCAAGGTTGACATATGATCAGTATTTTGTCATATTAATACTCAATAAAAAAGCAATTCCCTATCTTCTAATGTAGGTGCGGTTAATAAGAAAATAATTTTTCAATGAACTACCCCGTAGCAAGCCACGGGTTATCAAAATCTGTTTTATCTTTTCTATCGTAACAAGCTGCGGGGAATTAAACCCTGCAGATTTCGCATCGTCCTTCAGGTGATTAGAATAATCCGTGAAATCTGTGGATTAAAAAAGGTATAGCACCGGAGTCCCTGTCATGAATAGAAAATCCAACACTTTTTTCTTAAGGCGTTTTTATATCATCTTGCTGGGAGTGTTATTCATCTCTGCCTTTTTTCATACTGGAGTGGCCATGAGTTCATCGAAGGAATCCCCTAAGACAGATGTCTCAATTTCGATTGGGCCGGGCACCCTTGGTTCCGGCTTGCCCTCTGAAGAAAGGCTTATCACCGTCGGAAGAGAGCTGATACACAAGTTTTTTCCTGAGGATTCAGGGAAGAGTCACCGTGTAAAAGGGAATCTCACCCTGATTGAGCGCGGCAAGGAAACAATCCGTTACGAATTAATGATCCTTTTTCTCTACCGTGAGACCTATACTGCAGTGAACCACCGTGTCGTCTTCAGCCTTAAGGAAAATCAGTATACCGTTCTTTCAGTGGAATAAGGAGTCTCGAGGGGCTTTTTATTCTTTTTGTGTATGAATAACATAGTTTGAAAGGAGGCGTAAATATGCGTTATTTAAAAATTATCTTCACAGGATTTGTGTTGCTGCTCTTTTGCGCGTCACCGTCGTGGGCAGCTCAAAAAACTTCTTTGTTAGAGGGGGATGTATGGGGGATTACTCAGCAAGTGCAGGTACCGGCGTCAATAAAAGCTGTCCAGATCTCGTCTCGTATTGCCTTGAAATCTCTGCAAAAGCAACGGATCAACAATGCCACAAAGATTCTGATCAATAAGAACTTTGCAACCATGGTTCAACAAAGTAAAATGGTGCAGCCGAGAGTAAAGGTGCTGCAAGTGGTGGGCAACAAGATCCAGGCCGAAGCGCTGGTCGTGTTCCAGGCGAAAAACACGTACACCGCTACGATTTCAAAACTGAATTACGATGTGGTAGATGACACGGTCAAGCTTACGGGAAAAGTTGACAACTATGCCCCCCAGATTCAAGCAGTGAAAACACCGGGAAAGATCGATCCCCTTACTGTGAAATTAAAAACAGATCTGCTTGCCAATCTTAAAATCGCGATTCCGCAGGGGTGGGGTCCCAAGGCCCTGGCCAATACTCCATGCACTGAATTCCCCACAGCGGTTAACGGTACCAACAATGTCTACAACACTTTCAAGCAGGCCTTCGGCTCGGCCCAGAAGCTGATCGGATCGCAAAGCACCAAGACTGCGATCATGAATATTTTAGAGAAGGGCACCCGTTTGTTGGCCTGGAACAACATCGGCCACGGCAACCCTTCCTGTATCGTGCAATGGGATGGCAATCCGATATGGTACACCGACTTTAACACCACAACCAATTTTAAAGGTATTTACAAGTCGGTTATTTTGCTTAATTCCTGTCGTGTCTGTAAGTCGCCATACGCCCTCAAACAAGCCATCGAGAAGCATCATCCACGTACCTATATGGGTGGTATTCCGGGATTACCCGTTGGACCCTCTGAATCGGTCGACGTCGACTTCTGGAAATATGCACTTCTGCAGGACAAGACCATGGGATGGGCTTTAAATAAGGCATCTCAGAACCACGGGCTTGCGGGTTCTTTCTGCCTTTCAGGCTACAATGGAAAGTTTGCCGCCGTTGAGGCCGCCAAGTTCACAGAGGACTGCATTGGTTTTAATCCTAATAAAGTCAAGGCAAAAAAGGTCAACGGTCGCTGGAAGGTGGTCCACGGTTCCATGTTGATGCTGGATTTCAACAAAAAGAAAGCGGATGCCGACAAAGCGGTCAAGATCATCAAGCACTACAAGTTAGACCGCCAGTGCTTCGTGGGACGTCCAGATGCTCCAATGCAGTATTACACGGTTAAAGGAAAGGCCCCTACGGGAGCACTCTCAGGTGAGGACTGCATTGGTTTTAATCCCAATAAAGTCGAGGCAAAAAAGATCAATGGACGCTGGAAGGTAGTTGACGGCTCCCACTGGATCCTTGACTTCAACAAAAAAGAAGCACAGGCAAGGATAGCGGTTAAGATTATCAAACACTACGGTTTTAAATACGTCTGCTTCGTGGGAAGGCCGCACGCACCCATGATGTACTTCCGCAAGTAGTACAATATCCTGATCAGGAGGGGCTCCACGTGTTGGGAAAAAGGTCATTGAAATTTTTAGTATTCCTCATGGGTGTTCTGTTTCTCTGTCCGTGGCAGATTTACGGAGCGCCCGGCGGGGAGTCCCAGCCATTTTATGTTATTGAACGCGATACCCTCCAGACGCGCAACTTCACTCCTGTAATCAATCACGAAACCATGGCAATTAACCTTGGAAATCGGCCCATTACGATGGGCATCATTTCACCTATCCCAAGAGACAAGTTCAGGCAGGGGAAACACTACCCGGCTTTTCTGGAGGATTCTCTCCTGCCTGATCCACTCTTTGCTCCCATTGAAGTTTCACCAACCAAAACTACTTACCTCACACGTCCCGAAATGATCACCAAAGGTGACAACACATCTTTTGTCTGGAAAGAAGCGACTCTTCCTGCGGGGGAAGCGCTGATAGTCCAGTACGATAACTACTTTGGTGAACCGGAGATTTACTGGAAACCGGAAGGCCTCGATATATTAGGACTTGTATTGCATACAGACTACACCGCTCGCCGGCTGAAGGAATCATCGTGGGAACTCTCTTTTGACTACGAGTTAATAAACAGGACGGGAAGTGTTCTCAAAGACTTATCACTGGATGTTTTTGTCCCCCTCAAGCAGCTAAGTGAGGAAAAAGAGACTAACTTCCTGGAATTGAGTCAGATTTGCACTTCACCAAATATAGAGGCATCCAAGGTAACCCGAGCGGACGGCTTTGGGGAAGCTGCTTATGGTGTAACTGTAAGCTTATGGACTGAAAGCCTTGAATCTAACGGTAAAGTGCACTTTTCTCTCCGGCTCACAGGCTCCAGGGAAGCAAAGAGCGGAACCATATGGCCCATCGTTATTCTGGCGGGCCGCAGCCTCCAGAAACCTGTGTGGCCGCCTACCATTATTAATACGGGGGAACCCGTAAACGAAGGACGCTTTTCATATCTTTCCTACAACCTTGTTATCCAGGACAGTCGTGTCTTTGTGTTATCACCAAAAGGAATAGAGGTAAAACCGTCTCACCAAAAACCATAGGAATCAGCTCTTCGATGTAACATTGTAATAGGTAACCCCATAATCCTGATAATCCTATAATCCCTATGGACTTTCTGAAAACAAAAAGGGGTTAGTCATAATCGGCTAACCCCTTTTTTTTATATGGTGCCGAAGCCGGGATTTGAACCCGGACAGGCATACACCTACTAGACCCTGAACCTAGCGCGTCTACCAAATTCCGCCACTTCGGCATTTTAAAAAAATTAAAAAACTACTTGGAATTTCTTTCAATCTATACTTATGGTCTCTGTATTGTCAAGTAAAAATACGCTTGAAAATAATATCACAAATGATATTGTACTTTCATTTATCGTTCGATTCCTATATGTTATAAAGAATTTATTTAAGTAAAATTTTATCAGACAACCTCTATCAAGTAGAAATTTTAAACAATGATTCTTCAGGATGAATTATTATGAGGGTTATCAGAAATTTGGAAGAAATTCCCCGGGAATATCGAGATTCCATCGTTACCATAGGTAATTTCGACGGCATTCATCTGGGACATCAGAACCTATTCAGGAAACTAACCAGAGAGGCAAAAGAGAAAAATCGAAAAGCGGTGGTCATCACATTCGATCCCCACCCGCAAAAAGTTCTTCATCCGGAAAGAAGGCCTTTTTTCCTGTTAACCCCTTTAGACGAAAAGCTGAGACTTGCTGAAGAGTACGGCATTGATGCCGTTGTCCTGATTACCTTCTCCCTCGAATTTGCAAAAATAACAGCCGAAGAATTTGTTCGGAATATCCTCTGGGACAAGCTTCATATACGAAAACTCTATATCGGGTATGATTATGTCTTTGGACGGGGTAAAGGGGGAAATGCGGAATCTCTAAAGACCTACGGCAGAGAGCTGGGATTCGAGGTAGAAGAAATCGGTGCGGTGAAAGATGACGATATAATTGTCAGCAGTACAAAGGTACGACTTTCAATTCTCGACGGTGATGTTTCTCTCGCCGCAAAGCTCCTCGGGAGACCTTACAATGTTTACGGAAATGTCGTAAAAGGATACCGGAGGGGAACTGATATCGGGTATCCCACAGCCAATATAAAATCTGAAAAGGTCATTCCCAACTGCGGGGTATATGCTATTATCGCCGGAATAGAAGGAGAAAAGTATCCGGGAGTTATCAATATCGGTTTCAATCCCACCTTCGGCGTCAACAAACTTTCTATTGAAGTACATCTCTTCGATTTTAATGAGGACATCTATGAAAAAAATATAGAGCTCTTTTTTATTGACAGGTTACGAGATGAGATAAAGTTTGACAGTTCTGAGAAACTTGTAGAACAGATCAAAAAAGATATAGAACAGGCACGTAAAATCCTCGAAAACCACGTTTGACAAACAGTTTCTTCAAATCACCGTTGACGTCAGGACATCGGACATAAAAATTGAAACCTCTCATGTGATTTTTACCATTTGTCATCTTCGGGCTCGACCCGAAGATCCATAGATTCCCGTGTCAAGCACGGGAATGACAAAGGGAGAGTAGCGGAAAAGCAACGAAAGAGTGAAGAAACAGGGCGTTCAATGAATATTAAAAACCTGCATAGCTGGAATGTAAGATATAAGGAAGCCGTTCAGATTCAACAGGATTTAAAAGAAAAACTCATACTTCACGACAAAGATATCCCTCAAGAAATCAAGCTTGTCGCCGGAGCCGACATCTCCTATTCGAAAGGAGAAGACCTTTTTTTCGCAGCCGTTATTCTGCTTGAAGTTCCTACCATGGAAATAATCGAGAAGGTGTCCTGTTCAAAAAGGGTGACTTTCCCCTATATACCCGGGTTATTGACTTTCAGGGAAGGTCCGGCACTTTTAAAGGCCTTTGAAAAATTGAAGCACCGTCCGGATGTTGTAATCTTTGACGGACATGGAATAGCTCATCCGCGGGGAATCGGCCTTGCTTCGCATATGGGTTTATTTCTCGACATACCGGCAATAGGCTGCGCAAAAAAAAGATTGACAGGAATTCATGACGAACCGGGAGATGAAGCAGGCAATTACTCCTTCCTCGAGCTGGATGGCAGGAATATCGGCGCCGTTTTGCGAACCAAAAAGAGTGTCAAGCCCGTTTTCGTATCTCAGGGACATAAAATATCCCTGCGAACAGCCATCAATGTAGTAATCTCAACATGCACCGGCTATAGACTTTCAGAACCCGTAAGAAAAGCACACATGGAAGTAAACCGGATCAGACTGGAGCACGGATTTTCCTAAGGGGCGGTAAAGCCGCAACCACAAAGGCGTTGACTGACATTTTGAATGTAGTGTCATGCCAACGATACTCTGTCATTTCGAAGGAGTCTTCACGACTGAGAAATCTTAGATTTCTCCCTGCGGTCGAAATGATATTCCTTGATTGACACGACAGTAGGGCAAGGCTTCAGCCTTGCGTAACGCACAACGCAGAGCTGAAGCTCTGCCCTACATATTTCACATCGTAATAATTCTCAATTCTCGCTGAAATAGACGTTGTAAATATAACTTTCCGCTTCGCTTTTCGTATGTTGCGAATTGATGTAAAATGAAACTCCTTTAATATCCCGAGGTTTTCCTTCTTCGATATCGGGAAAGAGTTTTTTGTAGTCTTCGTATATGTTTCTTTTTTCCGTATACCATTCACCCATTTTATCGGTTTTATCTCTTATCACAACATATCGAACCTTACCGGCCAATGGTTGAGGACTTGTGACCATGGTTCCTTTAGGACATTCATTACCCCAGATGTATCCGATAACCGGTGTCTTCAATTTTGCCGGCCATCCCGTCTCTTTAAAGGCAATGTATATCTGTATTGCCTGGTCATCCGTTTCAGCCTTTCTGATATCTCCACCGACGGGAAGTTTGCACACCTTCCATTTCCAGTTCAGGAAAGGATATTTTCCTTTCTTTACCTTCATATCTTTTTTTATTCCATAGGATGCGCTGTCACTTTTCATATGCAGGACGTATTGCCCTTCTTCCATTTCTTCGAGACTGAGATTAGGTGTTCCCTTTTTATCTTCCAGCTCCCATCCCGGAGGGGCTCCATCCTTCAGCTCGTCAGAAGTGAATTCAGTAACGGCAATAGAGAGCACTTCATAACCCCCTGAAAGAACTGACACAGATAAACCAAAAGTTAAAACAAGTATTAACAAAAAACCAGCGAAAGACTTGACTGTTTTCATTAGTTGCCCCCCTGCTGTTTATAGAGTTTCATTATATCCGTTCGTGTAAAAACCGAATCGACCCTTTTTACATATTTTTCAATATTTTCCCTGCCACCCTCTTCGCGATCAATCAACGCAATAACCCTGTCAACCTCCAATCCTGCCTCCCTTGCCCTTTCTATAGCAATTATCGTTGACCCGCCCGTTGTAATAACATCATCCAGTATGGCAACCTTTTCTCCTTTTTTTACATCTCCTTCTATCCTGCCCTTAGTCCCGTGCTCCTTTACATCCTTTCTGACAATAAAGGATTTTATTGGCTTGCCTCTTTGATATGAAATTACCGAAAGGGCGTTGGCTATGGGATCTGCTCCCAGTGTTAACCCCCCGGTGGCGGTGATTTCGGAATCTTCCAGCATATCAAAAATGATGTTCCCTATAAGGTTCATCCCCTCAGGATCAAGGGCTGTAGGCTTACAGTTGAAATAAAAATTGCTCGTCTTACCGGAAGCCAGAGTAAAGGGCGGATCATCCCTGTACCGAAATGATCGCTCAATAACAATCTCAGCAAGTCTTTCCTTCATTTTATGATTTCCCATTTCCTGTTTAATCCTTCTATTTTTCAACTTCCTGTGTGCGGGGCTTCTTCTTGCGATTAAGCTTCTCCAACCTGTTAAACAAATAATCAGGGTCCAGATAAAGAGCCTCCTGATACTCCGCTACGGCTAAGTCATGCCAGCCCTTCTTATCATAATATAAACCCAGCGTAAAATGCATTTCCGAATCGTCAGGATATACTGTAAGGGCTTGTTGCGTCTGCTTTATGGCCCTGTCTATGTCACCTGTTCCATAATAGGATTTGCCAAGATAAAATCGGGTATCTCTGTTGAAAGGATTTATCCTAAGGGCAACGTTTAACATCTCCAGGGCTTTCTTATACTCCTTCAGTTTTGTATACACTATTCCAAGGTTCACGAGAGTTTCCTCATCGTAACATCTTGTTTTCTTTGCCCGCAGATAATACGATGCAGCCTTCTCAAAATCCTGTTTCTCAAGATAAATCCTGGCGATACTGCAGAGGGCTTCAAAATATTTCGGTCGATATTTTAACGCTATTTCATATTCTTTTATGGCCTCGCCTTTTTCACCTTCTATGTCGAGAATTTTACCGCGGAAATAATGCTTTTCATTCTCTCGGGGATATTTAAAAATGCAGATCTCATAATATGAAATTGCCTTTTTACGATCCCCCCTTTCAAAATAAATATCGCCGAGACTTGAATATGACCAGTAATATTTCGGGTCAATGTCTATGGCTTTTTCATAATTAGCAATTGCCTCATCAAGGGATCCCTTGCCCCGATATGCCTTTGCCAGCTTGTAGTAATACCTGGCAACTTTTGGTTTGATCCTTATGGCCTTTTTATAATTTTCTATTGCCTTGTCTAATTTATTTTTTAATAAGTATTTGTCCCCCTTAAGATAATACGTATCTGCCGATGTTTTCTGTTCAGATGAAACAGACGTGGGTAAAATAAATAAGGCAGACAGGATCAGCAGTAAAACCGCAAATATTTTAATATCAGATTTTCTCATTGCTTATATCTAATCACTCTCTTCAAGAATAAAACGCACGGGGACATCTACCCACATGATAACCGGAACCCCCATCCGGGATGCCGGCTTGAACTTCCACTGCTTAACTGCCCTCAGGGCCGCTCGATCAAGAATTGAATGACCTGAAGATTTCTTTATTATCAGCTCACCTGCGGTCCCGTTAGTAAGAACCTTTACAGAAAGCATGACGCCTCCTTCGTACCCCCTTCTCCTGGCGATGGAAGGATAGGCGGGAGGAAAATTTTCTTCATACCGCGGCACAGCCGAAAATATAGCTACCGCTTCCGATGATTTTTCTTCCCCGAATAGCGGTTTTACAACTGTTTGAGAGGGGGGTTGCGCCTCAACTTGTTTTTCAGCTTCAACCTCAACATTCTTTAAAACGATGTCTTTCTTATTAATCGATTTTTTTGTTATTGTTTTCTCTTTAACTATACTTTCTTTTTTGACGATTGGTTTTCTTTTCTTTTTTATTATCGGCGTGACGGGTGTTTCTTTCTTTATCTCCCTATAAGTGGAAACGAAAGATATTTCAAGAGATCTGTTATAATCTTTCTTTATGAGGAAGGCAGGCTGAACGGTAAAGATCTGGGCAAAGGCCACACCGATATGAATAGCCATAGCCACAAGCACCGCAAAAAGCAGGTCTTTTTCTAAACTCAATCCTCCCATTTTGTTTCTAATGATACTCCCGTTATCCCTGATTTTCTTACAGCATCCATCACTGAAATTATCGTTTCATATGAAGCCTTTTTATCCCCGGAAATCAAGACTTTTGTTTCGGGAGATTCCCGATGAAGGATAGTTAACTGCGCAAGGAGCCCGGAAAGGTTTGTCTCTTTTTTGTTGAGAAAGATACTTCCGTCTTCTCTGATTGTGATATCGGTAAGGTTCCTCTTCTCTATCCCGGCAGTAGCCGATGTGGGCAGTTGAACGGGCAGACCCCTGTGAATAGTCATTGACATGGTAAAAAATATAAAAGCCACCAAAAGGAGAAAAATAACATCCATGAGCGGTATCATTTCTATTCTGGCTTTTTTAGCGTATCTCCTTGCGAGTTTCATTCTGAAAAATCCGCCCCATTTTTATTCTTTTCAAAAATAATTTCCAGATTGGTACCGTATTTTTCGATCTCAAGTGAGGCTTTTTCAATCTTCGACAGAAAATAGTTGTACGGTATCAGGCTAAAAATCGCGATAATAAGGCCGAAAGCAGTCGTTACGAGCGCCTGCGAAATACCTCCAGTGATCATCGCGGGATGTTCTACACCAACCGTACCCAGCATATGGAATGAATAGATAATTCCCGTTACCGTTCCAAGAATCCCCAGAAGGGGTGAAAGGGTTATCATCGTATCGAGAACAGGAAGATATCGCCTCATTCGCGCGATTTCTTCATCGGCACTCATCTCGAGAGCATCCCTCAATGAAAACTCACGATGAACCATGCCGCATACCATAACCCGGATGACAAAATCCTTTGTGTCTCCCGTGATCCTTTTTGCCCCTGTAAAATCATTCTTTTCAACCATGGTCATTAAATCATCCAGGAGCTGTCTTTCCCTGTTCCTTGTCTCCCTGATCCAGAAAATCCCCCTTTCGATTATGATGGTAAGCGATATAATGGAACATAAAAGGAGGGGATACATAATCGGTCCTCCCTGGTAAAAGTAGTCCAGCATAACGGTTCAATCCTTTCTTGTTATTTGATGCATTCGTAATTTTTAACTTCCGGATGAATAATCCTGGCCAGTTTCTCCAATCCATCCACAATCCGGGGAGATGAATGATCTATCACATCCGATTCAATGATATAAATCCTGTCATTTTCTACTGCCGGAATATTTTTCCATTTCTTCCATCCATCTCTTACCCGGGGAAAATATTCTCCCCTTTTCATGGACGACACTATTATAATATCCGGTTTTTTGACAATTACGTCCTCTATACTGCAGCGGGGGTACTTGATCATCACATCTCCGGTAACATTCAGCCCACCGGCAAGCTCTATCAACTTATTATGAAGGGTATCCCTGCCGACACTAACTATCGGATTGATACCGATCTGAAAAAAAACTCCCGGCTTCTTCAAATCCTTCGTCAACGAAACGACAGACTTGATTCTCTTTTGCAGATTGTCAACCAGTGTTTTTGCCTCATTCTCTCTTCCCGTTATCCTGCCGATATTCAAAACCACCGTGAATATTTCTTCAAAACTCTCCGGGTTAATGACGTAAACGGGGAGGCCCACTCTTTCCAACTGTTCAACAGTTTCCTTTTTATTTCCACTGGCAGTACCAATAATTAGATCGGGATTAAGAGAAACAACCTTCTCAAGAGAAATGTTTATAAAACTGCCTACTTTCGGTTTTGACCTGGCAGCTTCCGGGTAATCACTGAACACGGTCACCCCTACGATTTCCTCGTCCAGACCGAGTGCAAAAAGTGTCTCTGTTATATTGGGCGCCAGAGACACGATTCTCTTCGGACAGGGGGGAATATTGACTTTTCTTCCTGTCTCGTCAATGTATACTTCAGCATTAACTGCCGACAGGAAAAAGAATAATATTAAAAGAGGTAACAGAAAAAATGTTTTAGTGTTATGATTTTTCATCAAACAATCGTCCATTAACCAGTTTGATAACGGCATACTCGGAGAAGTAATCGATAATATTCAGACAGCCATAGTTCTGTTCGATGGAATATATATTATTGAGGTCAAGCTTCATGGCATCTGCAAGTATCGCACGATTGACAGCTCCATGCGCAACAAGGACAATGCTTCTCCCATAGTTTGCACTTAGAATTTCCTTTAAGGGAGGAATGACTCTTCCGGACATATCCCGAATACTTTCACCTCCGGGTATTTTGTAATCAGCTATGTCTTTCCACCACTCATCAAAGGCTCCCGGAAATTTTTCTTCTATTTCGTTTGCGGTCAATCCTTCCCACAGTTTTACATTTAATTCTCTCAGGCTGGAGCGTGATTCAGGTATAAGGCCATGCTCCGCCGCGATGATATCAGCTCCCCTTTTCGTCCTGATCAAGTCACTGCAGTAAACACCAGCCAGATTTTCACCCCTGAGCCTGGCCGCAACCACTTCCATCTGCCTGATTCCAAGCTCAGTAATATCGACGTCTTTGTGGCCGTTATATGTTCCCTCTGAAAAGTTCTCCACCTGGCCGTGCCTTACCAAATATAGTCGTGTGAATGTATTCAAGCTGTCTCCATGTTACAAACCGGAAAATCGGATAACGAAAAAAGCTATATTATGCCGCTTCGCGACACTTTAATCAAAAATAACTTTTGCGTATTTTTTTACTTATGAAACAAGCCGGCTATGGTAGCGCGGGGGCTCTGCCCCCCGCCAACGAAGTTGCCCGCAGAGGGGCAACGCTACGCTAATTTAGTTATTTGAAAGTAAATCGTTACTCTTTTTTCGTTATCCGATTTCCGTTATCCGATTATACGAAAAGTACACAAATTAAGAGCAGAGTGATGACTTCGCTCAGTTCGCACCCTGCTCCCATAATATCTCCCGTTACCCCTCCGATGCGCTTTTTGAAAAACAGACCGAAAAGAAAAGTAAAGGCCATTATAAACACCAGTATCAAAAACCCCTTAAGCAAAAATAAGCCTGTCACGATGGCTGCAGTTATGAGTGAAGATATAACGTATTCCTTTTTACCCGCAAATCGGGTGAAGGCCAGAGCTGTTCCATGACCGGATCTGGCATAATTGAAGCAGGACGCCAGTTGCACCGTTGCCCACCTCCCTAATACGGGCATTATCAGAAGGGTCCTGTTTTTTATTTCTTCGGGCACCTCCATCAGGGCAAACACCTTCAGAATTAAAAGGAGAACCAGGCCGACTACGGCAAAGGAACCTATCTGGCTGTCCCTCATGATGGCAAGGGTCTTTTCCCGATCTGTCCCACCTGCCAGGCCATCTACTGTATCGGCAAAACCATCCAGATGAAAGGCCCCCGCAACAATTACCAGAGTCACAATAACCAGTATATCGACGAGGGATGAAGGAAGAACCATACCCAGAACAGACCTGACACCAACAAGAATCAAACCAATCAAAAAACCAACCAGGGGGAAACAGGCCATTGACTTGCCCAGTTTTTCCCCTGTGGTATCAAGATTCTTCGATAATCTGATTACTGTGAGAAATTGTAATGCTGTAAGAAAGCTTTTCATTACTTCGATACCTTATCCACTCCTGCAATTTTAATGCAGGGCTGAAGCCCCGCCCTACAGCGCCTTGTCCACTCCCGCAGATTCAAAGGTTGCCATTTCAGTCATGATCTTTACAGCTGCTTCGATTACGGACATGGCTATAGCTGCGCCGGTTCCCTCCCCCAACCTCATATTCAAATCCAGAATGGGTTCCTGCCCGAGCGCCTCAAGCATCGTTTTATGCCCGGCCTCAGAAGAAAGATGAGAGTAAAAAAGGTATTCATTTACCGCGGGATTCATGGCAACAGCAATCAGGGCACCCGCTGTTGAGATAAAACCATCTACTACAACCGGTATCCGGTGAGAAGCGCCTCCAATGATAAGCCCGACTATCCCCCCGATCTCGAATCCACCCACTTTGGCCAGAACATCTATGGGGTCCTCCGGGTCAGGGCGATTTAATATTATTGCTTTCTCTATGGTCTCTATTTTTTTCCGGAGCGTTTCATCATCAATTCCCGTCCCCCTTCCCGTTACTTCCCCGGAAGGTAAACCGGTCAATACGGATAAAATAGCGCTGGAAGGAGTGGTATTGCCAATTCCCATTTCTCCCGTTCCAATGATATCCACGCCCTTTTTTGCGAACTTGGCTGCCAGATCCATACCGACTTTTATCGATTTTAAAGCCTCATCATATGTCATGGCAGGGCCTCTGGTAAAATTTTTCGTACCATAGCCCACTTTTTCAATAACAAACCCTTCGGCAGGTTCAAAATCATTATCTACACCTATGTCCACAACGACCACTTCCGCACCCACATGCCTTGCAAGGACGTTGACGGCAGCTCCCCCGGAAAGCATGTTCAGAACCATCTGGATCGTGACCTCCCTGGGATAGGCGCTTACACCTTTCTCTACGACACCATGATCGCCGGCAAAGGTAAATATCACCTTTTTTTCAATGGACGGGTTCAAATCTTCTCTAATAGCCGCGTATCTCTGTGCAAGTATTTCAAGCCTGCCAAGGCTTTCAAGCGGTTTTGTAAGACTGTCCAGCCTGAGTTTTGCCTTCTCCAGATAATCCTTTTTCAATGGTCGGATGTCATCCAATATTTTCTGTAAGTCTTTCATTACAGATTAGCCCTCCTTTTAAAATAATGTCGGATTTCGTACCTCAGCCCAACCTGCTAACTTTGATGCTCGGCCCGTTCGGGGAACGGGCCCTACTTTATCTTGACAGGAATGCCGGAAAGAAGGGCATAAACCTCGTCTGCCCTTTCGGCCACCCTCTGATTGAGAAAGCCGAGTTGATCTCTGTAATCCCTTGCCAGTTTATTATCCGGAACGATACCCATGCCGACCTCGTTGGATACAACAATAATCTTTTCTTCCAATTCATCTAAGCTGGAAAAGAAATCATCCACAATTTCTGATCTCTTTTCATTCTGATTCGGATATTCCAGAAGAAGATTAGACATCCAGACGGTTAAACAATCAACAAGGATTGTTTTGTATTCTCCAAAAACCGATCTGAGGGCTTCTCCAAGATCGATCGGCTCCTCCAGAGTATCCCATCGGGCACCTCGACTTTCCTGGTGTTTTAGAATCCTCTCTTCCATCTCCTCATCAAAAGCCTGTGCTGTTGCCAAAAACAGTCTCTTCCCTTCGATTTTTTCAGCCATATCCTGTGCAAAATCGCTCTTACCACTCCTGGCACCACCTGTTACAAAAATTATCATCTCATTGTCCTTCCCGCGAATGGATAAAAAATCATGCATTCAGTAGGGCAAGGCTTCAGCCTTGCAAATGTTCAGCAGGGATAAAGCCTGCCCTACGTTTTACTATTTCTCCTGTGATTGCCCCTTCGCCTGATCCGCCATCATCTTTTGCAGATTCGCAAGTGACTGCAATCTTGAAGAACCTTCTATCGCCTTAACCGCGATATCCTCCACCTTTTGATATGATTTTTCGAGCTGCCCGGAGAGTTTTGCAATCTGTTCACTCTGTTCTTTTACTGCTTTTTCAAGAGATTCAATTCGGGTAGTGAGTACTCCTCGCTCACCTTCAAATTCTTTATTCAGCAATTGCTCCCTGTTTTTAGCTTCTGCTGTAATTCTTTCGGTCGTTTCCTTCACAGCTTTATTGATAGCCGTTTCCAGTTCCTTGGGAAATGCACCCACATTTTTACGCAGTTCATTCAATTCTTCTTCTTTTTCGCTTATCGCCTTTTCTCTTTCTGCCAATTCCTTTTCCATTTGCTCCCTTTTAAGCTGAATTTCCCTTTCAAGTTTCGCTTTTTCGTCTTCGAATTCATCTTTTAAAAGTTGTTGTTCCCGCTTAAAGGTATACTGGAATTCTTCCTTCTCCCGTTCTCTTTTCTTCTTTTCAGCAGTATTATGTTCTTTTATTTCCATCTCATACTTTTCTTCTTCTTTTTCCCATTCCGCGCGAGTATTTTCAATTTCCTGCATCAGCTCTTCTTTCATCACGGCCATCTCGGATTCATACTCCCGTCGCTTCTGATTATGGGCTTCTATGAGTGCAGCCAGCGTAGCCGCTGATTTTTCTATTTCATACAACTCTTTTAATTCATCATCCTTAATCGCAATAGCTTTCTGGATACTATTCAGCTTATTTACTTCATCTTCCAGCTTATCTGAAATCTGGGTCAGCATCTTACCCATGTCGAGCTTGAGGCTGCTGATCCCTTTTACGACACCCTCGGATGACAGAGAGCCTGCGACCTCAATGACCTCCTTCGCCCTTTTTTCCTCAATCTTTTGTTCCGGTTTCAGTTCCGCTTCCCTCTTTTCCTGAAGCTGTTTTAAAAGTGCATTGTAGGCATCGAGCATTTCTTTTTTTGTATTGCTCATCGTAGGCTTTTGGGGTTGTTGGCTTTTATTTTCCGTCATAATTGGCACCTCTTTTCTTTTCTTTGGTTTAATTTTTTTTCATCCCGCTCTTGTTTAACTACTGCTCAATACGGCACAATCTCTTCCCGTATCCTGTCCCGTTTTTCTTCAAGATGTCCTGCCGGATCCTCTGTCCCACTTTCCAGTACAGAATCACCAGCGCTGAATTCACTGAACACGCGACATCCCGCCGGGTCTCAACAATTAGAACTCGTAAATTAATGAGCAGTTATTCCGATGTTTTAACCGGTTTCATAAGCAACCCATTTCATCCGTTACCACTTAATTCCTGCATCAATCCAGATTTCCAGTTTGTATATCGATCATCACGAACAGCTTGAAAAAATTCAGTTCTGTCTTCCGGCGACAAAAAGTAAAAATGGTATTTCCAATCAATACCGTTTTCCTTTAATTTCATATTCAACGAATCAAAATGCGCCTTTCCGTCCCGATATTTTGCTTTGTTTTTTTGATTAGTATCACCGTCTGCCTTTATCTCTACCACCAATATTTCATTCTTATCTCTTATCTTGATGAAGAAATCAGGATTAAAATTTTCATGTTTACTGTGAGTCCTTCCCTTTTCACCAGGTTTATAAGAATAGGGAAACGAATAAAATCCCTTATCCGGAGATTTGAAAATGGAATCAAACAAATCAATATTATTGAACAATGAATTAGCAAATCGACGTTCCGGCTCATAGGAGACAAAAAGTATATTTAACGGCGTTTTGAACTCATCATCCGTCTTTTCAAAGAGATTTTCCTGTAAAAATTTGATTTCTTCTTCATTCCCACCATATTCAACAAGATTTTCTTTAATCTGATTATAGTTTGCCCTGTCTTTTAAAAATTTACCAAATAGCGTTTTTTGTTCTGCTGAAAGGGAATTGACAGAATCCTTTGTGTAATAAACATAACTGGTTTCCTTTATCGAATCCTCACTACAAGACTGTGGCGACATCTCCTCCCAGCTTAACGAATAAAGGGAATCAGGCCGCATTTTCATTCTGGGCGCTTCTTTATCTAATTCTCTGAACATCGGGCCGAATGCCTGTTTTGCTTTTGACAAATTTTCATTTGAAAGGAATGACGAATCACGACTGTCTTTTTCAAGGTTCTTAACAATAAAATCCTTAATTTTCTTAATCGGCCACTGCTTTGAAATAGAGGCGTCTTTCTCCTTCAAGAACAGTTTAATTTGGCGCGCGGCCTGCTCAACAGTCAATATGTCCTTGTTCTCAACAGTGAAACGGAAAGAACCTGTTTCCGAATAGATGCTGGTTTCTTTCCATTTCCTGCTCTGTGGTGAAAAATTCACCTTTTCAGGTTCTTTTGCGGGTTGTTTCTTGATTTCTATGGTGTCCTGTATGGAAGCATATTTTAAATTGTAAAGCGGGAAGGCATAGCGTTTTTTGGATTCATCATAAAACCATGAGATCTTATTTTCTATTTCCAGGACTTCGTTATATAGATTGACAATCTTTGGCGTCCATCTTTCATGATTATTGATTTTCACAAAGATCGGGTGTTCCAACCCTTTCGGTATTCTTAACCCCCTGCCCAGAACCTGTGAAATAAGCAATTTGGAATTAAAAGCCCGTTGTTCATGAGGTACAATCTGAAACACATTTTTAACATCCCATCCCTCGGTAAGCATACTTACAGAGACAATCCATTCTACGGGATTCTCCTTTTCATCAACAGACTTCAGCAATGCCAGATTTTCTTTCCGCACTTTTTCACCGTTGCTTAAAATACCATCAACAACCGCTCTTTCATTTGCCGAAGAAGGCAGACCGGAAGTCACCCAGATGACTTTTTTTGCTGCTTGGTCATAGGACAGGTTTTCTTTTTCAGAAATATAATTAACCAGATCGTTCCACACCTGGATACAGGTAACTATCCTGTCGGTTATGATAATGGTAATGGGCTTTAAATTGCCGGAATGTATTTCCTGTATGGCTAAGTGATTCTGATACGTTTCATCAAACCCCTTCTCTTTATCCGATTCTTCCTCGACCTTATAATCAATTTTTTTGATGATCCCGTCTTCCATTGCCTGTTTCAGACTGTAACGGTAAATCACGTCATGAAAATATTCATCACCGATATAAGGCGTGCCCGTGAGCCCCAGCAGATAATGAAAATCGTAATCCTGGTTTATCAAGAAATCGTACCACTTCTTCACATTGGCGTCCGCCTTGCTGTATATGTGATGGGCTTCATCGCTGATGACCAGTGTCCTTTGTCCTTTGCCCTTAAAACTGTCGGAAATGGAAGAGCCTGTTCGCTGATAGGCGGCGTGGATGTTCTCAACACAAATATCACCGTTTAAGATTGGGACATTGGCGCTCTTAATGGCAGGAGAGGGATAAGCCGCATCCAGTTCGGTCAAAATCTGTGTCAATATGTTCTTCCCGCTAAATCCTTTAAACTTCTTTGTCAACTCTTCTTCGATTGTCAAAGACGGACATAAGACCAGCACCTTGTCCACCAGACCCTCCGCTAACATAATCTGAGCAACTGCGTATATTACCCAGCTTTTCCCCGTGCCTGTTGCCAGATCGATGCTGAACGATTTTTTATCTCTGATCTGAATATGTCCTAAATAATCATTCAGTTTATTGTAGCGGATTTTGAGCTTTGGGGATTGGTTATAAGTATGGACTGCAACCTGCTCTGTATTTTTATATTTATCGGAGACAAAAAATCGAATGGCTGTTCTTGTCGCTTCACGGATGTGCTCAAAATCAGCGGTAGTCAGCGCGTCTAAAAAGGCGTCATACTTGTTGACTATGGACAGTACTTTTTCAGAATAGTCGTCTGTTCGGAGCAAGAAATCATCGTTTTTATATTTAAGGCTCATTTAAAATCCCCTTTTGATTTCAAAACTTTGAGTTCATTTCCGTACTTATCCATAAATATTACCAGCATCTTTTTGCCGGTAAATTCATTTTGCGGAATTCTGACAACGGCTTTGGTTTTAGCTTCATCAAGTATTTTGTCTGCCCAGAATGCCTTATCCAGATTGAAATACTCGCCGTTGTAATTGGTATCGATCAAAACCATTGAGAGCGTTTCAAAATTTTCAAAATCCTCCGGATCGTAAATCAAAGTATTGGATTTGAATTGAGTAATTTCAATAACAAAATCCTTATGCTTCTGATTAAACAGATTACGGTTTTCAGGCACTTTCCGGCAGTACTTTGCAGCAACCTGGGGCTGGGAGATAAAGTCAAATCCTACCGCGTCAATCACTTCGTTGACATCATTTTCACTAACCGGCTGTTTCAGACTCCCCGGCTCGCCCTTTTCAATGAGCGCCATCAATATGGATAGAGGAACTTTCAGAAAAACATAGGTGGTTCCGTCGATTGGTATTTCATCTTCCATAAATCCCATCGAGAGAACAGGGGCGATTACATAGAATTTGTTGCCGGCCCTGCCGCCTAAAACCGTGTGCAGTGTTTTGACATATCCTGTGTCAAGGATTAAATCTTTCTGATTCGGATAGTCCCAGATATAAGCTGAATGGATGCCGATATAGCCGTCTGCTGTAAAGCCGTGTATCTTGTGAGTCTCGGGGCGAAGGCCGAAAAGCTGGGTGACAAAAGGCTTATAATGCTCCCATTCCATATTCAGGATCTGTTTGTTATCGTAGATGCCGGCATTGTAAAGTGTGAATTCTCTGGCTTTCAGTGGTTTTTCCTTTTCAGCCTTTTCTTTCGGTTGGATAAAAGAAATCAGAAAGTTGATTTTACCCACCGTTACAGTCTTTTTACCCGCTTTTCCGTCTTCGTTTTCCGTTACTTTTAGCTTGTGGATTTTGAACTTTTCTTCCGGGCAGACCAGTGAAAACGATTGTTCTTTATTGCCGGATAAATTCTCTAAAATAAAACCGGCAAGGTTCTTGAGAAATGTGTCGGTAATGACCAGATCGCCCCTGCGGGCCTTTTCATAAATAAAAAACAACCCGCGTGAATTTTTGGAATGGTCTTCAAAATCATCTACACGTTCATAATCCCGGCGGTCATCGGTTTTTACGGAACCGATTCGTGTGGTGAGATTGAGCATTCTTTTCTGGATGGTGTAAATCGCAAGTTTTCCACAATCCATTCCAATCCAGCGGCGGCCAAGTTTTTCTGCAACGGCAAGAGTTGTGCCGGAGCCGGCGAAGGCATCGAGGACAATGTCGTTTTTGTTGGAGGAAACTTTAATAATTCTTCCTAATAAATCTTCAGGTTTTTGGGTTGGATAATTGACTCTTTCTACAGCTTGAGAGTTTGTCGGGTATATATCAGCCCAAAAAGATTGTAATGGTATCCCTTTCATTTCATCTAAGTACTTCTTAACTCTAATTCCACCCTTTGATGTAAAATGTAGCCTTCCTTCTTTATCTAACCGTTTCATTGTTTCGGACGGACATCTCCAATAACCATTTACTCCTTTATATTCATAGTAATACCCACCTCCTGCTAAACCTTTAGCGGTTATAGGGCCGTCTGTCCATTTCCGTCCATCAGAATCAACGTTTCGAAATCTTTCTAAGTACTTCTCACCATAGTTTTCATACATCTGATTCCATAAATAATATTCATTTTTTGTGTAGAAGTAAATATGATCGGTGTTAGATCCATATTTAGCGGAGTCACTATGAGCACTTGTTCTTTTCCAAGATATTTCATTTTTAAAATTATGTTCGCCAAATATTTCATCTAATAATGTTTTTATGTAATGACCTTTTTTTTCATCTAAATGCACATAAATAGAACCGTCATCGGCCAATATTTCCCGCATTAGAATTAAGCGCTTGCGTAAGAACTCAATGAACTGCGCTCCGATAATCTTGTCCCGGTACGCCTTTTCCCGATCTTTCATAAAATCCTGTTTTGTGGCAAAGGGAGGATCAATGTAGATGAGTTTAATGCGGTTTTTCGTTTTATATCTGTTTTCGTTCCGCTGATCATCATAGAGGGTTTTAAGGGCCAGCAGGTTATCGCCGAAAATGAGCATATTCCGCCAGTCGCCATCAAAGGGATTGTCGTTGTTAAAAGAACGGACTTTCTGAAAAGGAGCGACAGGCGTACCGGCAATAATGTCCTCTTTTCGAGTTTTTCCCTTATAAACCAGCCTGTAGTCTTTGGTGGCTTCGATGAATTCCGAATCATCGGAATCAAAAAGCTTGCTTTTGTAAATCGCAGGGATCGGCTTCCCCGCTTGAATTAACTCAACAATCTTCTGTTTTTCGTTCTCAGTAAGTTTCAAAATATTGCCTTTAAATTCTTTCTGTTCTTTAAGGTCTTTCAGCTAATGGGGCGCGTCAGGGACGTTCGTACAGAACATGCATAAAATTGGATATTGTCTTTTCCCTGGTACTCTTTTTGATGAAACAAGCGTCATCTGTTTTCCTCAACTCACGAAGTTAACTATTATTAAACCATCTAACTCAGGCAATTACACTTTAACTGAAATTACAGGGAAATTACAGGGACAGTATATCTATTTCCCGAAAGGAAAATGGAAATAATATTCATATTGTCCCGTGATTCTCTCAAATTTATACACCTGCCCTACACAGGTTTTGCCTCCAGCCGTTTCCGTGCCAGTTTAACCGCTTTGTGGAGCTTCTGCTCCAGCAGTTTGCGCTTTGGTAGTTCTGTCATGTATTCGGCCACGTTGATGCCGCTTTTATCCAATTGCAACAGCTCTATCTGCTCGCTGGTTTTCCCGGCGCAGAGGATTAATCCCAAGGGTGTTTCTTCGCCGGGTTCCTTTTCATATTTTTCCAGCCAGCGCAGATAGAGTTCCATCTGGCCTTTGTAAGCAGCCTTGAACTTGCCGAGTTTTAATTCAAGAGCAATAAGCCGTTTGAGTTTGCGGTGAAAAAAGAGCAGATCAAGATAATAATCCTCGTTATCAATAGTGATCCTTTTTTGGCGGGCAACAAACGAAAATCCGGCCCCAAGCTCCAAGATAAAGCTCTCCATTTCCCGAAGGATGGCAGTTTCGAGATCTTTTTCACTAAAAGTATCTTTCAAGCCAAGAAAGTCGAGGAAATAAGGATCCCTGAAAACCAGGTCCGGTGTTAACCTGTCCTCATCCCGCAGGGCGGCAAGATCTTTCTCGATCAGTTTTTCAGGCTTCTTTGATATGGCGGTGCGCTCATAAAGCATGCCATCAATTTTCTTTCGCAATGTCCGAACACTCCAGCGTTCTATCTGGCACATTTCGGCGTAGAAATCGCGTTGAAAAGGCTTTTTAAGCGGCAGAATTTCCTTAAAATGTGACCATCTCAATTGTTGCGACAGTGTAGCAACAATTTGACTATCGGGAAATATCTCAGCGAAACGAACCATTCGGGTGAGCGCCGTATAGCTGAATCCGTTCCCGTATTCTTTTGTTAATTCTTGCGACAGTGTCGCAAGAATCTCTTTCCCGTACTCCGCCCGCTTTTCCTTCAAAATATCCTGGCGAATCCGATTGCCGATCTGCCAGTAAAGAATGGTCAAGCCGGCATTAACCGCAACGGCGACATTTTGCCTAGCAGTTTCAATGAGCGAACGGATGTCGCTGATGAGATCAGCGGAAACGGACTCGGTGTATTTTTTTACAACCTGTTTTCCCGTGTCCTTTTTCATGTTTTGACAACCTCGCTGATAAGCCCCTTCAATTGTAATAATCATCACATAATTCCAAGGACAGTATATCAATTTCCCGAAGGAAACAGGCAATAATATCATGCTGTCCCGTGATTCTCTCAAATCTGTATGCAGTTTTGTGTCCTATGCAGGTTTTACCTCCAGCCGTTTCCGCGCCGGTTCAACTGCGTTGTGAAGTTTCCGCTCCAGAGCCTTTTTTCTAATGCATCAATGTTTTCCATTCAGTTGAATCCTTATGATATCCTGATTTTTCTACAAATCCTCTATTAACCCTGCCTCCAATTCCTCAATTGTCGGCAAGCTCGATTTTAGTTCTTCAGGTATAGCCTCTGTAAGTTTATATTCAGACACACCGATGGGTTTGCTCATGTCACGGAGCGCATATTCCGCTACGATTTTATTTTTTGTTTTGCAGAGAATAATACCAATGGAAGGATTGTCCTGTTCTGTCTTTACCAAATCATCCAGAGCAGAAAGGTAAAAATTTATTTTACCAGCATACTCAGGTTTAAATTCTACGACTTTCAGTTCTATGGCAACAAAGCACCGTAATCTTAGGTGATAAAAGAGCAGATCTATAAAATAATCCTGCCCGCCGACCTCAATATTATACTGTCTACCAAGGTAAGTGAAGCCAACACCCATTTCTAGCAAAAACCTGGTTATATTTTGGACAAGCTGGTTTTCAAGGTCTCTTTCGTGAGCTTCTTCACCAACTGTCAGAAAATCAAAGATGTAGGGATCTTTCAGGGTCTCCTTTGCCAGATCAGATTGTGGCGCCGGTAAAGTCCGATCAAAGTTATGTGTTAAACCGCTCTGCCTGTTATAAAGATCAGTTTCTACCTGGTGGACCAATACGCTTCTGGACCATCCATTTTGAATAGTCTGTTGAATATACCATTCTCTCTCTTCTGCACCTTTAACTTTATCAATCAATATACAATTATGGAACCATGGAATTTGTGCAGCAGATTGCTGCACAAATTCAGAATCCGGATAAACCTCAGCAAACTTCCTCATATATTTCAGATTTCTTGAAGAAAACCCCTTCATTTCAGGAAATGATCCGCGCAAATCTGTAGAAAGCCGTTCGATTATCTTTGCACCCCATCCCTCGCTTTCTTGCCGCAATAATATCTCGTTGCCTATTTCCCAGTAAAGGAGAATCATTTGTGCATTAACACTAAGAGCAGCCTTGACTCTGGATGTACGTATTTTATCTTTGAGCCTCTTGAGAAAATCAACATAGGATTTAGTCTTCGTAAGATCGATTATCATGAAAAAATCCTTTCATTAGGCATCGTTCCCGTAAGTTGCCTTGTCTTCAGCAACCGTTGCCTGTTTTGGACGCTCAGGCAGTTGAATATCTATATGAACCGTTGCCCCAAGAACCTCAGCAACCCTGCGCAACATGCTCAGGGAGTGGCCCTCATACGATGTTGATTCAAGACGGCTTATCTGCTGTTGAGATGTTCCCACCCTTTGGGCCAGTTCCTTTTGAGATAAACCAGCCTTTTTACGCAAAGCAGCTAACTGCAGAGCTACGTCCCAGGCCTCGCCGGCCTTTTGATAGCGTCTGACAAAATCAGGATCTTTCAACTGCTCTTCAAGGTATCTGTCAAAATTGGTTTTTCGTTTCATACCGGATTTCTCTCCAGCCAATCAAGTTTTCTGTCCAAAGCAACCTTACGATCTTTTGAGGCAATCTTTTTTGCTTTGCTTCGAATCCCATGCAAAGTAATGATCCTCTTTCCCTTCATAAAAAAATACAGGACACGGGAGTTCAATTTTCCCAGATGTCTCAGCTCAAAAAGGTCATCACCAATAGATTTTGAAAGAGGCGGTCTGTGATAATTCCTGTTTTGAAGTTTAGCAAGACCGGCCATTACTGCTGCAAAATCGTCAGGATCCGATTCCTTAAGGTCGTCGAGAAACTCCCGTACAGGACATCGCCTTGAACTTGTTTCATAAAACTCTATAGTAAATTCCATAATCAGTCAACATCAATATTGATGTATTTAAACGCTCCCATAACTCTCTAATCGCTTTCATCTCATATTTTTCGATCAGCCCTTCATCGGTAAAGCTGAAGTAGCGGTTGTCTCCGATAATAATATGGTCGAAAAAGCTGATGCCCGTTGCTTTTGTCGCCATCATCAGGCTTTTTGTAAACGCTTTGTCATCTTTACTGGGAGTTGTCGAACCGGAGGGGTGATTGTGGGCGACAATGATGGAAGGAGCGTTATGTTTAATCGCATTCTGCAAGATATCACGAATATAGGGATTTGCCCTGTCAACTGTCCCATAGTCAATATCCACCATATCCGATATAGCATTCCGTCTGTCAAGGAGGAGCAGCATAAAACGCTCCTTTTTCAAATCCCTCATAAGGGGCATCAGGAAATTCGCAACATCAGATGATTTTTTAATCGAGCCCTCGAGTGCTTTTTCTTCGCTTAACATCCTTCGGCCCAATTCGATGGCTGCCTTGATCTGTGCAATTTTTGCGTCTTTGAGTCCGGAAATCTCTTTAAACTCAGAAGCATCGATGCCGCTCATGGCGCGTAGCGACTTGTATTTGTGAAGCAATTCCCTGCCAATATCCACGGCGCTTCTTCCGGGTGTACCCGTCCGAATAAGAATGGCGAGAAGCTCCGCGTTGCTCAAGGCATGTTCGCCATATTTCAGCAACTTTTCCCGTGGCCGGTCGTCTTTCGACCATTCACGGATGGGGAGGGGATACTTTGCTTTTTCTTTCTTTTTCATTTTACAGTGGACGTATCGAGTAATTCTGTTTTTGAGAAATGTACACCATCGCTAATATTTTAAATATAGTCAATATATCAATCCCAAATTACACAAACAATCCCGCAGATTGACGTAGAGATTGCAGAAAAGGGCTATTTCTGGATGGAAACTAATTCACATTCCAGTATGTTGAGGAAGGAGTGTTCGCCACGATTCACCTTTTCAGATTTCACGATGTTTATTCTTTTCTTGAATATGGGGCCCGATACCACGAGAGTATGGTATTCCCCGTTTTCACCAGACATATCTACATCCTTGATTTCTGAAATGTCACGGACAAAATCATAATCAATCCTGCGCCCCAGCCATTCCGGGCCCAACAAATCTTTTTTGGTGGCCACAACAACGGTTTCGAACCCGGCTTCTACCAACTCCTCTATGAGATTTTCCCTGTTCTTTTCTCCCCACAGGGGCAGGACGGCCTCCATCCCCGATTCTCTGCTGACCCTTTCTACCCATTCCCTGTGCCCTTCCAAGTCGATATCTCCGAAGATCCCTGCCTCAACCCCTTTATCCTTCAAGTCGGACAGGGCCTTTTTAAATTCCGCCTCGTATGTTTCCCAGGAACTTCGAGGCTGAACGATGGGAAGGCCTATCGCCTCCGCCTGCATCCGCAGCACCTCTGTTCTGATGCCGTGGGATCGGGAAATTTGACCATCTTCGGCTACCATATTTAAGAAATATGTTATTTGAAAATCCTTCATCGCCCTGTAGTAAGACAAAGCCGCATCCTTCCCACCGCTCCAGGAAACAAACGCGTTTAATTTTACAATTTTTCCCATTCAGTAACGTCTCCACAGATCCTGCAGTGAAAAGCGCTTTGATCCATCCCGGCGCCGCAACACTCGCATGTTTTTTGTCCCTTTTCAGGGGCGGGAATTTCCCCAACTACGTCCCGGTAAATACGATAATAATAGAAATGTTCTTTATTCCAGAATGTTACTGGATATTTTTTCTTGCCCTCTTCAAACTCCTCATCCAACACCCTTGATTCAATGACTTTTCTCAGTTCAGTCATACCGGAACCGTATTCCAGAGGCCTTTTGGTTTGCCATAGTATTTCCTGCGGCAGAACGCCTTCAAATGCCTTCCGGAGTATCCACTTCCCCCAGGTTTTTCCATTTTCTTCTCTGATATTGAGATCGAGATCAATCCCACGGCTGAAATCCATAAACTCATTATCCAGAAAAGGTTGCTTTACTGCGATCCCCAAGGCTTTTCCTATCTTATTGGAACTGAATCGCATGGCAGAATGCATCCGGGCCATGTATTCTTTTAAATCCTTTATCTTCAACATGAAATCGTAGCCTGCAAAGATCTCATCACTCCCGTCGCCTGTCATCATGCCCTTTATACCCATATCTTCCGCACATTTGAGTCCCATATAGGCTGTCACATCATTTGGAATCACGGGATCAAAACTTTCCAGTATCTTTATTACTTCAGGAATCGCAGTGACAGCCTCCTCAATTTTCACGGTTTTATGATAATGATCAAGTTTTAGGGATTTCGACACTTCGCCTGCAAAATATCGATCTTCCCCGTATGATTCAAGCCCGACAGAAATGGCCTTACTTTTCCCGGAATAAGCAGCCACAAGTGCAGAATCAAGCCCACCGGAAAAGAGTATCCCCTCTGACAGATTCCTGCTGACCGCTTCGCTAAATCTTCTCTTCAGTTCATGAAAAAGAGATTCCTTATTCATATTATCTCTCGATTCCCTTCCTCGCCTTAACCCCCTTCTGGTAATAATGTTTTATCTCTTTCATCTCCGTAACCAGATCGGCCTTTTCTATAATCCGGGGATCTGCTGTCCTGCCTGTAATGACCAGTTCGACTTCTTCCGGCTTTGCCTCGATGAAATCCAGTAATTCGTCCACGGAGAAGAGATTATAGCTGGTAGCGATATTCGCTTCATCGAGAATAATCATCTGATACTCTCCGGAGCGCATGATCTCTCTGACCTCATGGAGACCTTCCCGTGCGGCTTGAATATCTTCCTCGTCAGGATCTCTTTTAATGAAGCCTTTCCGGCCATATTGTTTCACCGTAATGAAATCCTGCAATTTTGCCAGGGCATTGATCTCGCTATATTTCATCCCTTTGACAAACTGGGCAATATACACTTTCATGTTTGCGCCGGCGGCACGCAGGGCAAGCCCCAGGGCAGCAGTTGTCTTCCCCTTGCCATCGCCTGTATAAACCTGGATATAACCTTTCATATTCCCCTCATAATCCTCATTAGTTTCTGAGACCTTTGCAAAACGCCCCCTTTCGCCTTTAACCTCTAAGCTCTTTAAAAATCATACCTCAGACCGAGAAAGAACATTCTTCCCGGCATGGGATAGCCCTGAGCGTATTCATAATCTTCACCAAAGAGGTTTTGAATCTTCCCTTTCAGAGTAACACTTCCGTATTTTTCAGCATCTAAAATCTTCTTGCTGACAGTCAGATTGGCCACAGTAAAACTGCCTTTTGTTATTGTCCCATAAGTACCGCCTTCATAATCAGTAATATCCTGTTTCCCCGCATAAGCAAGGTTCAGGTTGGCGGAAAAACCGCCAAGGTCGGAGACCGTGATGCCATAAGACACATTGAGATCCGATGTGTACTTGAGGTCTTCATTTGTTTCCTTATCCTTGTATTTGGTGAGACAGGTAAAACTAACGTAGGGCTTGACCTGATAATCCCATGAGAAGAGTGAGCCTATATCATAGGAAATACTCCCTTCAAATCCCTCAATTTCAGCTTTCCCGAGATTTCTGTATGATGTGTCGCCACCACCAGTTGTATAGGTCTCAATTTTGTCCTTGAAATCGGTATGAAAATAGGTAAGCCCGGCGTTGAAGGAAGCGTATGAAAAGTCCAGACCTCCTTCAGAGGTCTCGCTCTTCTCAGGTTTCAAATTGGGATTGCCCACGTAATGCACACCCCACATATTCATATCGCAGGCCAGCTGCTGTGCCGTGGGCATCCTGAACGCCTCCCCGTAGTTAGCCCTCAGCTTTAACCAGTCTGTAAGTAGATAGGCCGCGCCGATCCGTGGAGATGTGTGGTCGTCACTCTCTTTTCCCCCGTCACTCTTCATGTCCACTTCATATTCGTCATATCGCACGCCGCCGGTGATTATAATCTTCTGATCAAAAAGCCTGGCCTTGGCCAGGAGAAAACCGGCTGGATTGTCATATTCAGTATTACTTGGACTGTATTCGCTATCTTTAGTCTCATAATTCACCCAGTCGAAACCCGCAGTGAGAAGGAGATACTTCTGGTTATAAGAGACCTGTGCCTGGGTTCCCTTATAATCGGCTGATACCTTATCTGGTATACCATTATCCCAGGAGTCAGGATTGCTCGCAACGGGGTCAAAGTATTCATCCTCATCTTTGCCATCAAAATATCTGACCTTCCAGGAAAAGAGACCGTTACCGGTTTCCCCGTCATAGATAAAATCAACCGATTTATTACCGTTGTTGCTGTAGTCATCGCGATCGTTCTGACTCAGGTAGCCCGGATTACCCGCATGATCAACATCAAAGTAAGTGTAAATGACACCGATACGATTCCCGGGCAGGAACTCATATCCGAGATTCAGGCTGCCGTTCTTTTTATGATTATAAGCTGTGTTGTAAAACCTTGCGCCACTTCCAGTGTTATAATCATCTCTGGAATCGCTGGTAAAACTGCCGGAAAAATCAAACGCCTTATACTTGCCTGAAAATCCTGCGCTCCCCTCCTTATAGTCGTAGCTTCCCAGAAGTCCCTCAACAAAGGCGGTCGGTTTCTCCTTCCCCTGTTTTGTGATCACGTTTACGACTCCGCCCATGGCTGCCGAACCGTACTGAACAGAGGCAGGTCCTCTTATTACCTCCACCCTCTCTATGTTTTTGGTCATAATCTTGGCCGTATTACCGGTCCCGGCTCTCCGGCCGTTCAGCAGGATAAGCACTTTGCCCGCAAGGTCAACGCCGGTGGCATCCGTTCTGAAACCACGTATGCCGACAGATGTTGAAGTACCCGGATATTTATGGATGTGCCCGATACCCTTTTCAGCAAGCAAATCTCCCAGATCCGTTGCTGAAGAATTTTTGATTTCATCTTGATCAATGATGGTTACATTGGTGGTAATCTCTTTTTTCTTTTCTTCTACCCTGCCTGCGGTTACCACCACCTCTTCCATTATTGTCGAATCGCTCCCTTCCTGTGCATAGACAGGAATAGATGAAGCAACAAACAAACATGCAAAAAATATTATCAACTTCTTCATTTTTTAGTTCCTCCTTATGATTTGTGATGTTTGATTTACTTAAATTTTTGCTGCGTTATCACATTCATAAGGGTGGGGCTTTGTTCTCTTTTTTCCTCACAATAACCTCCTTTCCCCTCCGTCGGGAATGTTATTTTAGTGTCTGAACGAAAACTCATGGTTTTCTTTCGACACTGTTTTATCCGTCAGATAAGTCTCCTGGCTCGCGGCAACGCCTACTCTCCACGCCTTCCCAACCCCCTTTTCAGGGAATCAGTGGCATTGCGTGAATTTCGTTCCGCCTACAGTTGCGGGGCAGCACCGGCCTTTGACCGGTTTCCTTGATCTGACAGATTGAAAGCGTTCAGATTGAGCAGCAGGGCTAAAGCCCTGCCCTACATAACTGATTGCTTACTACGTGACAATAATGTCACTCTCGGTTGTCCGGTTAACGGATTTTTGTCAACGAGGACATCTGTTTCATAAACCTCCTTAATATTGGATTCGGTAATCACTTCATCGGGAGTCCCGATGCAGTGAATCATCCCTTCGTTCAAAAGCATAATTCTGTCACAGAAAAGAGACGCCAGATTTATGTCATGAGTTACAGCGATGACTGTCAGCCCTTCTTCTTTGTTCAAGTTTTTTATCAAGTCAAAAAAGGCTATCTGGTGTTTAATATCCAGAAAAGCCGTGGATTCATCGAGAAGGATTATCTGGGGTTGCTGGGCCAGAGCCCTTGCTATGAGCACTCTCTGTCTTTCACCACCGCTTAACTCATTTATACTTCGGGCAGCAAATGGAAGTATATCGGTCATCTCCATTGCCTTACGAACGATTTCAAAATCTGTTTGTCCTTCAAACCTCAGCCTGCCGAGATGAGGAGCTCTTCCCATCAAAACAATTTCCTGAACGCTAAACGAAAAGATTATAGGAGAATCCTGGGGAACTACCGCTATAAGTTTCGCTATGTCATGCCTTTTGATTTTCCTGATGTTTATTTCATTGATCAAAACCGATCCCTGCTGTGGCATTAATATTCCGTCAATGATTTTGAGAAGCGTCGTTTTACCCGATCCATTCGGTCCTATGATACCTAAAAACTCCCCTTCACAGGTCTTGAAAGAAAGATTTTTCAGAACCCATTCATCATCATATCTAAACCCAACGCCTTCTGTTTGTACAATCGCCATGAATCAGACAGACCTCCTTCGGAGGAGATAAATAAAGTAGGGGGCGCCGCAAATGGCGGTAATCACTCCCACCGGTAATTCGCTGTGGGGAATCACCGTTCTGGCAATCGTATCGGCCACAACGAGAAACGATGCCCCGAAAAGAAAGGATGCCGGTAACAGCAGCCGGTGATCGGGACCAAGCAGCATTCTCATAATGTGTGGGATAATAAGCCCTACGAATCCTATAATTCCGCTGAATGATACGGCGAGCGCGGTTACAAGTGAGCCTGCAAGAAAGAGAATTATCTTTGTCCTTTCCACACTCACCCCTAACTGCATTGCCGTTTCCTCACCGGTTACGATTAGATTCAACGGTCTTGCATACGAATAAATGATGGCAAACCCGAAAAGCAAAAGGATACTTACAAACAGAATCTTAACCCACGTAGCGAGGCTTAGATCACCCATCAACCAGAATGTAATATTGTGCAGGTCTGTATTCGTGCTGATGGAGATTAAAAACATAATGATGGCTGAAAAGAACGCATTGACAATAACCCCCGCCAGAAGAAGAGTATTGGAATGAAGCTCTTTGTTAGTTTTCCCTATCAAAAAAACAAGGACAACTGTAATCACAGCCCCTAAAAAAGCCAGACCGGAAATACCGAACGGGACTGAACCCAACCCGATGATAATGCCAATAATGGCGCCAACGGCTGAGCCACCGGAAACTCCAAGGATGAAAGGATCTGCCAGGGGATTGCGAAGAAGGGCCTGGAAGATGACACCAGCGGCAGAAAGGGAAGCTCCAACAAGACCGGCAAAGATAACTCTGGGCAGGCGAATCGAAAAAATGATTGTCTTTTCCGATGGTGTTAAACCGGCATAACCTTCATGCCATCCATAGAGGAGCCCCTTCAGCCCCTGTATGATACCGATCCTGGCCGGACCTATCAGGACGGACACAATTGCCACGGCAATAAAAACCGCCACAAGTAAAAGATTAATTTTAACTATCCTGGATAGAGTTACTGTGGATCTTTCCATCACGAAAAATTCCTGAGTTGTTTAAAAATTGCAAAAAGGTTGCCCGTAAAAGCACCTAAGACTTTTACTGGACCAGGTTTGATGAACTCGTGAAAAGTCAAAAATGTTCCCTCTCCCATGGGTTAGGGCGAGGAGAAATTCGACTTTTTGCGAAGCCATCGAGATTAACTCACAAATTTTTCGTGGGTAAAAAAGGTTGGCAAATAAAAGATTTTTTTCATGGTACACCTCCCTCGAGGGTTAAAGATGGATAGGTCTTCCGGCTTAGGGCTGCCTACTCACCCGCCTTCCCGTCATAGCATCAACCATGACAGTGACTGTTTGGGCTTTCGTTCCCTTCACGGCTGCGGGGCAGCGGGGGATTCACACCCCTCTTCCTCACATCCATCCGTATATGAATTGATTTATCGAGAACCTTGCTTAAAGAGAATATATAAGAAAGTAATGATTTTGTGTCAAGAGAAAATTAACAGAAAAGAATCTTCCCAATTTACTTCCCATCATACCTCAGCATCTGGTGACAATCCTCATTGTAATCGCATCGACAGGACATTCTTTTTCACACAGACCGCATCCCACACATTTGTCACTATCGAAAAATATTTCTGTAGGCATTTCCCCACGAGGCAAAGGAAGTTTTACGTGAAGGGCCTTGAATCGGCACAGATCAACACATAGCATGCAAAGGGCACACGATATTCTGTTTAGCACCGGTTTCGGACGATCCTGAGGTGCCACCATTATAACAACGGCACCTTCCCCATCAATAACACAGCCAATGGGGCAGCTCATACCGCAGACCGAACAGTCGACACATCTTACCGGATTAATCTCATGGATTTTTCCGATTTCTCCCGTAATTGCAGAAACCGGGCAGACATTCTTACACTCCCCGCATCCTGTACAGTCATCAAGAATTTTATGAGCCATGTCTCATTATCACCATCTCCGCAAGTGCGACCGCAATCAAAAGAAGATATCACTGCTGCCCGAAGAATTATCCCCGGATTTCAGAAATAGTTCCGGACTCAACGTACATCGTAGCCTGCGCGCTCGATTGCCTGTTTTACTTTTTCAATGCTGCCTTTTCCCTCTATTTCAAATGCCACGCTTTTTTCGTCCAGGTGGACATTTACGTCCGATGTCCCGGTGACTGATTCGACAGCCTTTTTTACCGTGCCTGCGCAATGCATGCAGGTCATACCCCGGACAGACAGACTTATTTTATTGTCTCTCACGTCTCTTTCCCCTTTTATCCTGTCCAGAATCTTGATTTTCAGATAATACCATCCGATCATTACGGCCAGTATGATGGACCCGCCTATCTTCAGCCATGCAGGCAGTATTTCGTGATTATGAAGGATTATGACGTTTTGAAAACCGAAATGCGCTGTAAATATGTTAAGCAGGTATCCTAGCAAAAGGCTGATAAGGGCGATGGCAGACAGATAAACAACGGTGGATTTTTTGCCAAGAACTTTAAAGACCGTCAAAATAGTCATGGCGTTCGTCGCGGGACCCGTCAGGAGAAAAACCAGAGCAGCGCCCGGTGAGATGCCCTTCATTATAAGGGAGGCGGCAACAGGTGTGGATGCCGCGGCACACACGTAGATAGGGATTCCGACGACCAGCATTAAAAGCATGGATAGAAAATCACTGCCAAGGTGTTTTTCAAAAAATCCGTCAGGTATCAGAGCAGATATAATGCCCGCGGCAATTATCCCCATCAACAGTGCGTTTGCAAGGGAGCCAAGCAGGTCATATTCAATATAGCCGGGAATTGACTTGAGCCGCTTATAATAACTTTCCTGCGGAACCGCATCATCCGGTAAAACAATCTCTGGTTGATCAGGCCCGTTCCTGCCAAGAATATTAACCATGATACCGGCAGCTAACGCGGTGACCAGTGATGCGACAATGCGGAAAAGAGCGAACACCCATCCGAGAAGGGAATAGGTAATCATGAAACTGTCCGCGCCAACCTGCGGTGTCGCAATGAGAAATGATATGGCAGAGCCCTTTGACGCGCCGCTTTTTCTGAGGGAAGCCGCAACCGGCACAACGCCGCATGAACAGAGAGGAAGAGGTATGCCGAATAGCGTCGATTTTATAACAGAACGAAAGGAGTCGCGGCCAAGGTGGCGGCGTATAACGGATTCCGGAAAGAAAACGTAAAGTATCCCGGCAACAATAAACCCGAACAGCAGGTAAATTGATATCTCATTAAAAAAGAACAGGACCTCTTTTAATATATGCGCCACAAAACTCATGCGTTTTGCCCCATCACTTGCTGACGGCAGCAATCCATTTCAGGTATGCTTCGCTGCCGTCACTTATCGGGAGCTGTATTATCTCCGGGACATCATAACTGTGATTCTGAGAAATAAACTCTTCAATCTTATCATAATGAGCAGATTTTGCCTTTATCAGCAACAACTGTTCGTTATCTCTGTTGATCGTGCCGTCCCATTCGTAAAAGCTTGTAACTCCCGTTATCTGCACGCATGCCGCCAGTTGTGATTCAATCAACAGGCGAGCCAGTTTTTCCGATTCCTCTTTGTTCCCGCATGTGGTCAGTATGACGCAGTATTCTTTGGATTCAGACATTATCCTTATCAGCCGCAGCAGCTTCCTCCGCATGAACCGCCAGACAGGCTGGAGGTAATGGAAAACCCTGAGCCTCTGTCCGTAGTAATGAACTCTATGTTTACAGGCTTCACCTGTTCAAATAATTGTTCGTCTATCACGAATGTGATGCCATCTTCCTCAAAAACCTTATCCCCTTCCTTAGTCTCATCCAGAGACATTCCCAGTGAGGGGCCTGCTCACCCGCCTCCGGAATACACCAGCCGGACAGGGATTTTTTCTTCCCTCGATTCAAGGGCCTTTCTGATCATTTCCTGTGCCTTTTCTGAAACTTCAAACATTTTGCTTTCTCCTTTATATTTTTTTGCTCTTGAGTGAATCTTTTAACAAACTGATTTTCCTGCTTCCTCCAGAAGAACCCAACCCCGGCCTCTTTAAAAGCAGGAGCTAAAATTCTGAATGGATTCCATTTAACAACATCGTGCCTTTCCTTCAGGTTTCGATTCTTGTTTTGGGTCAATAGTACAGCAGCACGAGGTGCTTTCGCGGCCCAGCATGGTATTGATAACCGCGGCGGCACAGCCTACGCCTGATTCCACCGTTAGCGCCTCTGTCGGGCAGTTGCGGCTGCATGCCCCACACTCCATGCATGCATCCCGGTTTTGGATCTCGACACGTCCGATGCCGTTCATGCTCAGAACAGCGTGAGGACAAACCTGTATACACATGCCACAGCCGATGCATTTTACTTCATCCAATTCCAGTGTAACAACGTTTTTTAGATATTCCAGGCTTCCCATATATTTCAGTCTCCTATGCAGCGAATCGTGACCCCAGCCAGAGAACGATTCCCGCTATTCCTGCACAGATTTCAACCGGCAGCGCCCAGCGCATTTCTTTTTTAACACCTGAAAGCGACGTGTACGTCGATGCTCCGGTGAAGTTCATTGCCAGATACATTGTAATGGAAGTAACGAGAAAAAACCATGCCACAGACTCAAGTTGTCCGGGCCGGATTGCCATATCGGATCTCCTGATCAGGACGAGAATAAGTGCCGTTGGAAGTCCGAGCCAGAGCCCTTTTATAGCAAAGGCGCGTCCCGGAAGAAAGGGCAAAAGTATGGGAGTAAGAATCGTACCTGCAAGTATGGCACTCATAATTGCTGCGGTGGTGGATGCACCGTAGTTCAGGACATTATCCCAGTATCCGCCAGGCCCTCCCAGACCGCCGAGGAGAAATGCTATGGGAATAATGAAAACTGCCGCCTTCAAAGCTTCGACGAGTTCCACCGGTATCAGAACCGTTCGTTCCATAAGTGTAAATGTTTGAATTCGCATTTCGGGTGTTGCTCTGCAGCCGGCATCTAAATAGGCTGGAAGATCATGAGCTCTGACCGGTCCGTAGCTAACCTTGAAACCTGAATATTTCCTGACCAGATGAGCGGCGACTCCAGGTCCCGCCAGTTGGGGAAGTATAATATTTCTGTGACTGACAATTTGAGAGATGCCGCTGTTTATTATTCTTTCGACAAGTTCGGTTGTGCCGAAAGTGCCCTTGCCGGCGGCACACCATACATTTATTCCTTTCGTATCAAGTACGAGAATCCAGGCATCTCGGTCCCGGAGGGATTCTCTCAGGCGATCAAAACTCATTTTGTAGTTAGCGCTTGCCAGTACCGGTGAGTTTTCATCCGGATTGCCAAGGGCATATAAACCAGGATCAACGGTATAATACATTCTTCCGACACCCCAGCGAGCCCTTATTGTACCCCAATGGTCCCTCCATTTAAGAGACGTAGAAATCTGTGGGATATAAGTCACAGCGGTTTTAACAGAACCCGAGACAAACGGTTGATCCGGACTTGGCAGGCTCACCTGAGCCTCGCATGAGGACGATCACATATATGAAGAAAGAGGGATTTCTCTGTCATTTCCCATTTCACTTTTATAAATTTGAAGGTCTTTTTGCATTTTTACATAAATCCTTTGTCTTTTATCGGCATTGACATGATGAGAGATTCTGCACGGCCTCGACAAACAATTTTAGATTGTCGTACACATCGCCCCGTCTTTCTTCAGGAATCCCCTCGTTGATGGTTTTAATAAATCCCACGACGCAGGACTGGACTTTTCCATGGGTCTCTTTCCCTTTATCTTTTAATGTCAGATTAACTGCCCTTTGATCCTTTTTCGATTTTTCTCGCTGAACCAGCCCCTTTTTGATCAGAGGATTGAGCAATCGCGTCGTTGTGCTTTTATCAACGGCAAGAATCCGGTGAAGATCTGCCAACTGTAACTCCCCTTTTTCTTCTATGGCATCGAGAACGAAAAACTGGGTAAGCGTTATATCTTCACAGAGCACGGAGTCCCGTCGGCAGAATCTCACGGCTTTGCAGAGATCAGATAATAGAAAAAGCACTTCCTTATTAGTTGCGATATCTCCCGTATTCATGGTTGTAATATACAACTAATTTTCGATTTGTCAACACCACCACATCATTTTTTTATAAGTTTTTGATTTTAAAAGAGTTCAACGGGGATTCTGATGGGATTACCCATCAGAGGGAGATCTTTTTAATTCGCATGGATCTGTATTCTACCCTTTTTTGATACGGCTCCTGTCCAGAGGCATCCCTTCCCAGGCAAATTTCATGACCATCAGAAAATCATCATGTGGGTGAATGGGGTCAGTCCATTCCTGATATGATTTGCTTTTGTTTTAATATTCTTATATTGTGCGTTGTCGCGAAAGTAACATACAGAATGGATGGTATGAACACATGGGATTGATCAATCTTTTAATTAAAGATCCGCTGGCCTTTATTTTAATAGCCATACCGCTTTTATACTCAGTTATTTTCCATGAACTGGCCCACGGGTGGGTTGCCTATAAAATGGGAGACCCCACTGCCAAGCTGATGGGCAGATTGAGCCTCAATCCGCTGAAGCATCTCGACCCGGTGGGGACGTTCATGCTGTTTATCTTCGGCTTCGGATGGGCACGACCGGTCCCCGTAAATTTTGCCAATCTGCGTGAAAGCCGGAAAGGGCTGATATTTGTTTCTTCGGCAGGAATTGTCGTCAACATGATGCTCGCCTTTATTGCTATCTTCCTGCTACGATTTCTGTCGTTGCCCTCACATGGTATCGCCGCTACGATGCTTTACTATATGGCCCAGATCAATATCATCCTGGCAGCGTTCAATCTGATTCCGATCCCGCCCCTTGACGGCTCTAAAATTCTTATGGGCTTTTTATCCACTCGTCTTCAATACTCGCTTTCACGACTTGAACCCTACGGTTTTTTTATCATAATCGGATTGCTCTACTTCGGTGCTCTTAACCCTCTGATCGATTTTTTTCGCTGGATCATACTGTCAATCATCGGCATGCTGCTCTTTCAATAATCGGGGATAAATTACAGATGATACCGAATATTAATAGTCATATTTGTCCAATTTGCAAAACACCAGATGGAAGCGAGTTTTATCAGGACAGGCACCGCGACTATTTTCGGAGAAAGGAGAAAAGGAGAAAAGGGGACAGATTTATTTATTTGTTTTGCTCGGTCTCCCTTGTCCACGAAATTCCACCCGCCTTGCAAATTTCTTCTCGATCTCATCTACAAATCTGGAACTGCCGGTCAACTGTCCCCGTTGCAATGCTTGCCGGATTAAGCTCCATTCCCCTTCGGGAATTGTCCCTTTTACCCACACCGCATAAACTTTTGACCGGCCTTTCTCATTCTCGGCAAGCCCCATGTAACAAGGATCGTAATCCAACCATTCTCTTTCGTGATTGCCTATCTTGATGCCGTAACTAGACCAGCGGTAATCAGCAGGATCAACAACAATTCCAGCACGCACAGGATTCAATTCAACATACCGGCAACATGCCAAGAGATATTCGTCCGTGCTGATCGGACTCGATTTGTAGCGGCCTTCCCATAAGCATCCAGTGCGTCGTTCCATCTTGTTCACATATCTTGTCTGTCGTCCACACACTCTTTTCATAAGCTGCGCAAGATTCCCCTCTTCATTGCCAGGATCAATGATCAGGTGAATATGATTTGTCATCAAGCAATACGCATAAACCAGGCAGCCTAGCTTTTCTTTCCATTCACGAAGATTATCAAGATAATATAAATAGTCATCATCAGATGCAAATACAACCTGCCTGTTATGGCCTCGCTGGATTATGTGGTGCGGGTATCCGCCTATGACAATGCGGGATCTTCTTGGCATGATCCTTCACTAACATAGCAAGCCTCTATTCTCAAGGATAAAAATAAATCTGTCCCCTTTTACACTAGGCAGCCTAGCTTTTCTTTCCATTCACGCAGATTATCAAGATAATAAGTCATCATCAGATGCAAATACAACCTGCTTGTTATGGCCTCGCTGGATTATGTGGTGCGGGTATCCGCCTATGACAATGCGGGATCTTCTTGGCATGATCCTTCACTAACATAGCAAGCCTCTATTCTCAAGGATAAAAATAAATCTGTCCCCTTTTAGTCCCGTCCCCTTTTAGTCCCCTTTTACATTCAGGAAAATTTGCCGGTCGAACGTTTGGTTCGCAAGGCGCTTCGCGCCGAAGAACCAAACGAACGGCCGGGTATCCGGCAACTCGGCATTCCTCAAGGCGCGAAGCGCCTTGAGGAACCATTGCTTATCAGGAAAATTTAGTCAGTTTATTGTGGAAATCAACAGACAATTCGAATGTTATAGGGTTTCCTGTCTTTAATCCTTAAGATTTCTTAAGGATGCTGACATTCCATTATTATTCCATGCCTTTTCTATTGCATTAGCAAGAACCTCGTTCAATAACGATACCAATATGTCAGTATCCTGAAAAATGCCCCCTCCCATGCCACGTTTTTCAAAGCCTTCAATTTTTCCATTCCAAAGTTTCTTTTTATTCGTCATGTCGTAGATTTCCAGATCAATATCAACAACAGCACCCTGTCGCATCATGCTTTCAGTCCAAAATTTATTGATTTGACCTCTCACAACGAGCCTTTCATCTGATACTGCAAATAAATCTGTCGTATTAGGATATTTTTTTACACAACACCCATTTGCCTTAAATAAATTTTCCAAGGCATCCATGACATCTTGATTTATCGTTTTTTCGCTGTATATCCTTTTAAGAGGATTTTTATATCCACCATAAACAGTACCAATGAGTGTGTTTCTTCCATTTGAATTGTATCTTTTATCTGGAAAGGCCAAGATAGCAATAGAAACATCCTTTCCTAACTCTTTATTTGTTCCAATGAGTGTATCAGCGTTATATTTCACCACGCCGACACGAGACCCACAACCTGCGAAAATGAAAGCAAATACAATAACTACGAAAACCTTATGAAATTTCATTCTCCTCTCCTTTTTAATCTCAAATTTCCGACCTAAACTATTCTCCCTCTGTTCTCTCCCTTTCTTCGAACACATCGGTTAACTTTGCAGATTCGGATACTTACAGTATATACTTTCCCTGTCCTCCCGGAAAGGATGGAACAACATATTTAAGAAAGCTGTTCACAAGCCTTACCTTGATGCCGAAGGTGTTTAAAAACTTCTCTACAGGGGCAATGATCAAGAGGAGCGGAAGCAGATACGTCGTAATCAGAATTTTAAAGAACCCGCAGTGAAGCTTTCGGGTTGAAGCAAAATTATTTCTTATAAAAGGAGACAATAAAAGCCGCAGGATCATGAAAAAGGGAGGAACAAGAAAAGCGATGAGGACGGAAAAAATCTCAAAGGCCAGATCTAATGGCTTATTTTTGCCGATGAGATCGCGGAGATTGTTCTGTGAATAGGTGTTTGGCCTGTCAGAGGATATTGCCTCTAAAAACCATTTGGTGGGGAGATAGGAGATAACATATACTGATATGGCAACAATATCAGTTACAGGTCTGAAGTGGCTTACATTATTGCTATATATCGTTTCGATCTCAAGAGGTAGTATTTTGACACCCGAATCTCCCGCCTTCAACAAAAATTCCGTTTCAGTCACATATCGATCGGTTGTCAGAAGGATGTTTTTGACTGTTGAGAGAGGGTAGAGCCGGAAACCGCACTGCGTATCCTCTATGAATTGATTTGCACCGAGAGAAACGTAGAACCGCGCGACATGCATCGAATTATACCGCCCTCTCGGTATCTTATGTGTGTCATGCATCCTGGAACCAACGATAACAGCTTCAGGGCAGTTATGATGCGATTCAATGAAACGGGGGATATCTGCAGGATCATGCTGACCATCGGCATCCACACTGATTACAGCATCGTATCCCGCATCGATGGCCTTCCGGAAAAGCACCTTCAATGCATGCCCTTTCCCACGATTCCTCTCGATCAATACAACCTGGGCGCCTGCTTCGGCAGCAATATCCGCAGTATTGTCTGTTGAGCCGTCATCTGCAACAATAACATCAGAAACGTATTGTAACGATCCGTTGACCACATCCCTGATGGTTTGAGCGGCATTATATGCTGGAATGACTACACAGATTTTCGATACCATCTGTTACCTCTTAGGCTATGAATTCCCTCACTACCGCCACAACAGGATTCAAAAAACCTCATTTCCATCCTGTTGTAAGTAATACGGAAATCATATACCATACCTCTTGCCATAATAAAAACCTGTTATTTGTCCTGATTTTCACGCACATTCCTCAACCTCTTCCCTGTCTTCATATACTCCCACAGAGGTCCCTTGATTCCGAAACGACGCAGTTTCCTTTGCAGGCTCGCATTCATATTAATATTCATGCCGGGAAATATCCAGTTTCGGTTTTCTTTTGAAAACTTTTCGATGAAAGGGAGGATTTCATTTTCTATGGAAGGCGACAGGTAAAAGACTGGTTTCAAAAAATCCTCATGAGGATCGATACACCCTTCTTCCATGGCTACGACAGATAATCTGGTTCCCGGAAAGACCCTGATACCAATCATGCAGATAGCAGCCGTTGGGGACATATCAATTATGGCATCTAATGTTTGATGAACACTTTCCATTGTCTCGCCCGGTCCTCCCAAAAGAAGGGAATGACAGAATGACATTCCCGACTGCCTGCATATGTCCGAGGCATTCCTGAGATCATCAACGGTGAAGTTTTTTCCAAGATTGACCAGCATGGTCTGATGAGCGGCATCACTCCCAAATTCCACTCCCGTGCAGCCTGCATCGATCATTAATTCAATAAGATTTGGGGTGATAAATCCCGGATTGGCATAACAGCTCCATTTAACAGGAAGTTCCCGGCTGATTATCTCCCTGCAGATTTCCTCAGCGTGCCGGACGGGATAATTGAACGTGTTATCGACAAAGAAGATATTGTCTGTCCCGTATTTCAGCATGTCCTCAATCTCGTCACAGACAAGTTTCGGACTCCGCAATCTTACCTTTTTCCCTTCAATGATCGGGTAGGTGCAGTAAATGCACTTGAACGGGCAACCTCTTTTGGTCTGAATATTGCCCATTCCTCCAAATTTTAAATAGGCCTCGTTGTCGAATTCTGATCTGTCGGGAAGTGGAAGGGTGTCCAGGTCTTCAATGATTCCGGAATGATTGTTTATAATTTTTAGTTCAGGGATATCCTGTATCTTCTTCCCCCCTTTCAGGTCGTTAACAAGCATGACAAAGGAGGATTCACCTTCACCTGCAATGCCGAAGTCTGCACCGAGATACTCCATGAGTAATTCCGGCAACAGGGCAAAAGCACTTCCCCCCGCGACGATGATCGCCTCGCTTTGCTTCCTGATTTCCTGCACAACCTTATGATAAAAAGGAAGGTATGTGACATAATTAGGATAGCTGACGTTATCAATATTTCTTAACGACAGTCCAATAATGTCGGGTTGAAAAGATTTTATGGCATCTGCAATCGAGGTTTCATAATCTTCGACAAAACAGAGATCCAGAATCCGGCACTTTATTTTGTTCCTCTTTAACGCCGCGGTAATGTGTGCTAAACCAATGGGAAAAACAGGATCGGGAAGTGATTCGACATTAGGTGAAACGAGAAGAACTTTCATAAGAATTTGCCTTGTTACTGTTTTGTAAAAATAAGGCTGCTCGTTCCACCGCCAAACGTGGTGCTTGTCATCAGGGCCGTATCTGTTTTGCCGGTCGGGGAAATATTCCACACCGGGAAATTTTCGGCTTCGCTTCTCAATGCTTCAATGTTTACGGTGGGAAGAGGCAGCTTGTTATAGATGCTCAGAAGAATAGCCGCCGCCCGTATGATCCCGGCACCTCCGAAATCACCCATAAGATATTTCAAAGGTGTCACTTCCAGATTGTTATTTCGTCCTCTGAAGATTTGCCTGAGCTGGTTATATTCCATTTTATCAAGTTCACCGGTAAAATTGGCAGAAATATCTATCTGATCAATTTCACCGGGATCCATACCGGCATCTTCTATAGCAAGGAATACAGCCCGTGCCATCTGCTCGCCTTCAATTTCGTAATGCCCAATGTCTGTTATGCCACCCCTGATGACACCCGATTTCAGTACTCCGTATATTTTTGCATCCCGCTTACGTGCCACATCGATTCTTTCCATAACCAGAATCCCGGCTCCTTCCCCAAGGATAAGACCGCTTCCAGGTTCGGGTCTGATAGTTTCACCTTCTTCCGCCCTGACCTTGTTGAGGGCACCTACGGCATCATAACAGGTATACTGCATTGCTGACAACTCATCAGCCCCACCCACCAGGACAACGTCCACCAGATTTTGCGACAGGAGATTCCGGGCATACATGATGGCATTTTCCGCGGAAAGTTCGTTCTGGCAGAAGGTATTGTTGGGACCTGTTATACCATGAAACATGGCAATATGGCTTGCAGGGGCATTAGGTACAGTTTCCGGGAAAAGAAAAGGATGGGCTCCTCGAGGTCCATCCTCAAGAAGGCTTACATAAAAATCTTCTATATGAGAGCTGTTTCCGTATGAAGTTCCCATGATGACAGCAACTTTTTCCTTGTCGATATTATCCAGATCAAGTCCGCTGTCTTGCAACGCTTCTACGCTGGAGGCAACTGCCATCATTGAAACTCTACCCATTCGCCGATAACTTTTCGGTGGCATAAATTGACGTGGATTAAAATCATCAATCCAGCCGGCTATATTAGATCGTAAAGACGTAGTGTCGAAGGATGTGATCTTCTTTATTCCCGTCTTTGCCTTCCGGCAGCCTTCCCAGAAGGCTCCCCGACCTATACCCAATGGACTGATGACACCTATACCTGTAACGGCAATTTCGATCATTGAATGCTCTTGAACTCTTTTATTTATACTTTACTTCTTGCAAATACAACCGATGTATTATTCCCTCCAAATGCAAACGAGTTGCTCATGGCAAAATTAATTTCCTTTTTTCTGGAATAATCAGGCACATAATCCAGATCACAATCCGGATCAGGAACTTCCAAATGTATCGTCGGTGGAACAACCTGCTCATGCAAAGCGAGGACTGTGGCTACTCCCTCGATTGCCCCTGCGGCACCGAGACAGTGTCCAACCATGGATTTTGTAGAACTAATTGTTAAATCTCCTGCACATTCACCGTTAAAAACTTTCTTTATAGCCCTGGTTTCCATCTGATCGTTTATCCTGGTAGCCGTTCCGTGGGCATTGATGTAGTCTACTTGATCTACATTGACATTGGCATTCTTTAAGGCCTGTATCATCACTCTACTCATACCTTCAGCATCCGGAGAGGTAATGTGTACGGCATCTGAATTTGTTGCATAGCCAAGCACTTCTGCGTAAATGGTTGCGTTTCTATCTTCAGCACGTTCATAATCTTCCAGTATCAGGATTGCAGCCCCCTCCCCTAATGAAAGGCCGCGCCGGTGCCTGTCAAAGGGACGGCAATACTCAGGATCCATTAGTCTTAAAGAATGGAAACCGGAAAAAGTTAATTCTGAAAGAGATTCACTTCCACCGGTGACAACAATATCCTGATCACCTGAGCGAATCAAGTCGAAACCATAACCAATCGACGTGGCACTGGAAGAACAGGCGGTACAAATGGTAGCCCTTAATCCGGTTAGTTTATAGCGGCTTGCAACAAAATCGGTCAAGGTGCAGGGTGCAGTGGGAAGAAGAAGGGAAGGTCTTGGTCTGGTTTTTTTTAACCATAAGGCACGCCGATATTTCTCCCAGGAGAGCATACCGCCTGCACCACCTCCCAGAACAACACCGATTTTCTCTTTGGTGTATTTTGCAATATCCAGTCCGGAGTCTGACAGGGCCTCGTCGGCTGCTATGAGCCCCAAAAGATCACACCGGGAATTCCGCTTTATCTCACGGGGGCTAAAAAAGCCTTCCGGATCTATGTTTTTTATCTGTCCGGCAGAATGGCATGAAAAGCCGGTGGTGTCAAAAAGCGATATCGGCTCAATTCCACATTTTCCGCTGAAGAGCCCTTCCCTGAACGCAGGCACGGAATCCCCGATGGACGTGATTATACCAAGACCCGTTACGGCCACCCGCCTGGATGTATCTTTGTTCATCTATTTTTCCAGAATAAATTCTTGAGATATATAATGCTTATATGAGCGGACAGAAATCTATATTTAAGATACTTTACTACTTTTGACAGTAATCTAACAGGTTGTTTATTCGCTTTTCAAGTTCACCGCTCAGTCGATAAATCATTTTATTATCGGTTGTTAAGAGAACCTGCGTAGTCTCTCCCCGGGCCAGAAGGGTGCCCTGTTCTTGAAGCGATATCTCAAATTTAAATGTCAAGGCGGCAATTTCCGGTTTGACTGCCGTTGTCTTGATAATAATCAAGTCTCCGCATGCTGCCGGGTGTTTAAAATCACATTTTAGAGTGATTACAGGTGCAATATATCCTAACTCGACCATTTGCTTTGGCAAAAGATCGAATCGCCGCAGTAAAGACATTCTACCAACTTCAAACCATGCCATGTAATGGCCGTACCAGACCATGCCCCATTGGTCTACCTCGTTAAATCGAACTGTCTCCTCTGTCTCTACCCATTGCATAGGCTATTCTCCGTATTCTTCCTGTATAAACTGAGCAAGGGTGCTTATAGACTCGAAAGCTTTTTTGCCAACATTCTCATCTTCAATAATAACATTGAAATTTTTCTCTATGGCTACTACAAGTTCAAGGGCATCCAGGGAATCAAGACCCAGTCCTTCCCTGAAAAGAGGGGTATCATCCCCGATTTCTTCAACAGTGATATCTTCCAATTTAAGAGTATCAATGATCATTTTCTTGAGAAATTCGATCAATGCCTCTGAATTGTTGACGATTTCTTTCATTCTCTACCTCTTGCGATTTTTATTTTAGCCCAAACCACCATCGACAACCAATACGTGGCCAGTAATATATTGTGACTTTTCTGAAGCCAGAAACAGGACAGCCCCGGTAATGTCTTCCGGGTCACCAAATCTACCCATTGGAATCATATTTAAAAATTCTTTCTTCGTTTTCTCATCCAGGTCTTCTGTCATAGGCGTGGAAATGATCCCCGGGCAAACAGCGTTTACCGTAATGCCGAACCGGGCCATCTCCCTGGAAAGGGATTTGGTAAAGGAGATAATTCCGCCTTTCGAAGCCGAATAATTTGTCTGGCAGGTTCTGCCTGTAAGTGCAGAAGGCGACGTGATATTTATAATCCGTCCGGACTTTCTGCCTATCATCGTTTTTATAATTGACTTTGAACAGAGATAAGTCCCTTTCAGGTTAACATCGATCACCCGATCCCAATCCTTCTCATTAAGGAACATAAGCAATTTGTCCCTGATAATTCCGGCGTTGTTGACCAGAATATCCACATATTCCCATTGCTCCAAGACACCGCTTATCATTTTCTCGACATCGGTTCTGGACGAGACATCTGCCTTTAAAAGGAGGGATTCCGGTGCTATATTTTTTATTTCTGATTCTGTCTCCAGTGCGCTTTTATCATCAGACGAATAATTAATAGCAACCCAGGCACCTTCTCGGGCAAAAGCGAGGGCCATCGCCTTCCCCAGGCCTTTGGTGGCGCCAGTAACAATTACCCTTTTATCCTTAAATTCCATAAAATCATCTCATTTCAATAAAGGGAAGTACGCAAAAGTAACCCGATTTTATAGCAAAGGAACTTTTTTTGTGCAAGATTAAAGTTGGGACCTTAAATAAGGACAGCGACCATTTTCTACGAAAAAAGTCGCAGTCCCAATTTATCGCGGCATTATACGGCCCGTTTGGGAAACGAACCCTGCGATGATAATATTCATCGTATTGTATATAGGGGCCGATGCCCTCATCGGCCCGTATGTCTCATTAATCCTGCAAAAAATCTATTGAACGCTCTTCAAAAATATGAAAAGAGAGTATTATGAATTCTGAAGTATTTGTTACGGATGGACATTGGAGAAAGTCACTGGCAGCGGTAAGAGCCCTTGGCAGGAAGGGTATAGAAGTTACGGTGGGAGAAAGCACACGTCTGGCGACTGCCGCTTTCTCCAGATACTGCCATCATGCCGTTGTCTACCCCTCACCTCTTCTCAGACCGGCGGAGTTTGTGGACTTTCTTTACAATAAATTGTCACGCCGGTCATACCAAATGCTCCTGCCCATGGAAGATGAAACCCTGGATCTCATATCCCAACATCATTCCGAATTCTCCCGGTGGACATATCTTCCCATCGTATCCTTCGAGAAACTCAATTTTGCCCGGCGTAAGGACAAGGTTCTACAACTGGCCAAAAGGAATGGAATTCCCATACCAAAAACCTGGTTTATCAAGGATATCACTCAACTCAACGAACTGAAGGATGCGCTTCCCTATCCGCTTGTGATAAAACCCAGAATGAGTTCCGGTGCAATAGGGATAGCTTATCCCAAAAACTCGGGAGAATTGATGAGTCAATACATGTCAGTTCACAGGCGTTTTCCCTACCCCATGATTCAAGAACTTATTCCTCATGAAGGGCCCGGTTATGGTGCCTCCTTTCTTTTTGACGAGAGGGGAAATGTAAAGGCGTCATTTGTGCATAAACGTCTGAGGGAATACCCGGTAACGGGGGGAGCAAGTACTCTGCGGGAAAGCGCCCGGTACGATGATATTCGAGATATGGCACTGACCTTATTGAAAAAGCTTGACTGGTTCGGCGTTGCCATGGTTGAATTCAAACTGGATCCTCGCGATGGTGTGCCAAAACTGATGGAGATCAACCCGAGATTCTGGGGCTCATTACACCTGTCTGTAGAAGCGGGTGTTAATTTTCCTTATCTTCTGTATCGCATGTCCCGTGGCGAAGGGTTTAAATCAGTGGAAAAATACAAGATAGGGAAACAGTGCCGGTGGATGTTACCTGGAGATATACTCCATTTTATTTATAACCCGAGACGGGCAAGTTTAGTCCCGGAATATTTCCACTTCTGGAATAAGAATACAGCCTACGATATTTTGTCTCTCAAAGATCCTATGCCTGTTCTGGGAAGAGTGTTGACGCTGGCAACACTCCTATATGACCGTGACATGAAACAACGACTGAAAAAGAGGAAATTATGACCGTTGAAAATATCCTGACCATAGACCTGGAAGACTGGTTTCACATCTGCGGGGTAGATGATCTGATACCTGAGACCGGTTGGCCCCAACTGGAAAGCCGGGTAACGGCAAACACATTTAAGATACTGGACACTCTGTCTCAAAAAAAAGTTCAGGCAACTTTTTTTGTCCTCGGATTTGTTGCTGAAAGATATCCGGATCTGATTAGCGAAATTGAAAAAGCCGGTCATGAAATCGCCACACACGGATACTCCCACAAGCAGGTCTATACAATGACGCCGGACATGTTCCGGCAGGATCTCATAAAAGCCGTGAGCATAATTACACAGATAACCGGCCGTCCTGTTAAGGGGTATAGAGCGCCTGAGTGGTCAATCCGCGATGATTCGCTATGGGCCCTTGATATCTTACAGAAGGAGGGTTTTGAATATGATTCGAGCATGACGCCTCTACCCATTATCGGCAACCAGGATTATTCCAGAATGCCTTACAGGTTGACACTTGATGAAGGTCAATTATGGGAATTTCCACCCATGGTTGGCAGCACTCCGCTCGTCAATCTCCCCCTGGGCGGTGGATGGGGATTGCGGGTTTTTCCTTATAATCTTATCCGTTCCACCATCCGAGAGCTGAACAGACAGGGTCAACCTGCGGTTATCTTCCTTCACCCCCGGGAATTTGACAGGAATAATCCCCGCATCAGGCTTCCTCTGGCTAAAAAGTTTGTGTTGAATGCACGGGTTGAAAGGACTGAAAAAAGGCTTGAGCGCCTGCTCAATGATTTTAACTTTACATCTGTTTCAAACGTCTTAATAAAGAAAAAAATTGCATTAAATAAATTTCAAAGTTATACAGACAAGGTTAGCTCATGATGGACCTTGTTATATTCCTGAAAAACAATCTTGCAGAACATTTTGTGATATATTTTATCCCGCTCTATATAGTGGGAGGCAGGCCTGTTGCAATCCTGAGCGCTCAATTTCTGGGATATAAGGCTTCTTTTCTGTTGCCCGTAGTGGTTATGCTGGATACGCTTCAGATCCCTTTGTTCTATCATCTGTACGGCACAATATCTGACAGCTTATTGGCACGAAAGTTTTCTGAAAGAACTATAAAAAAGGGAAAGCGGCTCAGCGAATCAAAACCCTTTCGCTGGATGCAGGTCATGGGGGCACCCGGAGTTGTAACTATTACCATGCTGCCGATTAAAGGTTGCGGCATGTGGAGTGGGGTGCTTTTGTCGAGACTCTTGAAATTTTCCAAGCCCACCGGTTATTCACTTCTGATTGTGGGCAGCATACTGGGATGTGCTTTTCTTTTAGGGCTGGGAGAAGGGATTCTAAAATTATGGACGCTGTTTATGAACAGCTAAAAATAAAAAACAGACCAAGGGGTTATTCCCATTGCATCACATCATATATCGTTTCCACAAACATATCTTAATCCTTACTGCCTTCCTGACCTTCATCGCTATTATTCTTGCTGCCCAACTAAAGCTCGATCTTAATTTTTTTTCTCTCCTCCCTTCAAATAATACAGAAGTCCATAATTTTTTCGAGATAACCGAAGAAATCGGGATCCACTCGCTCTTAATCGCTCTGGTTGAGATCCCTCCGGATTATGACCGGACTAAATCTGAATCTTTCGTTGATATCCTGGCAAAGAATTTTGCCCGAAGTCAATTGATCCATGATGTGGAATATAAAAGCGAAGACAAACAAATGTCCTCTTTATTTCAGACATTCATGGAACATTTTCCTCTTTTTTTGAAAGCAGAAGACCTTGAGAAATTGACCCGTATATTATCCGATGACGAAATTCACAGACAGGTCATCAAAAATAAGGCCCTCTTGATGACACCGTTTGGCATTGCGGCGAAAGAACTTGTTTATATCGACCCCCTGGGGCTCAGGAAACTATTGAAGGAAAACATAACAGTTCCCACGGGAAAACAGCCGCTCAGGCCACATAAAGGGTATTATCGAACCGGCGAAGGGAAAACCTATCTCCTCTTTATTAGGCCCGAAAAGCCACCCCAGGATATCACATTCAGTAAAAATTTGATGATGGAAGTTCATCATCTTAAAAATACTTCTTTATCTGAGTTCTCCGATCAATTTGACGATATGCCGGGGAACATCAAGATATCCTACACCGGCGGATATCCGATTGCTGTCAATGACGAAGCCACAACCAAAAGAGATATCAAGGTTACCCTGCTGACTTCCTTTTTGAGTATAATGTTTCTCTTCGGCCTGTCGTTCAGGACATGGAGAGTACTTTTTTATGTCGGTCTATCTCTGGTCATAAGCCTTTTGTGGACACTCGGTTTCGCCAGCATTGCCTTTCATCGCCTCAATATCCTTACATGCGTTTTCTCTTGTGTTCTGATTGGTCTGGGAATAGACTTTGCCATCCACATCGTCAACCGTTATTTTAGTGAAGACAAAGCAGGTCTTGATATACCACACCGACTGCAACAAACTTTCCAGGAAGCCGGTATGGGAATCATCATGGGTGGAATTACCACGGCAGCTGCTTTTTATTCTATCGCTATTTCAGACTTCAGGGGATTTAAAGAACTTGGCATCGTGACCGGCACAGGGATTTTGTTTTGCCTTGTGGTCATGTTTCTTGTCCTTCCATGTCTTCTTGTTTTTTTCTCAGATGAACAAAATTCGAAAAGAAAATTTACAATCAGCGGATTTGGGCTAATGTCCCTCATGAAATACCTCCGGAAATATCCCGGGGTTATTATCATGACATCACTTATAATTGTCTTTTTTCTGGCCTTTCTTGGAACTAAAATCAATTTTGATGATAATCTCAGGAATTTTCGTCCCGCCGATAACGAAACCTTCCGTCTGCAGGACAAGGTAACTCGCTGGCTTGGAGGTTCCATGGCCAATACCTTTCTTGTAGTACAGGGCAAATCAGAGGCAGAGGTCATGGAAATCAATACCTCAATATATGAAACCCTGAAGGAAGTGAAGGACTCGGGTATGATCGCCGGGGTTAAATCGATGAGCCAATACCTGCTTCCACCCAGTCAGCAGAGGAAAAATATAAAATTCATCCGACAGCATACCGATATTTTTGATATTAAACGTATTAAAAAAACATTTAACACGGCGCTGGAAGAAAACGGATTTGAGAAACTGGATCTGTACGACGGATACTTTGAAAGCCTCTCCCGGGCCTTCTCGGCAGAAAAACTCTTTTCCCTATCATCTCTCCAGGGAAAAGAGATCGAGAAGATTTTGAATTTGTTTGTCTTTCGAAAGGGTAATAATTTTAAAACGATTACCTATATCGCCCCCTCTAATGATCTCTGGTCGCGTGCCGATACAACACGATTTAAAGAGATGATCATCCGGAAATTAGACGAAAAAGGAATTAACAGGGATAGCTATACCCTGACTGGTCCGAATCTGCTCACAGGAGATCTAAAGAAACTTATTATTAACAATCTTAAATCCGCCCTGTGGTTGGCATGTTTGTGTATTATCACAGTACTTTTGATTTATTACCGAAGCCTGAAATTACTCTTGCTCTCCATATGTCCCCTTATGATCAGTCTGGCCACATTAACAGGCATTATGGTCATTTTTCGTTTAGATTTTAATTTTTTCAACATAATAGTTCTGCCCATGATCATCGGAATTGGCATCGATGACGGGATTCATCTGACCAACACGTTCCGTCAATCCGGTCGTTTAGAGATTACGGAAGAGATGAGTCGAACAGGTCGAGCTGTCGTTTTGACCTCTCTGACTACTATGGCGGGTTTTGGATCTATTGCCCTGGCTCATTACCCGGGATTGCAAAGCATGGGATACGTGGCTATCATCGGCATTAGTTCCTGTATGGTCGCTTCGATTGTCGTTCTGCCTGCAATTTTTACTATGATAAAATCGAAAACATAATACCGGATTTAGAGTTGCTATCTGCTTTAATATTGTTTAGAAATAAGTACAGATTTATGGAGGGCTTTTCATGAAAAAGATATTGATTATATTTATTATCGCAGGTGCTTTAGTCTTCGGAGCACTGAATTATCACTTTATTTTAATGGACAGCAGCATAAAAATTTTGAAAAAAGCCGATTTGGCCTTCGAAAACACTTTCGTTGATGCCAGAGGTGCGAAAAAGGTCAAGCTTTTCCTTGATCCTGCGCTTGTAAAGTCTGGCATAAAAAATCTACTTGACGACGAGAGCATTAATATCGGCAAGTAATAGAAGAGACCTTTGCATAACGTCCCCTTTTGCCCAATTTCTGCGTCAGGCTCAAATTTTAATCCTCGAAATATCTAATATATTCCTGTGGTTAAAATTTTCGCCTTCCTTGAACTTGAACAAAATTGAACATTCTGCAAAGGTCTCAGAAATATGGTAAAACAGCCTAAAGTTTATTTTGACTGGAAACTGTTTTGCCGGTTCCATTTGGGGATTTTCTGTTAAACCCGTGGAATTCCAGGAGGTCACTTACAATATCCTTGTTCTCCCAAACCCATTCAGCGCCATTTTCCTGTATTAAATATTCTGTACACTCTCTCATCCGGTCTATATCCGATTGATCCACTCCAAAATCGTTCAGTATATTAGTCAGCATTAAAGGATCGGCCCAATATGTGGGAAAATTATCGACAAGTTTTATGTCGGCCTTTGCTATGCCCCCGTTTACCGGTGGTTTTGAGATCTCCACGTTTTTTTCTGTAATGAGTTCGTCATATGCCTGATTAAGGTAACCCATATTTCACCTTGCCTTTCAGAAAATTCCATAGATCAAATAAAAGCAATACAAAGTTGAAATGTATTGGTAAATCTCAATCATCAAACCTTGATAAGGATTCCCTGACAAACAACCACAATATATTGTGTTATGATATAATATAACTACAACATATAGTCAAGAATAAAATGTTGCTATCTTTAATGAAATTGTTTAAGCAGCCTTGCAGGTTGATAGCGGGATTTTGGGGATTTATTTTATTCAGGAGAGGCAGCTATGTTTTACTTTTTTAAATCAAAAACCGGTACATTTTCAATCGAGCCTGATGAAACCTGTGATGGCATGTTCAAGTTATGTATCGGGGGTTTCTGGTTAGGTTCACACAAAACGGCGGAGAGTGCCGCTCGTGACGTTTATCTGCGTGCAACCGGTTGGTACGAATGGGACCGACTTGAGGACTCAACGCCGCCGATGGATCACTCGCTTTATTGATAAAGAAAGCAACGGGCGAGTTTACGGAACCATTCATTCTGGAGTCCTTCCGCGTCATCGACGAAAAGACAGAAAACGAACCGTCCAAATCTCAAGCCATGATCAAGATATCGGTTGGAGATGAAGAGGAAATAACCGCTGCAGAGGGGAACGGCCCCGTCAACGCCCTTGACAATGCCCAATGCCCTGAAAAAGGCGTTAAGAAAGTTCTACCCCCAGATCGACGAGATGCATCTGGCGGATTTTAAAGTGAGGATACTGGAGGGAAGCGAGGGAACAGCGGAAAAGGTAAGAGCCCTAGTGGACAGCGTACAATACAAGCTGAGTAAAAAAACAGTAAAAAAATAATTTGACATTTACATGGTTCTGCATTAGACTTTTTTCAACTTATATTTTGGAGGATTTTAGAGAGTGACCTGCGGTGTGGAAAGAGGCTTATTAAATTTAAACAACCTTTTGCGTGTGTTAAGCCTCACTCTTGCCACATATTCATATTCATCGCCCGTTGCTCTTAGGAAAAAATGAACTGCTGACAACCTGTAAGATAGTACCTATAAGATAGTACCTAAAGGCCATGGGTGGAAGACTCATGGCCTTTTTGTTTTACGAAACCATCAAATTTAAATGGAGGAAGAAATGACGAAATCAAACAAAAAAAGAATCTTTATATTCGATACGACCCTCAGGGATGGGGAACAGTCGCCGGGTTTCAGTATGAATTTGGATGAAAAACTCAGATTTGCCAGGCAGTTGGAAAAGCTGGGGGTGGATATTATCGAAGCCGGATTCCCGGTCGCATCGGAGGGAGACTTTGCATCGGTTCAACAAATTGCCAGGGAGGTCAGAGGTTCTCAGATCGCCGCTCTTGCCAGGGCAGATCTTGCAGATATTGATCGGGCATGGGAAGCGATTAAAGATGCGGCTAATCCCAGGATTCACACATTTATATCTACCTCTGATATACATCTCAAATACCAGTTGAAAAAAACACGAACCCAGGTTCTGAAGGAGGCCCGTGCCACCGTGGAACATGCCTGCACCTATACAAAAAACGTAGAGTTTTCACCCATGGACGCAACAAGAACGGATAAAAGCTACCTCTGTGAAATTGTAGAGACTGTTATAGCTGCGGGTGCCAATACTGTTAACATACCTGATACTGTTGGCTACTCAATGCCTGACGAATTCGGTGAATTGATAGCGTACCTCTTCGAAAACGTAAAAAATGTTAGTGATGCAGTCATATCGGTTCACTGCCATAATGACCTTGGTGTGGCGGTTGCAAACTCTTTATCCGCCCTGAAGCACGGGGCAAGACAGGTAGAGTGTACTATAAACGGCATAGGCGAGAGGGCAGGTAACGCCTCATTGGAAGAGATGGTTATGTCTCTGGAAACGAGGAAAGATATCTTCGGATTTCATACAAATATTAAGAAGAAGCATCTCTATCACTCGTCAAGACTGTTGACCGATATAACCGGCATACCTGTTCAGCCTAACAAGGCAATTGTGGGGGCAAATGCATTTGCCCATGCGTCGGGAATTCATCAAGACGGCCTTATTAAGGAGAAAATGACTTACGAGATTATGACCCCGCAATCAGTAGGGGTGTCAGAAACACATATTGTCCTGGGGAAACACTCAGGCCGCCATGCAATAAAAAAACATCTCGAAAAAATGGGATATACCAACCTTACTGATGAAAACATTGATAAGGCTTTTGAACGATTTAAAGAACTTGCTGATGTCAAAAAGGAGATATTTGATGAGGATATTGAAGCTATTATTTCTTATGATGTATTCAGGAAACCTGACAAATACAGGTTGATTTACCTGAATGTTGTTAGTGGCAATGTGGCTATTCCTACGGCAACCATCCAGATGGAGGTGGATGGAGAGGTAATGCAGGATGCGGGTTTCGGGGTCGGTCCAGTCGATGCGACCTTTGCTGCTATCAGGAAAATCACAAAGACAGACTACTACCTCCTCAGATATGCGGTAAACGCAATAACGGGAGGGGCAGATGCCCAGGGTGTGGTTACCGTCCAGCTCAAATATAATGGGCGCACCGTCGTGGGGCGCGGCGCAGATCCAGATATCATTGTAGCATCTGCAAAGGCTTACATAAATACGTTAAACAGAGTTGAGTCGTTGAGAGTATATAACGGCAAATATGTTGAACTTAAGTAAAAAAGAGGATCAGACATGCCAATGACGATTACAGAAAAGATATTAGCGCTCCATGCCGGAATGGAAAAGGTCTCTCCTGGAGACTTGATCGAGGCAAAAGTTGACATGGCCCTTGCCAATGACATAACAGCCCCCATTGCGATCAAGGTCTTCAATGATATAGGCACCGGAGATGTCTTTGACAGAGAAAAGATCGCCCTTGTAGCCGACCATTTTGTGCCAAACAAAGATATCCCATCGGCCCAGCAGGTAAAGCTGATGCGTGACTTTGCCAGACAACAGGGGATAAAAAACTATTTCGAGGGGGGCGAATCAGGGATTGAACATGTCATACTCCCTGAGAAGGGGCTTGTTTTGCCCGGGCAACTGATTGTCGGGGCTGACAGCCATACGTGCACTTATGGGGCTTTGGGTGCATTTTCTACAGGGGTCGGGAGCACCGATCTGGGCGTGGTAATGGCGACGGGTGAAATATGGCTAAAAGTCCCGCCAATTATCAGAATAGAATATGACGGCAGTCTGCAGGCCGGTGTAAGGGGAAAAGATTTAATCCTTTATGCCATTGGCCTGCTGGGTGTGGAAGGTGCCCTTTATTGTGCGTTAGAGTTCTCAGGCGAAGTAATCAAAAGACTCCCAATGTCTCAGAGATTCACGATGGCCAATATGGCCGTGGAGGCTGGAGCGAAATCTGGAATCATAGAACCGGATGAAACAACACTGGCCTATGTTGCCGAAAGATCCTCTTCAGAACCCTTGATCTTAAAAGGGGACCCGGACGCAAAGTATGAAAAAGTAATGAAGATAGCTGTGGATAAAATTGAGCCGCAGGTCGCCTTTCCTCCTTCCCCCGCAAACGTCCGTCCCATCTCGGAGGCAGGAGATGTCCCGCTTGACCAGGTCTTCATCGGCTCTTGCACAAACGGCTGGCTGGAGGATTTACGTGACGCGGCAGGTATCTTAAAAGGAAGAACTATTGCCCCCGGTTTGAGGCTTATAATTATTCCGGGTTCACCCTGGATATACAGGAAGGCGATACAGGAGGGAATTATTGAAACATTCCTCGATGCGGGCGCCGTGATCGGCCCCCCCTGCTGCGGTCCCTGCCTGGGAGGACATATGGGTATCCTGGCTGAAGGGGAGCGGGCAATATCTACAACCAACAGAAATTTTATAGGAAGGATGGGACACCCGAAGAGCGAAGTTTATCTGTCCAATCCCCTGGTAGCGGCGGCATCCGCCGTTCTGGGAAAGATTGGCGGCGTTGATGAGCTATAAAAATCCCCCCATCCCCCCTTTATAAAAGGGGGGATGGGGGGATTAATAATTGCAGCCATGAAGGCAAATAAACATCCGGTCGGGTACAAAACCCGACCCTGCTAAGGGCTGGTGTATTGAATCTCCCTCTCCCTCGATGGGAGGGGGCTGGGGTGAGGGTAAATAAAATGAATTTTCAAGGAAAAGTCTGGAAGTTTGGCAATGACATTGATACTGACCTGATAATTCCGGCAAGGTATCTCAATATCTCGGATGGATCTGAGCTGGCGAAGAGCTGTTTTATCGATGTCAGGCCGGATTTTGCCGCGTCTGTCTCCTCCGGCGACATCCTGATTGCGGGAAGGAACTTCGGCTGCGGTTCATCACGTGAGCATGCCCCGCTTGCCATCAAAGAGGCCGGTATCAGCATGATTATCGCCAAAAGCTTTGCAAGAATATTTTACCGGAACGCATTTAACATAGGTCTGCCGCTTCTTGAATCGGAAGAGGCAACCGAAGGCTTATCGGAAGGAGAGGAGATCGCCGTCGATCTTGCGACTGGTAAAATTAAAAGCATCGGCAGCGGAAAAACGTTTTCAGCACACCCGATCCCGGATTTTATGAGAGAACTGATAAATGCGGGTGGATTGGTGAACTATACCAAAAAGGTAAAAATATGACATCGGTGTAATACCCGGAGATGGATGCCATTTTCCTGGGGGCAATCGGCCATCCAAAGGTCAACCCGGGAAGTATAAGAAAAACGGCCTTGTGAGTCAATGGAATAATGACCACAACATATGGTATGGGCCGCCGATGATCATGGAGGGAATGTGTCCGGGTACCCAACTTATCGGGAGAGCGATCCGCTTTTCGACCGTTTCATTCGTCACGATGGCATTTTCAGGCATAATTCGAGCAGACCTCTCATCATTAATTCGGGAGACAGAAGACAGTATACTTATTAGCGGCTCATTATCAAACAGGAAAGATGAGAAATAAGTATGGTGTCCGTATGCAGTAACAACTGTTTGATCTTACGGGTTAAAGTCCCGTCCGGGGAATTGTCCGATTCACCCCGGTAGTTCAAGGAAGCGGCGTCTTGGTGACAAGGGGTCGTAAGTTTCCAATTGGCAAAGCAGCAGGCCGTAACGCAAGTGAACCTACAGGTAGCCTCGATAAACTTTAATGAAGATGCCGACCCAGTGGACACATGGGGAAGGCCGAAGACACGGACTTGGAGAACGGAAGCGGTTCGTGGGATCTTCCGGGGTAGCAGGGGCGGCATGTTGTGGAAGACAAACAGTCCAGTGCTGGAGACCCGATATGGTGATTATGAGGGATGACAACTGGCGCGTATAAGGCAACGAAATCGCGGCGGGCTGTATCGGGAGTCGGAGGGGTTCATAGTACCGCTTGAGGGTATGGGACAACATAACCCTGCCCGAGGGAAGGGACCCTACTTTGTTCATGCAACCGAAACGGAGAGGGTGATGAAGATTGCCGAATGGCTATTCACTTCGTAATATCACCAGGATACGATGGAGGAAGCTCTATTGTAAGGCCAAGTAGGAAATGCTGGTACTCGGCGGGTCTCCTCAACCCACTTAATGCCGGGGTACAGCGAGTGCTATGTATGCCTTGCGATGAAGAACATCGGAAAGCCGTGTGCGAGAAAATCGCATGCACGGTTTGATGAGGGAGGATTGGCAAGTCAACCATGTCGTAGCTATTTAGGCACCGCCAGACGAAAGGGGCGGAAACAGACAAGCTCGCCTAAAGCAGACAATGCTAGTTTTCTACTCTACCCCGAATTTTGCCCCGAATTTTGATTGCCATTTCCATGATCGATCTCCTTTCTTCTGGCTTCTATTTTTTATACTTTACCGAAGTGCCGCCACATTTTGAGCGACTGATCCCTTCTCGTTGTAAATACTCGATCCGGCAATCAGCACCGTTGCACCGGCATCTACAACGAAAGGTACATCAAGTGTCCAGTGGCCCGCCGAAAGAATAAAGCGATCACGATCTACCCATAGAGGATCTTCAGGGTTGTTGCTTGAGATGCTTTGTCCATAGCACACAGGCCATTGCCGCGACCCCCATTGGCATGCAGGAATGGCCTGGGTTGGCTTTCTGAACCGCATCAGCCGCCAGAAATCGGATGGTATTGATACATTGCTGATCAAGCGACACTTGCTCACTCATTACGGCTCCTCCTTTATACTACCCTGAGATATTTCCAGACCGTGGAACGCAGCGCCAATAAGCGCTATCTTAGGGTTGGTAATAACATGCACAGGTATACGGGATACCAACCCGGAAAAACGCCCTTTCCGGGTAAAACTCTCCATAAAATGTCTATCCTCAAGTATCGAGATGATGCGCGGCGGGATACCACCGCCAAGGTACACTCCCCCGGTTGCCATTACCTTGAGCGCCAAATTTCCAGACTCCGCTCCGAGGGCGGACACGAAGATACTAAGTGTAACCTTACAAAGTTCACATGGCTGCTCCGTGTCAAGTGCTGCGTTTACGATAAAGGGAGTTGGATCATCTGCTACAGCCAGCTTTCCAGCCAGCCAGGCCGGCTCCTCAGCGTAACCGCTATCCTTGAGATATCCATACACGTTTGGCAAGCCGTGGCCAGAGCATATACTCTCATAGCTCACATGCTCCATCTTTTCTTGAAGATACCGTAATAATTCAATCTCCAACGAACTATTGGGCGCAAAATCAGCATGTCCACCCTCTGAAGAATATGCCCGGTAACGAAATCCATCCCATATGAGAAATGCCTCCCCGAGACCGGTACCGGGAGCAACGACGGCCAGAGGGCCATTGAGAATCGGTACTCCTTCATTAAGGGTGCGTAAATCTTCAGATTCAAGCAGAGGCACACCATAAGCAATGGCCTTTAGATCGTTAAACAGGCTCACAGATTTCAGGTTCAGCGTCTCTCTGAGCTTTGCTTCGTCAATTACCCAGGGTAAGTTAGTAATTTTTGCCTTGGATCCCACAACAGGACCGGCTACCCCGAAGCTCGCACGATCGATCTCTATGGTAACCTCCGACAGGAACTCACTCACAAGTGTTTCAAGACTGGCATACTTCCCACTGGGAAAAGTGGTTTCGAAGATCGGTTCTCGAGGTCCCTTCTCAGTCGAGTAGATGCCTAAGTTAGTCTTAGTTCCGCCAATATCACCGGCCAGCAGCATGGTTTCCTTCTTAATAAGTTTTTATTCTTTCACAAAACCCCGGGCCTGAACTCAGGTCTCAATAGTCCCGCCTCATGTGAATCCCGCACCCGCGGTACATGTATAACAGTGATCGGCTGTGGCAATGGGGCTCCCCTGCTCAGGAGGCCCGGGCATTTCAGAAACGTGTCTTTTTCTCCCACCCATGAAAATGCCTTCCGGTAACTGCATAGCATTCACTCTTTTCCTATATGGTTTCTTTACATGGACAATTTTTGAGCTATGTTGCGCATTTGAACCCCATGCACGAGCGAGGCACCCCCTCTTATGGCGGTTACAACATGGATAGCCTCAGTCATCTCTCCCATGTTGGAACCTTTTTCCAGACACGCCCAAGGCATCGATGCAGTAAGGACATTGGACTGTGTGGGCCACAGCAAGAGCTATAAGGGCTTTTTCTCGCTCGGTGAGTTCGCCTTCAGCGAATACGGTGTTGTAGTAATCAAAGAATTTCTTTCCTAAATCAGGGGCTTCTCTACCAATTTCTTCAAATTTCAGAAGATCTTCCGGTTTATAATAGGTCTCCATAAAATCCTCCATCGAAATAATTGAATGTTAAATGGACATAATTACCTTTATTTTAATTAAATATTTAGAGTGCTCCTCCCCTTTTCATTTTTTGTAAGGACTTGCTTTTTATATGGGAAAGTAATCTATAACATTGAGGCAGCCGGCCACAAGGTAATAGGACATCGACCTCCCAAGGCAAATAGCTCTTCAGATCTAATTATTTGTTCTTTCGAAGAAAATGAAGCCTATAGCGCGTTACGATTGAGAGCTATTTGCCTATCCGGGAATAAGCAAACCCTTGTTCCTTCAGTTATTCTAATTTTTGTAATTCCCTGACAATATCCTCCAGAGGCGGCCGTCTGTTGATATCGTGGACGTCAAGATACCGAATGATCCCCTTTTTATCGATGATAAAAAGGGCCCGCTCCGTCGTACCATTGGAACGTAATATACCGAGTTTGCTCGCAAGTGCACCATGGGGCCAGAAATCGGAAAGGACGGAAAACCATAGTTTTCCCATCTGATTCGTCCATGCAAATAAAGTAGGAATATTATCTGCCGAAATTCCAAGGAGGATGGCATCGTATTTGTCGAAAATCGGCCTTGCGATATTATAGCCGGGCCATTGATCCGAACAGACGGGGGTCCAGGCTGCCGGAATGAATGAAAGGACCACGTTCTTCTTTCCACGGAACTGGCTCAGAGTGACGTTCCCTCCCTGCACAGACGGAAGAGAAAAGTCGGGAGCCCTGTCGCCGACCTTCACTTTAAGAACACTGTCTGTCGGTTTCAACATTCCGGGATCATAAATATTGTTTTTATATACTTCTGACAGGCCCAATGCACTTCCGGCCACGAGAAATACCGACAGGATTACTATTGATAAATTTACAAGCATTATTCTTTTCATTTTTTAAACCTCCCTTTTGAACGACTGATATTCAAGTGAAGCGCATTATATCGTGCCCGATTCAGAAGCTTAAGAAACGATTTGGGCATTTCGTGTTTAGCATTGATTCGAAACTTTGATTTCGAGCTTTGGATTTAATTCAATCTCAAGGCTCAGTTAGTTGTTACGATAACAATTTGTCTTTTCATAAAGGAAAGAGAATTCGTTTACACCCTTACTTTAATCCCGACTCTTTGAGGATTAAATCCAGAAATTCTTCTGCTGTTTTAAATCCTCCTAATTGAGTATAGGTAAGTTTATGAGTTCCATCTTTATTGATTTTCACAACAAAGAAATACGGGGTCCTGACCATTCCTACCAATTCATGGATATCATAATGCTTGTCGTCAAACAGCGGGAACGGTATCTCATATGTTTCCTGGAAATAGTTGACCTCAAAGGGGGAATTACCCGCTCCGATTCCTATGAGTTTTACTTTTCCTTTCGTGTCCTGATTACTTTCTATGATTTGATACAATTTGTTGATAGAAGGAGCCTCCTTCTGACAGAAAGGTCAGTACATACTGAAAATTTCGATAATTACCACCTGAGCTTTAATATCCGGAATGGAGAATTCTCCGCTGCCCGAAAGGCCAAGGTAATTGCGATATTCCGCCTTCTCCGGTATCTTCAATTTCATCGCAGGCAGAACTTCTCCTGCCTTTGGAATCGGATTATCGGCAACCACATAACCATGCATCATGAAAACAATGCTCAGGATTACCGCCACTGACACGAATAATTTCTTCATGGCTTTCCTCCTCATTTACACCATCCTGCGAATGGTCAAAAACGGTTAAATTGATAGACAAAAATCCAATCTATCCGAACTCTTACAAAATTTCGACACTTTCTTATAATGTATCCATGTGCAGTATGTTTGTCAACATATATGAAGTACCCGTGAAAGAGAAAAATCAATAACACGGACACTTCGGCATGATATGTACATTTTACCTAAGCCGGAATTTCTTCCTTTTTTTCACCCCCTTTCGGAACAGGACGTACCAGGATGCCGGCCACTTCAATGGAAATGGCTCCATACTGGCATGATTCCTGATAACACTTCAGGCAACGTATGCAATCGACCTGATTGGCACCCTCATAAAATCGAACGCCCATAGGACAATCCCGATAGCACTGCTTGCAGAGGACACAGGCATCGGGGTCGTGAACCATTCTGAAGATACTGACTTTATTAAAGAGGGAATAGATCGCCCCCAGGGGACAGGCACTCCGGCAGAAGGGACGACGAATAAAGACCATCAATATCAGAAACACCACCAGAATTATTAATTTGTTGTAATACAGGATTCCGATTAACTCCCGCAGGGATGGTTGAAGAAACATCATCGGAATACCCGCCTCGAGTGTACCCGCCGGACAGATATACTTGCAAAACCATGTCATACCGTAACCAAATTGATCGACGACCAGGACAGGGAGGAGGAAAATAAACAATGCCAGAATAAGATATTTGACATAGATTAAGGCTTGGGGAATTTCAAACTTGCGAGAAGGAATCTTGTGGATGAGTTCCTGCATCAGACCGAAGGGACACACCCATGCGCAGGGCATACGTCCCACGAGGCTGCCGACAAGCCCCAGCATGCCAAGGACATAAAGACTGATATGATAGCGTCCGGAGCTGAAGCTTGGTCGTACTGTGGATAAGATACTCTGGATCGAGCCAAGTGGGCATGCGCCCGTTGCGGCAGGACAGGAATAACAATTGAGGCCGGGTACGCACATGGATTTGAGTCTGCCCTGGTAAATATTCCGGGTAAACGGAAATAACAGGTAGGCATTACTGACTAATGTTGCAACGCCTTGTACCCAACGTCTCAGATTCCACATTATCCGATCCCTATGCAACTAAAGCAGATCCTGACAGCTTTTTCCCAGACCGCAGATACTTCTCCCACGTTTATCCCGACGAGGAGTAAAACGAGGAAAAGAAGGAGAAGCAAAAAAGGAGTCTTTCTTGATTTTGTATTTTTCATGTCCGTCTTCCCTGTCAGAATAAAAGAACATCCGACCTTCGTTAAGGAGGGCATGCCTCAACCAGGCGAGAAATCTTCTCTTCAAGAAACTTATCGGAACGTTTTCCTATTATCCTTTCATTAACCTGCCCATCTTTCATTACTAAAATGGTAGGCACCCCGAATATGCTGTATTCGAATGCCATCTTATCGCCACCCCAGTAGACCGGAAATTTGATATCAATCTTATCCACGATACGTTGCATATCCGAAGCAGCTAAATCAAGACTGATGGCCACCAGCTTGAGACCTTGATCCTTATATTTCAGATACATCTTATTGAGGACGGGTAATTCTTCACGGCATGGCGCGCACCATGCCGCCGTTGCAACAATCAGCAGGGGACAGTCCTTACTGTTCATTAATTCTTTGATTCCTGACGAATCGATGGGAATAACCTTATTTTGAGAATTGGCAGGAGCAGGGCTGATGAGAATAAGCGTGGATAATGATAAAAACAAAACCGTTTTCAATGCGTTCATTGTCTGCCCTCACTTTCTCAGTCGGGCGCTTCTATAAAAAATTCACGATGGGCCGTATTATACTTTACATATAATGTAGAAATACATTGAATTAAAATAGTTCGTCAAGGTATTTTTTTATGTATATGCAGACTCTCAAAACCGTTTATTTGTAAGGTACGTACCGCTGATAACTTTTGTCGCTCCTACGATGAGAGACAAATCAAGTTTTTCCTTAAGGATAAAGTAAGCAAGGATCACAGCACTGATGGGAACGAAATTTATAAAAATTCCCGCTTGCGCGGGAGTGAAAAAGGTCCCTCGATTTTTTACGGGTCCAGTTTTTAGAAGTAACCTTCTTCGATCCCTGAGATCAGGCGGTCGGTGATGACGGCCAGGAGGCAGACGGTGAGCGCGCCTTCGAGCACGAAGGCCTGATTCTGTCTGACGAGTCCCGAGATGATGGGCACCCCGAGTCCTCCCGCCCCGACGATGGCGCCCAGTGTCGCCGTTCCGATATTCATCACGACGGACATCCTGATCCCGGCCATGATCACCTTCATTGCGAGGGGAATCTCTACCTTGAACAGGATCTGAGGGCGTGTCATCCCCATGCCGAAGGCCGCCTCGATCAACGGGGCCGGTACCGCCCCGATACCCGATATGGTGTTGCGGACGACGGGGAGGATGCTGTACAGGAAAAGGGCCGCGATGGTGGGTTTGAACCCGAATCCGATGAAGGGAACGGTAAGCGCCAGGATCGCCACCGGGGGAAATGTCTGTGCAAGCGAGGTGAGGTCGTTGACCGTCTGGAGATACACCCTGCCGGAGCGGCGTGTCACGAAAATGCCCGCCGCTATCCCCGCTATCACGGCGAGCGCGCTTGAGATGGCAACGAGCAGCAGGTGTTCGCCAACGAGATCGATCAGCATCGCGCGCGGGTAGATCCACTCGGTTTCTTCCGGGAAGAGGGCCCTGAGGAAGAATTTCCAGGGATTCATGTCGAGGATGAGGTAGACAAACACCCCGGCAAGGAGGATCGTCCCCGCTGATCTGCGGAGAAACGTTTTTATGGGAGACTTCAACATTCGAGCGCGGCCTCCTCGGTCACCTTTTCGATTTCCAGTATGCTGATCTCGCCCACGAGCCGTGAATCATCGTCGATAACCGGAATCGTTTTGACACCCTGCCCGAGCATCCGCGACAACACCTCCCTCAGTGTCGCGCTGTCCCTGACGGTTATGGCAGGGCAGTCGGCTTCCATCACATCCTCCTCCCGGTTAAAGGGTGTGTGAACATGACGGGAATCGACAGGGCCGATAAGCCGTTCATGTTCATCCAAGAGCCAGACGAATCGAGGTTTGCCTTCTTTTCTTGTTTTCGCGAGGAAGGCGTCAACGTCATCGCTTATCCTCACGGCGACCGACTTTTTCATGAATTCGGAGACGGGGAAGCGGGACAGGCGTTTCAGCGCCCTGTCCGCGCCGACAAAATCACTCACGAATCTGTTTTTCGGATGGGCAAGGATCTCTTCGGGCGTGTCGTACTGAACGATCTTTCCCTCTCTCATCAGGGCAATCCGATCGCCGAGGCGGATCGCCTCGTCGAGGTCGTGGGTGACAAAAACGACCGTTTTTTTCAGATCGTTCTGGATCTTCATGAACTCCGCCTGCAACCCTTCGCGGTTCAGGGGATCAACCGCGCCGAAGGGTTCGTCCATGAGGAGGATCGCGGGATCGGAGGCCAGCGCGCGGGCCACACCGATTCGCTGCGCCTCGCCTCCGGAAAGTTCCCTCGGGTATTTGTCCCGGTAGTGTTCTGATTCCATGCGCATCATACGGAACAATTCTTCCGTCCGCTCTTCAATCTTCTCCTGCTTCCACGAGAGGAGCCATGGGACGACGGCGATATTCTCCGCGACGGTCATGTGGGGGAAGAGGCCGACGTTCTGGATGACGTACCCGATGTGTCTCCTTAAGAGTTCGGGCTTAAAGTCCCTGGAATCTTTCCCGTCGATGTAGATCCGGCCGCTCGCCGGTTCCAGCATCCGGTTGATCAGCTTTACCACCGTCGACTTGCCGCACCCGGAGGGGCCGATGAGGCAGCATGTCTCCCCCGCGGGTATCTCAAGGGAGATATTGTCGACCGCGATGGTGGGGCCGTATTTTTTCGTAACATTCTGGATCTGGATCATGATGCCGGTTCCTGTCTTACCCCAATCCCTTTCGGGGTGATGTGATGGATGAGTATCGCCATTAGTTTGTCCGTAAAGACCGAGAGGATAATGACCGGTACCGCTCCGAGGAGGATCAGGTCGGGGACGGCCTGACCGAGCCCCTGGAAAACAAAGACGCCGAGCCCCCCCGCTCCGATGAGAGCGGCAATCGTGGTATTGCCGATGGATTGTACCAGGGCCGTTCTGATACCGCTGAGTATGATCGGCAGGGAGAGGGGGATCTCCACCCGCCATAAGACCTGGAGGCCTCTCATCCCCATCCCCCGGCCCGCTTCAATGACATCGGGATCTAGTATGCGAAGGCTGGTATAGGTGTTCCGTGTAATGGGGAGGAGGGCGTACAGGAAGAGCGCGATCAGGGCGGGCGCCCAGCCGATCCCCTGTATGCCGAAGTCGCGAAGTACCGGGTATCTCTGGGAGAGCAGGGCCAGGGGCGCGATCATCAGGCCGAAGAGGGCGAGGCTGGGGAGGGTCTGGACGGTGTTCACGAAAAAGAAGACGGGCCTTTCAAGGAGCCTGCTCCTGAAGGCCCAGACGCCCAGGCCCGTGCCGATGACGGTTGCGATGCATACCGCGGACCCCGCAAGGATCAGGTGCTGTGAAAGCTCGGACAGGAACCTCCCCTGTCTCGCGCTGAATTCCTTGATCACGGAGATATCACTCAGGTACCCTGAAGCAAGAAGAAGGGCGAGCGCCGCCAGGCCGGAGAGGGACACACACAGCCGGAGGAACCCCCTGTCGGTGAGCTTCTGCTGTGATGAAAGGATCAGTATATAGGAGGCGAACGCCATTATCCATCCGCCAAAGCCGATGGAGATCCTCAAAAAGGGGAGCTCGGGGTCGGCGGTGTTCCCTGCCATCCTGGCGGTGAGGAGGAATACGAGGACGAGGATCACGTTCCCTATCAGGCCGGGCGCGAGGCGAAAGGGATGGTTCTCCCTGTATGAGAATCCGGTGCCGAGGGCGCAGAGCCAAAGGAGGGCGAGGAGGAGCGCCTCGGGGGCGGGGAGGGCGTTCCACACGAACAGACCCTCCCCGCTGGACAGTCTGTTCGGTCGCAGTACCACAAAGTGAAGGCCGAAAGAAAGAAAGCCGATGACCGCCCCGGCAAGGGTCACCCTGTCAATGCGGACTCTGTGCATGCAACCCCCTCGAAGAGAATCTATTTTAAAAACCCCTTTGACCGGAGATATCTCTCTGCCACGGCCGAGGCCATCTGCCCTTCGACGGCAATGCTGGCATTCAGAGTCTGAAGGGTCTCCAGATCGAGGGAGGTGAACACCGGCTCCAGGATCGTCTGTATCCGGGGGTACTTCTTCAAAACGGTTTCCCTGACGATGGGGGCGGGTTCATAGACCGGCTGCACGCCCTTTGTGTCTTCGAGGATCCGGAGGCCGAGGACCGCGAGCGATCCGTCCGTACCGTAGGCCATGGCGAAATTCACCCCGTCGGTTCCGTCAGCCGCTGCCTTTTCGGTTTGTGCCGTGTTGCCCCCCGAAAGGACGAGGAGCTGGCTCTTTTTGAGACGGAAGCCGTACACCTTCTCGAAGGCCGGGAGCGCGTCGGGACGGCTCACGAATTCCTCCGAACCGGCCAGTTTTACCGCTCCTCCCCCCTGCGCGTAACGGGCGAGATCCGCAAGCGTTTTTATGCCTTCCTTCTCGGAGAGGTCCCTCCTCACTGCGATTGCCCAGGTGTTATTTGCCGGAGCAGGGTTCAGCCAAACGATCCCGTTCGCCTCCAGATCCAGTTTCCTGACGGTCTCATACCCCTTCCGGGCATCCTTCCATGCGGCGGGATCGGTATTGCTGAAGAAAAATCCCCCATTCCCCGTGTATTCGGGATAGATGTCGATCTCCCCGTTGATGATGGCCTTCCGGATCAGATCGGTCGGGCCGAATTCCGTCTTGTCGTTGACCTCGAAACCGCCGGCCCTCAGCATCATCACGATCATCTGTCCCAAGAGGGCGCCTTCGGTGTCGATCTTCGACGCCACCGTTACGGGGTCCTCCTGATCCGCTGCGGATGCGTAGTGAGGGTAGAGACCAAAGGTACACAGGAGTACCATGACGGTGAATAGATACATAATTCTTGATTTACTCACGGAATACCTCCTTTCCTGGTTGTGTGAAATCTCGTGTTGTTCCCCTGAGAATCTATTCCGAAAACTGTACCTCGACGGTTTTTACGTCCCAAAGGGGCTCTATTTTCTCCATGATCTCATCTTTGATATTGGAGGCAAACTGGTGGCCGGCGGGGAGGTCCACAGAGATATAAACGGTTCCCTTGTCTACCCTGATATCCTTTACCAGCTCCATCCGAACCAGATCCAGACCGGAGAGGGGGTTCATCACCTTCTTGAGACGCTTACGAACGATTTCCACGGTGGTGGGTTTCTGGTCCTTGACCAAGCCGTGGCGCTCTTCGTAGTTCCGTATCGCCGAGCGCAGCCCCTCCACGGCCAAAACCGAGCAGTGGACCTTGATCGGCGGGAGACCGCCCAAGGCCTCGGATGCCTGTTTCCAGTTAATTTTTTTGGCTTCGTCAAGGGTCTTGCCCTTGGCAAGTTCGGTAATGATGGAGCCGGTTGCTATGTTGGAAGCACAGCCGTAAGATTCAAACTTGATATCCGTGATCCGCTTTGTATCGGGATCGACCTTTATGTTAACCCCCACCATGTCGCCACAGGCCGGACTGCCTTCCAGGGCGGTTCCATCGGGGCTCTCGATCTTGCCTACATTGCGGGGATGACGAAAGTGCTCCAGTACCTTTTCACTGTATGGGAATGTCATTTTTGATCCTCCTTAGTTTTTGGCCAGCGGGCTGATTTTCCTCAGTTCACCTACCACTTCGGCGATCGCGTCTATCACCGCATCCACCTCCTCCATGGTATTGTAACGACCGAAGGTAAAACGGATGGACCCGTGCGCCCGCTCATGGTCCCCGCCTATTCCGAGGATTACGTGGCTCGCCTCCAGTGAGCGGCTGAAGCACGCGGAGCCTGTGCTGACGGCGAACCCGCGCATGTCGAGGTGAAGGGTGATCGATTCTCCCTCCACGAAATGGAAGGTGATGTTCGCGTTCTGCGGGACCCTTTTCGAGCGGTGCCCGTTCAGGGTCGTGTCCGGCACCTCGGCCGACACGCGGTCGATGAGGTGGTCCCGCATCACCTTGATCTGTTCGTTCTCCTCGGGGGTGACCAGCTCGACCGCCCTGGCGAAGCCGATGGCCCCCGGAATATTCTCCAGTCCGGCCCTGAGGTTGAACTCCTGGAATCCGCCGTCCATCCACTTCGCGATAGGCGTGCCCTTGCGTATGTAAAGTCCGCCGATCCCCTTCGGGCCGTGGATCGTGTGAGGGGAGACGGTGATCAGGTCCACCTTTACCTTTTGGGAGTCCAGGGGCACCCGGGTGAAAGTGTGCGTGGCATCGGTGTGAAACAGTACGCCTCTCTTCCCGCAGATGCGGCCGATGGTCTCGATGTCCTGGAGCGTCCCGATCTCCTGGTTCGCGTGCTGGATCGAAACGAGGATGGTCTCATCGGTAATAGCGTCTCTCAGTCTGTCGGGATCTATACGGCCTTCGGAATCCACACCCAGGTAGGTAACAGAAAAGCCCTGCTTCTCGAGCGCCCTGGCGCTGTGGAGGACGGGAAAATCCTCGATTTTGGAGGTGATGATGTGCCGGCCCTTCTTCTCGCCGAGGGCCAGGGCTACCCCTTTGAGGGCCAGGTTGCTCGATTCGGTGCTCCCGGAGGTGAAGATGAATTCCTCGCCTGTGGCGCCGATATGTCTCGCGATCTCCTCCCGGGCATTTTCCAGGGCCTCCCGGGCCTCGATCCCGAGGGAGTAGCCGAACTCCGACGTGGCGACCGGGTAGGTCTCGAAGAAGTACGGCGTCATGGCCTCAAGTATCCGTTCGTCCATCCGGGTCGCCGCGGCGTTGTCCAGATAAACGGTCTTTTCAATCATGCCAGTCTCTCCTTATATGAATAAGGTTATTTTCGATTCCCGCGCCTCCTGTATGTACGTCCCCACCGCGCCGTATTCATCGATCAGGTCCTGCCGAAGGTCCTCCTGCTTGATCCCCATGATCTGCATCGTCATCTCGCAAGCGATGATCTTCCCCCCCAGTTCCTTGAAGTCCTGGAGGAGCCGTTCCATGGAGGCGACGTTCGCCGCCTTCATCCGCCGCCGCACCATCCACTTTCCGAGGCCCAGCAGGTGCATTTTTGAGAGGGACCCCCCCTCCAGTTTCCCCTTGATGAGGCGTTCAAGACCCCAGAAGGTGAAGTAGAGCGAGGCATCCATCCCCATCGATAACGCGCCGGTGGATATGATAAGGGCACTGTACAGCTTGTCCATATCGCCGCTGTGAACGACGATGGTCGCTTTATCGGTCATGATTTCACCACCTTTCCGTCAGACGCCTATCCTGATCTTCCACACATCCCCCTCTTCTTGTATCTCTACCCCCTCCAGCCCCAGCGCCTTCAGGGCCATCGGTATCTCTTTTTTGGAAGCGGGATGCGTTCCGATAATCTCCACGGTATCCCCCGGCGAGGCCTTTCGAAGCGCCTTGCGGGTTTCCACCAGGGGTACCGGACAGGTTTCGCCCCGTACGTCCACCTTTATATCAGCCATGCCATACACCTCCGTAGCTGCGCCCGATTTCCGGGGTACTGTATAGACGGCAATCGGTTACGCCGAGCACGCTTATGAACCTTAGTAGAAAGCAGGGTGCGCCGTCACTCCTTCAGATCTTTTTTCATTTCGTCAAATGTCTCTTTGGTAATTTCACCCTTTGCGTATCGTTTCTTGAGGACATCCAGGGGAGTTTCGTGCAGCGAGGTGCCGAAACTACCCCCTTTTGACGCCCGCATGAGAAAATAGACGATCAAGACAACAGCGATGAGAATTAGTATCCACATAAACATTCCTCCAAAACCGGGACCCATCATATGACCCCATTCGTACCAGCAACCAGGATCACCGCTGTCGGCAAAGGCACAGACCGGGAAAAACAAAACCGCTCCCGCACCGAAAAGATATTTTTTCATGATGCAGTCTCCTTTCTTGTTTCATCCTCTTCGCAACGGGTTCTCATCTTGAACCGGCTGCCTTCTTCTGTTGCAGGGCCCTGCCGCACCAGTTTGGCGGCGATGGTGGCGACGTACCGTCCCTGAAAGCGCGCGCCCGCCAGTTCGTTTTCCGTGGGAACACGCTCTCCGCTGCTCCCGGCGATCGTTGAAGCGCCGTAGGGGGAACAGCCGGTTATCTCATCGGATCTCGTTTGCCCCTCAAAGCTGTAGGGCAGACCCGCAACGATCATTCCCTGATGGAGGAGTGTGATGTGGAAACTGAGGATCGTCGCCTCCTGACCCCCGTGCTGGGTTCCGGCACTGGTAAACACGCTCCCCTCCTTTCCTGCAGTAATGCCTGTCTCTTTGGCGGTATCGTTCACCTGGCTACATCTATCCTTACCACGGTCAGTTTTGACCATCCCGTATGAAAGATATGATCTGTTCAATCGGAAGGATTCCGGCCAGGGACAACCCCGATACGACATTGAGAAACAGCAGCGTAAGTGTCACACGCCCCGACCACCGGTGCAGGGATCGCCCCCTCACTGCTTTTCTCTTCAACTGTGTGACTCCCAGTGTGTAGGTACACAGGGCGGACAGGATCGTGACAAGGCCCAGATAGGCGTGCGGTACGGCAAAGTGCTGGCCCGTCTGCCGGGAAACCATAAAGAGCGCCGCCATAAATCCGAGAAGAACGCACGCAACCCCCGCGGAGCCGAGCCGCCGGTGAACACGGAGCCACCACCGCTTGTCTCTCATGAACGTTGCCGTGGCAATGCCGGCTGATACTGAGAGAAATCCCGCGAGCATACAACCTGCGTGGATGATGACCATAGGGCAATCTCCTGTCTTCGATCCTGGGTATGGCAGCTGTTTACCTGCCGATAGTAAGCTCTCCCGTCTTTGATCCAAAATAATTACAGTTGACCTTGACCTTCAGCGTATCCCCCGCTTTCGCCTCTATGGGGTAAGTGTACATGAAGCCCGAGGGCTCCGGCTGACTGGTGTACTCATGGGTTGCAACAGGTTCTGAGTTTTTTGTGATGGTTACTTTCTTGACATAGTGCTTCCGGGGATTCGATACCGCGTGGGAAACGGTCACGCTCAAGGTGCGGGAGTCTGAATCGTAGGTCAATGTGACATCCTTCGGGCGGTGTGCCTGGGCCGTGACAGGCCACAGGGAGAGCGCCAGAAAGGATAGGAGGAGACAGAAGATATACGCCTGAGGGGATACTCGGTTACAAGACATGGGACCTCCTTTTTTCTTTAGGGTTGATTGGTGTTCCCTTTTTTCCGTTAGCCGCCCGCTGTCTGCGGAAAGGCCTCTGTAAAAGCCATAGGTCTCCACCTCTCTGTCGATTGCAATGTCGATGAGACTTTCCAGTTTTTTCTCCTTCATGTCCGATTCTCCATTGTTAGACACTTCCTGCATACGGGTTTCAGGCTCAAAGCCCCGGGACTGACGACCGACGGATCTGAAAAAGAGAGGAGTACAGAATCAGGAGGAATGGGTGGCGCTGAAGAGGATTTTGTTTTTGAGTCGGAGTGTGTCAGGTTGATAAAGTATGACAAAAAGGAGGTTTTGTGTCAAGCCGGAATCCATAAAAAATGCCCGGGGATGCTGAAGACGAAATGCCGGTGAGGCACCTTCTTGAGGACATCGCAGCATAGCCACTCCCCGAATTACAAACAGCCATGGGCAAAAGGTCCTGGTAAGCAAAAAAGACTTTTTCATCTAAAATCATTATTCAAATGGACAAATCTAAATGATTATATTATGTTTTAATAAAACAACCGTATTTGTTCAGTGTAAACAGGCTCTCAACACATACATGTCCGTAACGTAAAAGGGTTAAGCTGTTTTCATTATACTACCCACATTCGATGCTGGAGAATCTTTGCGCATTGCGAAAAGCAGTAACAGATACACTGTACAGAAAAACAAAAACAGAATCTGATTACAAATGATTAACTGGTTTTTTCGAGAGGGGTAAAACATGAACAAAATAGATAAAAACAAGCGATTGTATCTTGAAGAAAAATTTGGCGACCGTGTCAATTTCAAGAAAGTTGAACGGAAACTCTACAGTCATGACATCGCCGCTGTTCCGGGTCTTATCAAGCCTCTCATCGGCAACACGGTACCGGAGGCTGTGGTCCAACCGGTCAAAGAAGATGAACTGGTTGATCTCATCAAATGGGCGAGAGAGAATGAAGTATCCCTCACACCACGAGGGAAGGCCTCCTCCGGTTATGGCGGTGTTATCCCGGTAAAGAAGGGTATCGTTGTCGATTTCTACCGGATGAATCGTGTCATTACCATAGATGCCGATGCTCTCACGGCTACCGTACAGGCAGGCGTTATATGGGAAAAACTTGACCGGGAGCTTGAAAAGCATGGACTTACTCTGACAACGTACCCCTCAAGTTATCCGGGATCAACCGTGGGTGGCTGGCTGGCACAGGGCGGTGCCGGTATCGGGTCCTACGAAGCGGGCTGGTTCCGTGATAATGTGCTGAGTGCACGCGTCGTTCTTCCCGATGGAACAATCAGGGATTTCAGCGGACCTGACCTGGATCTGATATCTGAGGCTGAAGGTATCACCGGATTCATCACCGATATTACGATTCGCGTCCAGCCTCTTGAGGACATGGATGTTGTTTCCATAGGATGTCCCGATGCGTATGACCTCCAGCAATTTATCCAGGCTATGGTTGATGAAAATCTACCAATCTGGTCGCTTCTCTTTATTAACCCCCGCATGGCAGAACTTAAAAACAGAGCACCGGTTCGGGAACATCTCGGACACCCGGCAGAGGAACGGGTCCTTCTCCCCGCATCCTATATTACGACACTGACATTCCGCTCAAAGGATCGGGAAACGGTCATGAATGGCTTGTCAAGGCTCATGAAACTCTGCGAGGCCGAAATGCTGAGTGATCGTATCGCCCAGCATGAATGGAAAAACCGTTTCAAGCTCATGGTGGTGAAACGGCTGGGACCGAGTCTTGTTCCCGCCGAGGTAGTTATTCCTTTGCGATCTCTCGGAAACGTAATGTCGGAGATCGAAAATAAAATCAATCAACCGGTGGTTAAGGAAGGTGTCATCATACGAAAAACGGCCACGGGCGAACCGGAAGTTGTCATTCTTGGATTTATTCCCAGTGATGAACGTAAATTCAGTTACAACTTTGTTTTCAGTCTGTCCCTGACCATTATGGACATTGCGGAGAAATACGGCGGACGGGCCTATGCTACAGGTCTTTATTTTTCTAAAAAGGCAAAGCAGGTTCTGGGAGTAAAACGTCTTGCGAAGCTCAAGAAGTTTAAGGAGGAAATGGATCCCAAGGATATTTTGAACCCCGGCAAGGTCATCGGCAATGGGCTTATGGGTGCCGCTATCAGCCTTGGAGGTTTCTTCGAACCCATGGTCAGACCCTTTGCCAATTATATCATTACACGAATCGGGGAGAGACCGGAAGAACCCGTTCGGGACATTCCTGCCGATGTGGCCTGGTACGCCTACAGCTGCTCACAGTGTGGTTATTGTGTTGAAGAATGCGACCAGTTTTACGGACGGGGCTGGGAAAGCCAGAGTCCCCGTGGTAAATGGTACTGGCTGCGGCAATACATGGAGGGTAAGGAAAAGTGGGATCAGTTCATGATCGACACCATCCTGGTCTGTACCACCTGTGAACTCTGTAACCTTCGCTGCTCCGCTGCCCTTCCCATCGAGCAATCGTGGATGAAATTACGAGGACAACTGGTACACGATCAGAAGAAGATGACATTCCCGCCCTTCGAGATGATGGCGGCATCGAATCTGAAGGAAGGAAATATCTGGGCAGGCTATAGGAAGAATCGTGCAGACTGGTTCCCGGCGGATCTGAAGGAAAAACACGGGCCATCACATCGGTCGGAAACAGCTTATTTTGCCGGGTGCACGGCCAGCTATGTAGAGCATGACATTGCAATGGCAAGTGTTCGACTCCTCGATGAAGCGGGGGTAGACTTCACCTACGTCGGTGAGAAGGAGAACTGTTGCGGAACGCCCATGCTCGTATCGGGACAGTGGGATGTTTTCGAAACGATTATGCGGAGAAATCTAAAAGCGATGGAAGACGCCGGCGTTGAAACCGTCGTTTCATCATGCCCCGCCTGTGACATGATGTGGAGGAATGTCTATCCCCAGTGGGCGGAGAAATTAGGTATCGATTACAAGATAAAAGCAAAGCACTACAGTGAAGTCCTGGCCGATAAGATCAAGGCGGGAGAATTTACCTTCCCCGACACCGGACAGGAGAAAGTCACCGTCACCTGGCATGACTCATGTCACATCGGACGGGTATCCGGCGTCTATGAACCGCCGCGGGATGTTATCAAGGCCATCCCCCATGTCAACTTTGTTGAAATGACACACCACCACGATGCAGCCCACTGCTGCGGAAGCGTTCTGACCCTGATCAAGGATCCTCCCATCGCCGCCGACCTCGGCGAAACACGGCTGAACGAAGCCCTCGATGTGGGCGCTCATAAAGTTCTGGCCCTCTGTCCTTGCTGTGAAGTACAGTTACGGGTTTCGGCGGACAAGAAGAACATGCCCATCGAGGTGATCGATCTGGCGCGGTTTGCCGCAGCGACACTCGGGTATGACTTCCCCGACCCGAATCCCGAAGTCAAAGTCCAGTGGGGTGTTTTCGACGCCATGATCGGCCTCATGACGCCCCAGGGGTTCGCCGACCTCATGGGAACCATGTGGCCGGAACTGATCAATGTCATGCCATACGGGATGGGGCCGATGATGAGAATTATGGGTAAGATCCCGGGAGCCCTGGAGGCTATGAAACCAATGTTCCCGGTTCTTTTCCCAAAGTTGCTGCCCATGATGATGCCGAAAGTCATGCCCGTTATGCTGGAAAGAGTCGCGGCGAAAATCCCCATGCCTGATTACATGCGGGAACAGATGCCCGAATTAATGCCGGGTGTTATGGATAGACTGATGCCGCATATGATCGGGGACGTTGTCCCTCTCGTAACGCAGCCGATGATCGATTACCTGAGAGGAAGAAGAAAAGAGTAACAGTTACACACATCATTCTCATATTACAGTTCATAAAGGTCCGGCCCTGCATGGTTATGAAAGTCCGACTGCAGCCCGGACCTTTCTCTTTTATGATAATCCCGACCTTCGAATCAGCTCACTGTTACTTGTCTCAACCGTCACATATTCCAGTCCGGTCGAATGGACTCTGTCTCTCTTTTTCAATACTATTCCGAAGAACCGGGGGTTATATTAACAGCCGCCAAAGGGGTCAAGGGGTCGTCAAGGGGTCAAGTCGCCGTTTGACTTATGTGACTTATGACGGCAGGAAGAAAAGGGGTCGTTGACTATTGACCAGGCATTCCGAATAGAAGACCTCGGTGCCTGGTATATGGCGAGTCTCAGTCAATAGTCAAGGCCCGAGCCCATGAGAACACAGATCGCTTGACACACATCCCATTTCCCAAATCTCTCATCACAGACGATTTCCCTTGACAAAATCGACATAAAGTGTATTTTCTCAATGAGATCAATCAGGTAGCACGATTCTTCAAAAATGTAACGATTCACCCATAGCCGATATACAGGAGAGAGCCGTGGAGTGATTGGAGACACAGCCCCGTTTCTTGAAAAAAGAGCGGGTTTTTTTGTTTGATGGGGTGTGCACCAGGCGATAATATAAACGTTTGTTCAGAATTGTCGTGAGAGTGCGTCAAGGGCAGTCATAACCCCGTAAGGATAGGGCCCTCGACGACACGCTCGGATAAGGAGGTTGGATATGTCTTTACAGCCTGTACTGATTGCCGGTGAATGGCGGCAGGCACGCAACCCGGTTGATTCGTTTACCGCGTTCAATCCGGCGACGAAGTCGCCCCTGGCGGATCGCTATCCCGTCTCGGGGATGGAAGATGTCGAATCGGCTCTGGTGGCGGCGCAGGCTGCCGTTGCGGCGCTGCGCACCGTTTCGCCGGAAACGATTGCCCGGTTCCTCGAAGAATTCGCTCACAATATCGAAGCCCGCGCGGAGGCACTGGTCGAGCTGGCCAACCGGGAGACGGGCCTGTCCGTGGAGCCGCGTCTCCGGTCCGTCGAGCTGCCCCGCACCACCGATCAGTTGCGACAGGCCGCCGTGGCCGTCCGCGACCGGTCATGGTGCCATGCCACCATCGATACGAAAGCCAACATTCGCTCCCTCTATGGCCCGCTCGGTGGCCCGGTGGTCGTGTTCGGCCCCAATAATTTTCCCTTTGCATTCAACGCTGCCGCCGGGGGAGATTTCGCCGCGGCCATAGCGGCGGGGAATCCGGTTATCGCCAAGGCCAACACGGGGCATCCCGGCACCACCCGATTGCTTGCGGAAGCCGCCCTTGAGGCCGTCCAAACCAGTGGACTGCCCGGGGGAATGGTCCAGTTGCTCTATCGAACGCCACCGGATGTGGGGTTCTCCTTAGTGTCTCATCCGTTCACCGGGGCGACGGGATTTACCGGCAGCAAATCGGCCGGACTGGGCCTGAAAGCTGCTGCCGACAGGGAGGGCAAGCCGATTTATCTGGAAATGTCCAGCGTCAATCCCGTCTTCGTGCTGCCCGGTGCACTGGAGGAACGGCTGACGGAAGTGGCCGGGGAACTTTATGCATCATGTTCTCTCGGGGCGGGTCAATTCTGTACCAATCCCGGCCTGGTAATTGTGCAGGAGGATAAACGGAGCGAGGCATTCCTCGCCGAAGTCCGTCGTCATTTTTCGGAGAATCCGGGAGGGACGCTCCTGGGCCCGCAGGGACCGACGGGTATTGCCGATGCCCTTAGGATACTGCGGCAACACGGCGCCGAGATCATCACCGGCGGTGAGGAACTCGACAGTCCCGGCTACGCCTTCGCCAATACCCTGCTTCGCGTTTCCGGTGATGTCTTTTTAGCCGATCCCGGTGCGCTCCAGACCGAAGCGTACGGTACCGTCAGCCTCATTGTCTTTGCCCGCGATGCCGCACAGATGGGGGATATCGCCGCGGCTCTGGAGGGCAACCTCACCGGTTGTATTTACAGTCACACAGAGGAGCACGATGACCCGTTGTATGACCGAATCGAGCCGGTGCTCCGTGAGAAAGTGGGCCGCCTGCTGAATGATAAGATGCCCACCGGCGTTGCCGTCAGCCCGGCGATGAATCACGGGGGGCCCTATCCGGCGACGGGGCACCCGGGCTTCACCGCCGTGGGGATTCCCGCATCGTTGCTCCGCTTTGCCGCACTTCACTCGTACGACAATGTCCGCTCGCACCGCCTGCCGCCGCCCCTGCAGGACAAAAATCCCACCGGCAGCATGTGGCGCTTTATCGATCTCGAGTGGACACAGCGGGATATCTGAGCCTGTGATGACTGAAAGAATATTCAGCTTGTCTGCTTATGCTAAAATCCTTGACATATGTTCTGAGAAGTGTATTTTCATAATCAGATCAAAGAGATAACACACCCCTTTGAAAAGTGTAACATTTCACCCACAGCCGATAAAGGAGTGTGCCGTGGAGTGATTGAAGAGAAAACCCCGTTTCTCGGAAAATGAGAGCGGGGTGTTTTGTTTGATCAGGTGTAAAAAAGCGCGCTGTCCCTATTTTCAAACCTTTACTTTGAGATGTCACCATGACCGGAAACAAGCGCACGCAAGACGTCGGAGACAACATCTTTATGCTCAGCCATAATGAGCTTTATTACTCCTTCTTTACCCGTGAACAAATTACCCAGAGCGCTGCCGTTAATATTCAGCAGGCAGCCGCGAAATCCGGTCTCCATAGGGGGCATCTGTTTGCCTCCGAACATTGGTAATCCCTCTTTTTTCACCGGCGAGTCGTTGAAGGATCGGTTCGAAGCCAAAGCGAATCCGGCCCTGAAGCCTTGCCTTCTTCAGTGCCACTTTCAGCGGTTCATTCAGGGTAATGACCGGCACATTAATTTTGCTTCCAGTCCAGAGCTTTGAGGTACGCGCCATCAACTCCCTGCGAATAATTTCGGCAGAGCCGTCCGCTTCCAACTGACGGGGAAAGCGCATATCGGATACGTTCATCTTCTTCTCCTTATGATCGACTACTAAAACTCGCGGCACGTTCTTCCAACTCATCCCAGCGGGCAATAAGCCAACGCTAAATCGGCCTCCAACGCCTCAAGCGTTGTATTGACGGCCGTCATCCGTACATGATTATGGTCATTATAGAAATCCCGGGACAGTATGCCTATTTATCGATTACCGATTATAATGTGCTATCGTTTATTCAATTAAAGCTTTATCGACCAAGACTCGATACAAGACCCTGCGATATTTCCAAATCGTTCCTTTCGTATGTGTCTTGTTTATAGTGATTTCAGGCAGTCGAGATCACAGCTCCGGAACATTTCCATCCTCCGCGGATCCCTGATAAACTGCTCGTCCTCTTCGAGCATGCCGCGGGCCGCTTCGGACCTGAGGGACCGTTTGATCGCCGCGTAGGTGGCCGGGTTTTTGCCCGCTAATCCTTTCGCTATGGTGACCGCCCTTTCGAGCACGTTATCGCTCGCGGTTATTTCATCAACAAACCCTGCCTTGAGCGCATCGTCACCTTTGTAGGGATTTCCCTGCAAAAAGGCCGTCTCGGCGGTCCGGCTGCCGATTGCGTGGACAACCATCCGCAGGCACCCGGGAGGCGGCTCGATTTTGAGGTCTATTTCGGGAAAGATGCAGGCGGCTTTGTCGCTTCGCAGAATCCGGTAATCGGAACACATGGCGAAGGCCAGGCCGGACCCAACGGCATGTCCCTTGATGGCGGCTATCACCGGTAATGGATAGAGGAACATCCGGTGAAGAAATCTGAAGAGATCGAGGAAAAATGGCTCGATTTCCCCTTCCGGTATCGTCATCACCCATTCCATATCCATTCCCTCGGCAAAATAGTTGCCCTCGTTGATAATGACGAGCGCCCGCGTCTTTTCTGCCGATTCGAGCTCATCGAGTATTGCATTGAAGGCATCAAGAAAGATTCGGTTAAAACGATTGCGGGAACCATCGGCCATAGTCAGGACGGCAATCCCGTCGTGTGTATCGACATGAACAGGCATATTTCCCTCCCTCGCTTTCCGGCTGTACCCGGAAAGCTCCTGTGAATTTATTTTGCCGCAGATAGTATAACAGTTAAATGCCGTATATGGGCGTAAAAAATCGTCCCGCAATGCGCCGCCGCCATTGAATCCCCGGTCGAAAGCTGCCCGGGTAGTTGCGTTGCGGCACCTATGGTTCGATATACCCTCCGTAAAGAGATTATACTCTCTATAAAAGCCTGATCCTGCTTCTCATAAAGAGAGGCGGGGGTTTTTTAAGTTTCGTTTCAACTGAAATAGCAAAAAGCAAGACCCCCGATGTCCCACTATTTTATAAATCTTATTTGGCACTTCTCGAATCCATTTGCTATTGTTTCCCCAAGTTCTAATTCTCCTCCGAAGCTTTCGGCAATCCCTCTATCTCCTTCCATCGCAATATCACAAAGTCGTGCTATTTCTTCATCGGTACAACCAAGCTTCTGCCAGGCAGCAACAAGAGGACAATATCTGAAATCTATAGACAATTTATTACCCGTTGATTCTAATATTTTCATATCAAAAACAATTTGTGCAGGTATCGTAAACAACTTCTTTTTCAACCCTTTCAAACTATTTGTTCCGCTTACCGCAACAAGTTCCTTCCCATGCATAGTTCCACAAGCTCTCGTTGCGGGATATCCAATATCCTCCCACTTAACCCCTCTCTTTTCTCCTTCTTTCAACAACAGATAAAGCCATGTTGCCCTGTGTTCTAATGTTCCTCTGATAGATTGTAGTAGAAAGTTATTTCTCCTCGGCACATTTCTGATTTTGCTCATTCAAAACCCTCCCCGGAAAGTTTTAAAATTCATAGAAATGGATATATTCCTTGTCAGACCAAATACCCACAATCTCATTATATACCCTTATATATGAATTCATGGTAGGGGGAAGAAGCAGACAATCCCCCTCACCTGGAAATCTTTAGAAGCTTATCAAGTTGACAATCAAGGATTTAAAATAGAAATGCTCGTTGATTTAACGATACGATAAGCAGCGGAGGTATTTTCTGCCGTCCTTTTGACCACGGGGTTGGCCGACTTTTTGACTATGCTCATTGTTTATCTGTTAATCTTTTTTTAGCATCCAATACCCGTGTCTTTTTCTTTAATATTCTGACAATTAAATAAAATACTGCACTTACAGAAAATATTACAAGCCACATTGTATCTAAGGCCAATGTATGTTCTGCAAATATATCGCCTATTATTTCAATAACAAAGTATGAAACAATGATTGCAAAAAAGCTTTTATATTCATTTTTTAAAGCCTTTCTAAACGAAAACATCATCTCCGAACTTTTCCAATTTCTAAAGTTTGGTACAAAAACAGGTGTCTTTTCAGCCCATGAAAAATATGATTCCCCAAATTTTTCTCTTAAAAACTCTTCTTCGGCAAAAATGATCCTTTCATAGTAAAGCCAAAATATAAGTACTACTATCAGACTGAACCACCATAAACGAGGGAACATAGAGATTCCGAACCAAATGACAAAATTACCCAAATATAAGGGGTTTCTCACGACAGAATACATTCCCGTCGTATTTAACACATCTGCAACCTGCCCGCGTGTATTCGTTCCGGATGTTCCTTTCGGCGTATAACCTATAGTAACTATACGAATAACCAAACCTGAGAAAGAAATGATAAGGCAAAATATCTCCCATAGTTGATCTAGTCTTTCACTTTGACCGGGATATTCAAAATATGGCATAGCCAATAAAATAAGCACAATCATAAATAATGGGAGATAACTTCTCCATCTGAATAGGAAGTTGCCTCTCCTTGACAATTCTTCTCTTAAAGGCATTGTTATTTCTCCTTTGTATTTGTGGCGGCTAATATATATTGTTAGGTAGAATCTATTTGTGCTTCGTGAATCGCACTCTGAAAGGAAAAAACAGGAGACTTAGCCCCACGAAATTCCATAATACTTTCTTATGCATTAATCAATAAATTTTTAATCTATGACGTAGTTGTCTTTTTGTTCAGATACCTTCCCCCTACCTATAGAAAGCTTCAATACCAAACTGTAAATAATCAAAGACTGGCAACGTAAATTCCCGATTTAAATGAAATTGTTGACGAATGTCCGCTAATCTTGTATTCTTCTTTATGCTCGAGTGTTAGTTCTAGGAGGCTGTCCGAGAATAGCAGAGGGTCAGTGAAGAAGCAATGCATATATGAGCTCTCAAAAATTATCGTAGAAAAACAATTTTCATATTGACAACCCCTTGAAATAATAGTAGGTTTAGCCAT